>OEIV010000899.1_pt1 | contig 14990 bp, 10 predicted proteins | sample 1539231 | NCBI WGS metagenome assembly OEIV01 (sample SAMN03794762, study PRJEB22550) | activated sludge metagenome | feature: wastewater treatment plant; material: activated sludge; isolation source: Wastewater treatment plant of a petroleum refinery complex | place: Argentina: Buenos Aires ...
TCGGCGACCCACGGGGGCGACGGGCTCTTCGGATTCGCGGGGGTGGAGGCGATCGGCGAGACGCCGGTGCCCTCGGCGGATTTCGACTACATGCGTCGGGGGTGCAACGACAACCTGATCATGGACAACGATTTCTCCTATGCGCCGGCGCACGGGCTGGAGATGACGTTCAGCTATGGGAACATCATTGTGCGCAACCTGATGGTGGAGAACGCGATCTGCGGCATCTGGGGCGGTTATTCCCAGGACATGCTGATCATCCAGAACCAGATCCACGGCAACGGGGGCATGGCGTACGGGCTGGAGCGCGGCGCGATCAACATCGAGCACGGGTCCGGCAATCGGATCTTCGCCAACAACATGCAGAACAACCGGTGCGGCATCCACCTCTGGTGGGACGACGACAAGCACCTGCTGGAAAAGCCGGGCGTCAAGGCGAACTACCGCAAGGGCGAGGGAAACAAAATCGCGGTCAACGGGATCATCTTCGACGCCAAGTTCCCCATCCAGAACCTGCGGCCCGACGAGAAATGCTACGCGCTGCAGGTGCGCGATTTGGTGGGAGGGAGCATCCAGGAACTCGGCTGGTTCCAGAACAAGATCGTGCTGAATCGATCCTTCGCCGCCGAGAGCGACGTGCCGGCGGGCATGTCGCTCGAACCGGCGCGGGCGCTGACGGCGTACAAGGTGCCGACAGCCAACAAGGTTGGGAGCAGCCGCACGATTGGCGCTCGCAACCCGTTGCGCGGGCGTGAGAACATCATCATGACCGAGTGGGGTCCGTGGGATCACGAATCGCCGCTGGTGCGGACGTCGCGCGTCGGCGCGGGCGAGATCGCGTACGACCTGTTCAAGTTGTCTCCCGAGGTTGAGGTTCAGGTCTCGGGCGATGGCGTGAGCCCGACGATCGTGAAGCCGACCAAGGAATCGCCCAACGGGAGTGTCGCGATCAAGGCCGCGGCGCCGGGTGTGTATCCCTTCGAGATGACGGTGAGCGACGCGGGCTTCCGCGAGGTGGTTCGCGGCACGCTGATGTCGGCGTCGTGGGATGCGGCGTTCTTCACATGGTCCAAGGACAGCGACCCACGCGAAAACATCGACGCGTGGCGCGCCCTGGCCTCGGGCGCTGATGCCAAGAAAACGACGCTCGACAACCTCACGCTCAAGTTCGCGATGGGCGGGCCAAGCTCGCTCAGCGGCGTGAAGGACAAGCTGGGCGAGGGCGCGCCGGGCAACGACCACTTCGGCGTCATCGCGACCTCCAAGCTCCGCGTCCCCAAGGGGACGTGGAAGGTCACGACCACCAGCGACGACGGCGTCCGCGTGCTCGTTGACGGGAAGACGGTCGTCGAGAACTGGACATGGCACGGCCCGACCAAGAACGACGGCGCCTTCACGGTCGACAAGGACGGTGAGGTCAGCGTCACGGTCGAGTACTTCGAGATCGACGGGTACTCGACATTGGAGTTTGAGCTGTCGCCGGCCGCCAAGTGACCGGACATCGTTCCCGATGACCCGCGCGCGTTGGCCGATGGCAAACGTCGGGCGTACACTTGGTTTGCCCTGCCGAGGTAGCTCAGCTGGTTTAGAGCGCTGGATTCATAACCCGGAGGTCGGCGGTTCGAGTCCGCCCCTCGGCATTTGAGCACGATCGCCAACAGTTCCGACGCGCCCACCCTCCGGGAGCGGGTCGCCAAGGTCATCGACCTCATCCGCCCGGCGGTGCAATCCGACGGCGGAGACCTTGAGTTGGTGGATATCACGCCCGGTGGAGTGGTTCAGATCCGGCTGCATGGGGCCTGCGTGGGCTGTCCGTCGAGCGCCATCACCCTTCAGATGGGCGTGGAACGGAATCTCAAGACGCATGTGCCGGAAGTCACTGGCGTTGAGGCGGTCGGTTGACGCGCAAGCCATGCCCGAGCGGTTCTTGTTCGGGTCGATTTCATAAGTCCTTGACATATCGGGCCTAGGAAATGGAAGGCGGGGCTTCCATGTGGGGCGGGTTTCGGGTATAACTCCGCGTCGGTGGGAAGCGGCCCACGGAAATCGGGCCGCTTGGGTGGGAGTGATTCCGATGCTGGTCATTACTCGGCGTGAAGGCGAAGAAGTCGTCATCGGCGATCCGCGGAATCCGATCGGGATTGTGCGGATCGCGTCGGTGAAGGGTGAGCGGGTGCGGGTCGCGTTTGATTTCCCGCGCGAGGTTGAAATCAACCGGCGTGAGATCGCCGACCAGATCGTGACCCAGGAGCCGACGGTGGTCGGCGTGATCAAGCCCGAGACGGCATGATCGGGGCCGAGTCGGCCTGAGCGTTGACCGCGACGCGGTGATCCATTGATCGTCCAGACAAGCTCTCGACGGTTCTGCGGGCCGGTGGTTCAGCACAGGGCCGAGCGATCAGCGTGCGCAAAGTCAATTGGACCTTTTGATTCATTGAGCCCGGGGTTCTCCGCGTCATCATCAATGGCGAGAGAGGAGAATACCCATGAGATCCTCGCTGGCAGCGTTGCTTGTATCGGCGGCGGCGTCGGGCGCTTCGGCGCAGAACATCCTGTTCAACCCGGACTTTGAAGAGCTCGCGTATCTGAACTCCGGGCAGACGCAGGTCGGTGTCGGCGAGCAGAAGATGTTTGTCCGCGACCACTGGTTGCCCGGCTACGACGCCGGCATTTACGGCATCATGGACTGGATTCATAGCTGGTCGGATGTGGGCTTTGGCGAGGGCGCCCGGGACGCCGGGCTCTCCCGCGCCGACTTTGGCGGGAGCGGCGACACCCAGTACGCGTTCATCAACAACTGGGACACTCGCCTCAGCCAGGTTACGTCGCACAGCATCGCGGCCGGCGAGGTGTTCAACGCGAGCATCTACGTCGGGGCACGCGGACCCAACCAGGGCGGGCGCGTGCAGCTCTGGGCCGGTGTTCCGAGCTATGACAACCCCGACATCTTCGACTCCAGCGCGGTGCTGCTGGCGGACCTGAAGGTTGCGACCGGCGACTGGACCGATTTCACGCCGGACATAGTGCTTGATGAGGGTGTGTGGAACCAGGCTTTGCTGTCCGTCACGATCCCCGACGGCAGCAGCGCGATCGGCCTGCCGCTCACGATGTCATTTTTGACGAGCGGCGGATCCTGGGGAGCTCTGAACTTCGATGCTGCCTCACTCGAAGTCGTGCCTTCCGCGGGAACGTGGGCCTTGGCGGCGATCGCGGGCTTCTTCGTGTTCCGTCGCGCACGATGAAGCCGAGAGAGAGACGAGGGGGAGTGGTTGGCGCCCTTGGCTCCTTCGAGGGCGCCGCATCGCGGGCCCGTTGAGAAGAGCGGGTCCGCGACTTTCGTAGGTACGCAGCAACGCAGCTCTGGAGCGATGTGCCGTCCGGGCCGCGCACACATCGGCGGGGCGACCTGATCTCAGAAGAGTCGCGGGCCGTCGTCGATCGGCACGAGCTTGCCGTCGACGAGTCGCAGCTTGGGTTTGCTTGGTTTGGCGGCCGGTCCCTCGGGAACCTTCGCGATCTTGGTCACGAGCGACGAGGTCTTCGGCGACTCGCGCGATGGCTTTTCGGATGATTTCTTCGGCGCGCGCTTTGGTTCAGCCTTTTCTTCCGGCTTGGCCGTGGACTTGGTTGATGGCTTGGCGTCCCGCTTGGCCGCGAGCTTCGAATCAGCACGCGCGTCAAACCTAGGCGCGGGTCCGCCGCGCCTGGGAGAGTCTTCGTCGCGGAGCGACGCCACCTTTAACGCCGCGGCTTCGGCCTTGGAGAACTCGAGCGGAGGGGAGTCGTCGTCGCGGGACGCTTTGCCTCGCGTTGGCTCGGGCGCGGAGGAGCGAGACTCGCGCGACGCACGCTTGCCTCGGGTCTTGGGCGCGTCATCGAGATCGAGCGCTGGCGCGGCGCCGGCGGCCCGCCCGGGCGTGTCGGGCGAGGGAGCATCGACGATGATCACGCCGTCTTGGTCCGACGGATCGTCCTTCATCGCCTTGCCCTCGTCGTCGAGCTCGACATCGGCGATCGCGGTCTTGGACCTGGCCTGCGCCAGAAGCGCCTCGTAGAGCTTCTTGGCGTCGGCGCCGGTGATGGCATTGCACGCCTTGGCGATCTCGCCGATGTACTTCTGGAAGACGTCTCGGCGCTCGCCCTCGCGTTTCATCTTGGCGCGCTTGCGCAGGTAGATGCCGAGCTTTCGCCCGCCCTCCATGAGCGCGAGCTTCATTTCCTTGCGGATTTCGTCGTAGTCGGCGATCGCTTCCTTCGACTCGCTGGTGAACGGCACCCACACGCTGGCCATGTGGATCATGATGACCAGCGGCCCAACCGGCAGGCTGTTGCGCGGGTGCTGCAGGTCGTAGTTCCGCCAGTTCGTCTCAGTCACCGCCTTGAAGCTCGAGCACGCGCTCTGCTGGAACAGCAACGGCACGCGGTTGGCGAAACGGATCACGCGCGAGGAATCGTCCGCGGCCAACTCGCCGCCGAACGCGATGGCGGCCTCGATCAGGAACGGACGCCCGCGGTAGATGTCGGGCTCGCGGCTGGACGCGGCGTAGAACTCCGCTCGCACGCCCTTGAACATGCCCTTGAGCAACTGCTGCACGCCGATCGGTGCCAGGCAGTCGGTGGGCGGCGGCGCGAGCTTGGAATCCTGGAACTCCTTGTACAGCTTCTCGGCCTGCGGCGGCTCGATGTCGGCGACTTTGGTGCGGCTTGTCACGCCGATCTTGGAACAGAACTCGCTGGCGGTCGGGGCGGAGATGCGGCAGAACTTCTCCTGCAGGAAGGCGTAGAGCGTGCCGCCCTTTTCTGCGGCCTCGTAGTCCTTGAGCATCTGCAGCAGGATGCCGAGCTCGATCCCTTTGGGGTGCGGCTGAATTTCCTTGGTCTCGGGCGGGAGTTCGCTCACCGCGCGAGGGAAGACGACCAGGGGGCCCATGTCCTCGGTCATCACGGGGTCGGTGTTGGAAGTCGAGCCCGAATCGCTCGCGGACGATGGAGCTTCGCCGTTCTTGCCCCCGGGTTCGCCGACGGCCGGCTTGCCCTTCTTCAAGAGGGGCGTGTCGTCCTCCTCCTCGATCGTGCGGGTCGGGCGCACAAGAACGATTCTGGCATGCGGATTGGCGATGGCGGTGAGTTCGAGGAACTCGTCGACGCTGCCGCGGCCCTTCTGGTACTTGCCCTCGAGCTCGATCGTGACGCTGGTTCCGGTCGGAAAACTGGCGGGGCTCAGGAACTCGCCACGCTCGGCGAGTTCGCGCACGGCGGGGTTCAGCTCGCGGAGGCGTGCGAGCGGGAAGTCGTCCGTCTCGTCGTCGGCGGTGACCTCAGCGCGATTGGTCTTGGTGTTCATCGCCAACTCGATGTGGTGCGCGGCCTTGCGTGCATCGGGGCGGGTCTGGATCATCATGGGCTTGCCGGTGGTGATCAGGCCGTACATGCCTGCGGCGGAGATACCGATGCCCTGCTGGCCTCGCGACATCTTGAGGCGATGGAATTTCGAGCCATAGAGGAGGCGGCCGAAGATGTTCTCGACCTGCTTGCGGACGATGCCCGGGCCGTTGTCGACGATGGTGACGCGGTAGCGCCCGGACTTGGCGGCCTTGGACTTTTTGGCCTCGGCGGCGTCGTCCTTGGCGTTCGGGGACTTCGGCGGCTTGCTGTTTTCATCGAGGTCTTCGATGACGACGACGATTTCGGGGAGGATGCCGGCTTCCTCGCAGGCGTCGAGGCTGTTGTCGACGGCCTCCTTCACCGTGGTCAGGAGCGCCTTGCGGGGATTGTCAAAGCCCAGCAGGTGCCGGTTCTTGGCGAAGAACTCGGACACGGAGATGTCGCGCTGCTTGGCGGCCATGGACTCGGCCGTCGCGCGGGGGGTGGATTTCTTGGGCGTCGTTCCGTCTTTGGCCAACGGGAGTTCCAGAACAGGGGACTGTGACATGTCGGCGAGCCCTCCTTGGCATCGGCGCGGGGGAGTGTATGGCGGGCAAGGCAGGGAGTGGCCCGCGGACGCCCGGAAGGGCGTTCGGCGTGGGGCGATTTGGACGGTGTACGGGCGATCTTGAAGTTCGCGCAAATCAGGCACCTGAGGGGTGCGAGCGGAAGGCGGAGTCGTTATACTTCCTCCGCCCAGAGAGGGCCCAGACAGGTGCTTTGCGCGGGATTCCGCCCGGAAGGGGAGGGACTTCTTCCGGTCTTGCGCAGGGCCTACTTCCCTGGCTGGTTAGGAGGGTAGAAAAGATGAAGATTTTTGCTTTGGCCGTTCTCGCGGCCAGCGCGGGCGTTGCGTCCGCGGCTGTCACTGTTTCGCAATGGGACCTCACCGGCACGCCCGGTGACCAGGCCTTCACGGCCGGCTCGGGCGTCGCCAACGTGACTGCCGACAACCTGACGCGCGGCGCGGGCCTGACCGCCAACACCGGCGGCAACTCGCTGAATTCGTCCGGCTGGAGCCAGCAGGCGACCGACTACGTCAGCCTTGGTTTCACCGTGGCGGGCGGCTATGGCGTCGACCTCAAGGATTTCTACTTCGGCGCTCGCTCGTCAAACACCGGGCCGGGTCTCATGGGTCTGTACTACAGCGGCGACGGCTTTGCCAGTCCGATCGCTTCGTTCGTGATGCCCTCGGGCTCGGTCTTCATCAACCAGGTCGTTGACCTCAGCGCTCTTCCGGTTCTGACCGGCAACGTTGAGTTCCGCTTTGCCCAGATCGGCAACGTGTCGGCCAACGGCGGCACGACCAGCGGCTCGGGCACCTGGCGCATCACGGCCTACTTCGTCGGCGGGAATTTCGACCGCAACCTGCAGTTCACGGGCGATGTCGTCCCGACCCCGGGCGCGGTCGCGCTGCTCGGCCTCGGCGGGCTCGTCGCCGGCCGTCGCCGCCGCTAAGTTCTTGTTTCTCGCGTCGGCCGCCGAATCCTGACCACTTCGGCGTCTGACTTCGGTTTGACCACAGTTCAGAACGACGACACCGGGGCGCTTGTGGCGTCCCGGTGTTGTTTTTGAGCGGCGAATCCGGCGAGGTAACGGCCTAAACTCCCCCTCACCCATCGCGACGCGGGCGAACGCCCTCTCGCGGCATTTCGGAGAACGAACCATGGAAACGACGCTGATCATCCTCAAGCCCGACGCCGTGCAGCGCGGGCTCATCGGCCGTATCGTCTCGCGTTTCGAGGACAAGGGCCTCCAGGTGGTCGGCATGAAGCTCATGCAGATCAGCCAGCAGCTGGCTGCGACGCACTACGAAGCGCACAAGGAGCGTCCGTTCTATCCGGGCCTCGTGAAGTTCATGACCTCCAGCCCGGTCGTCGTCATGGCGATCCGCGGCAACGGCGCGATCACGATCGCCCGCAACATGATGGGCGCCACGTTTGGGAGCAAGGCCAACCCCGGCACGATCCGCGGCGACTTCGGCGTGTCCAATTCCTTCAACCTGATCCACGGTTCGGACAGCCCCGAGGCGGCGGAGCGCGAGCTGAAGCTGTTCTTTGCCCCGGGCGAGGTGCTGAACTGGCCGCGGCACGGTGATCAGTGGATCTACGACATGTCGGGCGGAAAGATCGAGTAAATACCCCCGCTGCTTTCGAGTGATTTCACGCCGGGCCTGGGGAGATCCTCGGGCCCGGCTCATGTTTTGAGTCGAGAGGCGATGAGATCGCGTGACGTGGCCTCTCATGGCGATGGTTGGCGACGCCTGAACCGGCCGCGGGTGGGTACGCTGCGGGTATGGAAATTCCGAATGGTCGGCGTTGGTTCATGCTGGCGTGCGTGATGCTCGTCGTGTGCATGATCGTGCCCGTGGCGATCGCGGCGGCTGGCGGTCGAGGAGCGGAAGACGCGGGCGAAGAGGCCGCGTGGCTCTCGACGGGCGTTGACGCGGACGGGCGGGCGTGCCCGCTCTTTCGGGGCGAGTTTGCGGTCGACCAGAGCGTGAAAAAGGCGACGCTGTCGATCGTCGGCCTCGGGCACTTTCGCGCGACCGTCAACGGAGAGAGGGTGAGCGATTCGGTCATCGACCAGCCCTGGTCGCAGTACAACGCGACGATCTACGAGCAGTCGTTCGACGTCACAGGGCTTGTGCGCATGGGAGACAACGCGATCGGCGTTATGCTGGGCAACTCGTTCTGGCGTGTCGGGCCGGTGAACGACCAAGGCCGATTCAGCAAGACCGACGCGATGCCGGACTTCTCGGCGGGGCGGAACTTCCTGCTGCGTGCGTCGATTGATCTGACACTTACCGACGGGAGCCGCCGTCGCGTAGTGAGCGGGGCGGACTGGAAGTGGGCGGATGGGCCGATCACCTTCTCGCACATCTACGCGGGCGAGGACTACGACGCGACGCGGGAGGTGAAGGGGTGGGACACGCCCGGCAAGCCCGCTGGCGCGTGGAATGCCGCGGCGGTTGTGGACGCGCCGAAGGCGGCGATTGTTCCGTTTTCCACGCCGGCGATGAAGGAGTTTGAGGTATTTTCGCCGCGGGAGCGACGGATCGCGGGCGGCGCTGGGGAGGGCATCTCCACCTACATCTTTCCCCAGAATTGCTCGTCGCTGATTCGCTTCACGGTCGAGGGCAAGGCGGGCGCCAAGATCCGCTTCAAGCCCTGCGAGTACATGGATCCCGCGACGGGGCGGGTAAAGTTCACGTACACGTGGGGAACGGGCAAGGACATCTGGCACGATTACACGCTGCGCGAGGGCGAGCAGACCCACCAGATCATCTTCTGCTATGAGGGCGCGCAGTTCGTCGAGGTGGACGGCGCGGTCGCGCCGGGCGAAGCGAACCCCAAGGGCCTCCCGGTGATGAAGTCGGTCGAGATGGTGCACGTGCGGGCGGCGTGCGACAGTGTCGGTTCCTTCGAGTGCGCCTCGAAGATGCAGAACGACGCACACAAGATCATTGACTGGGCGATTCGGTCGAACATGGCGCATGTCGTGACCGATTGCCCGCACCGCGAAAAGAACGGCTGGCAGGAGCAGAACTGGCACATGGCACGGGCGTTGTCGTATCGCTATGACACTCACGCGTACATGACCAAAGTCATGCACGACGTTCGCGACACGCAGCTTCCGGATGGGCACATTCCAACGAATTGTCCGAATTATCTCGTGGGCGTGCCGCCGCACGGATTCTGGAACGAGGCACCCGAGTGGGGAATCTCCGGTGTGTTGGTGCCGTGGCATCTATACGAGTGGTACGGTGATCGCGAGACGCTTGCGGCGTCGCTGGAGAGCATGAAGAAGTTCGTCGACTATCTCTCGTCGACCGCGAAGGACGGCGTGATCACGAGCAATCTCGGCGATTGGTACGACTATGGGCACGGCAAGGGCGACGGCCCGAGCCAGTGGACGCCGGCCGAGGTGAGCGCGACCGCGATCTGGGCGCTGGGCGCACGCACCGTGGCGGATGCCGCGAAGGTCCTGGGGCACGAGCGGGCCGAGGCAACGTATCGCGAACTCTACAACACGATCCGCGCGACGTTCCAAGCCAAGTTGTATGACTCCGCCACCGCAACCACTCTGAACAAGGGCTCGTGCCAGGCGGGAGTTTCGACGGCGTTGTGCGCGGGGCTGATCCCCGACGCGGGTCGCGGGCGCGCGGTCGAAGCGATCGTGAAGGACCTCGAGGGGCGCGGATATCAGCAGACCTCGGGCGAGGTGCTGCAGGTCTTCCTCATCCGCGCGCTTGCCGAGGCGGGGCGGAACGATGTCCTGCACAAGGTGTATGCGCGGCGCGATCGTGGCAGCTACGGCTTCATGGTTGAGAGCGGCCTGACCACGCTGCCCGAGTCGTGGGACGCCAAGCCCGGAACCGGCAATAGCCTGAACCACTTCATGCTGGGCCATCTTGTCGAGTGGCATTTCGCGTACGTCGCGGGCATTCGCCAGGAACCGGGGAGCGTCGGCTGGAGGCGCATCATCATCCAGCCCGATTCGGGCCCGCTCGCGAGTTATGAGGCCACCTTTAAGAGCCCGCGTGGTGAGATTGTCTCCAAGGGAAAACTTGTCAACGGCAAGCTCAGCGTTTCGATTGCGATCCCGGCGAGCGTGGAGAAGGCAACGCTGATCTGGCCGGGCGGACAGAAGGTAGAGCTTGCGATCGGGAAAACGACGGAATTGGTGCAGCCTTAGCGAGCAAAGAGGCGACGCCATTGCGGTGTTTCAAGTGCTGAACGTGCGCCGTCGCTTGTCGCGTGCCCGCGATACGCTCCATGCGTGAGAAGCAATGCGGGCATTCGGGTGATCGACGCGATCGGACACGTCGGCGCGTGGGCGGGGGCTTATTGTGCCGGGGCGTCCGCGTGCTTTGTGCAACTCGCGGGCCTTGGAGATGCTCCTGACGCTCCCCTGCTGCTCTCGGTCTTTCTCGCGTCGACGGGCGCGTACGCGCTCGACCGCGTCAAGCTCCGCGATTCGTGGATCGACCCCGCGGACATCGAGGCGCAGCCAGAGCGATACGCGTTTCTCCGCGCGCACTCGCGACTGGTCCGGCTTGCCGCGCTCCTTGCAATCGCGGCGGCGGGCGTGATCGGGCTCACGATCTCAGCTTGGGCGCCGCTCGCGAGCGCGATGGCCGCCGTGGGCGTCGTCGCGTACGCGCCAAGGCCAAAGAAGCACCGCTCGCGGGTTAAGGATGTGCCGTGGTTGAAAAACCTCTACGTCGCGGCCGGGATATCCGTATTCGCGGCGCTGGCGGGGCTGGCGGCCCACATCAGGCACGAAGACCGGTCGATCGTCGGGTTGTTCACGGCGCTCGCCGCCCCCGGTGTCATCGCGACGCTCACGCTGCTCATGGCCCGCGTGCTGGTCGACGCGGCCTTGTGCGACCTTGACGACGAGGCGTCGGACGCCCGTCACGGAACCCGCACGTTCGTGACGCTGCTCGGGCCGCGCAGGCTCTGGATGCTGTCGGGGCTCATTCGCCTCGGCCTGATCGGGCTGACGCTTGCGGCGTGGCCTTGCCCGTGGCGGGCCAGGCTGGTGTGGGGCGGCGCGATGGTGGCGGGGACGCTCGCGGTCCGGGTGCGTCGCCCGCGCGAGCTGCGCGACGTGGTCGACGTTCGATTCGCGGCCGAGGCGGTGCTCGCCACGCTCGCGTTACGCTGGCTCGCGGGCTAGCGCGGGAGGGGTTGCTCGACTACACTCCGCCCGAGCGGCAGGGAAGCCGTGCGGGGTGTTTGGCCGCGATTTTGGCGGCGGAGTGAACGGAGATCGATTCGATGGCCAAGGGATCCAGCAAGGGCGCGTCGGGGCGGATCAAGGAACGTGACGCGCGCACGATGAAGAAGATCGAGGGGCTGGCCGAGCGCGTCGTGAAGACGTCGATGTCGGGCAAGGACCCTTCGATCGACATCCCCACTCGCTCCAAGAGCAACACCATCTGGAACAAGAAGCGCGGCATCCTCGAGATGGGCGATTCAACCAGCGAACGCCCGCTGTTTGATCTCAAGACCGCCAAGCAGTTCATGCAGACCATGCTGCACGCCAGCACGATCAAGGACCTGATCGAGGCCGAGAAGACCAGCAGCCTCCGCGGTGTGTTCTACAAGGCCAAGCACACGATCGCGGGCACTCGCGAGAACACGTTTGACGCGCAGGAAGAGAGCGACCCAATCCTCGAAGACTTGGAGGTGACACTCGGCGCTCTGCGCGAGGAGTTGCACGTTTTCGCGGAGAATCGCGGCACGCTGGTGGGCAACATCACCATCATCGACAAAGGCGACGAGATCAACGCCCGCAAGCAGGGCTCGGGCGGTTGGGGCATCCCGTCGATCGTCGAGCCCGACGTGATCCAGTTCGGCAAGTGCGAGGCCAAGTTCGTGCTCCACGTTGAAAAGGGCACGGTGTGGAACCGCTTCAACGAGGACCGCTTCTGGGAGAAGAACAACTGCATCCTGACGCACGGCGCGGGGCAGCCGCCGCGTGGGTGCCGGCGATTGCTGCAGCGGCTGAACCAGGAACTCAAGCTGCCCATCATCTGCGTGCTCGATAACGACCCTTGGGGGCACTACATCTACAGCGTGATCAAGCAGGGCTCGATCTCGCTGGCCTTCGAGAGCTCGCGCCTGGCGATTCCCGACGCGAAGTTCCTGGGCATCCGAGCCAAGGACTACCGCGAGTGCGAGCTGGGCGAGGCCGTCAAGATCGATCTCACCGACAACGACATCAAGCGCGCCAACGAGATCGCGGCGTACCCGTGGTTCGCCGAGAACAAGGCGTGGCAGCGCGAGATCGAGGCGCTGCTCAAGAACGGCTTCAAGATGGAAGTCGAAGCGATGATCACCAAGGACATCAGCTACGTGACCGAGGAGTATGTGCCGCAGCGGCTGAAGGCGAAGGATTGGTTGGATTGAGCGACATCGGGCAAGATCGAATCTGTCCGCGTTGCGAGTATCCGCTCGCCGGTGATGTTCAGGTTCGTTGCCCAGAGTGCGGTGAGGTGGTTACCCCGATCTGCGCCGTGCGCCCACGGTTGGCATTGCGCCTATCGGCTTACGGCGGCATCATCTTGGCGTCGTTTCTGCTCGGGTGGTTCACATGCGCCGCGGGATCGCTGGAAGTGTTGCGACCAATGCCGTTTCCGCATGTGATCGTCGGCTGGTCGACTCCGAGAGCGATATATCCGCTGAGTGGGTGCTCAGCGGCAGTATTGTCGGCACTTATCGCAATGCCCGTCGCGAGGGGAAGTGCTCGTCTACCGGTGTGGAGCTCGTGGATCATCTCTGCGCTCGTTGCAGGCGCGGCTATCTGGTGTGTCCACGGCATCCAGCCCTCGTTGACGTACAACACCAGGTTCTTCACGGTATCCAGCGTGATGGTCTCCCTTGTGACGGGCGCTGCTACTGCGTTCCTTTGGTTTCGATCGACAAGGATCCGCTCGTATGGCAACGCTGCGATGGCATGTGCGGCGGCCTCGCTTTGGCAGGCTGGCTACGCGTTTCCATATCTCGGTGAGATGCTGTAGCAACGAAGCTTCCGTTTCGCATGCGTGGTGGCACAGACTTGCGAGATTGCCGAGTCGTTCGACCCTCGCCCTCGCTCACGCTCGGGCTACTGATGCTGAGCGAGGTGTGGTAGAATGCTCGGATGCTCATTCCAACCGCGATCCTGCTCGTGTTCGGCCCCGCACTCTTCGAGCCCCCCACTCCCGGCTCGGCCCCGACCGCACCGGCTGTTGCTCCCGTCAGCGCGCCCGCCGCGCCGGCCGTTGCTCCCGCGCCGAAGTTCACGCCCAACATTACCTACACCTCGTATCCGCGTGAGGGCGCACCGTCGCTCGAGCTCATGCTCAACCTGGCGCAGCCCGCGGACCTGAAGCCCGGCGACGCGCGGCCGTGCATCGTCGCTATTCACGGCGGCGGATGGGCTGCGGGAAAGCGCGAGGACCTCAACTTCCTCATCAGCGAGGCGGCCAAGCAGGGCTTCGTCGGCGCAACGATTTCATATCGCTTCGCGCCAGGATTCCGATTCCCGGCCCAGATCGAGGACTGCGCCGCCGCGGTGCGATTCCTGAAACAGAACGCGGAGAAGTACGGGCTCGACCCGGACCGCATCGGCGCGATCGGCATTTCCGCGGGCGCGCACCTGGCGATGCTCTTGGCGGTGGGCGGCGAGAACGATGGGCTCGGGATGAAGGCCGCGGATTCGTCCCTGACCGGCCGCGTGCGTGCCAGCGTAGCGTTCTTCGGTCCGACCGACCTATCGAGCAAGGACTTTGCGCCGACGACGACGCAGATCCTGAACGGACTGATCGGCGCGGACGACATGATCGACGGCGTCTCAAAGGTGGATCGCGCGAAGAAGGCGTCGCCCGTCACGTATGTCACGAAGGACGATTCGCCGATCCTGATGTTCTTTGGCACCAAGGACCCGCTCGTGCCGCACACGCAGGCGTATGGGATGCTCGACGCGATGACGCGGGCCAGCGTGAACGGGCGAGCGGAAATCATCGCCAACGAGGGGCACGGGTTCAAGATGCCCGAGATGACGCGGACGCTCAAGGACGCGGCCGATTTTCTGCTGGAGAACATGGCGGAACGCAAAGCCACTCCTCCGGCGGGGACGGAGCCGGCGAAGAAATAGACGCGGGGTGACAGTCGCGTGTCGATGCGTCTACTTCTTGGAGGCAGGCTCGGCCTTCTGCGGCTTGGCTTCCGCGTCCTTCTTCTCGCCGAGCAGCTTGGCGAGATCCTCCTCGATCGCCTCGGCCCAACGCTTGTAACCCTCGGCGGTGAGGTGCAAGTAGTCGGGCATGATGTCCTTGGTCAGATCGCCCTTGCCGTTGAAGAAGGCCGAGGCGATGTCCTTGTAGAAGACCCGCTTGTTGTCGGCGTAACCCTTGATGATCTCGTTGATCGCGATGTTCAGCTTGCGGTGCGGGTGGTCGGCGGTCTCGCTGCGCGGGAAGACGCCGAGCAAGAGGATCTTGGTCTTTGGGCACTTCTTCTCGATGCGGTCGATGATTGCCTTGATGCCCGCGGCGGTATCCTCGGGCTTGTCCTGGCGATGGCCGGTGTTGTTGGTGCCGATCATGATGACGACCAGGTCGGGCGACAGGCCGTCGAAGTTGCCGTGGTCGAGACGCCAGAGGACGTGCTCGGTGCGATCGCCGCTGATGCCGAAGTTGGCGGCGGCGCGCTTCGCGTAGAACTTGTCCCACACCTGTCGTCCGGGGCCTTCCCACGCCTCGGTGATTGAATCACCGACGAAGACGAGCTTGGCTTTGCCTTCCTTGGAGATTTCGTTGAAATGATCGTGACGCTTCTGCGTGCCCTCGTGGAACTCGGGCGTGGTCGCCTTGATCTCGGCCTTGTCCGGCTGCTTCACGGGGGCGGGGTCCTTCTTGTCGGCGGGCTTCTCGGCGGGCTTGGTGTTCTGAGCCATGGCGGAGAGCGACAGCGCGAGCGATCCGGCGGTGACGACGAGCATTCGAGCGGTCTTCATGGCTATCAGATCGGAAGAGCGTCGTGTAGGGAAAGAGTGTAGATCTCGGTGGTCGC
>OEIV010000900.1_pt1 | contig 14986 bp, 13 predicted proteins | sample 1539231 | NCBI WGS metagenome assembly OEIV01 (sample SAMN03794762, study PRJEB22550) | activated sludge metagenome | feature: wastewater treatment plant; material: activated sludge; isolation source: Wastewater treatment plant of a petroleum refinery complex | place: Argentina: Buenos Aires ...
GTGCCGGGCAGGCCGAGCTCCCGCCCGGCCGGCCACGACAGCGCGAAATGCAGCGCGAGCGAAGCGGCGAGCAGCGCGCTCCACAGCAGCAGGCGACGCGGGCGCATCGGCCTCAGCGGCGCAGCGTGACGATGGCGATTCGCTGCACGCCGGCGCCACGCAGCGCATCGAGCACGGGCAGCAGCGCCTCGGCCTGCGCGCGCGCGTCGGCGCGCAGGCCGAGCGCGTCAGGCACGCCATCGGGCAGCGCGCGCAGGCGCGCGCCCAGCTGCGCGGCGCCCACCGCCTCGTCGCCCCACGTCAGCACGCCGTCGCGCGCCAGGGAAAGTTCGATCCGCTCGCGCGCCGGCAGCGCCTCGCTGCGCGAAAGCGGTATGCGCTGTTCCTCGCCGAACAACGGCTTCAGGTTGCCCGCGATCAGGAAGAACATCAGCAGCAGGAAGATCACGTTGATCATCGGCACGAGCTTGTCGTCGTGGTCCTTCGCGCGCGGCGCCGGCCGCACCAGGCGGATCATGGCGCTAGGGCGCCTCCAGCGCGCGGATATCGATCCCCTGGAGCCTGCGCGAGCGCAGCGTGTCACAGAGATCGACCAGCAGCTGCACCGGCACCGCGGGCGCCGCGGCCAGCACCACGGGCGTTGCTTCCGGCAGGTTGCGGCGATCCAGGAACTCGCCGAGCCCGTCGGCGGTGAGCGTCACACCGTCGATCCAGAGGCGACCGTCTGCACCGACCTCGATTCTCAGCGGGCGCGGACCCTCCCTCGCGCCGTCGGCTTTCGCCGGCAAGGGTAGCAGCAGCTCGCGGAACTGCGTGAAATTGCTCTGCAATATGAAGAACAGCAGCAGGATGAACACGATATCGATCAGCGGGGTCATCGCAACGCGCTTGGCGGAGTGCGCGTGCCGGACGGACTGCAGCATCGGCGTGCCCCCCGCGTCTCAGCCGGCCCGATACAACGTGACGGTGAACAGCCGCGTCAGGGCATCTTCCATGCGCGCACGGAAGCGCTCGATGCGGTTCTCGAGCGCCGCGTGCACGATGGCGAACGGTACCGCGACGCACAGCCCCACTGCGGTGGTGAGAAGTGCTTCCCAGATGCCACCCGCGAGCGTTCCGGCACTCGCGTCCGCGTGCGCCGCCAGCCCCTGGAACACGTCGATGATCCCGAGCACGGTGCCGAGCAGCCCGAGCAGTGGCGCGAGATAGGCCACCTGTTCGATCACGCCGAGCAGGTTGCCCGCATCCGCCAGCAGGCGCGTGGCGCGACGCACCAGTTCCTCGCGCACGCTCGGCGCGGGCTTGCCTGCGCCCAGCCAGTGCATCCCGTCACGCAGCAGCGCCGGCGCCTCGCCACGCGTGCGCCCCAGCAGCGCGAGCGCCGCGTCGGTATCGCCGCGCACCCAGTGATCGAGCGCCTGCACCGCCACGCCCGACCCGTGCGTGAGCGTGCCGATGTGCAGCATCTTGAAGGCGGACACCGCCAGGGCGACCACCGACATCGCCAACAGCACCACGACCACCGGTCCGCCGAGGCGCACCAGCGACAGGCCCTGCTCGAGCATGCCCGTCGCCGCATCCGTCTGCGCCAGCGCCGGCGTCGGCGCCACGAGGAACAGGCCGAAAAAAGCCGGCCCCGGGGGCCGGCCTGGCAGGACGCGAAGACCGGCTGCGCCCATCAGAACTGATAGCCCAGGCGCAGCCCGACCTCATCGGACCACTGGAACGTGCCCATAGAGTCGTTGTTGTCGCCTTCCAGCAGGTTCGCGTAGAGCTCGACCGTGTAGGACTTCGAGGGCTTCCAGCGCACGCCGGGTTGCACCAGGACGCCACCCTCCACGTCGTAGAGCACCGCGAGGTCGAAGCGCCACATCAGCGTCGGAGAGGGCTGCTGCATCGCGAACGCGATCGCGTCGAACTGGTCACGACCGTCGGGCGGCGAGCGGCTCGCATCCGCGTCGAAGCCATCGAGATGACGTCCGAACAGATCGCTCTCGGACTTGTGCAGCCACTGCTGCACCATGTACGTCGCCGGGAAGGTCTCGGAGAAGCGCTGGTACTTCTCGAACACCAGCGAGGTCGCCCACTCGGTTTCCTCAAGGAACTCCTGTCCCAGCGAGGGATCGGTGAACATCTTGTCCGGCGTGACCGTCGCCTCGAATCGCACGATCAGCTGGTCGAGGAAGGAATCCGGCTCGGCGTAGAGCATGTAGTTCATGCCGATACCGAAGATCTCCTCACGATGGAACTTGCGCTCTATGTGGCCGCGCAGGTCGCCCAGGCCGAGGATCGGCGAAAAGAAGGCATCGAGCACCAGCGTGGAGGTCGCAAGATTGTCGACCCCGGTGGTCGGCAGACCGTTGGCACCCGTCAGGGCCTTGGCCGCGGGGAAGTCGTCCAGCAACTGCTGCAGGTTGGCGCCGTTGAGCCGCGCCATGCCCGCATAGTCGAACCACTCGCGCGCGGTGAACACGCCCTGGCCGGTGAAGGGCTGGAACGGCGTCTGCGCCAGCAGCTGGCCCAGCGTCACGCCGCCCAGATCGGGATCGGCCGAGCCGATACCGGCCGCGACGAAGGGATTCACCTTGGACGTTGTCCAGCGGAACGCGCCATCCGGATTGCGCCGGCTGACCGCGATGAACTGCAGCCCCAGCTCACCGATCTGGCCACGCAGTCGAGCGCCGAAGTTCCATTCATCGTCGACCTCGTCGAAGGTCTCTTCCTGCTGCACCACGAACTGCGAGGCGATCACGTTGTAGGGCGTGTTCTCGTTGCCGTAGATCGTGGGGTTGAATTCCTGCGCGAAGCCCTCGATCTCCCAGTTGTTCTGGAAGCGGTAGCTCGAGCGGATGCCAAGCCCCGGCACTCGCTCGTCGGAATATTCCTCTGAGGCCCAGTCGAGGAAACTGTGCCGGCGCAGGTCGAGCCCGTTGGGCACGTCCAGCACGCGGAAGAAGATCGACTCGCCCCAGGCGATCTGCTGGTTGCCGACGCGCGCCCAGAAGCCGCCGTTGGTATAGTCGAGATACAGCGACGGCAGATCGATCATGTAGTCGTCGCCGCAGACCTCGAGGCGGGTCGCGCAATCCCCGCGATAGGGCACCTCGAAGAAATTCACGTCGCCGAAATCGTCGTAGACACCGTGGTCGTAGTAGGCGCGCACCTTCATCGCACCGGTCAGGTGTTCACTGAAGGTTGCCGCGACATCCAGTTCGCCGCGCGTCGCCTGCAGGTTCCAGTCATTGGACTCGGAGTAGTCCGGACGCGTGATCTCGGGCGGCAGGCCATAAAGCCCGTGCACGTAGTTGTCCACGGGCCTGCCGTTGTAGAGATTGCCCTGCTGGTTGAAGGGGTTCTCGTCGTCGGTGATCTTGTAGGCCATCTCCTGGCGGATGAAGCCCGAGACGTTCAGGTCCAGCGCGAGCGCCGCGGGCGCGGCGAGCGCCGCCGAGACCAGCGTGACACCGCGTATCGCTGCAGCGAGTCTGCGTGGTTTGCTCATGGAAGCCTCCATCATGGTTGGTGATTGTCGTCTTCTTCTGTCGTGACCGTCGGCGCGAAACCCAATACGCGGCCCGCATTGCCGACGCTGACGATGCGCTGCGCATCCGCCGTTGCCGACGCCACGGCGGAATACCACCCGGTCGCGATGTCGGCACCTTCGAGCCTGCGCCAGCTTGCGCCGCCCGCACTGCCCGCGAGCATGGTGCGCATGCCGCTGACCAGCACGCGATCGTCGGCGGAGGCCCAAACCCCCAGCAGCGGCGCGTCGACCGGCGCTGCCAGCGCCTCCCAGCTCGCGCCACCGTCGGCGCTGCGCAGGATGCGTCCTTCCTGCCCGACCGCGTAACCCACGCCAGAGGGCCCGATATGCAGCCCGAACAGCGAGGCATCGCCCTTGTGCACGCGGGCCCAGGTGGCGCCGCCATCGGGCGAGCGCATCACGATCTCGAACTCGCCGACCAGCGTGATCGCGCCGTCCTCGGCTACCGCGACGTCGTAGAGATGCGGTTCGGCGAAATCCTCCACCAGCGCCGGCCAGTCGAAGGCGACCGGCTCCCAGCTCTCGCCGCGGTCGCGCGAGAGAAGCACAGCACCGAATCCGCCCACCGCGACCGCCAGCCCCGAGTCGTTCATCGCCACCGCCAGCAGGCGCTGCTCGGTGCCCGACTCGACCTTGCGCCAGCCGGTGCCGTCATCGACCAGCACGGTCCCGGCCTGCCCTACCGCGAGCCGGCGCTCCTCGCTGCAGGCAACCCCGAGCAGCGCGAGTGTCGTGGCCTCCTGCGGCTGGGGATGCCAGCTCGCGCCCGCGTCGCTGCTCGCCAGCACCACGCCCGCCGCGCCCACCGCCACCGCGCCGCGCGCATCGGAGCACACGTCGTAGAGCGCGTCGTGCACGATGCCCTGGTGCAGCAGGGCGGGTGCCGCGGCCCGGGCCGCGGCACCGCACAGCGTCGCCAGCAGCAGCGTCCAGCAGCCGCGGGCAAGCCCTCGTCGCCGGCGCATCAGGTGCCCATCCTCAGGAGCGCCTGCATCGTGAGGTACTTGTCGTACATGCCCTCGATGTCGAAGCCGGAGCGGAAACCGCCGCGCACTTCCTCGGCCTGCACGAAGCGGCTCATGCGGTTGGTCTGCACGTCGTGGCAGTGCACGTGCGTCCACGACCACGCCGGCTCGGCGCCGTCCATCAGCTTATGGTCGCCCTTTTCATAGACGGAGTAGGCCGGCTCGAAGCTCTTCCAGAGCTCGCCGCGGCGGTCGTAGGTCACGTAGGCGACGTACATCATGTTGCGCGTGTCTATCCACACGCGCTTCTTGCCGACCGGCGCGCGCGGGTAGCCGGTGGGTTCGGCCTCGATCACGATGGTCTCGGGCACGAGCTCCATCGCGGTCTCCATGAAGGTCTTGCCCTTGGCACCGCCGTGAACCGGGCGCTCGTAGTTGGTGTCGGGGCCCATCCAGTTCTCCGATACCGCGCCGAGCATCGGCTGGCGACCGATCACCTTGTAGTTGCCCCAGGTCAGCATCGGGTCACCGGCGGCCCAGGCATCGGACAGGAACAGCGTGATCCCGGGCACCAGCGGTTCGAAGCGCTGGTTGGTGGGGAATCGGCGCACGCGCTTGAATGCCGGCAGGTACCCCTGCAGGTCGGGGAACTTGCGCTGGTCGTAGTACCAGGTATTCAGGAAGGAGGTGCCCTTGGAGTCGTTGGGATAGGTGAACCACACCGACTGGAAGCGCAGCTTGTCCTCGTGCCCCGGCATGTAGGGACCGTTCGGCCCCACCAGCGCCACGGTGTTCTGCTCGGCCCAGCAGAAGTCGTATTCGTACTGCAGGTCCCCGTCGGGCCCGATGTCCCAGTCGCGCACCGCGTAGAAGGAGTTGTCGTGGCGGCCCCAGGACAGGGTCAGGTTCGAGAACGCCTCCAGTCCGTCCTTGGGATCCGGGAACGGGTTGCCGCCGATCCACGGCTTGCCCTCGGCGGTCACGACGTTGCCGTCGGCATCGAGCCGCGCCTTGCCCTGGTTCCTCAGCGTCGCCTCGAGATACTTCCGCGGGAACAGCCGCGTGGCATCGGTGGTGGTCTTCACGATGCGGATCTGGCGCCCCATCTGGCTCACGTGCACGTAGGCCACCGGGTCGAGCAGGTCCTTCACGTGCTCGACGTTGTCGGCGGTGATCAGGTCTCCGGTCTTGATCTTGCCCTTGGTGTACGCCTCGATCGACAGCAGTTCCTCGGGGTAGGCCTTGGTGATGTCGCCGGCGCGCGCGATCAGCGGCCACAGCGGGCTCAGCACGCCGGCGGCCATCGCGCCGGTCGCCATCTTGTCCAGGAAGGCACGGCGACTGTAGTTGAAGTCATATTTTCTGATGCGCATGGGTCAGTCCTCCAGTGGAAATACTCGTTATCGAAACCATTCTCACGTCGCGTAATCCGACAGGTCCACGCCCTCGCCGACCAGCAGGTCCTTCGAGCCGACGAACTTCGGCTTGAACAGCCACACCAGCAGCGGCAACACCAGCAGCGCGATCACCATGTTGATGAGCATCACCATGACGAGCAGCAGGCCCATGTCGGCGAGGAATTTCAGCTCCGAGAGGAAATACCACGGCAGGATCGCGATCAGCACGATCGTCGCGGTGAAGAAGATCGCCTTTCCGGTGGTGCCTACAGCCTCCGCGATCGCCTTCTCGTAGCTCTCGTGCAGCTGGTATTCCTCGCAGATGCGGCTGAGCAGGTAGATGCCGTAATCGATGCCCACGCCGATGCCGATCGCGGTGATAGGCAGGGTGTTCACGTCCAGTCCGATGCCCATCGACACCATTACCGCGCCGAGCAGCACGTTCGAGAGATTCACGGGAATCAGCAGCAGGATGCCCGCGACGAAGGAACGGTAGGCATACGCGCAGCTGAACAGCATCACGACGTTCAGCAGCGCCATGATGATGTACTGGTACCGGTCCACCGTGTCGTTGATCGACTGCTGCAGCGCGATGGTACCGGTGGCGAGGCGGATACGGAAATTCTCGTGCTCCGCGCCGACCTTCTCCACCGCGGCGCGCGCCTGCGCCAACGCGCGATCGACGGTCTCCTGCTTGTTGTCCTTGTACCAGAGCGAGACCGTGCCGTTCTCCTGGATGAAGTCGGTCACGTGCAGGAAGGCCTTCGGGCTGGTGCCGAACAGCACCGCGCCCGCGGCCGCGGCGACCGATTCGTCGCTCGGATCGAGCGGCGCCCATTTCGGATTCCCACCGCTGAACAGGCGGTTGGCTTCGGGCAGGTAATCGGCGAAGGACAAGGTCGCCATGGGCGGGCTCTCGTCGTTCTCGACGATGCGCTGCAGCGCGTTCATCGTCGCGATGGTGTCAGCCTGGTGCATCACGCGGCGCACGCTGCTCGCCTCCTTGGCCTCGAACACGATCTCCAGCGTGTTCAGGCCGGGAAACTGCGCGTTGATGTGCCCCACCGCGACGTTGTACTCGGAATCCTCGAACAGCAGGCTGCTGCCCTCCACCGGATTGCCGACCTTCAGGTCCGCCAGGCGCACCAGTGCCAAGACAAGCACGCTGCGCCGCCGGTCCAAATGCCGCCCCCGCCAGCACGACCGCGGCGGGCACGCGCCCGTTGCGACCGTGGCTCAGCGAGCCCGTCACCCCGAGCAGGCGCTTGATGCCGGCGTGCAGCGGCGAGTGCTTCGCGTCCTCGCCGATGATCGCGGCGACGTTGCGCGGCTCGGGCAGGAAGGTGAGCAGCAGCGCGGACATGATGACGTTGGTCGGGATCAGCATCAGCGCCCAGAAGCCGCAGAACAGCGCGAAGCGCTCCATTGCCGGAATCGGGGCGATCGCGATCAGGAACAGGCCCGCCGCGTCGGTGACGATGCCGAGCGTTCCCGGCGCCATCATCACGCCCATCGAGATCTCGGCCGCCTTGCGCTTGTCGCGCACGTGGTGATAGACCTCGTAGAAGCGCTCGGTGAACTGCACGCAATGGCTGAACGAGCGCGCGATGAGCAGCAGCGGCACCACCATGATCAGCGGCTCGATCGGCATGCCCAGCCAGCCGACGAAGCCGAAACCCCAGATCGCCGCGGTGGCGCTGGTCACCAGCGGCCCGATCACGCCGGCGACGTTGCGCATGTAGACGACCAGCGAAAGCAGCAGCGCCGTGATGGTGACGGCGAAGATGCCGAACATCTGCTTCTCGTAACGGTACACCCAGCCGGTCAGCACGGGCTGCCCGGCGACGTAGACCTCGTGGTTCGCGTCGCGCTCGCGCTCCACCAGCGCCTGCACGTACTCGAAGCTCTCGCCGTAATCGAGCAACCGCTCGATGAAGGTGGCGCGGATCAGCGTGGCGGACTCGTCGGCGGAGATCAGGAACTGCCGCGAATTCGGCGATTTCTCCACCCGGCGGCGAAACTCGGCGATCTCCTCCGCGGTGGCCGGCGCGTGGTCGCCCATCAGCGGCTGGCTGTCGATGCCAAAGGGCGTGGCTTCCTGGAAGCGCGCCTTCTCCGTCGAGATGGACAGGACCTGGTCATGGTCGACCGCGGGCGTGAGGTCGATGTCGCGCGTCATGTCCCAGATCTTCTGCAGCGTCTCGGCGTTGTAGATGTCGCCGTCCTTGCGCTTCACCATGATCGTGACGGTGAGCGGGTTGCCGAAGTTCGGGTGGTCGCGGAAGGTCTGCACGAAGGGATGATTGCTCGGGAAGAGGTCCGAGAATATGGTACGCAGCTCCACGCGCGGCAGCCCCGCGGCAAACGCTGCCGTGACCAGCGCCAGCAGCAGCAGCACCTTGCCCGCATGGCGTATCGTGAACGCCGAGATACGTTGCCTGATCGTCTTCAAACGCTTCCCCCCGACGGCATTGCGCCAGACACTCCTGCATTGCTCTTCATAGCGGCGATCCGTTCAGACCGTACGTGTATCCCACGCGAGCTGTCCGCTCGCCGCGATCGCCGCGATCATCTCGCGCGCACCGAAGGCGCCGGCCGGCGACATGAAGCCCTTGCCGCGGTGCGTTCCGAGCAGGATCTTGCGGCACGCCTCGGCGGCGAATATGCCGGTCTGGATGTACGGCGAATTGCCCCGCAACACCACGCTGACCGATTCGGTGTCGCCGCGCCCGTGGCAGCACAGCAGGCTGCGGTTCAGCGCGGGGCTCTCGCGCTCGGGCTCCACCGACACCAGCTGGTTGCCGAGCGCGTTGGTGATCTTCTCCTGCTCCGCGACCGGCAGGTGTTTGTGCTTGTGCTCGAAGTCCACCAGGATGTCGACGATGGCCTGCAACATGGCCTGGTTGCGAAACGCCACCAGCACGCTGCAGTTGCGCACGCGTGGATCGTCCTCGTACCACACCGGTTCACCGCCGCCACTCCACGGCAGCGCGTTCAGCACGCGGTGCACGGCCGGTATGGCGACAGGATAGGCCGTGGCCTGCGGCCAGGTGCACATCCGGTCGTGCTCCAGGTAGAACTGGTCCTTGGTCAGCATGCGCAGGAAGGACATCGTCGAGGCGACGCTGGTATTCGAGTCGGCGAGGTAGCATATGTCCAGGCTGTCGATGCCCGGGTGCTCGAGCGCGAGTTCCGCGGCGAGCTGCCCGGCCAGCCACATCCACGAGCAGGCCGGCACCAGCAGCAGGCCCTTCTGCGCGAAGGCCGCGCCGTAGCTGCGCTTCAGGTGCAGCATCCAGTCCTGCTCGCCGGTGGTGTCGAGGTAGTGGCAGCCCGCCGCGAGACAGGCCTTCACCACCGGATCGCCCAGCTGCATGAACGGCCCGACCACGTTGTAGACGACCTTCTTGCCGGCGAAGAGTTTCGCGAGCGCTGCCTCGTCGTGCTCCACGGCGACGCATTCGTAGCGCGCGCCGGCGAGTTCCGGCACCTTCGCCATCTGCTCGGCCAGGCGCTGGGCATTGCGGCCCGCCGCGATAAAGGGAATTCCGCGCTCGGCCAGATGCCACGCAATCAGTTTGCCGGTATATCCGCTGGCTCCGTAGACGACGACGTCGGCGTTCATGATTTTCTCCGCAGGGGTTCGCTGGTGCTGTTTTCGGTGAACACGGCTTCGGGGTGGGCGCGGAAGTGCTCGAGGCAGAAGCGCTCCTGCGGCTTTTCCGAGGCCGTCTTGGGAATCTCGGGCATGAGCTGGATGTAGCCCGGCACGAAATTCGATTCGAGTGCCGCGCGGCAGTGGCGGTAGAGTTCTGCCACGTCGAACGCGGCACCGGGCGCGGGAACCACCGCGGCCACCACGTCCTTCTCGCCGGGAACGCCGGAATCGGCTTCGATGCCGTAGACGAAGACGTCGTCGACGCCGGGATGCTCCGCGATGGCCTTCTCGACGAAGGCGACGTTGACGAAATCACCGTTGTGGCGGATGCCGCCGCCCTTGCGGTAATCGAAGTAGAGCCAGCCCTGGGCATCGCGATGCCCCACGTCGCCCATGCGCAGCCAGCCGCCGGCGGTCTTCTTCGCGGAAGCCTCGGGGTTTTGGAAGTACTCGACGGGCGGGCAGCTGCCGTCGGCGTTGCGGAACACGATCTCGCCCTGCTCGAACGGGGCGCACTCGCGGTCGTCCTCGTCGACGATCCTCGCCTCCAGCGTGGGCGGCGGCTTGCCGATGCTGCCGACCGGACCGACGCCGGGCGGGTTGAAGCTCATGCCGCCCTCGGCCGCGCCGTAGAACTCGAAGATCTGCACGCCGAAGCGCTGCGCGAATTTCTGCCAGATCGCGGCGGGCATGCCGGCGCTCAGCACCAGGCACACGGGGTTGTCGGCGTCGTCGGCGCGCGGTGCCTCGCTGTAGACCGCAGTGGTCATGCCCCCGAGCAGATTGAAGGTGGTGCATCCGTAGCGGCGACAGATGTCCCACAGGCGCGACTTGGTGAAGCGGCGGCTGATCACGCCGCGCGCGCCCAGTGTCAGCACGTTGCCCAGCGTGATCAGCTGCGCGTTGGCATGCGTGAGCGACAGCCCGGTGTAGAAAACGTCCGCGGCGCTCCAGCCGATCAGCGGCGCGATGGAGCCCACCGCATGGAAGCGCAGGTAGTTCGCGAGTATCGCCTTCGGATCGCCCGTGGTACCGGAGGTGAACAGCATCTGCATGGTCTGCTCGGGGCTGTCCACCGCCACCGGCAGCGCGGGGACCGCGACAGGCAGCACCTCGTCCAGCCAGCGCGGGCTCACGCCCGATGCATGCAGGTGCTGCACGGCCCCCGTGCGCAGCACCCAGACCCAGCGTATCTCCGGCAGCTCGCGGATCACGGCCATCAGGTGGCCGAGCGCATAATCGGCGCAGATCACGCCGCGGCATCCGGAAAATCCGAGCATGAACGCGAGCTTCTCGCCGCGGGTGCGCGGGTCTATCGGCACGAACACGGTGCCGGCGATGCTGGAGCCGACCATGGCGTCGACGAACTCGGGGTGGTTCTGCATCAGCAGCGCGAAGCGATCCCCGGCCTGCATGCCGGCATCGCCAAGCGCCTGCGCCACGCGCTGCCCGTTGTCGCGCAATTCGCGGAAGCTGCGGACTTCCTCGGCGAATCCGCCATCGGCCGTCACGTCCACGAAGGTCAGCACATCCAGGTCCGGATGTTCGACCGCCTGCCTGGCGATCAGATTGGCGAGAATGCGCTCGTCACTCACGTGTGCGATCTGCCCCTGTTGTTGTCATGTTCCCGCGCGGCCCGCTGCCCGCCCGGCACCGTGCGCGGTGCCGCCCCGCTCAGCGCGACAGCAGCGTCAGCACCATCGCCGCGGCATCCGTGCCGATGTAGCCGCCGCCGTTCTCGGCGAGCGCGACCTTCGCTCCGGCGACCTGGCGCGCGCCGGCCTCGCCGCGCAGCTGCTCGGTGAGCTCCACGATCTGCGCCAGCCCGGTCGCGCCGATCGGGTGCCCCTTGCGCATCAGTCCGCCCGAGGTGTTGACGGGCTTCGAACCGCCGAGGCGCGAGTGGCCCTCCTGCACGAAACGCCCGCCCTCGCCCTTCGCACACAACCCGAGGTACTCGTAGTACATCAGCTCGGATGGCGCGGAGGCGTCGTGCAGTTCGATGCAGTCGATGTCGGGCGCGCCGATGCCGGTGGTCTCGTAAAGCGCGCGCACGGAACCCTCGGCCACCGATTCCTCGCCCTCGGCGAAATCCCAGCCGCTGCTCAGCTGCGAGGCCTCCACCCTGATCGCGCGCCGCATGCCCAGTTCACGTGCCTTGCGTTCGCTCACGATGATCGCCGCGGCCGCGCCGTCGCCGATCGGCGAGCACATCGGCAGCGTCAGCGGCCACGAGACCTCGCGCGCGGCCAGCACATCCGCCACCGTGATCACGTCGCGGTACTGCGCCTTCGGATTCAGGCTGCCGTGCAAGGAGTTCTTGGCCGACACCATCGCGAACTGCTCGCGCGTGGTGCCGTAGCGCTGCATGTGCGAGAGCGCCCAGATCGCGTAGATGTCCATGAACAGCGAGCGCGTGGTGCCGGCGCCCGCGGTGTCGATCGGCGCGCCCAGCGCCTCGATGCGCCGCGCGATGCCGCTGACGACCCGGTCCATGGCTTCGACGTCGACCGCGCCGCTGAACACCGAGAAGGTCTTGAGCTTGTCGGGGTGGTAGAGCTTTTCCGCGCCGCAGGCGAGCACCACGTCGTACAGTCCCGCGCTCACCATCGTGCAGGCCTGCTGGAACGCCGTCGCCGCCGTGGCGCAGGCGTTCTCGACGTTCACCACCGGGATGCGCCCGACCCCGAGCTCGCGCAGGATCATCTGCCCCGGCACGCAGACCTGCCCGGTGATCACCGCCGCGGCGGCATTGCCCATCCACGCGGCCTGCACGTCCTTCAGCCCGATCCCCGCATCCGCGACTGCGGCGGTGATGGCCTCGCCCGCGAGCGACTTCAGCCCGCGGTCCATGTGCTTGCCGAAGTGCGTCATGCCGACGCCGGCGATCCAGGCGTTCTGTTTCATCCGCGCAGGCGCTCTTCGTCGATCAGGTAGCTGCCACCCTTGATGGAGAGGATCTCGTTGCAGCCGTCCTCGATCATCGAGGCGCGCGCGTCGCGCAGCAGCTTCTCCATCGGGTATTCGCGCGTCAGTCCGTTGCCGCCGAAGATCTGCAGCGCGTCGCTGCACACCTCGAAGCAATGCTGCGTGCCGGTGACCTTGGCGGTCATCGCGGCCTGCAGCGCCGGAACCGGCGCGGTGTTGTTGAACAGCACCACGCGGCGCGTCAGCGCGCGCGAGATCTCGACCTTGCGATACATGTGGAACAGGCGCTGCTGCACCGACTGGTGGCGGATGATCGGCACGCCGCCCTGCCTGCGTTCGTGCGCGTAATCGAGCGCGAGGTCGAAAGCCGCCTGTGCCACCCCGGTGAAGGTGCCGCCCATCAGCGCGTTGGCTTCGGTGTGGATGCAGTAGACGGCCTTCTTGTAGGCCACCGGACCGGCCAGGATGTAGTCGCTCGACAGCTCGACGTTGTCGAAGAAGATCTCGCCCTGGGGCAGCGCGCGCTGGCCCATCTTCTCCAGCGGCTTGCCGCGGCTCACGCCGGGTGCATCCATCGGCAGCACGAGCACGCAGCCGTTGTGCGGGTCGGGGCCGTTGCCGGTATCGGCGGCGCAATAGAGGATGCACACCTCGGCGATCGTTCCGTTCGAGACCCAGGCCGACTTCTGGCCGTTGACGATCACCGTGTTGCCACGGATCGTCGCCACGCAGTTGGGGCGTCCGTACTGGCCGCGCGCATCGAGGATCTGCTTGTTCGGATCGAGGGAATCGCTGCCGTGGTCGGGCTCGGTGATGCCCCAGCAGCCGATCAGGGTATCGGGGAAGCGCTCGAGCAGGAACCGGTTGTCGAACTTGGCCGCCAGGTACATCGGCAGGATCGCCGCACCCATCGAGATGGCGAGGCCCGCATCACCGTAGCCGAGCTCCTCGAAGATCAGCGGGAAGGCAACGCTGAAGTCCTCCGGCGAGAACGAGGCGAGGGTCTCCATGTTGATCCCGAGATCGAGGTACTTGCGGCGCAAGTCCCAGTACGGCGACCCCGGCGCGATGACCTCCTCGGCGCTCATCCGGTCGAGCTGGATGCCCGTCGGGCGCATCACGTTCACCGCGAACTCGTGCAGGGTCTTCTGGAATTCCGCGATCGCGGGGGGCAGGGGCGGCTCCGCCCCCGAAATCGTGAGCTTGCCCCGCGGGGTTTCGGGCCATTCGATGGCGCTCATGGCGACCTCCTGCTTCCGGCTGTTGAAATTGTTGCTCGGTATGCAAAGTCGTGGCGATGGGCTGAGGCCATCGCGATGGCTGCCAGTTATAGCCGAGCCGGGGCGTCGCGCAGATGTTTACGCACGACAATTAACTTGTTAGTTTGCGACAGCGCGATTGCAATAACGAACCATCAGGCACCGCCGCCATGCTGCTGGAAACCAGGACCAGACCGGGCAATGTCCGGCACCTGATCTACGGGCTGAACCCGCTGATCAGTCTGCTGCGCCAGCACGACGCGGACGTCGAGGCCATGCTCGCGGCGGCACGCATTCCGCCCGGCGCGCTGGCCGATCCGGATTACAAGCTGAGTCCGGCCCAGGAACTGAGCTTCACCGAGCGCGCGCTCGCGCATCTCGAGCAGCCCGACCTCGGCCTGCGCCTGGGGCCGCGCTACCACCTCTCGGCCTACGGCATGCTGGGGCTCGCGGTGATGACCAGTTCGAACCTCGTCGATGCCTTCGGCGTGCTGTTTCGCAACATCCTGATGACCTGGACCTACATGCACTGGTCGCTGCGCGCCGCGGACGAGGTGGCGATCATCGCGCTGCGCAAGCAGCGCGACCTGGGGGGCTGCCATCAGTACATGATCGACCGCGGGCTCGCGGCCTCGTACACCATCGCCGCCGAGGCGCTGGGCAAGCGCCTGCCGCTGATCGAGGTCAACGTGGCGCAGCCCGAGCCCGGCTATGCGCAGGCCTACGCCGAGTTCTTCGGCTGCCCGGTCAACTTCGGCGCCCCGACCAACGACTTCCGCTTCGCCGCGAGCTTCCTGAACGAGCCGCTGCTGCAGAGCGAAACCGCCTCGGCGCGCGTCTTTGCCGCGCAGTGCGAACGCATCTGCACCGAGCTCGAGCGCGGCGGCAGCTTCGCCGAGCTGATCCGCCAGCACCTGGTGCAGCTGCCGAACCAGCTCGCGAGCCTGGAGACCATCGCCGAACGCCTGTGCACCACGCCGCGCACGATCCAGCGCAAGCTCGCCGTCGAGGACACCAGCTTCAAGGAACTGCTGGAGGACGTGCGCAAGAACCTCTCGCTCGAGTACCTGCAGGCGACGGAACTCTCGGTCGAGGACATCGCCCTGCGCCTCGGCTACGCCGACGCGCCGAGCTTCAGCCATGCGTTCAAGCGCTGGACCGGCAAATCCCCGCGCAGCGCGCGGGTTGCGTCGTAGCTTCCGCTTCCACCCCATACCCGTCGTATCGGGCGCAGC
>OEIV010000901.1_pt1 | contig 14974 bp, 18 predicted proteins | sample 1539231 | NCBI WGS metagenome assembly OEIV01 (sample SAMN03794762, study PRJEB22550) | activated sludge metagenome | feature: wastewater treatment plant; material: activated sludge; isolation source: Wastewater treatment plant of a petroleum refinery complex | place: Argentina: Buenos Aires ...
ACGGAGTGCGGGTGAGTGCGGGCTGCGTGGGGAGGGATGGTAGTGCGGCTGCACGTCGCTGTCGGGGGCGCGGCCGGCTGCCTCGCCCGCCTTCAGCGCCGCTTCGAGGCCGGCCGCGTCGTAGTTGGAGCCGCCGACCGCGCGCACCTTGCCGGAATCGACCAGCGCACGATGCGCCTCCAGCGTCTCCTCGATCGGCGTCGCCGGATCGGGGAAGTGCGAGAAATAGAGATCGATGCGGTCGGTCTGGAGCCGCTTCAGCGAGGCCTCGGCCCCGGCGAGGATATGGGCGCGGCCGAGGCCCTTGCCGCCCGCGCCCATGTCCTGCCCGACCTTGGTGATGAGGACGACGCGGTCGCGGGTGCCGCGCGCCTTCATCCATTTGCCGATCACGGTTTCGGACTCGCCGCCGCTGTGCCCCGGCGCCCAGCGCGAATAGACGTCCGCCGTGTCGATGGCGTTGAAGCCGGCGTCGAGAAAGGCGTCGAGCACCGCGAACGAGGCCGCCTCGTCCGCGGTCCAGCCGAAGACGTTGCCGCCGAGCACCAGCGGGGCGATCGTGAGGCCCGACGAGCCGAGCGCGCGCATGTCCATGTCGGCCTCCGCCCTCAGCGTTGCAGGATCGAGCGGGCGCCCTCGACCGCCTTCTTCGCGGCATCGCCGTCGGTGTCCTTGGCGATGTCCCGCGCCGCCGGCACCTTGAGTCCGCGCTGCACGGCCTCGCGCGCCTCGATCGCCGCCAGCCAGCGCAGCAGATGGTCGAGGCCCTCGACGTTGACGCCCGACCAGGGATGGATGCGCACCCACGAGAAATTCGCGATGTCGGCGATCGAATAGTCGCCGGCCAGATACTCGTTGTCCTTCAGATGCCCGTCGAGCACCTCGAACAGGCGGCGGCTCTCGTTGCGGTAGCGGTCGATCGCCGGCTGGTAGACCTCGTGCCAGTAGCGGCCGAAGACGTTGGCCTGGCCCATCATCGGGCCGACGCCGCCCATCTGGAACATCAGCCACTGGATGACCCGGCTGCGGCCCTTGGCGTCGGCGGGCATCAGCGCGCCCGCCTTCTCGGCGAGATAGATCATGATCGCCCCGGACTCGAAGACCGGGAAGTCGCCGGCCTCGTGATCGACGATCGCCGGAATGCGCCCGTTGGGATTGATCTTCAGGAACCAGGGTTCCTTCTGCTCCATCTTCTGCATGTTGACGGGCACCGTGTCGTAGGCGAGGCCCAGCTCCTCCAGCACGATGGAGGCCTTCCAGCCATTGGGCGTGGCGGCGGTGTAGAGCGTGATCGGAGCGGTCATGCGGGTTCCGGAATTCGTGGAGGGGACGGCGTCAGAGTCGTATCTCGCCGCTCAGCATCCTGGCATGGGTGGCGGCGTCGAGCGGCTTGTAGCTCTTGCTCTCGGGGTCGACCCAGACCATCGGATCGGCGACCGTCGCGGGATCGAAGCCTTCCTTCACCAGTTCCACCTTGCGGTGCTTGAAGGTGCCGGTGATCTCCATCTCGTTCTGCAGCAGGCGGATGATGAGCGGGCGCGCATAGGCCGCAAGCTGATTCTCCAGATGGGCGGCGAGGCCGGCGAGATCGAGATCCGGACCGGCGACGATCGCCGCCATGCCGGCCCGGCCGTCGAGGTCGCCGACCTTCACGCCGTAGACGTTGGCTTCCTTGATGCCGGGATAGACCGAGAGCGCCTCGGCGACTTCCGACGTCGCGACGTTCTCGCCCTTCCAGCGGAAGGTGTCGCCGATCCGGTCGACGAAATAGAAATAGCCCTGCGCGTCGCGCCTGAGCAGATCGCCGGTGCGGAAGAAGAGGTCGCCCTTGGCGAAGACGTCGCGCAAGAGCTTCTTCTCGGTGTCGGAGCCCTTGGAGTAGCCGTCGAAGCGGGTGCGCGGCTCGTTCGGATCGATGCGGCCGATCGCCTCGCCCGCCTCGCCCGGCGCGCACTCGATGCAGAAGCCGGTCGCCGGATCGCGCACCGGCTGCTCGCTCTCGATGTCGAATTTCACGATGTAGACCGGCAGCTTCTTGCGGGCGTAGTTCGGGATGCGGCCGACCGCGCCGGTCTTGCCGTCGGTATTGAGCAGCGCGACGTTGCCTTCGGTCGCGCCATAGAACTCGACGATCTTCGGAATCCTGAAGCGGCTCTGGAAGGCCGGCCAGATTTCGGGCCTGAGCCCGTTGCCGATCACCAGGCGCAGTGAATGCGCGGTCTCCTGCGGGTGCGGCGGCGCGTTGAGGAGATAGCGGCAAAGCTCGCCGATATACTGGAAGAGCGTCGGCTTGTACTTGGCGCAGTCCTCCCAGAAATGGCTCGCCGAGAACCTGCGCCTGAGCACCACCGAGCCGCCCGCCATGAACACCGTGCCCAGCGCGCAGATGCCGCCGGCCGAGTGATAGAGCGGCAGCACGTCGTACATGACGTCCTTGGCCGTCGCGCCCACCGAGACGCAAAAGGCCTGCATCATGACCTGCATGCGCACATGGGTGATGACGGCCGCCTTGGGCAGGCCCGTCGTGCCGGAGGTATAGATGTAGAGCGCCTTGTCGCTGCCGACGAGGCCCTCGCGGAACGGCCGCGGGATCGGTGCGGGGCTCATCTGCGCCAGCGCGGCGTCGAGATCGGCGGCGCCTTCCACCGCCCCGCCGCTCGCCCACACGATCATCGGCGTTTCGATGCGGGGCACGGCCGAGCGATAGTGCTCGGCCAGCGCCGCATCGAGAATGAGATGGCGGGCGCCCGAGATGTTCAGCGAATGGGCGAGCGGCGCGGCCGTCTGATGCGTGTTGATGAGCGCCCCGATCGCCCCGATCTTGACGAGGCCGAACCAGGCCATGATGAACTCCGGCCGGTTCTCCATCAGGATGGCGACCGCATCGCCCTTGCCGACGCCCTGCGCCATCGCCCAGCGCGCGAAGCGCGCCGCGCCCTGGTCGAGGTCCTTCCAGGAAATCACCCGGTCCTCGAAATGGATGGCAGGCGCATCCGGCGTCTCGTGCACCCAGCGCTCCAGCGCGTCGGCGACCGTCACCGTGCTGTCGGGCGTGAGTTCCTTCACCCGCCGGCTGAGGCGAATGCCCATGCGCAGAAAATTGAACTCGCGCACGATCGCGTCGAAAGCGCCCATGTCGATCCGCCCCTTCCCCAAGCCGCCGCGAGCGGCGGCAATCCACCGTCGAGCACATGAAGCCGGGACCGTGCCCCGGCGTCAAGAAACGGTCAGTTCGCGGGCGGCGGCGCGACCTTGCCGCGGAGATTGGCGATGACCGCAGCCGCTTCGACCGCTTCCGGATTGGCCGCGGCCTGCGCGGCCGTCAGCATGGCGATGTCGGCATAGGCGACATAGCGGCGGTCGTCGAAGTCGGAGGCGAAGCGGCCATAGGGGTACCAGAACGGGTCGTACCAGGCGTAGCGGCCGCGATAGCTGTAATAGGGGAAGAAGAACGGATCGACGAGGACCGGGCCGGCCGAGCGCGTGCGCTCCTGTTCGGTCTCGCGCTTGTCGATGACGAAGTGCGTGAAGCCGGCCGCCTGGGTGACTTCCGCGGCCCGCAGCATCAGCGCGTCCTCGACCCGGGAGCGGGTCGTCGTCCGCCGTCCGGTGAAGGTCACCCGGTAGTGGGTGTCGTCGAGCCGCTGTTCGGCATAGCCGGAGCCGCGCTCGCTCGCCTGCGGACCGTAGAGCGGCGTCGATGTGCATGCCCCGAGCATCACTGTCAGCGCGGCTGCCGCCGCGAGGCCTGTCCAACGGATCGTCATATCGACCTCTCCTCCTGTTCGCCCCCGCCTCGGGACTATCGTCGCTCCGGCGCCGTTTCGCCAGTCCGGGGCGCCGCCGGGCGGGGAAAATATTGCTTAAGGGGTCTCTGCTAGGCTTGCGGTCCGTTCCGTCCAGCGACCGCCCCATGCCCCGACTCGCCCGCCTCGTCTGCCTGACCGCGCCGCTCCTGCTCGCCGCCTGCTCCTCGACGCCAGACTTCGACGGCGGCTTCGCCGATCCGCGGGTCGTCGACGACCAGGTGGAGTGCGTGCCCTTCGCGCGGGCCCAGTCGGGGGTCGAGATCTACGGCGACGCCCACACCTGGTGGGCCAAGGCCGACGGGCTCTACGACCGCGAGGACGAGCCGGAGGAAGGCGCCGTCATGGTATTGCGCGGCTACAAGCGATCGGATCGCGGCCATGTCGCGGTGGTGCGGCGCCTCGTTTCCGACCGCGAGATCGTCATCGATCACGCCAACTGGCTGAACGACGGCAAGGTCTATCTCGACCAGCCGGTGCTGGACGTTTCGCCCGCCAATGACTGGTCGGCGGTCCGCGTCTGGTACGCCCCCGGCGGCCAGTATGGCGCCCGCGTCTATGCGGTGCAGGGATTCATCATGGCGCCCGATCGCTTCGCAGGTGCACAAAGCCATCGCTACTGAGCGTGGAAACCTTAATATCTGCAAGGCGTTAGGGGCTTCTTAACTAAAAAGGTTCCCCTGCGATATCAGGCGCTTAGAGCGCGAGTTCTATTTCCGTTCGTAACATTACGCGAACTTTAAGTTGACGCCCCCGCCACCCGGTATTTACCCCTTTCGCCCAGGGACAATAGTTGGTCGGGGCAGAGTTCATGACGGCACGAGGCCTTCTCGCGCGCACAACCATCCTGTGCGCGGTGACCGCTCTGACCGCCTGCACGACCGCCAACCACACGGCACGGCATGCCGGCAACGCGCCGGTCGAGACCGCCGCCTTCGTCCAGCCCCAGATCACCCCGGCCTCCGCCGCGCTCGCCGAAGTCACCAGCGCGCTCAGCCTGACCGTCCGCCAGATCAACGTGACGACGCCGCCGAGCGACCGTCTGCTGGCCTCGGCCGACATCCAGCCGCGCACGGTGTGGATCAACCGCAATCTGCAGTGCGTGCCCTTCGCCCGCGAGCGCTCGGGCGTGGCGATCCGCGGCAACGCCAATACCTGGTGGAAGCAGGCCTCGGGCGACTTCGTCCGCATCAAGGCCCCGGCCGTCGGCTCGGTCATCGTCATGCAAACCCGCCGCGGCCATGTCGGCGTGGTCACGAAGATCGTCGACAGCCGTCACATCGTCATCGATCACGCCAACTGGCTGAGCAACGGCCAGATCTATCTCGACCAGCCGGTGCTCGACGTCTCGGCCAACAACGACTGGTCGAAGGTCGTCGTCTGGCATCCCAATCTGGGCAAGTTCGGCAAGCGCGCCCTCGCCGTCTCGGGCTTCATCGTCGATGCGCCGGCCAACGGCAACGCGACGGTCTTCGCCAGCCTCGAAAGCGTGCCGTCCGCGCTGAGCGCTAACGTCCAGTTCGCCGCCGCGCTGCCCGCCGCCTCAAAGCCCGCGCCGCTGCCCGAAACCGCGCCCGTCGAAGCGCCGGTCCTGGTCGCCGAAGTCCGCGCGCCGGTGGCCCCGATGGCCAAGCCGGGCTCGATCGAACTGCGCAGCGCTCCGGCCGAGGAGCCCGCCGCGGCGCCGGTCGCCGTCGCCGAGGCGAAGCCGGTCTATGTCGACACCATCGTTCCCGGCGCCAAGCCCGGCACGCTGGGCGCGCCGGCGGCGGCCCCCGTGGCGGTCGCCGACGCCGGGCCCGCGATGGTCGATACGATCGTGCCCGGTGCGAAGCCGACCAATCTGGGCGCGACCGCCGTCGCCGTCGTCGCCAGGGGCGAGACCGGCGCCGAAGCGACCACCGTCGAGGCCGCCTTCGTGCCGGCCGGCAAGCCGGCCAGCGTCGCCGCCTTCCGCTGATCCGGCTTCAACGAGACTGACCGGCGCTCGCGAGCCACACGGCCGCGAGCGCCGCCGTTTCGGGCACACGCCAGCCGTCCACGGTGACGAAGCGTCCGGCCGCCCGGTCGCGAGCCACCGCCGCGTTGTAGCCGTCCGGGGCGAGCTTCGCCTCCAGCCGCGCTTCCAGCCCCTGGTCCATCCCTTCGCCCACGATTCGCGCGCCCAGCGCCCGCAGCGCCGCCGCCTGCGGCAGGCTGGCGAGCGCCGCCAGCGACGCGCCGGCCGCGGTGCGCCAGAACGCCCAGCGCGGCCAGGTTCCGGCTGCCGTCCCGCCGAGCGCCGCCAGCGCCGAGAGGCCGAGCGTGCGCCGCGTAATGCGCCAGGAGCGGTCGGTCGGGCCGCTCATGGCGCGAACGCCTTCTTCAGCCGGTCGGCGAGGCGCAGGGCCAGCGCCACGATGGTCAGCGTCGGGTTCGCCGCCCCCGGCGTCGTGAACAGCGAGGAACCGGCGATCCAGAGATTGGCCATGCCGTGCACCCGGCCATCGCCGTCGCAGACCGAGACGCGGGGATCGTCGCCCATCCGCGTCGTCCCCATGTGGTGGTGGCCCCAGGACGTGTCGGCCCGGTAGCGGGCGCGCGCCTCGGGGTCGATGCGGATGACCGCCGTGCCGGCCGCCGCGAAAGCGCGGCCCAGATCCTCAAGATTGGCGAGATAGTCGTCGAGGTCGGCATCGCTCAGCCGCCAGTCGAGCTTGATGCGGCGGCCGCCGAAGCGGTCGCGCGCCGCGGTCAGAGTCACGCGGCTGTCGGGATTGGGCCGGGTCTCGAAGCCGGCGCTGAGATAGTGCAGCCGCAGCGGCCCGGCGCCCGCAAGCGCCGCGATCGCCGCGCCGGTCGCCTGCGGCCCGAGACGCGCTTCGTCCCAGCGGTCGAAGCCTCCGGTCGCGGGATCGAAGGCGGGGCCGGGTTCGTTGATGGTGACGAGCGTCGAAAGCCGCCCCTTGGCGCGACGGGCCGCGGCGCTCGGCTGGAAGGCGGGACGGTAGCGGCGGCCGCCGACACTGGTGTCGCGGAAGGCGAAGGGCGCGCCGGTCGCCGGACCGAGCGCCAGGATCGCCGCAAAGGTCTCGACGATCGGATGCTCGGCGAAACAGCGGCCGACCTGATCGTGGGCATTGCCGATACCGCCCGCGACCTGGCTATCGGCGTTGAGCAGGAGCTGCGGATTGGAAAGCCCGCCGCAGGCGGCGACGACATGGCGCACCGCCATGGCGAGCGGCGGCGCGCCGTCGCGCGACAGCACGAGCCCGGGGACGGGCGTGAGATCGTCCGAAAGGCGGGTGTCGCTCACCGGCGGGTTGAGCCAGACCGCGACGGCGCTTTGCTCCAGTTCGGCGCGATAGACCTCGCCCATCCGGGTCGGCGGCGAGAACTCGAAGAGCACCGCCTCCATGTCGCCGCCGGGGGCGATGGGCGCTTCGGCCTTCGCCTCGGCGGCGACGGCGGCGAAGTCGTCGTAGCGCGCCGGGCCGAGCTGAAGGATCGACTGGGCCTCGGGATAGAACGGCGCCAGATCGCTCTTGGCGATCGGCCAGCCCGAGAGCGGCACGAAGTCGCGCGGCTCGAAGTCGATCGCGTCCAGTTCGCGGCACCAGCCGCCCCAATGGCCGGTCGTGCCGCCGAACTGGCGCAGCCGCACATAGGCGAGATCGCCGTAATGCTGTTCGCCGAGCGAGCCCGCGCCGAGATCGGCCGCCGCCTCGCTCCACTCCAGGCCGCCGCTCTCGATGAGCGCGATCTTCAGCCCGCGTCCGGCGAGCGCCCGGGCGAGCGTGATGCCCGCCGCGCCCGCCCCGATGATGGCGAGATCGGCGCCGAGCGCGGCGCCGCCGGGCGGCGTGCGGCCATCAAGGAACATGGAGACGCGCCGCCCGAGCGCCGCTAGCGCGCCGCGACGCCGGTGCCGATCGGACAGGCGACGCCGGTGCCGCCGAGCCCGCAATAGCCCTGCGGGTTCTTGTCGAGATATTGCTGATGATAGTCCTCGGCATAGTAGAAGACCGGCGCGGGCAGGATTTCCGTCGTGATAGGCCCGAAGCCGCGCGCCTTCAACGCCGCGCCATAGGCCTCGCGCGCGGCTTCCGCCTCGGCGCGCTGGGCGTCGGTGCAGGCATAGATGCCCGAGCGGTACTGCGTGCCGATGTCGCCGCCCTGGCGCATGCCCTGGGTCGGGTCGTGGTTCTCGAAGAACGTCTTCAACAGGGCGCCGTAGGATGTGAGCCTGGGATCGAAGACCACGAGGACGACTTCGTTGTGGCCGGTGAGGCCCGAGCAGACTTCCTCGTAGGTCGGGTTCGGCGTCAGCCCGGCGGCATAGCCGACGGCGGTCGAATAGACCCCCGGCTGCTGCCAGAACTTGCGCTCCGCCCCCCAGAAGCAGCCGAGGCCGAAGAGCGCCGTCTCCAGTCCTGCCGGCCAGGGCCCCTTCAGCGGCCGGCCGAGCACGGTGTGGGCGTCGGCGACGCGCATCTGGCGGTCGGTGCGCCCCGGCAGCGCTTCGCCGGGCGTCGGGAGGTCGAGCTTCTTGCGCTTGGGGCCGAACATGGCGTGCGTCCTTGTCGTTGGCGCGGGGGCTGCGATCAATGTGGCGCTGGCGGCGCGCCAAATCCAGTGGCTCCGGCGCATTCCGGCATCGCCCAAGATGTGCCAAAGGTGAGCGATGCAATCCTCCGGCAGGCAACCGGCCAGCGGCACGGCGAAGTCCGACGAACGGCGCTCGGTCATTCTGGACCGGCTGGCCGACTATGTGCTCGCCAACGGCCTCTCGGCGGCGAGCCTGAGACCGCTCGCCGAGGCGGCCGGCACCAGCGACCGGATGCTGCTCTACTATTTCAAGGACAAGGCGGTGCTGATGTCCGCGACGCTCGGGCGGGTGGCCGAGCGCATGACCGGACTGCTCAATGCGGCGGCGGCGCCTCAGCCGCTGGCGCCGGACGCCTTGCTGGCGCGCCTGCACGGCGTCCTGCTAGACGACAGTCTGTGGCCCTATATGAGCCTGTGGCTGGAGATCGCGAGCCTCGCGGCGCGCAACGATCCGTTCTACCGCGCGCTCGGCGAACAGATCGGGCGGGGGTTCCTCGCCTGGGGCGCAGCGCAGCTCGACAGCCCGAGCCCCGCGCAACGGGCCATCGACGCGGCCCGGCTGCTGGCCATGACCGAGGGCATGGTGCTGCTGAAGAGCCTGGGGCTCGACGATGTCTGCCGGACGGCGCTGTAACCGGCGGACCTAGGCGGACGGCCAGGCCTTCATGATCGTGGCCGCGTCGAAATAGTCGCGCCACAGCGTGATCAGGCCGTCATGGACTTCCAGGACCCCAGCGACGGGAAGCTCGACCCAGCCGGTCGCCAGGCGATGGCGGTCGAGACGCTCCTGGAACACGACCGGACCGGCGGCCAGCTCGCGCCGCACGAGAAACTCGTTTTCCAGCGTCGGCGCGAAGAACGGCTCCAGCACCGCGCGTACGCCGGCCGGCCCGCGGACCTTGGCAAGCGGGACATTGTCGTACTCGCAGTCGTCGGCGATGTAGCGCAGCGCCGTGTCGTAGTCCTTGACCGCCATGGCGTCCATGAAGGCCTTGACGACGGCGCTGGGGGTTGCGGGCCGATCGGACATGAAAGGTTCCTTCCTGTGCTGGAGACGAGGGGTCAGGGGTTGCTGGAGCGGTTCATCGCGAGACCAAGGACCAGCGCGACGCCCGCGCCCCAGAGGATCGCCGCGCCCGCGCCGGCGACCTGACCGGCATCCGATCCGTAGAGCGCCGGGAACCAGGCGAGGGCGATGCCGTCGAGAAGCGTCGCCGTCGCGGTCGCGACCGTGACGGCGATGGCGATCTGGTCCGCCCTAAGCCGCGCCGCCGCGCGGGCGATCAAGATGAACGGATAGGTGCCGGGAACGGTGAGGACATAGAGGGCGACCCGCCCCAGCCCGTCATAGACGCCCATCGGGGCGAGCGCCCGCAGCATCAGCGCGGCGGCGAGCCAGAGCGCGGCTCCGAAACCGAGGAGTATCGCGATCTGCGTTGTCGTGAGGGGGAGCCGGGAGGTGGCGTTCGACGTGTCGGTGGTCATCGCAGACATATCCATGTAGCGGTTGCTACATGGACAATGGCAAATTGAAGCGGCCGCTACAAGAGGCTGCCGCGCGAATTTGCATGCCCCGATTGTATGATATATTATAACATCATGGCCGACGCGCATGCCCATCCGCATCACCACCACCGTCACGCCGCGCCGGCGCGATTCTCGCTGCTGCGCGCCGGGGCGGGGCAGCGTCTCGCCATGACCGGCGCGGCGGCGGTCATGCTCTGGCTCGCCGTCGCCTGGGCGCTGGGCTGGGTCTGAGCCATGGCCGCCGAAGCCCGCCTCGACCTCGACGACCTGACGCTCGGCTATCGCCGCCATCCGGCGGTGCACCATCTCAGCGGCAGCTTCGCCGCCGGCTCGCTGACCGCCGTGACCGGCCCCAACGGAGCGGGCAAGTCGACGCTGCTCAAAGGCATCGCCGGCGAGATCCGGCCGCTGGCGGGGAGGATCCGCCGCGGCGGGATCGCCCGCCGCGACATCGCCTATCTCCCCCCGCTTGCCGAGATCGAGCGCCCCCTCCCGATGGGCGGGCTCGACCCCGGGGCGCTGGGCGCGGTGCGCAGCGCCGGGCTTTTCCGCGCCGTCGGCCAGGGCGACATGGCGCGCATCGTCAGGGCGATCGAGACGGTCGGCCTCTCGGGCTTCGAGAACCGTCCCGTGGGGACGCTGTCGGGCGGGCAGCTGCAGCGCGCGCTCTTCGCCCGCGTCCTGGTGCAGGACGCGCGGCTGATCCTGCTGGACGAGCCCTTCGCCGCCATCGATTCCCACACCACCGCCGACCTCGTCGCCATCCTCAAGCGCTGGAGCGGCGAGGGCCGCACGGTGATCGCCGTGCTGCACGACCACGATCTGGCGCGGCGCGACTTCCCCGAGGCGCTGCTGCTGGCCCGCGAATGCGTCGCCTGGGGACCGACCGCCGAGACGCTGAGGCCCGAGCGGCTGCTGGAAGCGCGGCGCATGTGCGAGGCCTTCCACGACGATGCGGCGGTCTGCGCGGCGGGCGAGCGGCGATGATCTACGATCTCCTCATCGCGCCGTTCGAGGACGCGGCGATGCGCCGGGCGCTGGCGGGCTGCATCGCGCTGGCGCTGGGCGGCGCGCCGATCGGCGTCTTCCTGGTGCTGCGGCGCACCGCGCTGATCGGCGACGCGCTGAGCCATGCGATCCTGCCGGGCGTCGCCATCGCTTTCGTCTTCGCCGGGTTCTCGCTGCTGTGGATGACGATCGGCGGCCTCGCCGCCGGTCTCGCCGTGGCGCTTCTGGCCGGGGCGGCCTCACGCCTCACCCCGCTCGCCGAGGACGCCAGCCTCGCCGCCTTCTTCATCGTCTCGCTCGCCCTCGGCACGCTGCTGGTGGCGACCTTCGGCACCGACGAGGAACTGCTCCACGTCCTCTTCGGCGATCTTCTGGAGATCGCGCCCGAGGCGCTGGTCACCATGGCTGCGATCGCCACCGCTTCAATGGCGGTGCTGGCGCTCGTCTATCGCCCGCTGATCGCCGAGTGCTTCGACCCGAGCTTCCTGAGGGCCGCCGGCCACGCCGGGGCGATCGTCCACGCCGTTTTCCTGTCGCTGGTCGTGCTCAACCTCGTCAGCGGCTTCCAGGCGCTGGGCACGCTGATGTCGATCGGGCTGATGATGCTGCCCGCCATTTCGGCCCGCTTCTGGGCCGACAGCGCGGGCGGCCAGATCGCGGTCGCCGTCGGGCTGACGGTGCTCGCCGCAGTGACCGGCCTCCTCGCCGCCTTCCATGCCGGAACGCCGCCGGAATCCTCGATCGTCCTGACCGCCGGGGTCTTCTATCTGGGCTCGCTCGCCTTCGGGCCGCGCGAGAGCATCGCCGCCCGCCTCGTCCGCCTGAGGCATCTGGAAGCCTGAAGGGCGGCCGGGAACGGCCGCCGCACCTTGCGGCCGGACGCCCCGTTCCATAAGTCAGGCGTCCAAGGACCCTCGCGGACGACCCATGACCCAGCCCAGCGCCATTCCCGTCACCGTGCTCACCGGCTATCTCGGAGCCGGCAAGACGACGCTCCTCAACCGCATCCTCACCGAACAGCACGGCAAGAAATACGCCGTCATCGTCAACGAGTTCGGCGAGATCGGCATCGACAACGACCTGGTGGTCGACGCCGACGAGGAAGTCTTCGAGATGAACAACGGCTGCATCTGCTGCACCGTGCGCGGCGACCTCATCCGCATCCTCGCCAATCTGATGAAGCGCAAGGGCAAGTTCGACGCGATCCTGATCGAGACGACCGGCCTCGCCGACCCCTCGCCGGTCGCCCAGACCTTCTTCGTGGACGAGGACGTCAGGGCCAAGACCCGCCTCGACGCCATCGTCACCGTGGTCGACGCCAAGCACATCCTCTCCAGCCTGAAATCGGCCAAGGAGGCGCGCGAGCAGATCGCCTTCGCCGACGTGATCCTCCTGAACAAGGCCGATCTCGCCGACGCCGCCGAACTGGACGCCGCCGAGGCGGCGATCCGCCACATCAACCCGCTCGCCGTCATCCACCGCACGACGAAGAGCGGCGTCGCGCTCGACGAGATCCTCGACCGCGGCGCCTTCGATCTTGAGCGCATCCTTGCCATCGAGCCGAACTTCCTGGAGGGCGGCCACCATCACGACCACGAGGAGGACGTGCAGTCCTTCTCGTTCGAGACGACCAGGCCCATGGACGGCGAGGCGCTGACCCACTGGCTGCAGACGACGCTGCAGACGCGGGGCCAGGACATCCTGCGCTCCAAGGGCATCTTCGACGTCAAGGGCGAGACCAAGCGCTTCGTCTTCCAGGGCGTCCACATGCTGATGGACGGCGACCTCACCAGCCCGTGGAAACCGGACGAGGCGCGGCGCAGCCGGATGGTGTTCATCGGCCGCAATCTCGATCAGGATGAGCTGAAGCGCGGCTTCGACTCCTGCATCGCCGCGTAAGGCCAACGGGGAATTCTCACGACATGCTTCAGGGCGCACTCATCGGGGCCGTCATCGGCCTCGCCTATGCAGTCCTCATCCTGTGGCGGGCGAAGAACGCCAAGGGCGGGAAATACCTGGCCGAGATGACCAAGCGCGTCCTCACCTTCGCCGCGCCGCAGGCGCCGGCTGAGGTGGTCGCGGCGCTGGAAGGCGGCGCGAGCGGCCATCCCGCGACGCTGGAGGCCGCCGACAAGGCGGCCCATCGCCTGGTGCTGACCGACAAGGCCAGCCTTTCGAGCTTCGGCTTCTTCTATCCGATCCATGTCGCCGCCGCCCCCGGCGGCGGGTCGAGCGTCTCGGTCGGCATCGCCAGCCGGGGCAATCAGTGGGGGCCGCTGGTCACCAAGGCGCACACCATCTTCGCCGACGCCGTGAAGAAGTCGCTGGGCGTCGCCGCCGGATGAACCAGGCCGCGCCCTCGCCCGCCCGCTTCCTCGCCTGCGACGCCTTCGTCACGGCCGCCGCCTACGCGCCCGGCGTGGCGGCCTTCACGCTCGGCGACGGCACGGTGCGTCTCGTCCGCGACGACGCCGAGGAGACCGCCATCGCCGCCCATGACGGCGCGGCGCTGTGCCTCGCCGCATGGGCGGACGGTTTCGTCTCCGGCGGCGACGACGGACGGCTGGTGCGGATCGGCGCTGACGGCGCGATGGAAGAGATCTTCCGCACCGGCGGCAAATGGATCGAGCAGGTCGCCGCCAGCCCCGCCTCGGGGGCGCTTGCCTGCGCCGCGGGCAAGGAGGCGATCGTCTTCGCCAGGCCGGGCTCGGCGCCGCGGCGCTTCGCCCATCCGGCGACCGTGATGGGCCTCGCCTTCGACCCCAAGGGCAAGCGCATCGCCGCCGCCCACTATAACGGCGTGACGCTGTGGTGGATCGGCGCGGAGAACGCCAGCGGCGCGCTGCTGGAGTGGAAGGGCTCGCACACCGCCGTGCTGTGGCATCCGGGCGGCGAGTTCATCGTCACCGCGATGCAGGAGAACGCGCTGCACGGCTGGCGGCTCGCCGACAAGCAGCACATGCGCATGGCGGGCTACCCCGCCAAGGTGAAGTCGATGACCTTCTTCGCCAAGGGCAAGTGGCTGGCGACGGCGGGGGCCGAGAGCGTCATCTGCTGGCCGTTCGACGGCAAGGGACCGATGGGCCGCAACGCCCGCGAGGTCGGGCCGCAGGGCTCGATCTGCACCGTCGTCGCGGCGCATCCGGCGCGCGGCCTCATCGCCTCGGGCCATGCCGACGGCTCGCTCTGGCTCACCCGTTTCGAGGACGACAAGGCGGCCTGCGTGCGCGCCCCCGCCGCCGCCCCGGTCAGCGCCCTCAGCTGGCGCCCCGACGGCGGCCGCCTCGCCTTCGGCTGCGAAGACGGCGCGGCCGGCGTGCTGAACTTCGAACCCGCGAACGTCTAGATACTAGGCGATCGCAGGGATCGACACTCAATCGCCGCATGGGATGACCGGGGTCTGCAGCGATTCAGACACGCTGAATCCGCGTTCGTATGTGATCGCCCATTGGCCGTCTCGAAGCTCAAGTTGGCTGACGGACATTCCGAGGCTGGCTTCACGCCCGTCCGCCTCCCAGTTCTTTTCAAGCGTAACCAAGGTTACCGCGTCGGGGGCTGATTCGCACTGGAAGTCGCTTGGGACATAGGCACCGGGGTCAACGACGCGCGGAGCGATCAGCGCGCTGAGAGTCACCCATTGCTTCGTTTGTCCTCCTGCATTCGATGCCTTCTGTCCTAGTTGCGCCTTACGCGCGCCTGCCAATAGCGCGGCAGCAGCGTTGTCAGCAGGCAGTTCATCGACAGCATCGAATGCACATCCGTGAACGCGGAATTCGCGTATCGTCAACTCGTCCACAGACGCCTGCAGGGATGTGCAACCCTTCTCACGGTCGTAGTCGCCAGCGTAGTATTCGTACGACTTCAGAACAGTCTCGGCTGCGGCGGCACACGACGAGGAAAGAACGGCCGCTGCGCCTGCATAGAGCCAGTATTTCATACGAGCGCCCATCCTCATGCCGTCCTGTATTCACCGCGGAGCTTAGTTGGAACGCCGAAACTCTCAACATGGCTGTGTGCTGAACTTCGAACCGGCGAACGTCTAGACG
>OEIV010000902.1_pt1 | contig 14969 bp, 7 predicted proteins | sample 1539231 | NCBI WGS metagenome assembly OEIV01 (sample SAMN03794762, study PRJEB22550) | activated sludge metagenome | feature: wastewater treatment plant; material: activated sludge; isolation source: Wastewater treatment plant of a petroleum refinery complex | place: Argentina: Buenos Aires ...
ATGGTGCTACCGGGCTGGCCGGCGTTACTGGATTAGGCTGTGCTACGGCGGTAGGTGCAGGTATAACTGCTGGCCCTGTGGTTACTGGAGTAGTAGTGGTATTAGCTACCGGAGATGGTGCTACCGGGCTGGCCGGCGTTACTGGATTAGGCTGTGCTACGGCGGTAGGCGCAGGCGCAGCAAATATGTTTCCTGTCGCTACTACAGGTGCATCGCCTAGTACCTCGTGGACCGTACGTACGACATCTTCTATCCCAACTTGCGACTTGACTAAATAGCGATCAGCACCAAGCTGCTCTCCTCGCTCTCGCTGGTCATCACTTGAAAGAGCGGTCATCATAATAACCTTTACGTCTTTCGTTACTGCAGTTGATCGAAGAATGTCGAGCATATCAAACCCGCTAATCTTTGGCATCATTACATCGCTGAGGATCAGGTCGGGCTGATCTCTGATAGCCATAGCAAGTGCTTCTTCGCCATCTCCTGCAGAAATTATGTCATAACCTTCGGCGAGCAAGCGGACGCCGTATATCTCGCGCAAGCTCTTGTCGTCTTCTACTAATAAAATCTTTGCCATATTACCTCCACTATACCATAAGCCTTTTGAAAAATACTATACTTGTGGTGGGTTTTGTGTTGAAACCGACCTGCTGGGAACTTGAATGTTTGGAGTCGGCCGAGGTGTTTCATTTAATATAGGTTGTGCTGGGTGTGCTACGGGAGTAAGCTGGGACTGTGGTTGCGGCGTGGGTGCGACTTCCAATGGAAGCTTTGTATCTATGATAGCGGGCGGTGATTGCGGTGCGGTAGTCGCACTGCTATTTACTTGTGTTGGCGTTGTGTCAAGGGGTGTCTTAGGTAATGCGGAGGCATCCGGCTGTCTTACTTCTGGTTGCGGCCTGTTATGTGCTGCAGCACTAACAGCCTCTTGTTCATCATTTATTTTTTTTGCAGTTTCTCTATCGATACGTGGAATTGAAAGAGTGAAGGTACTTCCTTTTTTGAATTCACTCACAAGATCAATTCTGCCGCCCATTACTTCGGCTAAGCGGCGACATAAGTATAGTCCCAGGCCTGTACCGCCAATTTCGCGCGTATCAGTGTTATCGACGCGATAAAATTTCTGAAACAAGTGTGGAATATCTTCGGCTGGGATGCCAACACCACTATCGGTTACACTGATATTTATATGGCGTTCGTCGCCAACAACATCAACCGTGACTGAACCCTCATGAGTGTATTTTATGGCATTTTCTACTAAATTTGAAACAACCTCGCGCAAATGGTCATTATCGACATACGAAAAGTATACGGGAGCAATAGTACGTTGGGCATTGCTAGTGCTGTTTGGATGCGGAATATAGTTCATCCGTAAACCTTTCTCTCGTGCTTTTATCTGTAGCCCGTCTACAACGGTACCAATAAATTCTACAGCATCGACTATTTTTGGATAGTTTGAAAGACGGCCATCATCTGCTCGTGATACATCGAGCAAATCTTGAAATAGGCGTCCAAGATGTCGTGCGGAATCGTGGGCTTTCATAATAAAATCACGCGCTTTTTCATCAATCTGGGCCGTGTTTGGATTTAGTGCAAGTCCTAAGTAGCCTTCAATGCTTGCTACAGGTGTACGCATTTCATGACTGGCCGTACTAATAAATTCAGCTTGTTCACGTTCTTCGGCTTTGGCTTTTGTAATATCACGGAACACAATAATAGCGCCAGACCCTGCCTCGCCTACCGGCGAAACTACCAAAGAAATCACGCGTCGTTTACCCGAACTAGTGACTAGCGAATATCGGTCACTTTCAGAAGTCATATTTGCATTGAGTGTAATTAGCACAGGGTTGCTTGCGTCAGGTATCGGTTTGTCTTTTGCATCGACAAGCTGTAGCACCGATCTATAGCTCAGTGCAACTGCATCACCGCCAGTCCATCCTATTAGCCTTTGAGCTGCGGGGTTTATAAGACGAATATCTCCCTTACTGTCTATAGCAATTACTCCATCGTCAATTGCATTAATAACCACCTCGGCTTGTTCGCTGACTTGTTCGGAATCTAGACTCATGTAATTTTTATTGGCTGTCTTGCTACCGTGAGAACCGGCAGTATTCTTACCATCGCTCTTTTTAGGTAGCAAAAAATAAGTTAATATACACATCAACGCAAGACCGATTGCGATAGCAAGGCCTATGTCATTAACCTCGGGCAACATGTCGCTATACTCGTTGAGTATGTGTAATGCACCAAGAGCGTACAGTACGACAACCACGAGGCAGCCTAAAAGTATGCACTCTATGCCACGTCGTAACCAGAAATAGTTTTTACCAGATTGTATTAGGTAACCCTCCCCTTATCAATATTTATAATTATGGTTGAAAAAGGCATTTTTTACAAGCGAGTGACCGCATAATTTACGACACTTTTTCGTACAGGTCTATGTATGTCTTGTAAAGTTCTTTTTCACGACCATTTATATCGGGTTTATTGCCCATTACGATGTCGTGCCCTACCCCCCAGTCTTCAGGGATTATATATTTTTCAAACGACATCCCGGCATTGGTTTTTGACATTTGTTTCGGTATTTTTACTGCGTGCATATGATCAATTACTGTATCATTTCTACTGTATACGACAGCAAGACGTTTTAAGTTAGGCAGTGTACGTCTGACGTCAAAGTTTTCAACAATACGTAAGTATTGTGCTAGGCCGTAATATGAAAAACCTTGAAAATTATTCTTACTAAACTTATCTTTTACTAGCTTGTAGCCGTAAAGTATTGTCAGGGGGCGCACCTTCCACGTAGCAATCTTGTGTTTTGACGGTCTGTAGAATGGTGACAGTATTAGCGCACGTTCCACGACATCAGAACGATATTGAGAGAGCCATGTTGCTAAAACTCCGCCACCAGAGAGGCCAATTACACCGATATGCTCCCCTAGCCCAGTTGCCTTGTTGATGCTATCGTTTGCATAGTCCACCAACTCTCGTGCGTTGAGTGTGCTATAATTTCGTGCATCTCCTTGCTGGCCATGGTGTGGGGACCGCGGTATGTATACATTATAGTTCCGATTAAAGAACTGTTTTGCTAGTGCATCGAACTGTGCGGGGCATGCAGTGTATCCATGAAGCATCACTACTACCCTATTGGTCTTCTCTCCATGGGCATAGATTCTTGTACCGCAGTTTTTTTGCAAGTTTCCTTTTCCTGTTTCCTGCGCTATATCGTTGTGAATTGCCTTCATTGATTGTTCATAAGAAAATAATTCTATATCTACTGCTTGCAAGGATTTGTCTTTTAATGACCAAATATAGGTAGCTGCGATGAGCATTATTATGACGCACATCACAATCATGGACGTAACAATTAGCGGATTATGTAAAAGCATATCAGTCATTGCTGTACTCATGTTGATTAGTATAGAACAAAGTATAGAAGTTTTCCTACTCTTCAATTCGCTATTGTTTTTTGTAAAAATAGGCGTATTATAAAAAGCAAAGAGAGACATATGCAAAATAGGTTACTGAAAAAACGCTTTTTCCCCGATGCAGAAATAGCCTGGAACAACAAAGGCGCAACATTAGAGCTAACAGAGATCGACAAAGGGCACATGGAAGCAGTGCCCTTTTTTGGTCACAGAGCAGAGCCTTTAGGACTGCCTTCGGCTGAAGACTATCTTTTGTCAAACGACAAAATCATTGGTGAACGCATACACTACGATACTCTAATGAGTAACGGTATTGACCGAGCTGTACGCCTATACTTGCCTACCAATCGACGCTTTGACTTTACTATTCATATGGAAACGCCTTTTATGACTAGTGAAGTAGGTCACAACGACTTCATCGCTCGTGAATTGATGGAGCGTATAGGTGTCCCGGTTATTTTGATTGGACCAGAATTCAGTACTAATCAAGGGCGGTTGGTGCATGAACTAGGTCGAGCAGCATACTTTACAGCCGGCGAACTTAACGGGATGTCACTTGCAGAGTCGGCAGAAGCAGGAATGAAGATAGCTGCTTTGTTATGCGAAGAATATGATCTGCCAACCTTACTCGTAAAAGTCGGCGAGTCGCGTGCAGCAATGTTGGCACACGCACAAGGTCCGTATGCTAAAAAAGCAGGGCTTGAGATTGGCTATTTTGACTTAACAGATCCAGTTGCACCAGAAAAAGTTGTTAAGCGATTACGCGACATAGCTAAGGTAGCCATGTGGCCAGTTACCGAGATAGCTGCGTGTGGGCCTGTGGCCTTTGATATGTTGCGAACGGGTGCAATTAGGCATCAGCTAGGTACACTTTCTGGTAACCCAAACGAAATACTTGCATTATTAGGAAGTGCCATGTACCTGCTTGGTGATGAAGCTAGTAAGACGAGCCGTTTTGTACCAGATAGCGCAGGCTTCCACGAGGCATATTTTAAAAGTAATAAGATTAGCGATCCCAAAAAATGGCAAGACCATTATCAATACCACCCATTGTACGGTTCGGTTATTTTACGAGGTGGGCATTTTAACCTTGGGTTTTCGTCGGTTCTCAACCACGTGAGTGACCGCATTATCTGCTACGGAAATCAACTTGAAGAAAACGGTAAAAACGATATTGACTGGCAGCAGGTACACGAACCAGGCAAACATAATAAAGCCGATCTATCGATTGTTGCATAGCTAAGCGTATTTACGTGCTGATTGTTATTCTCTGCGGAGGGCATCTATAGGATTGATTCTTTGGGCGCGCCGAGCAGGTAATACTACAACGAGTAAACCAACTATTATCATGAACCCAATAGCACCAAGCACAAGTTGGTATGGATGAGCGAACAACTGGAAGCTGTTCTTGACTCCACGCCCCGAGGCGAGAGCGTTCATTACTAAGTTTACTATCCACCCAAGACCAACTGCACCGAAAATACCTAGCACTGCTCCGGACAGGGATAAGAGCAAGGCCTCGAATACGAATAATCGTTTCATATCTAAAGAACGAGCACCCAGTGCGACCATTAGACCTATCTCTTTTGTACGCTCCATTAAGGATATAGTCAAAGTGTTAAACATGCCCAGAACGGCAATAAACATACCAATGCTACCAAAGCCAACTAGGATTAAATTTAGATAGTTAAACACATTGTTAATTTCGTTCAAAGTGTCCACGGGTGAGTTTGTCTCAAATCCAATGGCTTCAATCTGCTTTCGAGCTTTACTGACGTTATCTACGGTATCCACCCCAACTTTTAGCTGTGTTAGCGTAGGTATTCCAAGTTGCCTGAATTCAGAACCTGGGATAAAGATTTCTGCACCACTACCAGAATCGATAACACCAACTATTTTCATACTTTTACGAAACACTTTGGGTTCTTTTTGTGCTTTAGGTAATGGAACCGTCAAGTCCATAGATTTACCAACTGCAATAGATGGATTTTTGCCAAGACCAATCGATTCAAGGGTGGCTTTATTAATAACGATTGGATCTTTTTCCTTAGTGTCTTTAAGAAGTCTGCCGCTAACAAGGTTTAGGTAGGTAAGTTGCTCGTAGCCTTTATCTATACCGTACACAATACTATCAGCCTCGCTATTGTTGAGCTTAAAGCTGCCTGGAAAGTAGTAAACCTTACCAACTTCCTTAATATCAGGGACCTCACTTATTCGCTGTACAGCGATATCGTCTAGCTTTAGGATACTTGAATTCGTAGGTTTGATATCAACAGTCCTAATTGATTGGTTGCCAATTACTTCATTTGCTACAAGACGCTGTAGTCCAATCCCGAACGAGAGTAGAAAATAAACTGAACCAATACCAATTGCAATACCAGATACCGTTAAGAATGTACGTAGTCGTTTGTGCATTAAGTTATTAAAAGCAACCATAGCCAGTACGCGCGGCTGTACGGTTGCCTTATTTTTCATGCTACGACGTTTCATGCCCCGACGCTCCCCTTCATGAGCTCCGTAATGCGCTTTTGGGTATCACCAAGCATCTTGTCGATTGTTTTGGGTATCTGATTTTCTTCAATCTGAGTAACACTTCCGTCTTGAACTTCTAGCAAATGGTTGGCTATGTGTAAGTATTCCATATTGTGCGTAACAAGCACAACCGTTTTATTCTGACCGTCACGCAGGTTCTTTAGGAGCTTAATTATGGAGTCGCCGTTTTTTGAGTCCAAGCTACCAGTTGGTTCGTCGGCAATAATGACCGGCGGGTCCGCCACAATAGCCCTAGCAACAGCGACGCGCTGCTGTTCACCACCAGAAAGCCAAACGGGGTGTTTCTTTGCAAATTTAGCCATATCTACCGCACTAAGGGCTTCTTGTGCTCGACGATGTGCGTCAGTTTGCGAGAAACCTTGAAAATACAATGGCATAGCAACATTATCTAGTACATTGAGGCTTTTTACCCAGTAGTTTGTCTGATAAACGATACCCAGTTCATGTGCCCGATAATATGCAAGCTCATCGTGTGACTGGTCATATATATTGGTATTACGGTAAAATAAGCTACCGCTAGTCGGTTTTTGAAGACCAGATATCACATTTAGCAAGCTAGATTTTCCACTACCTGATGCTCCAAATATAATCGTAACTGCTTGTTCGGGTATGGTTACGTTACAGGTTTGTACAGCCTGGACTATTTGATCCCCAGTTGGGAAAGTTAGCGATAGGTTTTTTGCAGAAAATAACGGAACTTTAGTAGGCATTACAATCCAAATATCGACTTTAAGCTATTAATAATTACCGTAATTGCGCTATCTGAAGCACGACTGATAATCGCGGTTTGTATTTCTCCGCCGCCTTCATTCTTTGCGTTATCTTTAGAAATTGGTTGTACGCTATAGACGCGCGAGGTTGGAAGGTCGGAGATTATTATGATATGCTCGGTGGTTAAGCGCGTATCCTCGGCAGACTTACTGTTGAATTCTTTCACGCCCGAACCTTCGGCGTAAGCAACTTGGCTGGTAGACGGCTCATCGGTGCGCCAGGATACTACTATTTGTCCGCGTGCTTCTGAGCCAGATCCTCTTATTGAAGTCTCTACTGTTATGTCAGAGATCTTGGCTGGACGAGTGTCTAGTGCAGTTCTGAACTGCTGTCGGTCTGACGTTGCTAGATTGCCGGAACTATCGCGACTTGATGCTATTAAGGAGTAGACACTATCGTCCTGTAGTCCACGAATAACTACTTCATGACTTGTGGTTAGCTTGGGATCATAGAGTTCTTTTGGCTGGCGATTAGTCATTGTTGCATAACTTACTGAACTATCGGCAGCTACATTCGTATCCCATGAAACCCGTTGCGTACTGGTTGGCTCGCCGCTCACTGGCTGGAATCGTAGATTCGTGATACGTGGCCGCGCAGGAGTCGTAAAAGTAATTACGTTGCCCTTATATTCTACGCCTTCTTGGTCAAGGGTGCTAACCATAAAGTAGTACTTGGTGCCATCTGATAGGCCGTCAAGTGCCATTTGATATCGTGACTCGTTCGAGGATGTATTAACGGACTTTACACCACCGAACGATTCACTCGTACCATAGTATATTTTTGCCTTGACAGCACCTCTGGTAGTGAAGGATAATCCTGCTCCAGACAGGCTAACATTATCAACCGTAACCTCTTTAATAGACGGAGCTGGGCTTGTGGTAAATGTCTGCTCTTGACTCGTACCTGTGTTACCATCTTCGTCTGTCCACTTAGCTTTAAAGTAGTAAGTTGTACCGGGTGCGAGGTTATCAAGGCTAATCTCGTGTGCAGATACCTGTGCCGAGTTCCCTACCTCTGACGAACTGTACTGGCCACTTTGTGTACCGATAGAAATCTTTGAGTCACTTGCGCGGTCGGTTGACCAAGTAATCTTAGCTTTTTTGGTTGTCACGTCACTAACCGATGGTCCACTAGTAATAGCGGCAGGACTCGTAAACTTGCCTGTCGGTAGCGCATTGACAACTGTGCCGCCAGCACCGCAGTTGTTGGTGTTGTCGCAAGCAGCAACCTTGTAGTAGTAGGTGGCCTGGGTTAGCCCGGCATCAATGTAGGTTGTACTCGAGCTTGTACCGACTTGTGTAAACGTATTATTGTTTGTTGAGCGGTAGATCTTGTATGAACTGACGCCGCTACCAGTATTTGTCGGCGGATCCCACGTTAGTGCTAAACGCCAGTTGTTAGTGTTTTTGATAGACACGTCGACAATATCAGTATTGAGCGGTAAGCCGGGTGCCGATGTGTTGGCAGTAAAGTTTACTGAAGCAAAATTGGAATAGTTAATATTTCCAGATTCGTCCTTGGCAACGACATAGAGTGTATTTGTGCCCGGTTGTGTAGCGTACGGACCAACAGTAAGCTCGGTCGAGCCAGCTGCGGTGTAGGCGCAGGCGGAGACGGTTGGGACGGTATTAACCGTGTAACAGTAGGTGATATTGTTTGCATTGCCTACATACGTCACTGGCGTATCCCAGTTAAAACCAAATGAGTTCGATGTGTTGGTTGATGGGGTTGCAATGAGATTGATTGGCTCGCTTGGTGCACCAGATGTATTGATTTTAATCGTTGCCGTAGCATAGGTAGGAGTATAGTTGCCGGCTTGGTCCCATGTCCTGAAGTACACAGTATTAATTCCCTCGATGAGATCAGTATGGTCTGGTGTCGGTGTAGTCGCATAAACACCGTCGTTGGCAAGCAGGTCTGAGCTATCGCCTGTGCCGTTATGGCTATCACCATACCATGTGCCACCAGGGCCTATGCGATATTGCAGGCCAGCTATACCAGAGTTTGCGTCACTCGGTGCGCTGCCACCACTTGTTGCCCACGACATCTCAACATCTTTGGTATTAATAAATCCTGACGGAGCTGTGATAAACCCTGGGTTGGTTGGTGGCGTGTTGTCGAACCTGAAGGCAAACTGAGCTGAAGTATTCGTAACATTGCCTGCTTTGTCTATAGTGCGGAGGTTTAGGTACAGCGTGTCGTTACTGCTGGTGAGTGGAGTGCTAAGCAGTCCCGGTGTTGCAAGATCGAGTGAATTGCCGGTAACGATAAATTGACAGTTGTTGCCAGTGTTTGCTTGCGAGGTACCTAAGAGACCCTTGGTAGTGATAGGGTCGGCGTTTGAATCTGTACCTAGATAGGCGCAGTATCCGAGTGTTCCAACGTCTGCGTCAGTGCCTGCGTCCCAGCTAAAGTATGGCGATGCGCCATTTGTCCAGCCATTTGGCGTGATTGCACTGCCCCCGTTCGCCTTGTAGCCAACGATGTTTGTTGGGTTGGTTGTCGGGTCGGTAGTGTCAGAAGTTGCTTCTGCTGAAATACCATCAATCGATACTTGCTGAGTACCGTTACCGCTCAGTACCGCCTGCCATTTCATACCGTTAAATGTCACAGGGAAGCTGTCAAAGTGTGTCGATACAATGGATGGTGTATTGGATTGGCTCAGGTTGCTTGACGTTGTCCATGCTAGGCCGTCCCAGTATTTCCAGGTAGCTCCATCGTCGTCAGACAGACGGTAGGTTATTGTACCACCATTTGGTATATCGGTATGTGACAGTGTGTCCCAGTGCCATACGCCAGATTTTCGTACAGCGTTAGCTAGTTCAACTGTTTGCGGCGTGTTAGCATATGGCTTTGACGTAAAGGATGACCTAGCAATGTTACTCAGACGTATTTCATCTAGCTGACCCTCAAAATGACCCACAGGTTTGCCGAATTCTCGTCCGCCGTATGTTTTACCGATGAGAAGATTACGGTTGTTAGTTGCGACGGTAATACTGCTTGATACAGAAGCGTCTTGGGTACCATCGATAAATATTTTTGCTGTATTGCCATCATAAGTAGCAGCTACGTGATGCCAGTTTGCATCAAAGTTTTCGGTATTTGATTGCAGGAATGTATTGTTGCCCCAGCTCCACACGCGACCGTCTAGATTGGGGTTGAGTCCAGTACCGACGTAGAACTTACCCTTGTAGGCACTGAATGAACCGATCTCCTCTATGTCGCTACCCCAGCCATTGTTAAGCCCAGTACCACCTATTTTTGTCCAGGTTGTACCGCTCAGGCGCCATACTTCGCCGTCACCGGTAGTATAGCCTAGTCCAGCGTAGAGGTCGCCGTTGTATGCTGCCAATGTCTTTAATCGTTCGTAGGTACCAGTTGTCCAGCTGCCGTTTATGTCGTCGCCACCAACTTGTGTCCAGGTTGTCCCGTCCCATTGCCATAGTGCACCAGCGCCAGTTATATTGCCTGTCCCAGCGTAAAGTTTGCCATTGTACGAAATCATTGACTCGATTTGTTGGTAGGTTGTGGTGTTCCAGCTACCTGCGACACTATCGCCACCTATTTTTGTCCATGTTGTACCGTTCCACTCCCATATCTCAGCATCACCAGTGGTGCTGCCTAATCCTGCGTATATTTTGCCATTATGGACGGCAATCGATGAAACGCGCTCGACATAGTTCGTCCAGCCGCCATTCAGGCTATCACCACCAATCTTTGTCCACGTTGTACCGTTCCATTTCCATACCTCGCCATCGGTGGTACTTGCACCTATGCCGACATAGAGATCAGTATCGGTCGCTGCCATAGAGTCGACCTCTTCAAAGTTGACCGTCCAGCCATTGTTGACACTATCGCCACCAATTTTTGTCCATGTTGTACCGTTCCACTCCCAAACCTCTGCATCGTTGGCACTCGCTCCCAAACCAACAACTAGTTTGCCCTGGTAGCTCGCCATGCTCATAACTTGCTCGTAGGTAGTTGGTGCCCAGCTGCCGTTAATACCTTGACCGCCAACCATTTGCCAAGCATCACCGTCAAATTGCCAAACAGTTGCGTTACCTGCTATATTACCAAGCCCGGCGTACAAATAGTCGCCAACTTTTTGCATGACATTGACCGACCCAACCCCGTAGTTGCTCCAACTTTTGTTGACATAACCACCACCCATCAATGTCCAACTACTACCGTCGTACGACCACATAAGTCCGTCGCCAGCAGCATCTTGATTGCCAGAATACAACTTGCCGCCGTCATAGATGAGCGTGTTGACGACATCCCCCTGGGCAGTCGTCCAGCCACCGTTCAAACTATCGCCTCCGATCTTTGTCCATGTAGTACCATTCCAGCGCCATACTTCACCATCCCCGTCGGTACCACCTAGTCCTGCGTATAGATTGGTGCCGTCCCAAGCAAGCCCTGTCACGTATTCATAGCCAGCACCCCAGCTACTATTGACGCTATCGCCTCCGATCTTTGTCCATGTAGTACCATTCCAGCTCCACACCTCGCCATCATTGGCAGTGTCACCAATCCCTGCATATAGTGTGCCGTCAAAGTATTTCAAGGTACGGACAGTCTCGAACGTACTGTCCCAGCTACTATTGACGCTATCACCACCAACCTTTGTCCATGTAGTACCATTCCAGCGCCATACTTCACCATCCCCAGCACTTGAGCCTAGCCCAACGTACAGGTTAGTGCCGTCATTTGTCATGTTGGAAACAGTTTCGTACACAGTATTCCAGCTACTATTTACGCCGTCACCACCAATCTTTGTCCAGCTACTTCCATTCCAGCTCCAAACCTCTGCATCGGAAGCCGAGTAGCCTAGTCCTGCGTAGAGGTTGCCACCGTAATAATCAAGTGAGTAGACTCCTTCTACATAGTTGGTCCAACCGCCATTCAGGCTATCACCACCAATCTTTGTCCACGTTGTACCGTTCCATTTCCATACCTCACCCTCGCCCGTACCGTTGCCTAGCCCTGCGTATAGATTCGTACCGTCGGTGGCTAGCGAGAATACGCCTTCGTACGTATTGGCATTCCAGCTACTGTTGATGCTAGCTGGACCGCCACCGATAAGTGTCCACGTTGTACCGTTCCATTTCCACACCTCGGCATCACCAATATCTATACCTATACCCGCGTAGATGTCACTGCCCATTTTGACGGCTGCGTTAACCGAGCGTTTGCCGTTGGTGTCCCAACTGCCTTTGACATCTTGACCACCTGCAGGCGTCCAGGTGTTTGCATTTGCATCGGCTAGCTCGTAGGTAACTTTACCGGTCTCGTTGTCGTAATATAGCTGATAGTCGCCTTTGTCTACTATACCTTGACGGTGAGACGAGGTGCTGGCCGCAAAAGGTGCGTTAAATTTGGTCCAACTCTCAATAGTCTGTTGTTGTCCTAGGCGAAGAGATGGCGAGCTGTTGGCCGATGCATATTCGTTTGTACCGTTCAGGCTGACAGCGTTATTAAGGTTGCCTGCAGCAAAAGATCCACCAGATAGCGTAGCAGTGTTGTTGTTGGCCGATGAATCAGTGACATTTGTCCCGCCAGATTCGTCGAAGTGATAGAGGGCGCTTGTGTTAGCGTCAGCCGTATAGTTCTGCGCCTTAAGACGGGCTTTTCCACTCACAACTTCAACACCACTATCTGTAACGTAATCTGCTGGTGTATCGAAGTTCCAGGTATCGTTAAGGTCTGGAGCAGCCATTAGTGATGATTGCGCAACAAATACAACTAGCATCATAGCTAGCATTGCTGCCGATGTAGTCCGGAATCTTGAACGATACTTCCAGGTATCCCATTTTTGTAGTATGCGAAACTTTTGCACTAATTTACTGCGGATAGGAGCGAACACTGTTCGGCGCAGGAATGTAACAAGCCGTAAGATCGGGGAAAGTATGAACTTTAGTACAGGTAAAACAAGCTGTAAAAAGATTGGCGTGCAAGCTGCAACAAAAAAATTGAGTTTAGAAAAAACCCACGTTGTAGCTCTCCATAGCCGGTATACGATTACTCGTACAAACAATATAATCCTCATGGTTACTTAACAGTATACAGTAATTGGGCTTCATGGCACAAGATTTATTATGACGATAAGCTAGGAGTGTAACACCATCTTGGTGCACCTATCATTAGTAGTACCGCGTTGAAATAGGTAAAAACAGAGAAGCGACAACTGCAGCCAGGGATTTGACCGAACTCCTCTTTTTTATACCTGAAACTAAACAGCGTTGCAGCTTTAATTTAATATGATTTGATAATTTGTATCATAAAATAGCGCAGTCAAAATGATATGACTGCGCTGACAGGTTTTTTAGGCTATTATTCGGAAACAATAACTTTAAATGTTCGTCTATTATCGCCAAGGACCCTTTCGACATATTCGAATAGAGCGTCTGCAGTAGCCCATTCACCGATAGTTACGCATCCAAAAGAACCAGGGTGGTCTTTGCCTTTTTCAGCTTTTGTGGGAGAGAAGTGTATATCACGCTATTATTATACGGCAAACAAGCTGCTATTGATGCACGTAAAGCATAGAAAATAACGCCTACAGAGCCCTATGCCTAAAAGCCCCCATTGCTTATTTAGAGTATTTAACTCCATTAGCAGCTTTGCGCCATAGAATAGCCACCACAATGATAGCTATAGTGCCAAGGGCAGTCGCTAGATACTTTATTGGCTGACTATTAAGCAAGAACCCTGTGTTCGGGACGCCGGGGACGCTAGAGCTGTTTTTATTGATATCAAGCCCATTAACTCTACTAGCCTGACCCTGACTAGAGCTGTCGCTAGTATTGCTACCCGAGCTCGTGGCAACCCCTAAGCCTATCGGGTCAACAATTTTTCCATTCACTGTACCGTCTTCGTCGTTAGCCCCCCCGTCGGTGGCTGTGTATATTACCCGTATATAGCGCTGGCCTGATTCCATAAATTCACTGACTGTCGTGTTTGATACGGCCGAGTACTGTTTAGTTACCGAATTATACTTACGAACAACAACTTTATCGATGTCAAGATTCGTCTTGAAGCGCACGTCTATCGTCTGACTAAGTCCATTTGGTGTATCTAGGCAAAAATCAACAAATCCAGCTGGATAACTATAGCCATCATCTCCAGCTTCTAAGGAAGACTCTTGGTTCACATTGTGGCATGATACTTTCGTAAACGGATTGGTTAGTAGTACTGTGTCGTCAACCCTGCTAATCTCCGGTGGATAAGAAAACTTCTGTACGCGGCCGCCCGCAAGCTCGGTCACATATACATTACCTTCGGCGTCCACTTCGACACCACCCGGCCCGGCAAACTTACCCAGATCATTCCCAGGACTACCCCATTTTGATAAACACCCTCCGTTTGTATCAAACTTCTGGATACGACTATTGTTGAACTCGCTCACATAGACGTTATTTAAGACATCTACCGCTATACGAACCGGGAAATTTAGCTGCCCATCACCGCTACCCTGACTACCCCACTTGGCAATAAAGTTTCCGTTTGCATCAAATTTCTGTACATTATGATTCTGAGAATCTACTACATAAACAAAGCCGTCTCTGTCGACATCAATACCAAACACTGAACCAAACTGCCCATCACCGCTACCCTGACTACCCCACTTGGCAATAAAGTTTCCGTTTGCATCAAATTTCTGAATTCGATAGTTTGCCATGTCTGTCACATAAAAATTGCCACTACCGTCAATCGCCAAACTAGTTGGTTTATACAGCTGACCATCTCCGCCACCTGTTGTACCAATTTTAGACAAAAAGTTGCCCTGCTTGTCAAATATCTGAATTCGATTATTGCCAGAGTCCGCCACCATAAGATTGCCCGTATGTGGATTGTATTTTATATAGTAGGGAGTTATCATCTCACCATCAGCCGAACCATAAGACCCCCATACCTTCAGTGGATTGCCGCTCGGGTCAAACTTAACAATTCTGTTGGCACCAGTATCTACCGCGTATAGATTACCCTCAGAGTCATGAGTCGATGATGTCACTTCATCAAATTGCGAGTCGCTTATAAGATACCTGTCGATTATATCAACACTACCGTTACTGGTATTAAATTTATAAATCTTGGTATCTAGGCCCTGACTGCTCATAGCCAAAAGATTACCGCTACCATCCAAGCTAACGCTCAAAATATTCGACATCGTTGGCTCAGACCATTTGCCTAAATAACTTCCACTACTCGTGTCAA
>OEIV010000904.1_pt1 | contig 14923 bp, 15 predicted proteins | sample 1539231 | NCBI WGS metagenome assembly OEIV01 (sample SAMN03794762, study PRJEB22550) | activated sludge metagenome | feature: wastewater treatment plant; material: activated sludge; isolation source: Wastewater treatment plant of a petroleum refinery complex | place: Argentina: Buenos Aires ...
GGGTGAAGGAATTGACCGCCGCGAGGATCGGCTTGCCGAAGTCCTGATCCTTCATCCCCGTGGCGCGCCACAGCCCGCGGGCGCCGGCCATGTTGCGGCCGTGGGTGGAGGTGCGGGAACGATAGGCGGGCATGGGCGTCAGTCCTGTTCAAATGATGGTTTGGGCGTTCGGGGTTTTAGAGCAAGCCCCGCCCCAAAGCCAAATTCAATCTCGCGTCATTGATTTTTGACTTCGGTGGCCGGCCCCCCTAACCGCTGGAACATGACCCCGCCCGCTCACCGTCTCTCGGTCGCCCGTGATGGTTGAGGCATACAAGCCAGACGGTTCAATCTCTTGCATGCTGCCTTGTGCAGATCATGTGCAGCAACTCGAGGAAATTCGGGTGGATGGAATGACTTAACTGCGCTGAAACCCGATGCGTCAGGGACCTTGCCACGCCATGAACATCTGCCTCAGCCACATCTGCGCTGGGTCGCCGTCACGGCTGCGATGCCAGATCAATTTCATGGTATAGGGCGGAACATCCAGAGGCAGCTTGCGTGCGCGGCAAGATTCTCTAGCAAGCGGCAGAGACGCAAAACGCTCAGGCACAGCCGCAACCAGATTGCTTTCAGCCAGGATGAGCGGCAGCGCGCCAAACCGGGGAACGGACATTACCACCGGGCGCTCCAGCCCGAGTTTTCCCAAAGCGTCGTCGACGGGGCCCGCAAAACCTCCACCCCGCGGCGACACCAGGATTTGCGGCAGCGCGCAAAACGCCTTGAGGCTAAGCCGGCCCTTGAGGGCAGGGTGCCGCTTTCTGGCCATCAGGACGAATGTATCGGTGAACAGATCATGGCTTAGCCATGGCCCGCGCGGGTGGGCGGCCCCCATCAGGAGCAGATCGGGGACGTCATCGCTATACTCATGCCGGGCCGGGATAATCTCGAACCGGCACTTGGGCGCTTCGGCAGCGAGCCGCGCCAAGACGCGGGGAAGAAAAATGGTTTCGCCAAGGTCGCCGGTGGCGATGGTGAAAGTGCGGTTTGCCAGGCGGGGATCAAACTCAGGAGCGGCAAGAACATCGGATATCCGGTCGAGAATCTCGGGCAACCGGCTGCGCAGGCTGGTGCCGCGTGCGGTGGGCACCATGCCATGGCCGGTGCGCAGCAGCAGGGCGTCACCGAACATGCCGCGGGCACGCTGCAGCGCCTGCGACACGGCGGGCTGCGTGAGGTTCAAGGCGCGCGCCGCTGCTGTGATTGATCCGGTCCGGAGGATGGCCTCGAGAATGACCAGCAAATTAAGATCGTGACGCCGCAAAGACATAAGGGAAAATTATAGTAAATGTTAGCAAAGTCAATTTGCTGGATATCACCCCCGGCCCCTATGCTGCGGCATGCATCAACCAGGAGAGCCAGACATCATGAAGCCGCTGCTTGCCCAAATCTGCCGCGCGACTGTGGCCGCAGGAATCATGTCCGTCTGGGCGCTGGCCGCGCAAGCGCAATCGACACAGGCTCCCTCTGCTGAACTGCGGGCGCTGCTTGCCAAGCACTATGGCGGTTATGCTGCGGGGAGTGATCCGGCCGCCATCTTCGCGCAAACCACAAAGCCCGACTGGGCAAACTGCGGTGCCAACGGTGCCGCATGCCAGACAAGGGATGAACTGGCCGGTGCGCTCAGCAACGGCCTGCACAAACTCGTTCCGGACATGAAGTGGCAAATTCTCGATGAAATGGTGAGCGGTGACCAGGTGATTGTGCGCGGCCAAGGCACCGGCACGCCGGTCGGCGCATTCCTGGGGGTGCCCGCATCCGGCAAGAGCTTCCAGGTAATGTCCATTGATATCCACACCATCAAGGATGGCAGGATTGCTCACACCTACCACCTCGAGGACTGGGCTGCGGCGCTGAGCCAGCTTTCGGCGAAGTGAGCACGCACTACCTGCAACAGCGCGGCATGACACAAGAACCATTTCAACAGGTAGACAATGAACATCCTTCTGATCGGAGCCACGGGTCCAACAGGTCGTGAAATCCTGTCCGCGGCAAAGCAGGCGGGGGTCGCAGTTCGGGCAATGGCACGGCGGCCCGAGATGCTTGCCGATACGGGCATCGAGGTCGTGAAGGGTGATGTGACCGACATCGAAAGCCTGCGCCGTGCGATGAAGGGCGTCACCGCCGTCGTATCGGCCCTGGGCACACCGCTGCTCCTCAAGGGGCCGGTAACATTGCTCTCCGAGGGCACGCGCAACATCGTGGCTGCGATGAAAGCTGAAGGCGTCAGCCGCCTTCTCTGCATCACCGGCATGGGCGCGGGTGACAGCAAGGGCCACGGGGGCTTTACCTATGATCGCGTCATCCTGCCACTGCTGCTGGGCCGCATCTATGCCGACAAGGACCGGCAGGAGAGTGTCGTCCGGCAGAGTGGTCTGGACTGGACTCTGATCCGCCCCGCCTTTCTCAAGAAGGACGCGGGACGTGGCCAGTGGCGCGAAATCACGCGCTGGCAGGGGGAGCCGAAAATGACCGCCATCGCGCGCGCCGACGTTGCCGCCTTCGTGCTGAAAGAATTGACGGAGAATCGTTACAAGGATCAGGCCGTGAACCTGAGCTGGTGAGGGATAAAGATGCACAAGGGCAGACTCGAGGCGTTCACGGACGGGGTTATCGCCATCATCATCACCATCATGGTGCTTGAAATGAAGGTTCCACATGGCGAGACGCAGCAGGCCCTCATCCCCCTCTGGCCGGTCTTCCTGAGTTACGTGCTGAGCTTCGCCTATGTCGGCACCTATTGGACGAACCACCATCATCTGCTGCAGGCTGCTGAACAAGTCACGGGCCGCGTGCTGCTGACGAATCTCAACCTGCTCTTCTGGCTTTCCTTGCTGCCCTTCAGCACGGGGTGGATGGGTGAGAACCATTTCTCCGAGATGCCGGTCGCTCTCTATGGTCTCAATCTGCTGTTGGCGGCGGTCTCATATTATATTCTGCAGTCGGCCATTGTCGCGGCGCATGGCACGCAGGCCTGGTTTAGAACGGCCTTGGGCCGTGATCTGAAAGGCAAGGGTTCAATTGCGGCCTATGTCGCGGGCATCGCGGCCGCTCTGTCGGGTTATCCAATGTTCGGCTTCGCCATTCTTGGTGCCGTGGCGATCATGTGGCTGATCCCCGACCGGCGCATGGAGCGGGTCATCGCAAGCCGTACAGGGCAAGCCTGACCGGCCCTCGCAGGCGAGCATTGATGGAAAAGAAACCGATGGCACTCGCGAGCCTGATTCACCGGATGGAAGACTTGCCGGCCCGCGCGGGGCCGTTGCCGCGCATGACGCCTGCCAATCCCCAGGAGCAGCTCGAGCATTATCCCGAGGACTGGGCAATCATCACGCAACTGGTGGAGTTTGCCTTTGGCCTGCCCGATGTGATCGAGGGGCCGACGCGGATTGCCCCGCCCGGATCGCGCGCCATGATATTGCACGCGGGTGTCGCTTCGAATGAAGCGGCCTTCCTTGTTGGAAGAGAGTTTGGCCACATCCACAATCCACCGATCGGCAGCATGCACTTGACCTTGCCTGAACCCGCTCGCACCCATGCCCTGGCAAAACGCTGGATCGTTCGCCATCCCTTTGCGGTTCGCGGAGTGGGTCCTGCAGCCGCCGTGTTCGTGTTCGCGCCGCGCGATCACACTGAGCTTGAGTTTGCAAAGCTGCTGATCGAGATCTCTCACGCATTTGCCACCAAGAATTGAGAGAGGCTTACGCTCCGCTCTGCGCAGTTTTTTCCAATTGTGAAGAACCTGCTCACCCGCTAGACCGCAGCCATGATTGTTACCAGGCGCGGCTCAGTGGTTCATGGCCAAACATTTGCCGTGGCACCCATGATGGATGGGAGCGACAAACCAAAGAAATCAATGTGTTAATCGGCCTCGTGTGCGCAACGTGTGCAGTAAGAAACTGAGTGTTCCGTGTATATCCGTGCTGCTGCGTATGTCGGAGAGAAATTGGTCGGTACGACCAGTGACGTGAAGCAGAGAGAATAGTGCGGCGTGATGGATCATGAAATCTTCCTGAGTTGTACGACGTGCCGGTGACGGCGCGAGCGAAGTGGGCGTGACCCGCCACGCCAAGGCCCGGTGTGCGGTGATGGTGTTGGAGCAAGGCCAGTCTTCGTTCTGGCAAAGGTACCTTTGCATGCGTGCAGGCTAAGTCATCATCTGAATTTTCAAGCTCCCCGGCGGCTTATGTCCGGTCATCACCTTGGCTACCTCGTCTATCGACAGCCTATGCGTAACAACTCCCGCGACAGTCGGCCCGATCTCGGCGAGCGTCGCGAGGGCTTGTGGGATATTGTGGTTGAGGCTGTGGGTGCCGAACAACGTCAACTGCCGGCGGAAAACCTCGAATGGCGATACGTCGATTCGAGCCTCGCGCGGGCAAACGCCGAAGAAAGAGGCAGCCCCCCCGTTGGCGAGATACTTCAGCAACCCGGAAGCCACGGCAGGCACTCCCGTGGCATCGGCGGCAAAATCGCAGGCCTGCTCCAGCGACGCTAGATCGTCGCTGCCCGAGTGTACCCCGTTAAGCCCCATGCCCCGGGCTAGGTCCAAACGGGCCGGGTCCAAATCAACCATGTTCACCTCGGCCACGCCGCGGGCTTTCAGCGCGAGCCCCATCAGCAGTCCCATAGGCCCGGTCCCGAAGATGGTCGCGCGTTCGATGAGGCGTCCACTGAGTGGCGACAACCCGTTGAGAACGCAGCCCATCGGCTCAGCCAGAGCGGCGATGTCCCAAGGCATATCGTCGATCGGGTGACAACGGTCCGCACGGACAAGGCAGAGTTCGGCGAATCCGCCATTGGTCGTCACGCCGTAGGCCCCGAGACTCTTGCAAAGATGCGCCCAGCCGCGCTTGCATGCAGCGCATGTTCCGCATTCGAGGTTGGGATCAATGACAACGCGATCTCCAGCCTCGACTCCGACGACGCCGGACCCGACGACGGCAACTTCACCCACGTACTCGTGTCCCGGCACCACCGGAAATGCCGATGGCCCGTAGTTCGCGTGCATCACGTCGAGATCGGTGTGGCACAGGCCGCTGGCGCGGACCCGCACCACGACATCGCCTTCGCCCGGAATTGGATCAGGCAATGCCCCGATGAGAACTTTGTCTTTCGCCGGAAAATAGAGTGCCTTCACGTGCGTCTCCTAGGCCTTCGAGATTTGCCTTCATTGTCGGGGCGATGCCCTCGGCCCAGATCATCCGTAGCCAACGCCCGAAGGCTCAGACGAAGTACGGTGCATCGGCAATGTCGCCAAAGGTCTAGCGTTGTTCGAACCAAATGCGGGGGAGGCGGCTCGCGGGCCTTGAGCGCCACCTCGATCAGCCGGTTCCAGACACGCCGTTGGACTCGATCGTCGTGCAGTCGTGGCGGGTAGCTGCGATACATGGCTATTTGCAGCTCGCTATGGGACGCGTGAAGCAGGTGCAGCGAGTTACGATGTGTTGCGTGATCGCTCATCTACGGGAATGCTAACCTTCCATTGACAATTGCGATTCTTCGATGAAGACATGGATTTCACTGTCGGAGTACTCGACCTCAACGTTCCGGTAGTCCTGGATAATGCGTTTTACGGCCAATTCGTTTGACGCCTGCCTATTGCCCACTGACACAACAGTGGCTCCAGCAGCAAGCCCTGCTTGAAGTCCAACTCTTGTATCTTCGAACACGAGACAGCGATCGATTGGAACGCCGAGCAACTTTGATGAGAGTAGATATCCAGCTGGATGCGGCTTCCCATGCTCCACATCTTCTCCAGCAGTTAGAACTGTAGGCAAAGGCAAACCAGCTTTTGTCACCCGGTACTTCGCCATTGTGCGATCAGCGGATGTCGTGATTGCCCAGCGGTTTGCTGGGAGGCTTCGAAGGAGCCGAGCCGCACCCGGGATTTCCGGAATAGCTATACCAGCATCAATCTCGAAACTGTCGATGGCACGAGCTTCAGCTTCGTATTGTGCTTCGGTAAGTGAGGGGAGATGCTTGCGAATGGCATCAATAGCGCGGAGGCCGTGCATTGACGCGATTACTGCCTCCGCGTCGAACGTGTGATGTTCACTCCACCTTTGCCAGGCGCTCTCAATGCTATTGAATGAGTTGACCAGTGTCCCATCCATGTCAAAAAGAACAGCGTCAAACTTTCCAATCAGAACTTCAGCCATCTGTCGCATTTGAGTAGGCCTTCAGCACAGTTTGCACCGATTGGATGAGAAGGCCTTCGAAGGAGGAGCTAATGTTGAGTTCCGCTTGCGGAAGGAACTGATGCAATAGGGTTGGGGGGATTGTCTTGCCATCAAGCCGTTTGCGAAGGCTGGCCACTGCAGCCATTGCAGGCTTGGATGGCCAATAGTAGCGGATGCGGTCGGAATAACTGAAGTGTCGGAGCAGCCACAGGTCAGTTTCTGACCCAGTGTAGTATTTTTTCCAATTTTCGGGGGCGGCCTGCATGATCTGCTCCATCGCCTGCATCAATCGCCCTGTTGGCGCCTGTCCCTCCAGAATGTCCACAATGGCATCCAGCCCATACAGTGCTTCCCGCAACGCAAAGGTGAGCCAAGGGCCGACTTTCAGGATTGAGAAGCCGAGTTGGGTGAGTTGTTTGAGCCCCGTCACAGTCTGATAGTCGGTAGAGTGCGCTTCAAAAACGACTTGAGGGAGACCGTCGAGCGCGCCAGACAGCGCCTGGGCCTGGTCTCGTGCGAAGTGAACTACACTGTCGTGCCCAAATTCGACACCAGGCTGCACGACTAGCGCTATGACCCGTGCGAAAGCAGCATCTTCTCCCAACTTGGCAAAAGCAGCACGGTGCACGTCAAAAGTTTTGAACACGGCATCGGGGTTCGTAACTTTGAGATGGTCCAGAGAGTCAAAGGCACCCCCTGGAATGGGTACTTCGGTTCCGATGACATAGACAGGATCGAACGGGCCCGACGTATTACGTTCGGCAACGGCGGCGAGACGGGCTGCCCGTTCCGCCGTGGCTTCATCGGCCAGCGCCGCGGGCTCGCCCGCGCAGCCCATGGAGCAATCGAGATGGAGCTTGGTGAAGCCCGCCGCCGCATAGGCGGCCACCATATCCTCCGCTTTCACCATGGCTTCACTGGCAGGAAGTTGCTTCCACGGGTTTGGACCAAGATGGTCGCCGCCGAGGATTACCTTGCTCATGGGCATACCGCTTTTTTCTGCCAGCCCTTCAACAAAGCTGCGGAACATGGCGGGCGTCATGCCGGTATAGCCGCCCTCCTGATTGACCTGATTACAGGTCGCTTCAATCAGGACATCGCGGCCTGTGTCTCTTCCAAGTCTGAGCGCGGCCTCGATAACGATGGGATGGGCGGAGCAGACAGAGGTAATGCCAGTTTTTTCGCCGCGGCGGTAAGAAAGGGGTAGTTCCTGAAGGGGATTTTGCATCAGGCTTTCTCCTGTTGCTCGTCCATAAAGCGCTCAAGTTCTTTGAGATGGCTTGTGCCCTCCATGGGACCTCGCACTGACACGGCTCGTGCTCCTGCGGCGGCGGCCAGGGTTAAGGCGCGCTGGGGTTCTTCGTTTCTAAGCCATAGCGCTGTGAAGGCTCCGCCGAAGCAATCGCCCGCGCCGGTGGGGTCCACTTCCTGAGCGGGAAAGGCCTTTACAAATCTTGTCTGCGATTGGTCGTAGTAGCAGGCGCCTGTTGCGCCCAACTTGTGCGCGATGGCTTGGATACCGAGCTGGAACAGTTGGCCAGCTGCCTGTTCAGCGTTTGCGGCATCTGTGAGCAACAAGATTTCATCGCCGCTCGGTAGATAGAGGTCCGTGGTGGAAAGGATTTCTTTGACGATGCTCGTGATGTCGGCGCTTGCCAATATTTCTTTGCGAAGGTTGGGATCAAACGACACCGTGCCACCGCGAGCTTTCACGTCGCGGGCTGTTCGCAAGTTTACATCCACATAATCCCCGCTGGACAGGCACGACCCCATGATGTGGAGGTGATCGGCGCTAGCCAGAACCTTTTCTGTTTCGTCGTTGCGGTGAATTGCCCCACAAGCGCTGTGCTTGATGTTGAAGACGAAATCGCGAGAGCCATTGGCGCGATAACGGACAAAGGCGCTGCCGGTCGGCCGGTCCGGATCTATGGAAATGGCGGAGATATCCACCCCATCCGCCTTGAGGCGATCCGTGTTCACACGCCCGAAGTCATCATTGCCTACTGTTGACACGATGGCGCAAGGCTGGCCCATACGGGCAACCTGATCTATAAAGATGGCTGGTGCACCTGAAGGGTAGGGGCCCGTAAGCGCGATGGGACCTTTGAAGCCGTCGCCTGCATTGTCGGCCATGATCTCGACCAGCACCTCGCCGATCACCACTATTTTCTTCATTTTACCATTCTTCGCCATGCTCAGATCGGCCCGCAATTGCTCTGGACCCTAGTGAAAGTATCTTCGGGGGTTGAAGGCTGACCGTGCCCTCGATAGTGTCGGGTGTCAATCAAAAATTTGACGCGCGCAAAATTATCTGTCAACTTACGGGAAATTGTTGCGAAAATTCGCAAAGTCTCAGATTCTCGACATCGAGCCACGCGTTTGCCCGTGCATCTTTAGGAAGAAAAACATGGAAGTTCGCAAAGTCCGGAACATGGAAGAGTTCTCCGAACTCAGCGGGATTTCGCGGCCGACCGTTTCAAAATACTTCAACGATCCTGCCAGTGTGCGGCCCTCGACGCGCGAGCGCATCGAAAAGGCGTTAGACCGTTACAACTTCCGTCCCAATCTTTATGCCATCAACCAAAACCGGAAATCGACAAAGAACATCGGGATCATTGTTCCGCATATTGTTGATCCATTTTTTGCAGAGATCGTGCGTCATATTGAGACGCGCTGCTTGGCAGAGGGTTATTGGGCGATTGTCCTGAGTTGCCATGGCGAAGCCGAGTTGGAAGTGAATGCACTGGACATGCTGCATTCTCTAAAATTGGCTGGTGCGATCATCGCGCCTCTGGGAGAGAAATCCGATCGACACCGGATTCAGCGAATTGCACAGGACATGCCTACCGTGCTTTTCGACAGCCATCTGGATATTGGTGAGTTCTTCATTGGTACGGACAACTATCAAAGCATTGATTTAATCGTTGATTATCTTTGCAGGACGGGTGAGCCTCCGTGCTTCTTGCAAATGCCGGCAGTCAACACCAATGCGCACGAGAGAAGTGACGCTTACGTCAGATCTATGGAACGTTTGGGGCAAGAGCCTAAACTTGTACCAGTAACGGCACAGGACTGGAACTTCGAGGACATCGGCTATACAGAAGGTTCCCGGTTGATAACCGAACACCGCTTCCCGTCGTCCACTGTTCTTTGTGCAAACGACCGCTTGGCAATTGGGCTCATCGCTGCCGCCTACGAGCGTGGCTTGCAAGTTGGTCGCGGGTCCAGAACGGCCCTGCGCATCGCCGGCCATGATGATCACCCTTATTCGCGCTTCACCTGCCCGTCGCTGACTACTGTCGCACAGGACTACACGATGATTGCTGAAAAATGCGTCAGCTCGCTTTTCACAATGATTGACCGTGGAACGGGTGAGGGGATCGCCAGATTGGAAAAACTGCAGGGACGCCTTGTGATGAGGAGTTCGGCCTAAATAGGGGTCAACTTCAAATTTATCGCAGTGCAATATAAATATTTACGCGCGTAAATTTTTATGTTGACAGCTGCATAATTTCTGGATTAGCTCGTATTTGCAATCCTGCAACAATCACAAGGGAGGAATTCAAAATGAAAGCAGTATTCTCGGGCGTGCTCGGCGCATTCGCGCTCGCGGCGCTGTCTACCACGGCCCTGGCCGAAGAGATCACCATCGCGACCGTGAACAACAACGACATGATCGTCATGCAGGAGCTTGCCCCCAAGTGGGAACAAGCGACGGGCAACAAGATCAACTGGGTTGTCCTTGAAGAAAACGTGCTTCGCCAGCGAACCACTCAGGATATTTCGACCAATGGCGGCTCGTTCGACATCATGTTCATCGGCGCCTACGAGACTCCGATCTGGGGAAAGAACGGCTGGCTTACGTCCCTCGACGATTTTGCCAACGATGCCAATTACGATCTCAACGACATCTTCCAGTTGGTGCGCAACGGTCTTTCGGCCGAAGGACATCTTTACGCCGTGCCGCTCTATTCCGAAACGTCCTTCACCTACTTCCGCACTGACCTCTTTGAAAAGGCTGGTATTGCCAAGCCCACGGAGCAGATTACTTACGATCAGTTCAAGGAAATGGTCGCAAAGGTGCATGATCCGTCCAATGGCATCTATGGCACCTGCCAACGCGGCAAGGCGGGTTGGGGCGAGAACATGGCCTTCGTCGGAACGCTGGCCAACGCGTTCGGCGCTCGCTGGTTCGACATGGACTGGAAACCGCAGCTTGACAGCCCCGAATGGAATGCCGCCATCACCTATTATGTCGACCTGATGACGAAGTATGGTCCTCCGGGCGCGACTGCAAATGGTCACAACGAGAATCGCGCGTTGTTCAAGGACGGCAAGTGCGCAACATGGATCGACGCGACATCGGCTGCCAATGATGTCAAGAATCCGGCCAACTCCAAGGTTGCGGATGTGACCGACTTCTTCCAGGCTCCGAAGCAGGCCACCAACAAGGGGACCGGCTGGTTCTGGTCTTGGGCGCTCGCCATTCCGGCAAGCTCGAAGAAAGCTGATACCGCCAAGGACTTCCTGAAGTGGGCGACGTCGAAGGAATACTTCCAGATGGTCGGCGAGACCAAGGGTTGGGTGGCGGTGCCGAGCGGCACGCGCGCTTCGATCCACGACGATCCGCGCCTTCTGAAAGCTGCACCCTTCGCCGAGACGATCAAAAACGCGATCTTCTCTGTCGATCCGGCTGATCCGACACGCGACCCGGTCCCTTATACGGGCGTCCAATTCGTGGCCATTCCTGAATTCCAGGGCATCGGCAACTTTGTTGGACAGCAAGTCGCGGCGGCACTTGCCGGTCAGATGTCGGTGGAAGACGCTCTGAAGAGCAGCCAGGACTTCGCTGTTCGCGAAATGACTAAAGCAGGTTACATCAAGTAACCTCCTCCCGGGGCGGGCCGGTTCCTCGTGGATCGGCCCGCTACCAAGAACTTCGAGTACTTGTAGCGAAGCCTTGTGAAAAGCGCCGGAGTGGTCTTTCTCTTAACGCTGCAATCAATGCTTAACGGGAGAAAACGATGGCAACCAAGGCTTCTCGCTCAGCCGCCAGGCTGATGATCTCCCCCGCCGTGATCCTGCTGTTTGGCTGGATGATCGTTCCTCTTGTGCTGACACTCTATTTCTCGGTCTTGAGATACAACCTGGTTACACCCGGTGAAAATCCGTTCGTGGGCTGGGAAAACTACTACTGGTTCGTGACCGACCCGAGCTTCAAGGCGGCGGTAGTGAACACGCTTTTGCTGGTTGGGGGCGTCCTGATAATCACAGTACTCGGGGGTATCCTGTTCGCGCTGCTGCTGGACCGTCCGATGTTCGGCCAGGGCATTATCCGCATCATGGTGATTGCACCCTTCTTCGTGATGCCGACCGTGTCGGCCCTTGTTTGGAAGAATATGTTTTTTAATCCTGTCAACGGGATATTTGGGCGGATTGCGGCAGGATTGGGCTTCCAGCCCATCGACTTCTTTGGCCAGATTCCACTCGTTTCGATCATCATCATCGTTGCTTGGCAGTGGCTTCCTTTTGCAACGCTAATCCTGCTTACCGCGCTTCAGTCCCTTGACCAGGAACAGCTGGAGGCATCGGAGATGGATGGAGCAAGCTGGCTGGGCCGGTTCTGGTACATCATGCTGCCGCACTTGGCGCGGGCAATCACCGTGGTGATCCTGATCCAGACCATTTTCTTGCTGTCAGTTTTCGCCGAAATCCTTGTTACCACGAATGGTGGTCCGGGAAACTCGTCAACGACCCTAACCTATCTGGTCTATGTGTCTTCGCTTCTGCAATACGACGTGGGCATGGGCAGTGCCGGAGGCGTAATCGCTATCATTCTCGCCAATATTGTTGCGATCTTCCTAATGCGGATGATCGGCAAGAACCTCGACGCGTAAGGAGGGGCGGTTCATGGCACGCGCAGTCTCGAACAATACCAAGATCGTCAACACGGTAGTCGCCGGGACCGTTGGTTTCCTGGTGTTCTTTCCAATCCTCTGGATCGTCATCCTTTCATTCAAAACCGAGGAAGACGCGATCAGGGCGCCTTTGGAGGTTCTGTTCAGCTCTGGCTGGACGACGGAAAACTTCAGTACCGTGCAGGCACGGTCGGATTACTTCAAGCACTTCTCAAATTCGGTGATTATCTCGTTTGGGTCCACCCTCCTGGGTCTCGCCATTGCGATCCCGGCGGCCTGGGCTATGGCCTTTGTGCCCGCAAAGCGTACCAAGGATGTGCTGATGTGGATGCTGTCGACCAAGATGATGCCACCCGTTGGCGTGCTTGTGCCGATCTACCTGGTTTTCAGGGATACGGGTCTCTTGGACAGCCGCATCGGCCTGACCTGTGTCCTGATGCTGATCAACCTGCCGATCATCATCTGGATGCTCTACACCTACTTCCGCGAGATCCCTGGGGAAATCCTGGAAGCCGCGCGCATGGACGGGGCTTTCCTGAAAGAAGAAATCCTCTACGTGCTGACACCCATGGCGGTGCCGGGGATTGCCTCGACCATCCTCTTGAACATCATCCTGGCTTGGAACGAAGCGTTCTGGACGCTGAACCTGACCGCAGCCAAAGCTGCTCCGCTGACAGCTTTCATCGCCAGCTATTCCAGCCCAGAGGGCCTTTTCTACGCAAAGCTTTCGGCGGCGTCCGTCATGGCAATCGCACCGATTCTCGTCATCGGTTGGTTCAGCCAGAAACAACTCGTCCGCGGCCTTACCTTCGGAGCAGTGAAATAACATGGGCAGCATCAAACTGAACAAAGTCCGCAAGGCCTTCGGCGAACACGTCATCATTCCGGGCGCAGATCTGGAAATCAGGGACGGGGAATTCATCGTTTTCGTTGGTCCCTCGGGCTGCGGCAAGTCCACGCTCTTGCGCCTTATTGCGGGCCTAGAGGACCTTACGTCGGGCGCTATCGCGATCGATGGGCACGATGTCTCGGAGCTAAGCCCATCGGATCGCAGGCTTTCCATGGTGTTCCAGTCCTATGCGCTCTATCCGCACATGACAGTCCGCAACAATATCGCCTTTCCGCTGAAAATGGCGAGAGTTTCGCAGGCTGAAATAGACAGCAAGGTTGCGAAAGCGGCGGCTAAGCTCAACCTCACGGAATATCTCGACAGAAGGCCGCGGCAGCTTTCCGGTGGCCAACGCCAGCGCGTGGCAATCGGGCGGGCCATCGTGCGCGAGCCCAAGGCGTTCCTCTTCGATGAGCCACTATCGAACCTCGACGCAGCGCTCCGCGTGAACATGCGTGTTGAAATCATGCAGATGCATCAAGACATGAAGGCGACCATGATCTACGTGACTCACGATCAGGTTGAGGCCATGACCATGGCCGACCGCATCGTGGTGCTCAACAAGGGCAACATCGAACAGGTCGGTTCTCCGCTTGAACTCTACAATAAGCCGGATTCGCTCTTTGTTGCGGGTTTCATCGGCTCACCGAAAATGAACTTCCTTGAGGGGAATACCCTCGGCATCCGCCCTGAGCACATCAAGATCGATGGCAAGAAGGGCGAATGGGAAGGGACAGTGCTGCTGGCCGAGCATCTTGGATCGGACACCTTCCTGCATGTGGACGGCGGGCAGCGGGGCCGACTCGTGGTGCGTGCCGAAGGTGAAAATTCGGCAGGCCCCGGAACAATGATCTGGATGACCCCCGAAAAGGGACGATTGCACCGCTTCAACCAGGAGGGACGGTCGATTTGACCGGCCGACGCGTGAGGAATTGACATGAGACTAGAAGGCAAGACCGCACTGATTACAGGTGCCGCGCGCGGCATCGGCCTGGCTTTTGCCAAGGCCTATGTGGATGAAGGAGCAACCGTAGCGCTTGCTGACATTAACGAAGACGCCGTACAAGCCGCCGCGAAGAGCATTGGTCCCAAGGCTGTTGCCATACAGATGGATGTGACACGCCAGGACAGTATTGATGCTGGCTTTAACAAGGCCATTAGCGCCATGGGCAAGCTTGACATCTTGATCAACAACGCGGCTCTGTTCACGGCGGCTCCAATCGCGGAGATTGCGCGGGCTGACTATGATCGTGTCTTTGCCGTCAATACGGCTGGGACATTTTTCTGCACGCAGGCAGCCGCGCGCCACATGATCGAGCGAGGGGAAGGCGGCAAGATCATCAACATGGCGTCGCAGGCCGGGCGCCGTGGTGAAAGTTTGGTTGCAGTTTACTGCGCGACGAAGGCAGCTGTCATCTCCTTCACGCAGTCAGCGGGTCTAAATCTGATCAAGCACGGCATTAATGTCAACGCGATTGCACCGGGTGTCGTCGACGGAGAGCATTGGGATGTCGTGGACGCACATTTCGCCAAGTATGAGGGCCGTAAGCCCGGCGAGAAGAAGCGCATCGTGGGTGAGAGTGTTCCGATTGGACGCATGGCCAGTCCCAGCGATCTGATCGGCACGGCAATTTTCCTCGCAACGAAGGAAGCCGACTACATTGTCGCGCAAACGTTCGGCGTCGATGGCGGCAATTGGCTCGCCTAGCAGCCGTCAGCAGCGCGTTGGGTCAAATTTCTCTATGGTATGTGCGCTTCATGAGCTCTTGGCGGAAAGGGCCGATAAAAGCCATGCGCCCATTGGATTGCAACGATGGTTACTGTTGGCGGACACGTTGACCTAGGCTCAGGACTCATTGATCAGAGCCAGAAGATGACGGTCGCAGCGATGCAGA
>OEIV010000906.1_pt1 | contig 14876 bp, 15 predicted proteins | sample 1539231 | NCBI WGS metagenome assembly OEIV01 (sample SAMN03794762, study PRJEB22550) | activated sludge metagenome | feature: wastewater treatment plant; material: activated sludge; isolation source: Wastewater treatment plant of a petroleum refinery complex | place: Argentina: Buenos Aires ...
CGGGGGGAGATGGGCCGCCCCCCCCGCCATGTCCTCGTCGGTGCCGATACGGCGCAGCGGGATGCGCTTCGCCGTCTCTTCGGCCTGGTCGCGGGCGACGGTGTTCATCTCCGAGGCGAAGGCCCCCGGGGCGATGGCGCTGACCGCGATCTGCTCGGGCGCCAGCTGCACCGCCATGCGGCGGGTGAGCTGGATGAGGCCGGCCTTGCTGGCGGCGTAGGAATAGGTCTCCTGCGGATTGACCGAGATGCCGTCGATCGAGGCGATGTTGATGACCTTGGCGACATGGCCGCTCGCCGCCGCGCGCAGCAAGGGCAGCAGCGCCTGGGTGAGGAAGAAGGGTGATTTGAGGTTGAGGTCCATGACCTTGTCCCAGCCCTTCTCGGGGAAGACGTCGATCGGCTCCAGCCAGGCGGCGCCGGCATTGTTGACGAGGATGTCGAGTTTGCTCTCGCGGGCGGCGATGGCGGCGGCGAGGGCCTTGGCCCCGGCGACGGTCGAGACGTCCATCGGCAGCGAGACGATCTCGCCGAGGGCGGAGAGTTCGGCGGCGGTGGCGTCGCAGGCCGCCTGCTTGCGCGAGGAGATGTAGACCCTGGCGCCGGCCTTCAGGAAACCGGCGGCGATCATCTTGCCGATGCCGCGGCTGCCGCCGGTGACGAGGGCGACGCGGCCCTTGAGCGAGAAGAGGTCGAGCGGCATGGGCGTTTCTCCGGCTGTTGAGGCGGGCGGCGTTCAGGCAAGCGCCCAGAGGAAGATTGCGGCGGCGGTCATTCCCAGCGCCGTGCGGACGGCGTGCAGCGCGTTCCATCGCGCCATGAGCCCGAGGGTCTCGTCGTTGGCGGCAGAAGGCTCGGTTGCACCCAGGACATGATTGACCGGCATGATGACGGCGAGCGTAAAGGGCCAACTGGCGATCATCGCAACGGCCCCCGCGACCCAACGCCAATCGCCCGTCTGCCACCATGCCGCCATGCCCAGAACGAATCCTGCGATCGCCAGAGAGGACTGCATGATGAAGCCGCGCTTGTAGGCGGGCTTCCACTGCATCAGCGCCGCAGCCGCAGGCAGCTTCATCCGCGCGGGATGTTCGGCGAAATTGATGTAGAACGCCGCACCCGCGAACATTGCGGCGGCGATCAGCGCTAGAGGTCCGAGAAACATGGCGCAGCCCTTGCCGAGGATCAGGCCGTCACGTCTAGCACGCGGCGCACCGCCTCGGCATCGACATCCCTGGCGACGAAGGCCTCGCCGATGGCGCGGGCGAGGATGAAGGTCAGCTTGCCGGCCTCGACCTTCTTGTCCTGCGCCATGTGGTGCAGGAGTTCGTCCGTCGCCGGGCGCGGGCCGGGGATGTCGGCGAGGCGCCAGGGCAGGCCCATGCGGGCGAGATGGCCGGCGACGCGGTGCGGCGTCTGGCCGTCGCAGAGCCCGAGCGCCGCCGAGAGGTCGAAGGCGAGCTTCATGCCGATGGCGACGCCCTCGCCGTGCAGCAGCCGCTGCGAGAAGCCGGTCGCGGCTTCGAGCGCATGGCCGAAGGTGTGGCCGAGATTGAGCAGCGCCCGCTCGCCGGTCTCGGTCTCGTCGCGGGCCACGACGCCCGCCTTGGCGCGGACGCTCGCCGCCACCGCGCGGGCAAGGGCGGCGCCGTCGCCGGAGAGCAGGCGCGCGCCGTCGCCGTCGAGCCAGTCGAAGAAGGCGGCGTCGCCGATGAGGCCGTATTTGACGATCTCCGCATAGCCGGCCTTCAGCTCGCGCAGAGGCAGCGTCGCAAGGATCGCGGTGTCGGCGAGCACCAGGCGCGGCTGGTGGAAGAGGCCGACGAGGTTCTTGCCCTCGGGCACGTTGATCGCGGTCTTGCCGCCGACGCTGCTGTCGACCTGGGCGAGGAGGGTGGTGGGGATCTGCACGAAGCCCATGCCGCGCCGCACCAGGCCGGCGGCCAGGCCGACGAGATCGCCGATGACGCCGCCGCCGAGCGCGATCACCAGATCGCCGCGCTCCAGCCGGGCGGCGAGCAGCGCCCGGCAGACATGCTCCAGCTCGGCGAAGCTCTTGGTCTGCTCGCCGGGGGGAAGGACGATCGCCTCGTGGGCGATGCCGGCGGCGGCGAGCGCGCCGCCGAGCGCCTGAAGATGCAGCGCCGCGACCGTCGCGTCGGTGACGATGGCGACGCGGGCCCGCTTCAGCAGCGGGGCGATGCGCGCCCCCGCCTCGCCGACGAGGCCGGGGCCGACCAGCACCTCGTAGGAGCGTGCGCCGAGGCTGACCGGAATGGCGGCGATGTCGGTCACGGCAGGCGCTCCCTGGGCAGTGCGCCGTATTCCTCCAGCGCGTGAATGATCGCCCGCACCACGCGGTCGTGCGGGCCGTCGCGGCTGTCGACCACGATGTCGGCCTCGGCATAGACCGGATAGCGCTCGGCGATCAGCCGCTCCATCGTGGCGCGCGGGTCGCCGGTCTGGAGCAGCGGGCGCTGGCCCTTGCGCCCGACCCGGTCCATCAGGAGGTCGAGATCGGCGCGCAGCCAGACCGAGATGCCGCGCGCCTTGATCGCGGCGCGGGTGCGCGGGTCCATATAGGCCCCGCCGCCGGTCGCCAGCACATGGCGGGGGCCGTCCAGCAGCCGGGCGATCACCTTGCGTTCGCCGTCGCGGAAGGCCGGTTCGCCGAAACGCGCGAAGATTTCGGAGACCGAACACCCCGCCGCCTCCTCGATCGCGTGGTCGGCATCGACGAAGGGCAGGTGCAGGAGATGGGCGAGACGCCGCCCGACCGTCGTCTTGCCGACGCCCATCAGCCCGACCAGCACGATGGTGCGGTCGCCAAGGGCCGGCGCGGCGTGGGGCTCTTGTTCCATTTCACCCGTCCCTAGCGCACCCTCTCCCGAACGCAAAGCCGCCTCAATCGACCGTCAATGTTTCCACGTCAGGGTTGACCCCTGCGGGACGAAGGGCCAATCCGTGCGAAGCAACCGAATCGCAACCAGGGCCGAACCCATGTCGCGCAGCGCCGTTTTCTCAGTATTGCTGCTTGGTCTGGTGATTGCCGGGTTCGCGGGGCTGGTTTACCTCGCCAATTCGTCCGAGCCGCCGCAGCGCCAGGTGGAGCAGACGATCCCGGATGACAAGCTCCCGAAATAGCCTCGCCGCGCTTCTCGCCGCGCTGGCCTTCGCAGGCCTTGCCGCCGCGCAGGACGGCAGCGGCATCCCCCGCGATCCCTCGCAGGACGTCCCGGAGCGCAAGCCGCCCAATCGCGAGGGTTCGGTCGCCGTGCCGTTGCCCCCCTCGGGGACGATCGGCAATCCCGCCGCGCCCGGCGAGGAAGAGGACGTGCTGCCCTCGGCCGCGCCGCCCGCCGGACAGGAGGGCGAGTTCGCCAATCCCTCCGACGGCGCCCTGGCGCCGGCCCAGCCAGGCATCCTCGACACCTCCAGCGAGGACACGCCCAACACGCTGCCGATCGGCCAGCTGCCCGAGACGCTGTCGCGCCGCCAGTTGGAGATGCAGCCGGGTGCCGAGATGCAGCCCTCGGCCGTGACGGTCGAGGAACTGGGCGAGGTCGACGCCTCGGACAAGGGCACGCTGGACGAGGCCGCGGGCGGCCTCGGCGGCGATCTCTTCGAAGGCTCCGACTATCCCACCATCGCCGAACTGCTCGAGGACATGCCGGTCGCCACGCTCTCGCCGGCCATGAACGGGCTGGCCCGCCGCGTGCTGCTGACCGGGGCCAAGCCCTCCGACGCCAATAGCGGCGGGCCGCCCCTGCTCGACATCCGTGCCGCCCGGCTGGCCGAGGCCGGCCTGACCGCCGACCTGATCGCCCTGCTGGAGGCCTCGGGCAGCGAGGCGGTCGGCGACAGGCAGGCGCTCGGCGCCGCCCTGCTGCTGGCCGGCCGCGAGGTCGAAGCCTGCGGCGCGGCCGACGGCATCGAGGCCAGCGACAGCGCGGCGCTGCAGATGCGCGCGCTCTGCCAGATCGCGGCAGGCGATGGCGCCGCGGCGGCGCTGAGCGCCGACCTGGCGCGGGTGAAGGGCCTCGACGATGCGGCCTTCTTCGCGCTCGTCGCCCATCTCGCCGAGGGCGCGCCGCTGGAGGCGGCGGCGCTGAAGGGACTGACGCCGGTGACGCTGGCGCTGGCGATCCGGGCCGAGGCGGCGCTCGGCCTCGCCGCGCTCGACGGCGCGTCGCCCGGCGTCGCCGCCGCGCTCGCCGCCGACGCGGGCCAGCCGACGGATCTGCGCCTCGCGGCGGGCGAGGCGGCGGCGGCGCGCGGCGCCTATGACAGCGCCGCGCTGCTCGATCTCTTCCAGGCGGTAAAGTTCAAGAGCGCCGCCTTCAAGGCGGCGGCGAGCGACGACGCGCGCGGCGGAGCGCTGCTCGTGCAGGCGGCGATCCGCACCGAGGGCCTCGAACCGCGCGCCAGGGCGATCGGCGCCGCGATGGACTTCGCCGGCCGCCGCGGCCTCGCGCCGCTCTACGCCGCGCTGCTCGGCCGCGCCGCCTGGGAAACCCCGCCGGCGGCCGACCTCGCGCCCTATGCCGACATGCTGACCCGCATCCTGCTGGCGACCGGCCGGGGCGACCGGGTCGCCGACTGGCTCAATCTCGGCGTTGGCCGGTCGGGGGGGCGACGAAACGGCGGCGGGGCTGGCGCTGCCGTGGCCCGGGCGCGCGGCGCTGGCCGCCGAGCCGCTGGCCCGCCTTGCCCGGGCAAGCGCGGCGGACACAGCGCTCGCCGCGCGGGTCATCGTCTATGCCGGAGCGCTCGATGCGATGGGCTACCCCATCCCCGCCGAGGCGCAGAGCCTGCTGCAGTCCTCGCCGCTGATCGCCGGGGCCCCGGCGGGCGGGGTGGAGACCGCCGAACTCGCCGAAGCGGCGCAGGCGGGCCGAAAGGGCGAGACCATCCTCAGGGCGCTGATCGTGCTGGGGGCCGGCGGTCCGGCCGACGCCCATCCCGCCTCGGTCATCGAGGCGGTGGCGGCCCTGTCGCGGGGCGGCCTCACCGCCGAGGCGAGCGCGCTGGCGCTGGAGGCGGCGCTGGCGCGGCGCCAGGCGGCCGGTGGCGGCTGATGGGCCGGCCGCGCAAGCCCGCGCCGGCCGGCCTCGACGGCCTGCATCACCTTGAGGCCTTCCTGGAAATGCTCAGCGCCGAACGCGGCGCGGCCCGCAACACGCTGGACGCCTATCGCCGCGATCTCCTCGACCTCGCCTTGTTCCTCAAGCGGCGCGGGCGGACGCTCGCCGGGGCGGGCGAGGGCGACCTCACCGCCTATCTGGCCGGGATGGAAGCGGCCGGTCTCGCCCGCACCACGGCGCAGCGGCGGCTGTCGGCGATCAAGCAGTTCTGCAAGTTCCTGTTCGCCGAAGGGGTGCGCGCCGACGATCCCTCGTCGACGCTCGACGCCCCCAAGCGCGCCCGGCCGCTGCCGCGGATCGTCGCCGAGGACGACGTCTCCAGACTGCTCGCCGGCGCGGCGGGCGACCTCACGGCGAAGGGACTGCGCTTCCGCGCGCTGCTGGAGCTGGCCTGCGGCTCGGGCCTCAGGGTCAGCGAACTGGTCTCCCTGCCGCTCAGCGCCGCGCCCCCCGCCGGGCGCATGATCTTCGTGCGCGGCAAGGGCGAGAAGGAGCGCATGGTGCCGATGAGCGCCGAGGCGCGCGCCGCGCTCGACGCCTGGCTGGCGGTGCGCCCGCTGACCCTGGCGCGCGGACCCGACGGGCGGCCGCTGCCGTCGCGCTTCGTGTTCCCCTCGCCGGCCCGGCAGGGACACCTGACGCGCCAGCAATTCGCGCTGGATCTGAAGGACGCGGCGCTGCAGGCCGGGATCGACCCCGCGCGCCTCTCGCCGCACACGCTGCGCCATGCCTTCGCGACGCACCTGCTGAGCCGCGGCGCCGACCTGCGCAGCCTCCAGACCATGCTCGGCCATGCCGACATCGCGACGACCCAGATCTACACCCATGTCGTGGACGAGCGCCTGCGCGAGACGGTCGAGCAGGCGCACCCTTTGTCGCAGCGACGCCGCCCCGCCCGAGTGCGAGACTGATCGCGGAAACCCCGCCCGGCCCGGGCCATCATCCGGTTCCCATCGGACCAGCGACGACATGCCCCTCAGATCGAAGCTCTTTCGCGGCGATCCCAAGCTGGAAGCCTGCCTGGTCAGCGATCCCGCCCACGTCACGCCCGGCGCGAGCGGGCCGCACGTGGCGAAGATCCATACCGCGCTGTTCCTGGTCGACGGCGCCTCGGTCGCTTCGGCGGAGCTGGAGCGCCAGCACTACGGCCCCTCGACGACCGCCGCGGTGCTGGCCTTCAAGCGCAAGCGGCACATCATCAACTACAGCTACCAGACCAAGGCCGACAACATCGTCGGCAAGATGACGATCGCGGCGCTCGACGCCGAGGTGTTGCTCTACGAGCTGAAAGGCCCGCTGCCGAACGGCGACGCCGCCAATACGCAGTTCACCTGACCATGGCCGGAACGCTCGACGCCAAGCAGGTCTCGTTCGCCATCGTCAGCACCGGCGCGGTCGCCGGCTCGGCCGTGGACGATTCCAAGAACCGCTTCTTCGGCCATCTCACCAAGGGCTGGAACGGCAAGATCTGGGACGCCGACGCGATCACCTGGACGGCGAACGCGCCGTCCACCATCCCGGCAGCGGAGCGCGACAGCTGGGATTTCGGCTTCGTGCAGATCGCCGAGGCGACCAAGTTCCAGGCTTTCTACTCCTCGCGCATCCCCAGCGAGGGGGCGATCATCGTCGACTATTTCATCAAGCCGGCGATGACGCAGACCATCCTGCTCGACGGCGGCTCCAAGACCGCGCCCGAGCCCTGGTATCGCGATCCGGCCGGGGCGGTGCTGCCGAACGGGCGCATCCAGTCGGCCTCGGGCGACCATCCCGGGCTCGCCGTGCCGCTCAGGCTGGAGAACAAGGTCTGCTCCTACGTGAAGAACTATCTCTTCCACGTCATCATGGACCGCCGCTTCTGGACGGTGTTCGCCGCCAAGCCGCCGGGCGGGACGATCCAGTATGTCGGCCACTTCGCCTGGCGGGTGCGCTACGAGTTCATGCTGAAATGGCAGAACAAGGCGGCAGTCGTCTCGAAGAACGATTCGGTGGTCACCGTGCCGGCCAAGGGCGAGAGCGGGCGGCCCGCCGAAGCGGCGATCCAGGCGATGCTGGACGATCCCAAGGGGCCGCGCGCCAACGATGTCGGCACCAAGGCGCAGATGTCCGCCGAGACCGGCGCCGATCCGAACCGCCGCGACCTGCCGCGCCGCTTCGCCAACACGCCGTTCGATTTCTGGACGCAGACCTGAAGCCTATTGCGGCTCGGGACGCCGCCGGGTCACAGCATCGCCGCAAATTCGGGGCTATGGTGGCGGCCGCCCAACCCCCGAGGAGGCCGCCCATGCTCCGTCGCCTGCGTTTCACCCTCTGCGCCGCCGCCCTGCTCGGGGCGCCGGCCGCCCTCGCCGGTCCCGCCGCCGACAAGGCGGCCGAGCACCTCTATGCCGGGACGCTCAAGGCCGGCACGCTGGAATTGCAGGCGATGGCCCTCGCCGCGCCTGGCGACGCCGAGGCGGCCGCCGGGTTGGGGGCGCTGCAATTCGCGGCGGGGATCGAGCGCTTCGCGCAGGCGATGTACCGGCACGGGCTCGAACCCGGCGGCAGTTCGTTCGGTCCCTTGCTGCGCATGCCGCTGCCGTCCAATCCGGCCCCCGAGCCGCTTACCTATGACGGCCTGCGGACGATCTTCCAGACGCTCTCCGCCGATCTCGATGCGGCCGGCGCGACGCTTGCCAGGGTCGGCGAGCAGCCGGTCAAGCTGCCGCTCGCAACGGGGCGGATCCGCATCGACGTCGACGGCGACGGCACGGCGGGCGAGGGCGAACAGCTCATCGCCCTCGCCTTCGGCGACAGCGCGCCGGCCGAATTCAAGGCGCAGAACGAGGCCTTCGTCGTCGCCTTCGACACCGCCGACATCTACTGGCTGCAGGGCTACGCCCATCTGCTCGCCTCGGTCGCCGATTTCTGGCTCGCCTTCGACTTCCGCGAGACCTTCGATCTGACCTTCCACATCATCTTTCCGCGCGCCGGCCTGCCAAACGGCGCGGCGCTGAAGACCGGCGCGACGATGGGCGGCATGGAGGCGGACGAGATCGCCGACCTGATCGCGCTCATCCACCTGATCGACTGGCCGGTCGCCGACCGCGCCAGGCTGCAGGGCCTCGCGGCGCGCGGCCTGGCGGTCATCGAGCTCAACCGCAAGACCTGGGCGGCGGCGCGGGCCGAGACCGACGACGACCGCGAATGGCTGCCGGCGCCGGGGCAGAAGAGCGGCGTGATGGCCGGCATGGAGGTGACGGACGAGCGCATCGACGCCTGGCTGGCGGCGCTGACCGAGGCGGAGGCGGTGCTGAACGGCTCCAAGCTCGCCGGCCACTGGCGCTTCCAGAAGGGCTTCAGCCTGCCGCGCGTTCTCGCCGAGATGCAGAGCTTCGACCTCGTGCTGTGGGTCACCGGCCACGCGGCGCTGCCGTTCCTGGCGGACGGCCCCATCGCCGACGGCGAAGCCTTCGCCAACGCCGACCGCGTCTTCTCCGGCGATCTGCTGACCTATGCGTTCTGGTTCAACTGAAGGGCGGACCTTGAGGGATATCAAGGCCGGGGCGCGGCCCGCGGCGTAGTCGAAGCGCCGCACGAGACTGTGGCCGCCGCCGGTCGCGGCGGCGGTCATGCTCATGCCCCCTCAAGGAGATGACGCCATGGACCTCAAATCGTTGAATCCGTTCGGCCGTTCGTCCGCCCTCGCGCGCACCGGCGACGCCGATCCCTTCGCCAGCCTGCAGCGCGAGATCGACCGGCTGTTCGGGGATTTCGCCCGCGACTGGAAACTGCCCGCCGCGCTCGGCGGCGGCACGGGTTTCCTCAGCCCGAAGGTCAACGTCGCCGAGACCGAGAAGGGTCTTGAGCTGACGGCCGAACTGCCCGGCATCGACCAGAAGGACATCGATCTCGACCTCGCCGACGGCGTGCTGACGCTGAAGGCCGAGCACCGAAGCGAGAAGGAGGAGACCGACGAGAAGAAGCACTATCATGTCGTCGAGCGTTCGACCGGCTCGTATCTGCGCCGCTTCGCGGTGCCCTTCGAGCCCGACCAGGACAAGGTCGAGGCGAGCTTCGACAAGGGCGTGCTGAAGGTCTTCGTGCCGCGCTCGGCGGCCGCCGCCAAGCAGTCGAAGAAGATCGCCATCTCCTGACGGCGTCTGGAGCCTTTTCCGTTCCGATGGGATCGGAACGGGGCTCCGGCTTTTTATCGAGCATCGTCTTCTCGAAGAACCGGCATCCACGTCTTGGGATGATGCTCTAGTCCGGCGCGTTCACCCGCGCGGCGAGGGCGGCGACGTCCAGTTCGCCCTCGCGCGTCTGCCCGCCCATCGCCATGAAGCGCCTCATGTTGCGCTGGGCGGCCGGCGTGCGCAGCAGGGTCTGGAAGAGATAGGCCTCCTCCACCAGGCCCTGTTCGAGGGGCAGGTCGGCGGCGTTGACCGCCAGCTTGGCGGCGCGCACCGCCTCGGGCGGAAACGAGGCGATCCGGGCCGCCAGGCGGTCGACGAAGGGGCCGATCTCGTCCGCCCTGAAGAGGCGGTCGAGATAGCCCCAGCGCTCGGCCGTCTCGGCGTCGAGATCCTCGCCGCCCATGATGATCTCGAGGGCGCGGCCGCGGCCGACGAGGCGGGGCAGGCGCCGCCTCCCCCCCCCCCCCCGCCGGATGCCGCTCGGCCCCTCCATCTGGTTGATCCGCGTCTTGCCGATGACGCCGTAGCGCAGGTCGAAGGCCGAGACGGTCTCGCTGCCGCCGCCGCCGACCCGGCCCTCGATCTGCGCGATGGTGACCTTGGGCATGGTGCGGAAGCGTTCGCCCATCGCATGGAAGTCGTTGAGCGCGGCGCTGCGCTCGGCCGGCGCGTCGGTCGGGAAGGCGAGGATCGCCGCGACGTCGAAATGGGCGATGAAGAAATCGGGATCGGCGCTGCGGAGCACGAGAACCGAAACCTCGTCGTCGGCCTCGATCTCCTTCGACAGCTGCACCAGCTCGCCATAGAGCTGCAGCGTCATCACGTTGATGGGCGGGGCGTCGATGGTGGCGACCGCGACGCGGCCGGACTTCGCGACGCGGATCAGCGCCAGATCGTAGGGCATGGGCGTTTCCCGGTTTGTCTGCGCCGCCAGCTTGAACGCCGGCGCGGCCGGCGCAAACCGCCAAACCGCCGCAGGCGGGCGCGCTTGACGCTGGCGCCGGTTTTTGCATAATCACCAATATGCCAAAACAAGTCGACCACGCCGGCCGCATCCGCACCATCGCCTCGGCGGCGATTCAGGCGATCGGCGAGGTCGGGCTCGACGCGCTGCGCCTGCGCGACGTCGCCGAGGCCGGCGCCATGACGACCGGCGCGGTGACGCATTACTTCGACGGCAAGGACGCGGTGCTGGAGGCGGCGCTCGCCGAAGTCGTGCGCCGCATCCTCGAAGGCCAGGCCGCGCTCGATGCGGAAGTCGAGCGCGGCGATCCGGTCGCCGCCATCGCCGCCTTTCTGCCCGACACCGAGGAGCGGCGGCGCGACTGGAAGGTCTGGTTCGCCTTCTGGGCGCGGGCCGCCGCCGACGAGCGGCTGCGCGCCCTGCACAAATCCTACTATGCCGACGTGATCGGGCGGCTGGACGCGACGCTGGCGCGCCACATACCGCCCCGCCGCCGGGCCGGCCTCGCCGACGCCATCGTCGCGGCGGTGGACGGCGTCTCGATCCGCGCCGCGCTGGAGCCCGAGGACTGGCCGCCCGAGCGCCAGCGCCGGACGCTGGCGCTGCTGCTGGCGCCGCTGTTCGCGCCGCAGCCCAAGACCCGAAGGCCCATGCGCAAGACGCGTTGAACGCCCCCAAGGAGGAGCCCATGCCCAGTCTCGTCACCCTCGCACCCGACACGCCGATCGCCGAGATCATGGCGGTCCTCGCCCGCGACGGCGCGCTCATCGTGCGCGACGTGCTCACGCCAGCCGAGGCGGATGCGCTGCGCGCCGAGCTGCAGCCCTATGTCGATGCGACGCCGCCGGGGGCGGATGGCTTCTCCGGCTTCAACACGACGCGCACCGGGGCGCTGGTCGCCCGCTCCCCCGCCTGCCGCGCCCTGGTGATGCACAAGACGATCCGGGCGGCATGCGACGCCTTCCTGCTGCCCAATTGCGAGCGCTACCAGCTTCACCTGGCGCAGCTCATCCGCATCAAGCCGGGCGAGCCGGCGCAGGCCATCCACCGCGACCGCTGGGCCTGGGGCACCTACCTGAAGGGCGTCGAGCCGCAGCTCAACACGATCTGGGCGGTGACCGACTTCACGAAGGAGAACGGCGCGACGCGGGTCGTGCCCGGCTCGTCCGACTGGCCCGACACGCGCGAAGCGACGGACGAGGAGATCGGCTATGCCGAGATGAAGCGCGGCTCGGTCCTCATCTATACCGGCACGGTCTTCCACAGCGGCGGCGCCAATGTCTCGAACGGCGACCGCATGGGCCTCAACATCACCTATGCGCTCGGCTGGCTGCGGCAGGAGGAGAACCAGTATCTCTCGTGCCCGCCCGAGATCGCCCGCACGCTCGACCCCGAACTGGCGCATCTCATCGGCTACGCCATGGGGCAGTACGCGCTCGGCTACTACACGCCGCCGCTGCCGCCGGGCGAGGGCCCCGAAGCCGTGTCGCCGGACTACGCCCTGACCGGCCGGATGGACGGATCGCTCGGCGGCGCCGAGCTGATGGAGAAGCTGCGCGGCCAGGTCCAGGCGTCGGCCGGCTGAAGCGGGCGGCCTATTTCCCGTCGCCCTGCGGCGTGAAGCCGAAGGGGTGGCGGAAACCCGGATCGTAGACGGTCTCGGGCGCCGCCCGCACCGCCTCGTCGATCGCCCGCGCGTCCTCGCCGACGAGGATGCGCCAGCGGCCGGACTTGACGCCGTCGAGGATGACGGTCGCGGCGGCGGCGGCGGTCATCGGCGCGTCGTCCTGGAAGCGCCGGCCCATGTCGGCGACGAGGGCGGCGATCTGGTCGTCGCTGAAGGCCGAGGGATCGACGCCCTGCGCCTTCATGCGGGCCCGCGTCGCGGCCAGTTCGGCGGCGCTGAGGCCGGTCTCGCCTTCCTTCAGCACGCTGCGCGTGTTGATGGCGATCGCCGTGCCGATATGGCCGGGCATGACGACCGAGCAGGTGACGTGCGGCGCGTTGAGGCGCAGATCGGTGATCAGCGCCTCGGTGAAGCCCTTCACCGCGAACTTGGCGGCGGAATAGGCGGTGTGCGGGGTGAGCGGCCCCAGACTCGCCCAGAAGCCGTTGACCGAGGAGGTGTTGGTGATGTGGCCGCGGTCGGCTTTCAGCAGCATCGGCAGGAAGGCCCGCGTCGTCCAGTAGACGCCGCCCCAGCAGATGGCGAAGGTCCGCTCCCACTCGTCGCGGTCGCCGGCGACGAAGCTGCCGCCGCCGCCGATGCCGGCATTGTTGAAGAGCAGATGGATGCGGTCGGTCTTCAGCTCCTCGGCCGCCTCGCGCTGGAAGCGTTTGATGTCGTCTTCCTTGCCGACGTCGGCGATGTGGGCGGTGATGCGCGTGCCCTGCGGCAGGCCGGCCGCCTCGGCGAGGCGCTTGGTCTCGGCCATGGTGGCGGCGTTCACGTCGCACATCGCGACGGTGCAGCCCTCGGCGGCGAGCTGGCGGACGAGTTCGCGCCCCATGCCGGTGCCGCCGCCCGTCACGACGGCGATCCGTCCTGCGAAATCCATCATCCTGGTCTCCTCCTCGGGCGTCTCGTGCGCCGCGTGCGGGCGGAGTGAAGCGCAGCACCGGCCTCGCGTCCATCGCTGACGTAAGGGCAAACTTGCATGGGCGCCGCGCCTCCGCTTTATGCTGCGGCGCGAAACGCTTGCCGGAGCCGTGCCATGTCCTTCACCACCGTCGACCGCGCCGAGGCGCCGCTCTACCGCTCCAAGCTGTTCCTGCCCGGCAGCCAGGTGAAGTTCTTCGAGAAGGCGGCGAAGGGCCCCGCCGACGTCGTGTGCCTCGACCTGGAGGACGCGGTCGCGCCCGCCGACAAGGTGCAGGCCCGCAAGAACGTCGTGCAGGCGCTCAACGAGGTCGATTTCGGCGACAAGATCGTCACCGTGCGCGTCAACGGGCTCGACACCCATCTCGCCTATCGCGACGTGATCGATCTGGTGGAGCTGGGCGGCGAGCGGCTCGACGCCATCATGATCCCCAAGGTCGGGGTCGCCGCCGACGTCTACGCCGTCGACATGCTGGTGACCCAGGCCTCGAAATTTGTCGGCAAGAAGAAGCAGATCAAGCTCGAGGTGATCCTCGAAACGGCGCTCGGCATGACCAATATCGACGCGATCTGCGGTTCCTCGAAGCGGCTGCAGAGCGTGCATTTCGGCTCGGCCGACTACGCCGCCTCGGCCGGCATGCGCACCACCAATATCGGCGGCGGCAACGCCGACTACGTGATGCTCACCGACAAGGACGAGAACGGCGCGCGGGTGCGCCACTGGAACGACCTGTGGCACTATCCGCTGATCCGCATGGTCGCGGCGGCGCGGGCCCACGGCATCACGCCGATCGACGGGCCGTTCGGCGACTACAACGATCCCGACGGCTTCCGCGTGCAGGCGAACCGCACCGCGATCCTCGGCTGCGAGGGCAAGTGGGCGATCCATCCCAACCAGGTGCCGCTGGCCAACGAGGTCTTCACGCCGCCCACCGCCGAGGTTGAGAAGGCCCGCGCCATTCTCGCCGCGATGGCCGAGGCGCAGGCTTCGGGCGCGGGCGCGGCGACCTATAAGGGCGTGCTCATCGACGCCGCCTCGATCCGCCAGGCCGAGGTGATCGTCAAGCAGGCCGACATCATCGCGGCCCGCACCGGCGGCTGAGGCCGCCCTAGCGCCCGGTCAGCGACAGGAGATTGCCGTCCGGGTCGTTGAACCAGGCGACCTTGGTGCCGTCCGGTCCGGTCCAGATGCCGTCGGGGCCCTGCGCGTCGCCGAGGAAATCGTAGCGGATGAGAGCGACGCCGTGCGCGGCGAGCTTCTGCGCCGAGGCGGCGATGTCGTCCACCGCGAAGCCGAAGACCGGATGCTGGCCGGCCTTGAAGCCGGGCAGCGTGGTGATGCGCACCATCGCGTCGCCGATGCGGGCGACCAGCGCGAACGGATCCTGGGTGAGGTGCAGCCCCAGCACCGTTCCGTAGAAGTGCCGCGCCGTTTCGGTGTCGGTGGTCGAGATGAAGGCGACCGCCTTCGCGCCGTCGAGCATGTGAACGTCCTCCCGCGCGCCGCCCGCGCGCTCCGGCAGGTTAGGCGGCGGCGCGGAGACGGGGAATCGCTCGAATCGCCGCAGCCTCAGCCGAGCGCTCCTTGGGCGCGCGCCAGCTTTTCGGGATTGCGGACGATGAAGAGGCGGGCGATGCGGCCCTCCTCGATGTCGGCTGTGTAGAGCGAGTGCAGCACGCCGCCTTGCGAGAGCGCGAGGCCGAACTGGCCGTTGACCTCGACGGCGGCGATGTCGGCGATCTGGCCGGCATATTTGCGCGCGACGCTGATCAGCACATGCACCGCGTCGTCCGGGCCGATCAGCGGGCGCAGCGCGGCGCGCGCCTTGCCGCCGCCGTCGGAATAGACGATCGCGTCCTCGGTCAGCAGCGCCTTCATCGCCGCCGCGTCGCCATTGGCGGACCCCGCCATGAAGGGGGGGACGAAGCGCTGCTGGACGGGGGGGGGGGTGTCCGGGGCGCGGCCGGCGGGTCGCCGGCCCGCCCGCCACGGCCTCC
>OEIV010000907.1_pt1 | contig 14876 bp, 11 predicted proteins | sample 1539231 | NCBI WGS metagenome assembly OEIV01 (sample SAMN03794762, study PRJEB22550) | activated sludge metagenome | feature: wastewater treatment plant; material: activated sludge; isolation source: Wastewater treatment plant of a petroleum refinery complex | place: Argentina: Buenos Aires ...
GCCCAGCGGCCCAAGACGGGCCGCCTTGCGCATCAGGTCCGCCGCACCCGGCAGCAGGTCGGGAAAGTGCCACCGCGCCTCCCCCCCGAACTTGGCCGCGCGGGCTGCCACCGCCTCTGCCCCGGAACCGCAGAAATCGACCTTCGGCATCCCCCCGAGCCGGGCGGCCTGCTCCAGATCGGCGACCATCGGCCCGCCTTGAGCGTCTACCCCGTCGCCGTCCGCGCGGTAGGCGAAACGCTGGGCGTAGAACTCGCCACGGCGGGCATCCACGACGGCGACGAGATCGTCAGAGCGATACAAGTCCTGCGCCGGGCCCCGCTCGGCGGCGAGGGCTCTCGCGGCCTTGTCCGCCATCACGGCGAGCGTCGATGCGGCGACGATCCGCGCCTTCGAGGCCAGCGCCAGCGCCCGTGCCGTCGCGACCGAGATGCGTGTTCCGGTGAAAGAGCCAGGACCGACCGTGACGGCGACGACGTCGATCTCGCTCAGCGTCAACCGCGCGTCCGCGAGCACCTCGCCGATCATCGGCACGAGACGCTCGGCGTGGCCCATCTGCATCAACTCGAAACGGGTTTCGGACTCGGGCTCGACGCCGCCGAGACCACGCCCGACCGCCACGGAGCACGCCGCAAAACTCGTATCGAAAGCCAGCACATTCATCGCGCGGGCAAATTACACGCGCGCACCCGGGAATGCACTACGGTTTCGCCAACTCGCAACGGGTGCGGCCCTGAGGTCACACGTATTCAAGAAAGGCGCACGGAAACTCGGTGAACGGGGCGTCGCCGACCGCCCCGGGGACAGTCGGCGATGCGCCTCAGACGATCTTCGCCATGTCGTCGAACGCGAAGCGCGGGCTGCGCGGGTACAGCCCCTTGGGATCACCGTAGCCTAGGTTGCAAAGGAAGTTCGAGCGATACGTCGTACCGGCGAAGAACTCCTTGTCGACAGCCTCCATGTCGAAGCCCGACATCGGGCCGACGTCGAGGCCGAGCGCGCGCGCGGCGAGCATCAGGTAGGCGCCCTGCAGCGTCGCGTTGCGGAAGGCCGTCGCTTCGATCTTCGGCTTGTTGCCGGAGAACCAGCTGCGCGCATCCGCGTGCGGAAAGAGAAACGGCAGCTTCTCGTGGAACTCCAGATCCTCGCCGATGATGACGCACACGGGGGCCTGCATCGTCTTCTCGTCATTGCCCGGCGACAGAAGCGGCTTCAGCCGTGCCTTGGCCGCCGCGGACTTGACGAACACGAGCCGCGCGGGCGACGCGTTGGCGCTGGTCGGCGCCCATTTCATCACATCCACGAGGCGCCGCAGAAGTTCGTCCGGCACGTCCTTCTGCTGCCAGGCGTTGTGCGTACGTGCCTCGAAGAACAGGGTGTCCAGGGCCTTCTGGTCCAGGGCATCGGCCATTCTCGTTCCTCCGGTTCTCGTTTTCGTCTGGGATCGGGCCTCGCTCGCAGGCGGGCCAAGAAACAAGAAAACCCCGCGGTGCGGGGCTTTCTCCATTCAGCCGAGATGTCTCGGCATCAAACGGCGCGGACCTCGTGCACTTCCGGGCAGAAGTGCTTCAGCAGGTTCTCGATGCCGTGCCGCAGCGTCGCCGTCGAGCTCGGGCAGCCCGAGCAGGCGCCGCGCATGTGCAGGTAGACGATGCCATCGCGGAAGCCCGCGAACGTGATGTCGCCGCCATCCTGCGCGACAGCAGGGCGAACGCGCGTTTCCAGCAGCTCCTTGATGGTCGCCACCGTGTCCTCGTCGTCCTCGTCGTAGTTGCCGGCGGTGGCGTCGTTGGCGCCATCAGCCGCGACCACGGGGGCGCCGGACATGTAGTGCTCCATGATCGCGCCGAGGATCATGGGCTTCAGGTGCTGCCACTCGCTGTCGCCCTTGGTCACCGAAATGAAGTCGGCCCCGAGGAACACGCCCTTCACGCCGTCGATGTCGAACAGGCGTTCGGCCAGCGGCGACTCACCGGCTTCGCTGCGCGAGCGGAAATCGGCCGTGCCCTGGCCGAGCACGGGCTTGCCGGGGACGAACTTGAGGGTTGCCGGATTCGGAGTTGCCTCGGTCTGAATGAACATTCGGAAGTTCCCTGCCGTTTGCTGTCGTTGACCGGCCGTCGCGGGGCTGGTGCTCGGGTCGTACCGTTTCGTGCCGTGGTGGCGCTCGATAGCGGCGTTGGATGGTGCCTGCCCTTCCGCGGGCGGCTAACATCTTTAGAACGGTTCGAAACAGCATGTAGGCGATCGATGCGGGAAAGTCGAGCCCCGGCCTCGCAATTCGGCGGGGATTTGTGCGGTTCGAGGGTCACATTTCCGCGGCTGGCGGACCAGGCGCGGAAACGACCGCCGGATACCCGCCGGTTTGCCCCTCTTGCTTGGCATCGTGGGGCCGAGGACCCGCTCAGGCCAGCGCGCGAATATCGTCGAGCGCCAAGTTGCCCGGCACGATGGTGATCGGCACGGGGAACTTGCCGGCGACCGAGCCAGCGGCCAGCGACGCAACCAGCGGGCCCGGGCCTTTGACGTCGGTGGCGGCGCCGAGCACCAGCAGAGCAATATCCTCGTCGTCCTCGATGAGCTTCAGGATTGCCTCGGCCTTGTTGCCCTCGCGAATGACCTCTTCCGTGCCGACGCTTTCGAACCCGGCGATGTTGAGTTTGCGGCGGAACAGGCGGAACAGGGCGCGCGCCTTGTTCGTCTCTTCGTCGATCTGCACCTGACGTACGCCCATCCAGTGATGGAAGCCTTGCGGCTCGACCACGAAGATCATGACGATCAGGCCGCCCGAGTGCTGAATGCGGCTGGCCGCGAAGTAGAGGGCGGATTCGACCTCGGCGCTCTCGTCGACGACGAGCAGGAATTTGCGCCGGTGACCCGATTCGAAGCTACGACGTTTTTTCATCATGCACCGATGCTGCCATGTGCTTTCGCCTATCGCAATATTGCACAGACGAGGGACGACGCGCGACTGCGGCAAAACGAGCCGCCGCGTCGGGCGGACAAATGCCGGGCGCGACGATTATGAGCGGATCAGGCCGATCACGTCCTTGACCTCGGCCATGATCGGATCGGCGATGGCACGAGCGCGGGTCGCTCCATCCGCCAGAATGCGATCGATCTCGTCGGGCTGCTGCATCATGCGGCGCGTCTCGTCGGCGATCGGCGAAAGCCGCTCCACGGCGCGCTCGGCGAGGGCCTTCTTGAACGTCGAGAACTGCGCGCCGCCGTACTCGGCCAGCACATCCGGCACACTGCTGCCCGCGAGGGCCGCGTAGATGCCGACGAGGTTGTCGGCCTCGGGCCGGGCCTTGAGGCCCTCGGGCTCGGACGGCAACGGCTCGGGATCGGTCTTCGCCTTCTGGATCTTACGCGCGATCGTATCGGCATCGTCGGTGAGGTTGATGCGCGACAGATCGGATGGGTCCGACTTGGACATCTTCTTCGTGCCGTCGCGCAGACTCATGACGCGCGTCGCCGGGCCCGTGATGACGGGGTCGGGCTGCGGAAAGAAGATGCCGTCCTCGCGGCCAACGCGAACGATCGACTCGCGGAAGTCGTTGTTGAATTTCTGCGCGATGTCGCGGGCGAGCTCCAGATGCTGCTTCTGATCCTCGCCGACGGGCACGTGCGTGGCGCGATACAGCAGGATGTCCGCGGCCATCAACACGGGATAGTCGTAGAGGCCGACGGAAGCATTCTCGCGATCCTTGCCGGCCTTCTCCTTGAACTGCGTCATGCGATTGAGCCAGCCAAGGCGGGCGACGCAGTTGAAGATCCAGCCGAGCTCGGCATGCGCCGATACCTGGCTCTGGTTGAACACGATCGAGCGCTTGGGATCGAGGCCGGCCGAGATATACGTCGCGGTCACCTGACGGATCGCGCGGGAGAGCTCGACCGGGTCCTGCCAGACGGTGATGGCGTGCAGATCGACGACGCAATAAATGCACTCGTGCGTCTTCTGCAGCTCGATCCACTGCAGCATGGCGCCGAGATAATTGCCGAGATGCAGGCTGCCCGTCGGCTGCATTCCTGAAAAGACGCGCTCGTTGAATTTCATTTCACCGTTTCCCATTGACGGACGCGGGTTATCGCCCGCGCGCGGGGGCTCTGCAAGTGCATTCGCGGCTTCTCGCGGGCCATGCGCACCGGCCCGCGCCCTTGCCGCCGCGGGCCTTGGCGCGTAAGTCCTCTCCCAGCGTCCGCCTCGCCCGCCGCAGGAACTCTCCACGAGCCGGGACCACCCCCGCGCCGACCGATCGCACCGATGGACCGATGAGCACCTCCTCTCCCGCCAGCCGCGACCAACTCATGCTCCGCCTCTGCGAACTCGGCATCGAAACGCGGACGACCGAGCACGCCGCCGTGTTCACGGTCGAGGAGAGCGAGGACCTGGAGCGCACGCTGCCCGGTGGGCACACCAAGAACCTGTTCCTCAAGGACAGCCGGGGGGCACTTTTTCTGGTGGTCGCGGAAAGCCGCACGCCGGTCGACCTCAAAGCACTGGCGCGCCGGATCGGCGCTGGCCGCTTCAGCTTCGGCAAGCCTGAGTTGCTGATGCAGCACCTCGGTGTAACGCCCGGTTCGGTGACGGCCTTCGCCGTCATGAACGATCTGGCGGCACGGGTCTCGATCATCATCGACGACCGCCTGATGCAGCACGACACGATCAATTGCCACCCGCTGACCAATACGGCGACGACGAACATTGCACGGGTGGACCTTTTGCGGTTCATTCGCGCGACTGGGCACGAGCCGCGTACCGCCGTTCTCGAGGGCGAGCGGGCGCCGGGCGCGGCGCCTGACGCGGCAGACGGCGCCATCGCATCGCAGGCTGACATGCCACATACCGCACCGCCGGACCCGGCTTGCCAGCGCTGATTGCCCGCATCATATGAGCCGATGGCTCGAGGAGGAGAGAACATGGACAGCAAGGCTGGCGGCGCGCCCGGCGACGTCATCAAGGACGTCTCGACGGCTTCGTTCGCGAAGGATGTCATCGAAGCTTCGAAATCCGCGCTCGTTCTCGTCGATTTCTGGGCGACCTGGTGCGGCCCCTGCCGGCAGCTCACGCCGACCATCGAGAAGGTCGTGCGCAGCTATGGCGGTAAGGTCCGGCTCGCCAAGGTCAATGTCGACGAGAACCAGCAGCTCGCCGGCCAGCTCCGCGTGCAGTCGATCCCGACGGTCTATGCCTTCCGCGACGGAAAGGTCGTCGATGGCTTCATGGGTGCTCTCCCCGAGAGCCAGCTCAAGGCGTTCGTCGAGCGCTCCATCGGCGCCGTGGCAGACGAGGACGACGAACTGGAGGCGATCCTCGCCGAGGCCGACCAGGCGTTCGAAGCCGGCGACATCCAGAACGCCGCCGAGATCTATGCCGCGATCCTCCAGCAGGATCAGGAGAACGTTCAGGCACTTGCCGGTCTCGCACGCTGCTATCTCAAGAGCGGCGATCTCGACCGCGCCGAGCAGACCATCTCGATGGTCGCGCCCGACAAGAGCCGCACCGCGGCCGTGGAGAGCGTGAAAGCCGCCATCGCACTCGCCCGCAAGGCGGCCGACTCGGGCGACACGGCGGCGCTCGAGGCCAACGTCGCCGCCAATCCGGCCGACCATCAGTCGCGCTATGATCTTGCCGTCGCGCTCGCCGCGAAGGGCCTCAAGATGGAGGCCGTCGATCACCTGATCGATCTCGTGCGCCGCGCGCGCGCCTGGAACGAGGAGGCGGCGCGCAAGCAGCTCGTCCAGCTCTTCGAAGCATGGGGTCCCAAGGACCCAGCCACCGTCGAGGGCCGCAAGCGGCTCTCCTCCGTGCTGTTCTCCTGATATGCTGATCCGTGACGGCGGAGGCGCGGCGCGCCTCCTCCCGCGGCTCGGATGAGCAGCCTGGAACGAAAACCGCATTCCGAGGCAGCAGGGAGCGCGACTTGGCCACTCTCGACCGTTACCGCACAATCGACGACTTGCCGCGCGAGATTCCGCTGTTCCCGCTGCGGGGGGCCATCCTGCTGCCGCGCGTGACGCTGCCGCTCAACGTTTTCGAGCCGCGCTATCTCCAGATGATCGACGACGTACTGGCCGGGTCGCGCATGCTCGGCATCGTTCAGCCCGAGCAGGACGGCGAGACGCTCGGTGGCGCACTCGGGGGCAGCCGCGATAGTCCCGGCGGCAAATCGGTCTCCCTGCATCGCGTCGCCTGCGCTGGCCGCGTGACGGCCTTCCAGGAACTCGACGACGGGCGTTTGCTCGTGACGCTCACCGGCATTTCCCGCTTCGCGATCGCTGGCGAGGTCGAGACAGACAAGCCATACCGCATCGGCCGTTGCGACTACCGCCCCTTCGCCCACGACCTCGTATCCGGCCTTGGCGAAAGCGATGTCGATCGTGAAGCCCTGCTCGTCGCACTCAAGGCTTATCTCACCGCCAACAACCTCAGCACCGACTGGGGCGCGATCGCGAAATCTTCGACCGAGTTCCTCGTCAACGCGCTCTCGGTGATGAGCCCTTACGGTGCCGCGGAGAAGCAGGCACTGCTCGAGGCCGCCAGCCTGAAGGAGCGCGCCGACGTCCTGGTCGCGCTCGCCGAGATGGATCTCGCGACCAACGGCACCCCCGGCGCGATGATGCAATGAGCATCGCCAAGAGCAGGAACCACGTATGAGCGACGAGACACCCGCACCGCGACGCGAGATCGACCCGCGCCTGCTCTCGATCCTCGCCTGCCCTGTGAGCAAGCGCCCCCTCGAGTACGACGCGGCGGCGCAGGAGCTGATCTCGCGCACCGCCCATCTGGCGTTTCCGATCCGTGACGGCGTCGCGATCCTTACGCTCGATGCCGCACGCCCGATCGAGGACTGAACGCGGGCATCGCACCCTCTACGCCCCCCTCTACGCCCCCCCACTCTACGCTCGACGCAAGACCCTGCGCCGGTCGGGGCGCGGGACACGCGGCAAGGTCTCGTTCACCAGCCTCGTTCAAGGTCCGTCAAATTGGATCTGGTTGGGTTAAACCCATCCGCGCAGGCCCGGCAGAATTGCCGCCGGGACCGCGCGGGTTTTCCGCTCCGTGGCGTCACCGGCTCGTTCGAGCACAGGGCGGCGTGCATCGGCGCAATGGGTCCGCTCCAGAGACGGGTGTTGTCGCGTGCGCAGTTCTCAAAGGACCAGCGATGTCCGGACCACCCCGCCTGCGATGAGTCCCGCCCGCACGACTCCATCCTCGATTCGCCGTCTCTCGCAGGCCTGGATCGGCTTTCGCGCAGGTGAAATCGGCGACAAACGCCTTTCGCGCTGGATCGACCGACTGGCGAAGCCCCATCGGCGCCCGGCGATCGCGACATCGGCCAGGGTGGCAGGCGGAGTGCTCGCAATCGCCGGTCTCGCGCTGTTGCCGGGGCCTCCGGGTGCGCCGCACGCCATGTTCGTCGCCGCTGTCGCGATGCTCGTCGCCGGCATCTGGCTCGCCTTCCTCCCCTCGGCGGAACCCGGCGCTACTACCAGAGGTGAAGCGCGCTTCAGCGAACTCTGCGATACGCTCGAGCGACGTATCGAGCACCTTCAGGACGCCCATTGGGAGATCTCCGAGAGCGACATCCGCTATCGCGACCTGCTCGACTCGCAGAGCGACGTGATCCTTCGGCGCGACGCCGCGGGAAACCTGACCTTCGTGAACAGTGCATTCGTCAAGACGTTCGGACTGAGCGCCAGCGACTCCGTGGGCAAGCCATTCACGCCTGTCGTCACGTCCAACGATGACGTCGCCCCCCTGACCACGACCGATACGGAGCGCAACCGCCGCTACAGCATCGAGATCGAGACCGCGTCCGGGCGGCGATGGTTCGCATGGGAGGACCAGCTCGCCGCCGCCGCTGACGGCAGCCTCGAGGTTCAGTCGGTCGGCCGCGACATCACCGACGAGCGCCGCCGTTCGCTGGAACTCGCCGAAGCGCGCGACGCCGCCGAGTTGGCCAACCGGGCCAAGTCGCGCTTCCTCGCCGCGATGAGTCACGAGATCCGCACGCCGATGAACGGCATTCTCGGCATGAGCAGCCTGCTCGACGAGACGAGCCTCAGCGACGAGCAGCGCACGTACGTGGGCGCCGTACAGCAGTCGGCCCGCGCCTTGCTGAAACTGATCGACGAGATTCTCGACTTCTCCAAGATCGAGGCGGGCAAGCTGGTGCTCAGCAACGCGCCGTTCTCGATCGAGCGCGCGGCGCAGAACGTCGGCGCGCTGCTCTCGCCGCGCGCCCCCGAGAAGGGGCCTGAACTTGCCCCGGTCGTCGAGCCGAGCCTCAGGGAAACGCTGATCGGTGACGAGGCGCGCGTGCGCCAGATCCTGCTCAACCTGCTGTCGAATGCGGTGAAGTTCACGGACCGCGGCGGCATCACCGTGCGGATTAGCGGCAGGCCGGTGGCCGATGCGAGCGCCATGCGCCTCACGATTGCGGTCGAAGACAGCGGCATCGGCCTCTCGGCGGAGGACATGCGGCGCCTGTTCCGGGAATTCGAGCAGGCCGACGCCGCGCAGCGTCGCCAGCAGGGCGGCACGGGCCTCGGGCTCGCGATATCCAAGCAGCTCGCGATGGCGATGGGCGGCGACATCTCGGTCGCATCGACGCCGGGCCAGGGCTCGACTTTCACGGCAGAGATCGTGCTCGACTGTGCCGAGATGGAAAGAGCCACCGAACGCACGATCGGGCCGCACAAGCGCGAGTGCGTACTGCTGGCGTTCGATCGCTACATCGAGCGCGGCAGCCTTGCCTGCATGCTGCGCGCGGCCGGCCATAGTGTCATCGAGTCCGACGTGGCAGCCGCCGAGCAGGCGGTGAGCGCCGCCGCCGCGGGCGGCCGTCCGGTAACCCGCGTGATCGTCGATGTCGCCGGAGATGCAACGTCCGCAGGCCGGTTGCTCGCCGCCGCGCGACTCTCCAACATGACTGGCGAGGTGATCGGTCTCGTCACCGTCAACGTCCTCGCGAGGGCCGGCCTGTCCGCATTCCGGCGCAACGGCTTCGAGCGCTATCTGGTGCGCCCCGTGCGAACCAGCACATTGCTGCAGCAGATCACCGCCACCCCCAATGCGGCGACGCGTGGCGGACATGGCGATGCGGTCGAAAGCGACGAGATCACTCCAGATACGGCGCTCGAGGGTTCGGCCCCATTGGGGCGAGGGACGCACTTTCCAGAGCGGCATGACGGGCCGGCCACCGTCCTTCTGGTCGAGGACAACGAGATCAACGCACTGCTGGCGCGGCGCGTGCTGGAACGTTCCGGCTGCGCCGTCGTCCATTGCAGCGATGGCGCGCAAGGCGTCGCACGCGCGCGCGCCGGACATGCCGGAACGGCGGCAGCCGTCGACCTCATCCTGATGGACATTTTCATGCCCGGCATGGACGGGATCACCGCCGCCGCCGAAATCCGCGCGGACTCTCGCTCTGAAGCGGCAGTGAGCTGCGGCGGCGAGCAGCGGGCCCCGCCGATCGTCGCGCTAACGGCCAATGCCTTTCCGGAAGATCGCGCGCGCTACCTCGAGGAAGGCTTCGACGACTATCTCGCCAAGCCCTTCGACACACAGGACCTCGCCGCCCTGCTTGCCCGCTGGCTGCCACCATCTCGCGCCATCGCGACTGCGGCCGGAGAGCACTCCGCCGCACGCTCCGCGGGACGAGCGAACGGCTGACGCCGCCCCCTTGTGAACGCTCGGATACACCCCATTTCCAAGGCTGTTCCTGACAGACACGCACTGCTCCCACGCGGTGCTGCCGTCGCCAATTCGTCATGGAATCGTGCTTATGTCGGCTCGTTACGATGCGCGCGCCGCTCGGCCTCGGGGCCGGACCAGACGAGTGCGCGCCGGCCTTGGGGGGCTCACATGATGTCTGATCGGGCGCGGACGCTCGCCGCGCGCTTCCAGAGCCGCGGGTTCCTGAAAATTCCGCCTGCGGGGCTTCTTGCGCGCAACGCCATGCAGCAGGGCCGCTCGCTCGCTCTGCCTGTGATGCGCCGCAAGCCGCCGAAGGTCTACGGCCGCGTCGGTGACCTCGAGGTCCGCCTCGCCGAATCGTGGGGTGACGTGAAGCGCGCGCAGCGGCTGCGCTACGACGTGTTCTACGACGAGATGTCGGCGACGCCGAGCTTCCTCGCCGAAATGCGCCGCCGTGACGAAGATCCGTACGACACCATCTGCGACCATCTGCTCGTCGTCGATACGAGCGTGAAGCCGTCGCAGGACGTGTGGCGGTCTACGCGCAAGCCGCGCGTCGTCGGCACCTACCGCGTGCTGCGCCAGGACGTCGCCGAGCGCCACTTCGGCTTCTACACCCAGAGCGAGTACGACATCGCGCCGCTCGTCGCCCGCAGGCCCGGCTACAAATTCATGGAGCTCGGCCGCTCGTGCGTGCTGAAGCCCTACCGCTCCAAGCGCTCGGTCGAGTTGTTGTGGCATGGCCTGTGGACCTACGTCCGCGAGCACAAGGTCGACGTGATGGTCGGCTGCGCAAGCTTCGAGGGCACCGACCCGAACGCGCACGCGATGGCGCTTTCGTTCCTGCATCACAACGCCCTGGCACCCGAGGAGTGGCGGTGCAGCGCGCACCGGTCGCTCTACCAGCCCATGAACCTTCTGCCGAAGGAAGCGGTGGATATGAAGGCGGCCCTCAAGGCGCTGCCGCCGCTCATCAAGGGTTATCTGCGTCTCGGCGCGTACATCGGTGACGGCGCGGTGATCGACCGTCAGTTCGGCACGACCGACGTGCTCATCATTCTGCCGGTCGAGAAGATCGATCCGCGTTACTTCGGTCACTTCGGCGCACCCGACGAGACCAAGAGCCGCATCGCCGTCGACGCCTGAGGCGCGACGCGTTCGATCCGAACGGCCGAAACCTCCAAGACACGGCATCATCGACGCTGATGGAAGCGCTCCGCGCTTCCATCAAAAGCGTGGCCCAGACCCGAAAGCATCCCTATCCGAGCAGAGGAGCCGCTCACGGTCCCGTCTGATCGAATAGCCCTCTAGCGATTGACATCGTAGGCGGCGAGCGCCGCCATATTGACGATGTCCGTGTCGCGCGCCCCGAGCGAGCAAATCTGCACCGACTGCGACAGCCCCACCAGCAGCGGGCCGATGATCGTCGCGCCGCCGAGCTCACGCAGCATCTTCGTCGAGATCGATGCGGCGTGGAACGCCGGCATGATGAGCACGTTCGCCGTGTCGGAGAGGCGGCAGAACGGATAGAGCTTCATCAGGTCCTTGTTCAGCGCCACGTCGGCGGCCATGTCGCCGTCGTACTCGAAATCGACGCCGCGCTCGTCGAGCATCGCCACTGCCTCGCGCACCTCATCGGAACGCTCGCCACGCGGCTGGCCGAAGGTCGAGTAGGTGAGAAACGCGACGCGCGGCTCGATGCCGAAGTTGCGCGCGGCCCGCGCCGCCTCCTCGGCGATGTAGACGAGCTGCTCGGTCGTCGGGATGTTGTGGATCGAGGTATCCGCGATGATGACGGCGCGGCCACGGATCAGCGCCAGCGTGATGCCGATGACGTTCCGCTCAGGCGCCGGATCGATCACCCGCATCACGTCGCGATAGACACTCGTCCAGTTGCGCGTGACGCCTGAAACCATCGCGTCGGCATAACCGTGCTCGACCATCAGCGCGGCAAAGATATTGCGCTCGTTGGTTACGAGCCGCAGGCAATCGCGCTTGAGATAGCCGCGACGTTGCAGCCGCTTGTAGAGAAACTCGGTGAACTCCTCGGTATAGGGGGATTTGCGGGTGTCGTAGAACTCCATCCCCGGGCGCACCGGCACGCCGAGCTCGCGGAAGTTCTGCTTCACGCGCTCTTCCGTTCCGACCAGCAGCGGCTGGCCGAAACCCTGCGTGAAGAAACTGTTCGCCGCGCGGATCACGGCCAGATCCTCGCCTTCCGCGAATATCACGCGCTTGGGCTCGGAGCGCACCTTCTCGAACGTCGCCTGCAGCCAGCCGACGAGAGGATCGAGGCGGCCCTCGAGGCGCGAGACGTAGGCATCCATGTCGATGATCGGGCGCTTGGCGACGCCTGAATCCATCGCCGCGCGCGCGACGGCCGGCGCGACGTGCGAGATGATGCGCGGGTCGAATGCGCCGGGAATGATGTAGTTCGGACCGAACGACGGCCGCCGGCCGTGGAACGCTGACGCGACCTGATCGGGCACCGCCGCGCGCGCAAGCTCGGCAAGTGCGCGCGCCGCCGCCACCTTCATCGACTCGTTTATCGTCGACGCCTGCACATCGAGCGCGCCGCGGAAGATGAACGGGAAGCAGAGGACATTGTTGACCTGGTTGGGATAGTCCGAACGGCCAGTGGCGATGATCGCGTCGTCGCGCACCGCCAGAACTTCTTCGGGCGTGATCTCCGGCTCGGGGTTCGCCATCGCGAAGATGATCGGGTTCGAGGCCATGCTCGCCACCATTTCGCGGCTGACGATACCGCCAGCGGAAAGTCCGAGAAAAATGTCGGCGCCGTCGATGATCTCAGTGAGCGTGCGCGCCTTCGTCTTCTGCGCGAACGGCTCCTTCCAGGGGTCCATCAATTCCTTGCGGCCCTTGTAGACGACGCCCTTGATGTCCGAGACGAAGATGTTCTCGCGCTTCATGCCGAGGCTGACGAGCAGGTTGAGACAGGCCAGCGCCGCCGCACCCGCACCCGAGCACGCGAGCTTCACGTCCTCGATCCGCTTGCCCGCGACCTCGAGGCCGTTGAGGATCGCCGCGCCGACGACGATCGCCGTGCCGTGCTGATCGTCGTGGAAAACGGGAATGTCGAGCAGGCTCTTCAACCGCTCCTCGATCACGAAGCAGTCCGGCGCTTTGATGTCCTCGAGGTTGATGCCGCCGAACGAGGGGCCGAGATAGCGCACCGAGTTGATGAACGCCTCGACGTCCTCCGTGCTGACCAGCAGGTCGATGGCGTCGATGTCGGCGAAGCGCTTGAACAGGGCGCCCTTGCCCTCCATCACCGGCTTGGCCGCGAGCGCTCCTAGATTGCCGAGACCGAGGATCGCCGTACCGTTGGAGACGACGGCGACGAGGTTGCCCTTGTTGGTGTAGTCGTAGGCCGTGGCCGGATCGTCGGCGATGGCGCGCACGGGCACGGCCACGCCCGGGGAATAGGCTAGCGAAAGGTCGCGCTGCGTGGTCAGCGGCTTGGTCGGCGTGATCTCGAGCTTGCCGGGCTTGCCCTGGGCGTGAAACTGGAGTGCTTCCTCGGGGCTGAAGCGGGCTTCCTGGAACCTTGTGGCCATGATTGCGTGCTCGGGACCTGTGCTTGAACGGACGGAATTGCGCGGGGTGGCCGCATTGGCGGGCCGAGGGAAGGCGTGCCCGGCAGGGGCCGGCTTCACGAACGGCAGCGTTTCGATTTCCTTCGCGGCGAACCTGCTCTATGCGTTCGGCGGACACGTTGGCAACCGGATTCATGCGACATGGCACCGAGGAAGGGTTCGGGGCGCCCGGCGGAGGCGACCAAAGGAGAATACGCTCACGCCGGAGCACCTCCGGCTGCCCCCGCAGGCCGGCCGGCGGGCGATTCGCCGGCCATTCCATCGACGCCCGGTGAGCAACCGGCCGGCCCGTCCCCGGCCTTCACCGCGCCGCCCCCTGGCATCGGCGAGGCCACCCCGTCGATGGCCCAGTTCCTCGAGATCAAGGCCGCCAATCCGGACTGCATCCTGTGGTACCGGATGGGTGACTTCTATGAGCTCTTCTTCGAGGATGCGGTCGTCGCCTCACAGGCCCTCGGCATCGTTCTTACCAAACGGGGCAAGCACTTAGGCCAGGACATCCCGATGTGCGGGGTGCCCATCCACCGCGCCGACGAATACCTCCAGCGGCTCATCCGCCGTGGCTACCGCGTGGCCGTCTGCGAGCAGCTCGAGGACCCGGCCGAAGCCCGCAAACGCGGCTCGAAAGCGGTTGTGAAGCGCGACGTGGTGCGGCTCGTCACGCCCGGCACGTTGACCGAGGACACGCTTCTCGACGCGCGGGCGCGGAACTCCCTGACCGCCATTTTCCGCGTGCCTGCGGGGGCGACCGCTGCTGAAACCCCGCTGATCGGCTCGCCCGACAAGGTCGCCGTCGCCTCGCTCGATATCTCTACCGGGGAATGCGAGATCGGCGAGACCACGGGCGCGGACCTCCCGGGTGAGCTGATCCGTCTCTCGCCCGGCGAGGTTCTAGCGACCGATTCGATGCTGGCGGAACCCCATCTCAAGGAGTGGCTCGGCGTTGCGGGCGCTGCGGCGACGCCGCTGCCGAACGCACATTTCGACAGCCTCGCGGGCGAGCGCGGGCTGAAGGAGCGCCTCGGCGTCTCCGAGCTCGGCGCGTTCGGAGGTTTCAGCCGGGCTGAGCTTGCGGCGGTCGCGGCGCTGCTCAAATACGTCCATCTGACGCCGATCGGGCGCCCGCCAGTGCTCCGCCCGCCGCGCCGCACGGGCTCAAATGCCGCTTTGCTCATCGACGCCGCCACCCGGTCGAGCCTCGAGCTGGTCAAGGCGACCTCTGGCGGCAAGGAGGGAAGCCTGCTTGCCGCCATCGACCGCACCGTCACCGGCCCCGGCGCGCGCGAACTGGCGGCACGCCTCGCCACGCCGCTGCGCGATGTCGCCGCGATCGACGCGCGGCTCGACTGTGTCGGCTATCTGGTCGAAGCGGAAACATTGCGCCACGACCTGCGCACCGCCCTGCGCACCGCGCCCGATATCGCCCGTGCCGTGGCGCGGCTGGCCTTCGGCCGCGGCTCCCCGCGCGACCTCGCCGCGATCCGCGACGGCCTCGCCGCGGCGGAGACGACCGCCGTAAAACTGACCGTCGCTGCGGGCGCGAGTGCGGCCGA
>OEIV010000909.1_pt1 | contig 14831 bp, 11 predicted proteins | sample 1539231 | NCBI WGS metagenome assembly OEIV01 (sample SAMN03794762, study PRJEB22550) | activated sludge metagenome | feature: wastewater treatment plant; material: activated sludge; isolation source: Wastewater treatment plant of a petroleum refinery complex | place: Argentina: Buenos Aires ...
TAATGGGTTTGCCCCGTAATTTATTCCGGCACTGTCAAGCCCCTGGTTATAATAGATAATCCTGGCATTTATCCGCCATTTGGGGGTTGGTTGATAGTTTAACACGCCTACAAATTCCTGGAAATTGGCTCCCAGCGGATGCGCCATCGGTTGGTTATAATGCGTATAATTAGCTACTGTGTCGTTGTGCGAGTAGGTAAACGGCCTCACCCTGTTTGTTTCAAACTGCAAATCAAGGTTCTTTAATCCGAATGCATCTATATATTTCACACCAGCCTGTATGGCCCATTTATTAACCCAGTTGCTCGGATTGTTCTTTACTTTAGACAGGATGAATTCATCCAGCAGGAACTGCCCGTACAACTGGAATCTGCGGGCAATGTTCGCTTTAAAGTCAAAACCTGCCAGGGCATTGTCGGGGCTTTCGATGCTTCCTTCTATATGCCTGTAAAAGATGATCGGGTTCAGGTACTGGAAATCATAATGGTCCCTTCTGCCGAATATGATCCCTTCAAACAAACCTACATTCAGCCATTTGGTAACGTTCATGCTTAGGTGATGAACGGCAGCATATTTCCTCGATAACAGCGAATCTGACCGCTTCTTGAACTGCGGTACCAGTTCCATAAAAATGTTCTGGTAATTGATTTTCCAGATCTTGGTATTCAGTTTGGCAAACAGGTAACTGTTGCCCCAGTCGCTTAGCAACAGGCTGCGGTAGCCATTTCCAATGAAGTTCTTGTCGAAACCAAACTGTATGTCTATGTATTTGGTTGCATTGAATGTGATATAACCCCTTGCATCAAAATAATCAAAGCCAGTGGTTTTAAATGGTTTGTAAAAGCCTACACCAGGTACAGCTTTTACTCCGTTTACCCTGTCCTGGAAATAAGAAGGCCCACGCTCCTGGTTTTCTATAATGGTGGATGAAAACCCGATCTTGTTAGCAATGCGCCCGCGGATGGTTACGCCCCTGCTGTTCAGGTACTGGGTTGCGTCGTTATCCGATTCTTTGCCATATTGTAACTGGAGAACCGGGTTAACAACCAGGAAAAAGTCCTTTGTATTCACTTCAAATAAATTCGGTTTTGTTTTGTAGAATGTCTTTAGCACTGGCCTGTTGCTTTTAAAATAATCAGCCGGATTGCTTACCCACTCGCTGTTATTCATATACAGGCTTTTAAGATTGTATTCATCCACTTTGGTAAGCCGGGCCGTACGGGCACTGTCTATCAGTTGTGCCTGTTCCACGATGGCCCTCCGGTTAAACGGCTTGAGGTTTGAAAAATTAAGGTCGGTATTTTTTTGCTGTTTTATTTCAAGTCTGTCTATAAAATGGTATTCTTTGGATCCCTGTGTAAGGTAAGTTGATTGGGCGATTGCGGTAAACGGACAAATAAAAACAATCAGTTTGATGAAGCTTTTAATAATTTGCATTGAATTGGAATTTGATAAACAATCTTAATTTTCAAGATATGCAAAGTTATCTGTTTAAAAACATACAGGTTGTAAATGAAGGAAAAATTCTGCGTTGCGATGTATTGACCCAGGGGGAACGGATTGAAAAAATTGACAGGCAAATAAATGTGGCCCGAAAAGTTACAGAAATTAATGGTGAACATAAGCACTTGTTTCCGGGCGTAATTGATGACCAGGTGCATTTCCGGGAACCGGGGCTAACCCATAAAGCTGATATTTATTCAGAGAGCAGGGCTGCTGTTGCCGGCGGCGTAACCTCTTTTATGGAAATGCCAAACACCATACCCAATGCGCTTACCACGGAATTACTGGAAGATAAATATGGTATTGCTGCAAACAGTTCATTGGCCAATTATTCTTTTTACATGGGTGTTAGTAACAGTAATACAGATGAAGTACTGCGTGCTGCTGCAAATACGAAAAATATTTGTGGCATCAAGATATTCATGGGAAGCAGTACGGGCAACATGCTGGTTGATAACCACGCGACACTTAACCGAATATTTGCCGAGAGCGACATGCTGATTGCCACTCATTGCGAAGATGAACGGATTATACGGTATAATTATGAACGCCTGAAAGCCGGCAAAGCTGAATTGACTCCGGCCGACCATCCACTGATAAGAAATGAAGACGCCTGCTTTGAATCGTCACTGGTTGCCATACAGTTTGCAAAAAAGTACAACAGCCGCCTGCATATCCTGCATATCAGCACTGAAAAGGAATTGCAATTATTTGGTAATATGCTCCCGTTAAAAGAAAAAAGGATAACGGCTGAAGTGTGTGTGCACCATTTGCATTTTACTTCGGATGATTATGCTCAACTGGGTTATAAGATAAAATGCAATCCTGCTATTAAAGCCGCTCATAATAAAAATGCATTGTGGGAAGCATTGCTGAACGACCGCCTGGATGTGATAGCAACAGACCATGCCCCTCACTTGCTTTCTGAGAAGGGAGCACCATATGAACAGGCCCATGCCGGCCTGCCGCTGATTCAGCACCCGTTGCTGCTGATGTTATACTACAACAGCCTGGGAAAAATATCTCTGGAAAAAATTGCTGAGAAGATGAGCCATGCGGTTGCCGATTGTTTCAATATTAAGGAAAGAGGGTATATACGTGAAGGTTATTATGCCGACCTGGTTGTAGCCGATCTTTCAATACCATACAGTGTATCAAAGGATAATATTTTATATAAATGCGGCTGGAGCCCGCTGGAAGGCATGTTATTCCCTGCCACAGTTTGCAATACATTTGTAAACGGGAATATGGTTTATGGAAACGGGGCCATCATTGAATCTGGATGTGGGCGCAGGCTGGAGTTCGACAGATAGGGTTTAGTATGTACCGGGCAATGGAAATCAGGCCAGATACAATGTTCCCGGCCATTCAATATAAACAGCATGGAAATAGATAAAACAACACTGAACGACCTCGCTGTCTTTAATGCAGAAGAAGCGTTTTCCCTTTTCAAATACCTGGACTATACCACTACAACTAACGGTAAGGAACAGTTGAAGACAAACCTGCAAACGCCCTTGCAAACACCGGATGCCATCAACGGTATTCAGGAAACGCTGAAACTGATTTTACGGAAGCAGAACCACTGGCCAGGGCAGATAAGTAACGGTTCGGTAATGGTGATTGAAAGGTTTTATGATGCAAGGGTAGATATGATACCGGCCAATGTATCAGCTACCAATGCCTATAGTTATAAATTGCTGCATGCGCCAGATTTTTCTCTGGTAAAATATTCTATAACACATTGTTTTGATTTCATCAAAGGGATGCAGCAACTGGTTGATGTGTTTTTGCAGGATGGCTGTCCGCTGCCATTGAAAAAACTATTGGAAGAGGCCCGGAAGTTAACCTTGCAGGAAGCATTTGCCATCATTAGGACGAATAAGTCAGCCAAAGAATTACCTGTACAGCAAACCCTGCAACTGGCACATTATATTTTATACAGGTTTAAACAGGGCATGCATACCCTGTTGCAGATTCATGCTCAACTGGATGCCTGGTATGGGATGGCCATGGCGATACAAAAGTATAAGCTTGTTTTTCCAGTATGCAATCCATCGGAACAACCTTATATAGAAGTTAAGGGGCTTTATCATCCGTTGTTAACCAATGCGGTTTCATATGATGTTACCATGAACCGCCAGACAAATTTCCTTTTCTTAACCGGCGCTAACATGGCCGGTAAAAGCACATTCATAAAAGCGGTAGGAATTTCGGTATTCCTGGCCCATATTGGCATGGCGGTTCCGGCAAGTAAAATGGACATGAGCGTGTTTGACGGCATGTTAAGCAATATCAATGTGATAGACAATATCACAAAAGGGGAAAGTTATTTCTTCAATGAAGTACAACGCATAAAAGCAACCATACAAAAAGTGAATGATGGCCGAAAATGGCTCATATTGATAGATGAATTGTTTAAGGGAACCAATGTGCAGGATGCTATGAAATGCAGTACGGCGGTAATTGAGGGGTTGCTTAAAATCAGGAATTCACTGTTTATACTATCCACACACCTGTACGAAATTGCAGAACCGCTGCAGGTGCATCCCAATATCATATTCAATTATTTTGAAACTACCGTGAAAGACGATCAGCTCATATTCAGTTATCACTTGAAAAATGGAATCAGCAACGACCGTTTCGGTTACCTGATTATGAAAAAGGAAGGCGTGGTTAAGATGCTGGAAGATTTGTAACTACACTTTTTGATGTTTGATTACATAGAATATATTTATGCAACTATAGTATTGGAACTAACAATTATGATGCATCAGCTTACAAACTAATTATTCTTCGCTTCCTGCCTGGTTGCCATGATATCCCTGTCGAACAAATACAGGCCGCTCTTATCTTCACCGATCAGTTCCATCTTGTCATTCAGCACGCGGGCTGATTTCTCTTCTTCAATCTGTTCGCTCACATACCACTGCAGGAAGTTATGGGTAGCATAATCCTTTTCCTTTAGTGCCAGGTCTACCAGTTCATTGATGCTTTCCGACACGGCAATCTCATGCTTCAGAAAATCTTCAAAAAGGCTTTTTAATCCTTTATGGGTTATGATGGGCTGTTCCAGGGCAGGCACTAAGGCGAATCCGCCCCTTTCATTGATGAAACGCATCAGCTTTAACATATGAATCCTTTCCTCTTCGCTTTGCTGGAAAAAATATTCTGCTACATTATCAAGCCCCGGCTGTATGTCGCACCAACTGGCCATGGCCAGGTAGGCATGTGATGAAGCTGCTTCCAGCTTAACCTGTTTATTAAGGGCTTCCTGCATTGTTTTTGATAACATGGTTGTATGTTTATTTGAAGAAATGCGAATGCAAATATAGTAAGTTTGACGCCTTTTTTTTGGTGAATTTAGTTTGTTGATGCGTGATAGTACATGTGAAAACAGCCAGCATATACCTGTATTTATTAGCTGATAGAACTGCAGAATAGATCCAGAATTAGCAGGTTTTTAAATTTCATTTTATATTAATAAATTTTCTATATATTGCTACGGCGGCAATTAAAACCAAAAAGATTAATTATGAAAATAAACACAATCATCGTAGCAGCATTTTTATTATTAGTGATAATATCATGCTCACAGGCAGTAGATAAATCAAATGCTGAAAGTAAACCAGTTGCTGAAACAACTGAAGAAGAACTGGTTAAAAACGGCGAACACCTTGTTCAAATCATGGGTTGTAACGATTGCCATTCACCCAAAAGAATGGGCCCCAAAGGACCGGAGATCATACCTGAACGGATGTTGTCGGGTTATCCTTCAGACAGGCCCATCGCTTCATTTGATGCCGGGCTTCTTAAAACCGGTTTCTCTGTATTTTATCCCGACCTTACCGGAGCTGCTGGTCCGTGGGGAATTTCGTTTGCGGGTAATTTAACACCGGATGAAACCGGTATTGGTGGCTGGACAGAACAACAGTTTGGAAAAGCAATCAGGGAAGGAAAATGGAAAGGTATGGATGGCAGCAGGCCTTTATTACCACCCATGCCATGGATAAATTATACCAATCTCACAGACCACGAAGTGAAAAGTATTTTTTCATACCTGAAAAGCATCAAACCGGTAAGGAACCTGGTGCCAATGCCTGTTCCTCCCGATAGCCTGATGTAAATAATTGCATGTTTGCAGGCTTTATGATAGCGGGAATGCTAGTTACCCGGCGGATGTTTTGTAATTATTTTAAAAACCATCTTGTTGAATAACATTGAAAAATTACTTGACGAACTGGAAACGAGGATACACAAGTCCGGCCATTCTGATAATAGTATTTCGATCACTGATGTAGGCTGGCATATCGAGCATTCCTGCCTTGTTCTTAACTCCATCACGGATGCACTGGTAAAATCTGACCCGATACAATTTAAACGTACATTCAGTTTTATCAGGATGTTGGTTTTTACTTTTGGAAAAATACCCAGGGGAAAAGGCAGGGCGCCGGAAATTGTAAAACCGAAGAACCTCGTTTCTGTAAACTACCTCAACGAACATCTTTTAAAAACAAGATTGAAGTTGAAAGAACTCGATTTACTTGATTCGGGTAGTTATTTCAGGCACCCGGTTTTTGGCGACTTACGTTTGCATGATGCGAAAAAATTTCTTGTGATTCATACAAAACATCACCTGTCAATCATTGATGATATTTTAAAGGCAACGGGTAATTGAATAAATACAAAGATTACTTCTTATATCTGATGCTGTAAAAGAGGTATGGAGCAATAACGGTCCAGATTGGTACCAATACCCAAATTCTGCCTTTAAGTATATCATAATCTGCCAGCATCTTACTCCAGGAAGCGCCCCGGTAAAAGCCAAGCCCAAATTCAAACCCAAGTGTTAAAACAAGCCAGGTGAATCCTGTAATGATGGCTTCCCTGCTGTTGGTGAAAGGAAACCTTCCTGCAACATACCATATGTAAATTCCTAGCAGGATGATCAGTGATATGGTAGACAATTGGTGTGCGGCCAGTTCACCGGTCAGTTTTTTATACCATAAATCCCTTGCAGCACCATTCATTACTGCAATCAAAATCATAGGAAACCAGCAAAGCACATATTTGAGCATGTATTAAATGTAAAGATTTTTTCCAAAAACGCATGTTTTTAATCAATGTAACAGTAGTGTTAACGGTAAATCACCCATATAACCGGTGATTTTCTTTTTATATGCTGTGATATTTCTTCTTGAATAAGAATTTGAAGGTGTAACCTTTACGCATGCTTGTAAAAACTTTTGGCAGCGCTGTTTATGGCGTTGAAGCCATCACCATCACAGTTGAAGTGAACGTTAACAACCAGGGGCAGCATTATTTTATAGTGGGCCTTCCCGACAACGCCGTTAAAGAAAGCCTGCATCGCGTAGAAAGCGCCATCAAAAGCAATCACTATTATATGCCACGAACAAAACTGGTGGTAAACCTGGCACCTGCGGATATCAGGAAAAGCGGTTCCGCCTTCGACCTTCCTATTGCTATCGGTACACTGGCAGCCACTGAGCAGATAGATAATCCTGAGCGTTTATCCTGTTACGTTATTATGGGAGAACTCAGTCTCGATGGATCGGTAAAGCCCATCAAAGGGGCATTGCCCATCGCTATCCAGGCACATAAGGAGGGATTTGAAGGGCTGATCGTGCCATCTGCCAATGCCAATGAGGCTGCCATGGTTAACGGGTTAAAGGTGTTTGCTGTTGACCACCTGAATGATGTGATCGGTTTTTTCAGGGATGTAACAGCACTGAAGCCCCTATTTGTGGATACACAGGAAGCCTTTGCCAGTGCACAACGTGATTTTGACATAGACTTCAGTGACGTAAAAGGCCAGGAAAACATCAAAAGGGCATTAGAAATAGCGGCTGCCGGCGGGCACAATGCCATCCTGATAGGACCTCCCGGTGCCGGTAAAACGATGCTGGCAAAACGGTTGCCGACCATACTGCCTCCATTAAGCTTACAGGAAGCGCTGGAAACAACTAAAATTCACAGTGTGGCCGGTAAACTGCCAGATAATGCGATGCTGGTCAGCCGACGGCCTTTCAGAAGTCCGCATCATACCATATCGGATGTTGCGCTGGTTGGGGGCGGAGGCAACCCGCAGCCTGGGGAAATTTCCTTGGCACATCACGGCGTTTTATTCCTGGATGAATTACCTGAATTTAAAAGAACTGTACTCGAAGTAATGCGCCAGCCGATGGAAGAAAGAAAAGTTACCATTTCGCGGGCAAAGATTGCACTTGATTTTCCGGCTAGTTTCATGCTTATCGCCAGTATGAATCCATGTCCTTGTGGTTATTTCAACCATCCTGAAAGGGAATGCAGTTGCGGGCCAGGCATCGTGCAGAAATACCTGGGGAAAATTTCGGGGCCGCTGCTCGACAGGATCGACCTGCATGTGGAAGTTACCCCGGTAGCTTTTGAAGAACTGTCTTCTAAAAACGTATTTGAAAAAAGCTGGCAGATAAGGGAACGGGTAATTAATGCAAGGGCATTACAGGCAGCCAGGTATGAAGCGCATCATGACGTTTATGCCAATGCGCAAATGAGCAGTAAAATGCTTAAAGAGATATGTATCATCAATGATACGGGGCAACGCCTCTTAAAATCTGCTATGGAAAAACTGAACCTTTCTGCCAGGGCTTACGACCGGATCATCAAAGTAAGTCGTACCATTGCCGACCTGGCACATTCGCCGGATATAAAACCTGAACATCTTGCCGAAGCCATCCAATACAGGAGTTTAGACAGGGAAGGGTGGGGTGGTTAAAGTTCAGTTCTTAGTTATTAGTTCAAAGTTTGAGTTTAATAGTGCTACACATAACTTCCATATAACCAACTATGAACTTTGAACTATAAACCATAATCTCTCCTACTAATTAACTTTTTTCCCGAACTTGTATTTTATTTCATTCATTGAAATATTTCAATGTATTTTTGCATTCATTTCTGTTTCCACATTACCATAAATAAGAGTGATTCATGAAAATATTATTTAGATACCTTAAACCGCATAAATGGCTGGTATTTCTTACGCTTACCCTGGCGGCCATCAATATCGGTTTTTCCCTGGTTGACCCAATTTTGCTGGGAAAACTGATTAACCTGGCAAACAGTCACCAAAGCAGCCCGGAACCTTATAGCAAGGATAGGTTTTTCAATGCATTTTCCTGGGAAAAACCTGGCGTTTGGTTCATACTGGTATGCTCCATTTCGGTTGCGATGATAAGCCGTATTGCTAAAAATTTCCAGGATTATTTTTTAAATGTAGTGATACAGAAATTCGGTGCCAGGGTTTTTACCGATGGCCTGCAGCACGCCATGAAACTTCCATATCAGCAGTTTGAAGATCAGCGTAGCGGAGAAACACTTTCTGTGCTCACAAAAGTGCGGTCGGATGTTGAGAAATTCATGAATAATTTCATCAACATTCTTTTTGGTGTGATCATTGGCGTTGTGTTTGTTTTTGTGTATGCTGCCATATTCATTCACTGGAGCATTCCGGTTGCCTACCTGGTAGGCATACTCGTACTTACCGTTATAACCAATTACCTCAGCAAGAAGATCAAGATCATACAAAAGAATATAGTTGGTGAAACAACAGCATTGGCTGGATCTACAACTGAGTCGCTCCGCAATATAGAACTGGTTAAAAGCCTTGGTCTTACCAGGCAGGAAGTTAGCAGGCTTAACAAGAATACCTATAAGATACTGGGGCTTGAGTTAAAAAAAGTTAAAAGGATCAGAAGCATCAGTTTTATACAGGGTACGATGGTGAATACATTGCGCCAGGTAATTTTATTTATCCTGATGTGGTTGATATTTAAAGACAGCATGAATGCCGGACAATTGGTTACCATGCAGATTTTCTCCTTCTTTGTTTTCGGGCCTTTGCAGGAGATAGGGAATATCCTTTTATCATATCGTGAGGCTGAGGCATCATTGAATAATTTTCATAACCTGATGCAGAAGGCTCCTGAGCCTGAACCCGCCAACCCCAGGCCACTGAATAATATTGAAACACTTGCTTTCCAGGGCGTGTCATTCAAACACCAAACAGCTTCCCAAAAAGCAATTGACGATATTAGCTTTAATGTGAATGTGGGAGAAACAATCGCGTTTGTTGGCCCTTCCGGTTCAGGAAAATCAACGCTTATGAAATTGCTGGTTGGGCTATACCGTCCACAGGAAGGAAAAATACTGTACAACGGCCTTGATGAAACGGAAATTCATTTTGATGACCTGCGAAAACAGATCGGGTTTGTAACACAGGATACCAACCTGTTCAGCGGAACCATCAGGGAAAACCTGGTTTTTGTTAACCCGGCTGCTACTGAAACGGAACTGCATGAAGTGCTTGAAAAAGCCAGTTGTACCAACCTGGTGAAGCGGGCTGAAAATGGGCTTGATACCATGATAGGAGAAGGCGGGTTGAAATTATCAGGTGGCGAAAAGCAACGTTTGTCTATAGCACGTGCTTTGTTACGTAAACCGCATCTGCTCATTTTTGATGAAGCTACTTCAGCGCTTGATTCACTAACCGAAGAAGAAATTACAGAAACCATCAGGGAAATATCTTCCCGGAAAGGGCAGATAACCATCCTTATTGCACACAGGCTGAGTACCATCATGCATGCCGACAGGATTTATGTGCTGGAGCAGGGTTATGTGGAAGAAACCGGCACCCATGAAAGTTTACTGGAACAAAAAGGCTTGTATTTTGCCATGTGGAGGCAACAGATCGGTGAAAGGAAAAAAATAGCTTCAGTGACAGCAAAATAAGGCATAGATTATCCAGTTTATGTTCGTGTTCAACAAATTTCGTCCGCCGCAGGAATGTAACAGCAATGTGTAGGGGCAAGTATGTTTCTTCTTCCGTATTCACATCAGTAATATATAGTAATAGGCCGGCGAAAACCTGTAAGCTGATGTTGAACCAGGTTAATTTTTCCCGGGACAGATGTTTTTATTCATGCCGGAATATAAGTTGACAAGCTCTTCCATTTTCTTAATACCTTTGCACCATGTCTGAAGTAAAAAGGCCGGCACCAAACTATTATTGGAGCATTTTAACCGGAAAATGCCCGCGTTGCAGGAAAGGTCCGATGTTTAAAGATAATAACCCTTACAGGAAATTTACCCTGAAACATATTTTCGATATGCACGACAACTGCCCGGTTTGTAACCAGAAATACGATATGGAACCCGGGTTTTGGTACGGTACCGGATATGTAAGCTATGCGCTAGCCGTTGCCGTTTCTGTTGCAACTTTTGTTGCCTGGTTTGTACTCATCGGAGTGTCAACGGATGACAACAGGATATTTTACTGGCTGATTTTTAATGCCGTTTTTTTGGTACTGCTGCAGCCATGGCTGATGCGGCTGAGCAGGGTGATTTATATACGTTTCTTTGTGAAATATGATAAGGACTATGATATCATGCAGCCCAAAGAATTTGAATAAGGTTACTTTTCATTTTGAGGAAACATATCAGTAAAAATATTTCCAGCGTTCAGCTCCTCAATATCTTCAAGGATTATTTCAAGCGCTTTGGTGCTTTTTAAAATCTCCAGTAACGATAATACGATAGACACCAGCAGGAACAACAAACTTGCAGCAAATATCCAGTGGCTCAGCAGCATCCAGTTCCTGAATATGGCATACATGCACATCACGCAACATAGGAAACTCATCACACCAAATCCCTGCATATACCTGATGAGATTTAGCCTGGCACGAAGATTTTTTAATTGCGGTATGATCATGCCGCTGTCACCACCTTTCCCGTAATCGGAATGCAGTTTACGAACCAATGATGCCAGTGATAAAAACCGGTTTGTATATGCCAGCATCAATAACGTTATTGCCGGAAACAGCAAAGCCGGCGTATTGATGTTTATTTCTATCATGCTACAAAGTAATAAACTTTGAGTTATAATTTTGTTTCTACCGCAGAGAAAGAAGTATCAGGAGTTACCGATGAGTGGGATTTTTATAAATCGCCCTGCTAAAACGCAGCCTCATAGCGTCTCCGCGGTAAAAAGAACCTATTTTTTTCTTAACTCAACACGAATCGGGATATTTAACTTCACACTAAAATTCCTTCCCATATTAAAAACCCCATTCCTGCCTGTTGCCATATTTTCCGGCGCATATTTTAGCCGGCTCAAATGATGCTGGTAGGCTATATCTGCGAGGTTTGCTGCTACCAGGTGCAGGTTCAGGATGGTTTTTCCTTTTTTATTCACCCAATCGGCGCCGGCACCACCATTCAGCAGGGTATATGCTCCTGTGGCTGTTTCTGTATTATAACCTGTGAAAGCATTTGCCTGCCTGAAAGTGTTTTCAATTTCAAATTTCAGGTATACGTTTTTAATATTCCTGTTTAGCGATTTAAAATCGCCCCTGAATTCTGTCAGCAGCCTGGGGGCAGGAATGAATGGCAGGTTACCTGATCCATCCAGTTTTTCCTTTAGTTTACCGGAAACATAGGAAAATGTATTCTGGATATGCAGCCAGTCGAGCGGATGAGGGTGAATGTCAAGGGAAGCTTCCAGCCCGTACAGGTATGCCCCGCGCTGGTCAAACCGGAAGGCAGTCAGCATGTCACCGTTAACATCAATGGTGGAATCCCCGCCGTTTACCGATTCAAGCTTCCTGTAAAAAATGAAATTACTGAAATTGTTGAAATAACCGGAAAGGTTAAACGAAAAATGGTCGTTGTTGAAATCGAAAGAAGCATCCACTTGTGTGCTTATTTCACTGGATAGCCGGTTTTCTCCGTATTCATACCTGGTGGTGCCTTCATGTGCGCCATTGGATGCCAGTTCCGCAATGCCCGGAGCCCTGAATGCCCTGGCTATGTTCAGTTTCAGGTTTATGTTTTTTGTTGCCTGATAGGCAGCACCAATACTTCCGGAAAAATTAGAGAATTTCCGGTTGAATCCCGGGCTTTTGATGCTGCCTGCATCCAACAGGTCTTTTATGTCTATATTCCGGGTGTCAAACCGGGCGCCTCCGGTAATGGATAACTTCCTGATGTCTTTCTGAACGATTCCATAGGCGCCCATATCTGTCAGGCTATAATCAGGAATGAGTTGCTCCAGGCCCTTGTTTGTGTTATCCTGTTTCATCCCATTGATGCCAACCGACGGTTTCCAGCCATTTTTCTCCCTGAAATGAAACTGGGTTGTATAGGTTACCGTCTTCAGGTCGAAATGCAACGCTTTTTCATCGGGATCGTCGGGGTTTCCATATTCTTTCCGTACGTTATGCTGCCAGCCAACGGTAAGGGTTAAACGATTATTTCCGATCTTGAAGCTATTGTCTGTGGCAATTTTCATATGTTGTATATCCTGGTATGGAATGCCGGGGTCGGTACTTCTAAAATCATCCGCTGTTGCCCTGGTTTCTGTTCCGCCCGGTAAGGGCTTTATAAAATAGCCGTCAGCATCCCTTTCTCCTTCCACCAGCCCGGCCTGCAAATGATAACTGCTTACCAGGAGATGGCTGAAACCCCATGATCCGTTATACCCGGCATAGCCACCCACATTCGTTTCATTGAATTTTGAATTGTATACATAGCCGTCATACCTGTTTTTATAATCTGCTGCCGCCTTACGCGTACCATATACGTTCCAGTTGAACCCATTCGTATTGCCGGCAATATTACCATAGAAGCTCCTAAGCCTGTTGTTTGACTGGTAATTTGCACCTGCATTCAGTATCAGGCTGTTTGCAGAAACTGGAACATTGGTGATAATGTTCAGTACGCCGGCCATGGCGTCACTGCCATATACCAGTGAGGCGGGCCCCTTCAGGATTTCAATTTTATTTACACTGGCTTCATCAATTTCAATGCCGTGTTCATCTCCCCATTGCTGTCCTTCCTGCCTTACGCCGTCATTGATGGTTAATACCCGGTTATATCCCAAACCCCTGATAACCGGTTTTGAAATGGATGGCCCGGTTGATAATGCAGAAACACCGGCTTTGCGAGTGATGGCTTCAATGATATTAGTTGCAGATGACTGTTGAAGGTCTTCTTTTTTCATTACCGAAACCTGGAACGGCACTTTCCTGAGCTGCGTGGCTTTGGAAACACCGGTAATGATCACTGCATTATTTTCTACTATGGATTCTGAAACCAGGAAATCCCTTTTTGTATCTCCTTGCACCAGTATGTTTTCTGCCAAACTGGTATAACCGATATGCGACACTTCCACCAGGTGGAAACCCTCGCTTACATTTGGGATGGTGAATTCACCGGCTGCATTGCTGATGCCGCCCGTTTTCAAGTCAGAAATATAGATACTGGCACCCTGAAGCGCCTTACCAGTATTCTTGTCTTTAATGGTACCACTGAAAGTACCTTTTACAGGATCATCTGAGGCTTTCGCCGGGTTGGCTGCGCATAATATTAGTAACGAAAGGAATAATATTTTTTTCATCTTTTTACGTTGGTTTTATTGTTAAATCAAGCGGGATAATTTCCAGCACGGCTAATGGCAGGGCTAATCCTGGTCATTAATTATTGTACCGTTGTAAAATGGCATGCGGATGGTATTCCCGGAAACGCGGATTGCGGGCGGTTATATGACCGCCGGTGGCCCGCGCAGAGAAAAATAAAACCTGGCGTTTGATGAAAATGAAACAGCTACAATGTCATTTAGCGGAGCAAATGACAGTTGGGGTTGAAAAACAGTTGAAGTTATTGCCTCCGTAAATGGAGATGTGGCAACAATATTGTTACAATCGCAGTTATATCCAAACTCATTGAACTGAACCTTCTCCTTATCCGTGATCTTTTTAGATGTTTCATCTTTATGATGGGATGTAAAACTGTGTAAGGTAAGTTTAGGGGTAATGCTCAGCAGGAACGTACATAAAATAAGTACGCCAGTAAGCTTTTTAAGGATGATATGTTGGTTGATATTTTTGATACGTTGTTGCAAATTTAGTGTATTTTCAAATATCGGCAGCAGGTAAATGGATGAATGGCGAAAAGCATCCTTTATTTTGTTGTTATCTTACCTGCCCAAAGGCAGTTAATGGAGTGATTGAATGCATTTTACATTAATATATATCAGGACAAGGCAGTTGAAAAGAGAAATCAGCGGATTGGGAATCTACACGCTTTTATTTTTGATTGCCGGGATTTACATTGCCATTTTATTTTATACAAAGTATCAGCAGGGAAGTCATACCTGGTACCTGGTATCCCTGCTGGCCTTGTTATGTTTATTTATTCAGTACCAGCGTAAAGACAAAGGTTTTATCAATAAGCATATTTCAAATCCACACTTGCAGGTATATGCTGAATAT
>OEIV010000910.1_pt1 | contig 14825 bp, 11 predicted proteins | sample 1539231 | NCBI WGS metagenome assembly OEIV01 (sample SAMN03794762, study PRJEB22550) | activated sludge metagenome | feature: wastewater treatment plant; material: activated sludge; isolation source: Wastewater treatment plant of a petroleum refinery complex | place: Argentina: Buenos Aires ...
AGCGGCAAGTGTCGGTGTTATTTTATCTTTTATAATTTCTTGTTTTAAAGATGTGATTGCTTTCTGAACTTTTTCATTGTTATAAAACTCATCGTGTAAAGTATCTTCCACCATTCTAAACACCCATTCAATAGATTGATCTTTTCTTCTTTGCTCAAATACTCCGGATTGTTTTATTGTTTTTTCAAATTTCTTAATTACATCCCATAGTTCCGGAATACCTTTTCCAGTTAGTGCGGATCCGCTGAATGCTTGTGAATTCCAGCCTTTTGTAGCGGGCTGCATATAATGCAGGGCATTATTGTAATCTGATTTTGCAATGTTAGCTTTTTTTTCATTATCACCATCAGCTTTGTTGATAAGTATAGCATCGGTTAATTCCATTATGCCGCGCTTAATCCCTTGTAATTCATCTCCGGCACCGGCAATTAAAACAAGTAAAAAGAAATCAACCATAGAGCGTACAGTAACTTCGCTCTGCCCCACACCAACTGTTTCAATAAGAATGATATCAAATCCAGCGGCTTCACAAGCGGTTATTGTCTCACGACTTTTTCTTGTAACTCCGCCAAGATTTCCACCTGAAGGAGAAGGACGAATAAAACAGTTTTTCTCCTTTGATAAATTTTCCATTCGTGTTTTATCACCAAGAATACTTCCTTTAGTTACAGTACTGCTGGGATCAACAGTAAGAACTGCAACTTTGTGTCCTTGTTTTATAAGATACATTCCAAGTGATTCAATCAAAGTGCTCTTACCTGCACCGGGAACACCAGTAATACCAATCCGTAATGATTTTCCTGAATACGGTAAAAGTTTCTTTAAAACTTCCTGTGCAGTTTCGTGATGTGAAGAATTATTACTTTCTATTAAAGTTATGGTTCGCGCAAGAATGTTCCTATCAAAAGAGATTACGCCATTCATATAATCACTCACAGAAAGTTGTTTGCGTTTTACCTCACTGTTATTTTTATTGGAACTTGCTTTTCCAGCAGGTATAAGTGAGTTTTGAACTCCTTTAACAACTCTTACGGCAAATTCTTCACCGGAGTTTTCGGGAGTCCAATCTGGTTTATAAGAATTATTCTTCCTGGAAGATTGTTTTTTCATATATCAAAAATAGATATTCAAGCATTAAGATTGTAAAAACATTAAAACAATTTATTTATTTTTTTACTGCAAATAAACGGATACTTAATTTATCCAATGATAGAGATTATTATCTTAAGTTGAAGTTAAATAATTTTATTTTTATAAAGAGATAGTTGTGTGTAAAATTACACAGTAATATTAAAAGTGCGATTGAAATATTGAAATACTAATTAAAAATGTATTGTAGTTGTCGAAAGGTTAAAAATATGTTAAGAATTCTCCTTGTTCTTGTAATTGGGGCATTTGTTTTAAACTCTTGCGGTCCTTCGGATTTGGTAAGCCAGATTGGGGATAAGGAATGGAATGTTACTTCAATTTTTGGTAAAACGTTAGACGCCAATGAATCAATGAAAGGATTGCCTTCTGTGAATTTTGGTGAGAATGGAAAATTATTTGGCTCAACAAGTTGTAATAATTTTAACGGTTCATTTAAACTTGATGGAACTTCACTTACACTTGATCCAGGTGCTATTACTAAAATGTTCTGTCCCGAAAGTTATGAGCAGGATTTTCTGAGCGCAGTTAAACAGGTAACAAATGTTAAAATAGATGGCAGCACTTTAAATCTGCTTAACGGTGCAAATCCTGTTATGACATTAGTGCCAAAAGTAAAGTAGATCGGGACTCTGTTTGAGAAAAATCAGGATTACTTTTTGTTAATATCATTATTTTTTCAAGTGCAGAGTTAAGATTGTTCTGCACTATTTTTTTAATCTTCATCCAATCTATAAAGAAATAAAAATAATTTATGAATAATATTGAACATGAGCTTAAAAGAGTTTTTGATCGTATGGATGTTTCAATAAAGAATAATATTTCTTTAAACGCTATCGAACAGCAATTAAAACTATTTGTAAACGGAGTAAAAATTCCAAAAATTGCAAAACCTTGCACAATTGGAGATGGAATCGTTGAGTTAAAAAAAGATTATCACGATGAGCTACTAAATTTGTTTCATACTGCTTCATCTAATGGTCGCCTGATAAAATTTGTTCCTGCTTCCGGTGCGGCTTCAAGAATGTTTCAGAAACTTCAGTCAGTGTTAAATAGATTTAACAATTTCACTTTAGATGATCTTAAAAAATATTCTGAGATTGATAGTGAATGTAAAAGTGTTTTAGAATTCCTGATCAATCTTCCAAATTTTGCTTTTTATGATGATCTAAAAGCAGCTTTAAAAGTTGATGATTCAAGTATTGAAAAACTCATTAACAATTCTCCAGCAGAAATTCTGAAAGCAGTATTGTTTGAAAAAGGTTTAAATTATTCATCTAAACCTAAAGGCGCTTTAAAATTTCATCGATACAAAGACGAATGCAGAACTGCTTTTGAAGAGCATGTTTATGAAGCCTTCCAGTACATTTCTGATAATGATGCAAATACAAAAATTCATTTTACAATTTCAGAAGAACACACAGAATCTTTTAATAAAATTATTAATGAATTAAAATCAAAACTTACTAATAAATATATACTTGATATTACATATTCCTATCAAAAAAAATCTACAGATACGATTGCTGTTGATCTGGAAAATAAATTGATTTTTGATAAATCGGGAAATCTTGTACATAGACCGGGCGGTCACGGCGCATTATTGGAAAATCTGAATGATCTTAAGGCGGATATTGTTATCATAAAAAATATCGATAATTTATTAACAGCAGATCTTGCTTGGGACACAATTCTTTATAAAAAGCTATTAATAGGGTACTTGGTTAAAATTCAAAAACAGATTTTTGAATTGCTTCATTTATTAGATAAAAAAGATTTTAATAGTTATAGTTTTAATGAGGTAATCGAATTTGTAGAAAAACAATTATTCGTAATAAAGCCGACAGAATTTGAAAATTGGAATCATGAACAAAAAAATAAATTTTTGCTTACTAAATTAAATCGTCCAATCAGAGTTTGCGGAATTGTGAAAAATGTTGGCGAACCAGGTGGTGGACCGTTCTGGGTTTGTGACAATGATGGAAGTTTATCGTTGCAGATCATCGAGCAGGCACAGATAAATAAGAATGATGAAAACCAAAAAAATATTTTTAAGCAATCAACACATTTTAATCCGGTTGATTTAGTTTGCGGACTGAAAGATTATAAAGGCAACAATTTTAATTTACAAGATTTTGTTGATCATAAAGCTGGAATAATTACAAATAAATCGAAAGATGGAGTTGAACTAAAAGCTTTGGAATTGCCTGGTTTGTGGAATGGAAGTATGGCTGATTGGATAACAATTTTCATTGAAGTACCGATAACTACTTTTAATCCTGTAAAAGAGGTGAATGATCTGCTCAGAAAAGAACACCAAGGATAGTTTTTAATTTTTATAGTACAGATTATAATCCCACCAAAATCAAACCTTTTAGAATAAAATATTCAAAGCTGATTACCATTTATATATTTATATTTGATGCAGTATGGAAAAAAAATTTAACGAAGAAATACTAAACTCGCTTGCAGAAGGCGTTTTAACGGTTGATAAAAATTTTAAGATCAGTTTTTTTAATCGGGCTGCAGAATTAATTTCAGGTTTTCAAAAAGATGAAGTTATTGGACAGTTTTGCAAGTACGTTTTTAAATGTGAACTTTGCCAAATTCAATGTCCTATTGGGTTGGTTCTTGAATCCGGCAATGATATTTATGAATATAATTCCAGTATTGAAGTAAAAGCTGGTTCAAGAAAACCAATAAGATTAAATGCAGCAATTCTAAAAAATAGTAATAATGAGCCGGTTGGAGGAGTAATTTCTTTTCGTGATCTTTCTGAATTAATTAAGCTAAGAAGAGAAACAATTTCTCCTTCAAACTTTTATGGAATTATCGGGCACAGTAAATCAATGCAAGAAATATTTGGATTGATTCAGGAAATTGCAGAGTCTGATGCAACTATTTTAATACAGGGTGAATCCGGTACTGGAAAAGAACTGGTTGCAAATGCTATCCAAGCTACCAGCTTAAGAAAAGGAAAACAGTTTCTAAAAGTTAATTGTTCGGTATTTCCTCAAAATCTATTAGCAAGTGAACTTTTTGGACATGTTAAAGGGGCTTATACAGATGCTTTTAAGGATCGACCCGGCAGATTTGAATTAGCGAATGGCGGCACACTCTTTTTAGATGAAGTTGCCGAGATGCCTTTGCAAACTCAAATACAGTTGTTACGGGTATTACAGGAAGGCACCTTTGAACGTGTTGGAGAATCATCAACCCGAAAAACAGATGTGCGGGTTATTTCTGCAACAAATATCAACATTAAAAAGGCGCTTGAAGAAGGTAAACTCAGAGAGGATCTTTTTTACAGATTAAATGTTATACCAATATATGTTCCGGCTTTAAGAGAAAGAAGGGAAGATATACCTTATCTAATTAAACATTTTATTGAGGACTTTTCTAAAATCTATAAAAAAGATGTTAAGGATATTGATGACGATGCACTTGAAGTTTTTATGAATTATAGCTGGCCTGGTAATGTACGTGAGCTTGAAAATGCAATTGAATATCTGATTGTTAGAAGTAAGGACAACAAAAACATATCATTGAATAATCTACCATCTTCATTTAAAAATACTTCCGCAATTCAACATCCAGAAGCGATTCAGGAACTAAGAAATGATAACACTTCTCAGCTTGTTAAGCTTTTAGAAAAGCACCATTGGAATAAAACAAAAGTTGCTCAGGAATTGGGAATCGGAAGAACAACATTATGGCGAATGTTAAAAAATTTTCCGCAGAAAGAAGAGGATTAATAAAACTTATCTCGTTTGTAAGCTATAAATTTTGCCTGTAATAATTACCTCACAAAAACATTTTACCTTCAATTTTCCATCCAACTAAACATTTTTACTCATTTTTACGATAATTCAAGTGGCACTAAGCTTGTAATTTTTTCCTAAAATTTCAAAAAGAAAGGACTATTTGTAATGGGCTTTACAGAAATCGGCGTAGTTTTATTTTTAGTTGCACTATTAGCTTTTGGTTTTGTCAATTCAAGAAAAGTATCACAGGAATTAAAGAAATTAGGCGCTGATAAATAGTCTATCGGCTTTGTTTATTTTCTGCTGAAAATCTCAGTTGATTTTTCTTTTCCTACAATGACGGTACCTGCTATGTTGTTGAATAATCCAACTTCAACAACTCCTTGCATAAGTTTAATTTGTCTCTCAAGAATAATAGCGTCATCTATTTCATTTAGATGAAGATCTACAATCAAATTACCTGAATCGGTAATAAAATTATTGTTTCCATTTTTTCTTATCTGTGGACTAAAGCCTAGTTCATCAAATCTATTAAATAATTGTTTTGATCCAAATGAAATTATCTCAACAGGTAATGGAAACCTTCCCAACTTTTCAACAAACTTTGATGAATCAACAATCCAGATAACCTTTTTGGAGGCTTTAGCAACAATTTTCTCATAAAGCAAAGCGCCACCGCCGCCTTTAATACCATTTAGATTTTTATCAACTTCGTCTGCGCCATCAATAGTTAAATCAATTTGATCAACATCGTTTAGATTTAAGATTTTTATTCCCAAACTTTTAGCAAGTTCGCTTGTTTGATTTGAAGTTGAAACACAAGTTACATTTAATCCCTGTTTAACAAGCACAGCCAATTTATGAACTAGAAAAAAAACTGTAGATCCAGTACCAAGCCCAAGTATCATTCCATCTTTAATAAATTCAACTGATTTTTCTGCGGCAAGTTGTTTTTCATTCATAATACATTTTAAAATTTTATTAGAATTAAATTCTTTAACTAATTGTAATTTAGTAATAGTAAAATTAATAAATTTTATTTTTTCTAAAGATTATTAAAACTAAAAGGTATACTTATGCATCATTACGATCCAAGCAGTGAAATACAGGACTATTTAGTATTTGGAGAATATGGGGATGTTAATCCCTCAATCACAGATTCATCAACATATACTTTTTTAAACCCTAAAACAATGAATGATTTGTTTGATCACGAAATTGAAGGCTGTTTTTTATACTCAAGACATTGGAATCCAACTAATAAATATCTTGCAGATGCACTTGCAAAACTTGAAGCCTCTGAAGCTGCTATTGTAACTGCTTCAGGAATGGGAGCAATTAGTTGTGCAATCTTGCAACTTTGTAATGCGGGAGATGAAATTGTTTCAAGTAGAACTATTTATGGCGGAACTTATGCTTTCTTCAAAAACTTTTTACCAAAATTTGGAATAAACGTAAAATTTGTAAATACTCAAGATTTGAATGTGGTTAAATCTGCAATTACAGATAAAACAAAAGTAATTTATTGCGAGGCCGTAAGTAATCCTCTACTCGAAATTGCTGACATACCTAAACTTTCAGAAATTGCAAATAATCATAATCTAAAACTAATGGTTGATAACACTTTTAGCCCAATTATGATTTCGCCAATAAGATTAGGTGCTCACATTGTGATTCATAGTTTAACAAAATACATTAATGGTACGAGCGATTGTGTTGCAGGATGTGTTTGCAGTACTAACGAATTTATTTCGCAGTTAACAGATATTAATTCTGGTGCTTCAATGTTACTCGGGCCGGTACTTGATAGTTATCGTGCAGCATCAATATTAAAAAATCTGCATTCACTTCATATAAGAATAAAAAAACATAGTGAGAATGCACAATATCTTGCAGAAAATTTTGAGAAACTTGGATGTAAAGTATTTTATCCTGGCTTAACCAAACACAATGGTTACAATCTACTAAAAGAAATTATGAATGAAGGATTTGGTTATGGCGGTATGTTAGCAATTGATGCCGGAACCACTGAAAAAGCAAATGAACTTATGGCAAATATGCAATTAGAAAAAGTTGGATATCTTGCAGTTAGTCTTGGTTACTTTAAAACATTGTTTTCTTCTCCAGGACATAGTACTTCTTCGGAAATTCCTGAAGATGAAAGAAAAGCAATGGGATTAAGTGAGGGACTTGTTCGTATTTCAATCGGGTTAGATAATGATATCAAAAAAACTTATGAAAGAATTAAAAAGTGTTTGACAGAGGTTGGATTGGTTAAATAACTGAGGAATTTTTCTTTGCGTTCTTAGCGAGTTATCTTTGCGAACTTTGCGTGAACTATAGACTAAAGGCATTTCACGCAAAGTTCGTAAAGTGATTAGAAAAATGCTCGTAAAGATTTTCTAAAAATATCCAATTTGAAATATTTTTTATTCCGGTTTAAACAAAGCGCAAACAGCGCCTGCAGGATCTTGAATTACACAATATCTTCCATAACCGGGCATGTTTTTTGGTTCAACAACAATTTTACCTCCAAGTAGTGTACACGATTCTGCGCTCTTATCAACATCTTCTACTGTTATATATATTAACCATTGCGGTGGGAGTTTTGCATTTGAGCCTTTTGCGTGACAAATACCTGCAGCAACTTTATTGCTTTCAGGAGCACTCATTGTATAATCATCATAATCTCCCATAGATAAACCTTCAGGCATCCATCCAACAACTTTTGCATAAAAATCTTTTACTTTTACTGCATCGGGTACAGTTAAATCAAACCAGGTAATAGAACCAATCTCAGGTTTTTGTTTTTCACTCATATCAATCCTAAAAATTTATTTTATAAAAATTATTATAAACCAATAAACAATTGTGAGTCCGAATACTCCCCAGAATGGAATACTATTAATCCATTTAAATAATCCAACACCAATCCCAATAATTAAACCGACAACCAGATTATCAATTGCATAGCCATAGAGCATCCCAACTAAAATACCTAGTGCCAGATCGATAATCTTGAGTTGCAACTTTTTTTGTTCAATGAGTTGTTCACGGGTGTATTCCATAGAAACCTCAAAAGATGTTGTTAATACTTAAGAAAATTTTTAGAAGAATACAATTGTGATTAACAAATTTTGTTAAGATTTATTGGCAAAGTATTTAACAATTTATTTTGATATTTTAGAATCATTATTTCATCAAATTAAAGGCAAAAGATTGTTTTTAAAGGACTATAAAAAATCAGCATTGATCCTTAAAGATCAGAAAATTGATTACACACATTTAATCAATCAAGTGAATTCATTTTCAACACTTCTTCCAAACAACAATCTTTCTAAAGTTGCAATCTTTTCTGAAAACAGATTTGAATGGGTTTATGCGTTTTATTCTGTGTGGATGAAAAAAGCAGTTGCTGTTCCTATCGATTTTATGTCATCTGCTGAAGATGTATCCTTTATATTAAATGATTGCAAACCCGAAGTTGTTTTTTATTCCAATGGAACAAAAGAAATATGTGAAAAAGCAATCAGTCAATTACATCATAAAATTGAAAAAATAAATCTTGATGAAATAAAAATTGAAGAATCAAAAGTTAATGCTACTTTTCCAGAAGCCAACCCGAATGAAACTGCGGTAATAATTTATACAAGCGGAACAACTGGTTCACCAAAAGGTGTTATGCTTTCTTACGATAATCTAATAGTAAATATTGAAGCGGTAACAAATGATGTAAACATTTATAAAGAAGAAGATAAAGTAATGGTGCTGTTACCGTTGCATCATATTTTTCCTTTAATGGGAACAATGGTTATTCCTTTAAGTGTCGGCGGTACAATTGTTTTTTCTCCATCAATGGCTTCTGAAGATATTATGGCCACACTACAGCACGGGATTACAATCATAATTGGTGTGCCGCGTTTGTACAATCTTATACGAAAAGGAATACGAGATAAGATTAATAAAAGCGGAATTGCAAAACTTCTTTTTAGGATTGCTGAAAAGAAAAACTCGTTAACTTTTTCCAGAAAAATATTTGGTTCAGTGCAAAGAAAGTTTGGCGGAAAAATTAAATACATGGTTTGCGGTGGTGCTGCATTAGATAAAGAGGTTGCAAAAGATTATCTAACACTTGGTTTTGAAATTCTTGAGGGTTTCGGAATGACAGAATGTGCTCCAATGATTACTTTTACGAGACCCGGTAGAGTGCTTCCGGGTTCTGCTGGTGAGCCGCTAAAAGTAAACGAAGTAAAAGTTATTGACGGGGAAATTGTAAATCGCGGTCGTAACGTTATGCAAGGTTATTACAATCGCCCGGAAGAAACAGCAGCTATTCTTAAAGATGGCTGGCTATACACAGGTGATCTTGGACATCTTGAAAACAATAGAATTTTTATTACCGGTAGAAAAAAAGAAATTATTGTTTTATCAAATGGAAAGAATATAAATCCTGAAGAAATCGAAAATAAAATTCAAAGTATGACTGATGTAATAACTGAGATTGGAGTTTTTGAAAAACAAGATATGTTACACGCTGTAATTTATCCGGATTATCAAAAAGCAAAACAGCTTGGGATCGATAACGTTGAGGAAATGATTAAATGGCAGGTTATTGATAAGTACAATCAATCTGTTACTCCATATAAGAAGGTTATGAAATTTAGTTTGGTTAAGGAACCACTACCCCGCACAAGATTATTGAAGTTAAAAAGATTTTTATTACCACAGCTTGAACAAATATCAAAAGAAAAATTAGAAAATGTTACCGAACCAACTTTTCAAGAATACACTTTACTAAAAGAATTTTTACAGCAGCAAAAAGAAACAACTATTCATCCTTCTGATCATCTGGAAATTGATTTAGGACTTGATTCTTTAGATAAGGTAAACTTAGGTGTTTATCTGGAATCTAATTTTGGTGTTAAACTTTCAGAAGCAGAACTGGTTGGATTTCCAAACGTAGTTAAGCTTGCAGAGAATATTCGCGATAAAAAAACAAAGTTAAGCGTTGAAGCAATTGATTGGGGAAAAATATTCAAGGAAAAGTTGGATCTTGATCTTCCTAAAAGCTGGTTTACGCATAACATTATGAAAAATGGAGCCAAAGTATTTCTGAAATTATACTTTAGAATAAAGGGTGAAGGATTAGAAAACCTTCCAGAAGGACCATTTATTCTTGCACCAAATCATCAAAGTTTTTTTGATGGATTATTTGTTGCTGTATTTCTTAAAAACAAATTGATGAAACAAACTTATTTTTATGCAAAAGAAAAACATGTAAAAAATAGTTTCTTAAAATTATTAGCAGCAAAAAATAATGTTATCGTTATGGATTTAACTGATTTAAAAACCTCTTTGCAAAAAATGGCTGAGGTTCTAAAACGCGGTAAAAATATTATCATCTTTCCTGAAGGAACTCGCACGCAAACAGGAGAAATTGGTGATTTCAAAAAGACATTTGCAATACTTAGTCGTGAGTTAAATGTTCCGATTGTTCCTGTTGCAATTAGCGGTGCTTATGATGCACTTCCACGAGGTACGCATTTTCCAAAGCCATGGAAAAAAATTAGTGTTAATTTTTTAAAGCCAATTTTACCAGAAAATCATTCTTATGATTCATTAAAAGATATTGTGCAAAGTAAAGTTTCTGAGCAATTGAATAAAAATTAATTTACCCAGTCACACTGAGCGAAGTCGAAGTGTGACCTTTAAACTTAAGTATGGTCAGTCTTCGACAGTCTCAGACTGACAAATGGATATACAAAAAAAACCATTCTATGAAAAAAATAGGCTTAATACTTATTCTGATAATCATATTGCCTATTGCATTTCTTTTAGTAAATGAACTTGGAAAGTTAAACGAGAACGAACAGGTTCTTGAACAAATCTACAATAACCAACTGCAGGCAATATTATTTTCAGTAAATCAATATTCTGAAGATGTTGTTAGTAACAGTGCCAATAGTATAATTGATGATCTTGAATCCATTAATAATTCCCCCAGCAGCGCAGAGACTTTTAACAATTTATTGAACGAAAATAAATTGGTAACATTTATTTTTACAATTGATAGTCTGAATCCTGAGCAGATAACATTTTATTTTAAGAGAAATAGTGGTGTATCAAATCTTGATTCACTTGAGCAATACTTTAAAGAAGTCATTGCCAATAATGCCAATAAAATAAATAAACTTTACGGTTATCGGGATATAGGGTATAATAAAATTGAGCCCGTTGTTCTACCTAATTCAAATAATCAATCCTTGCTGGTGTTTACAGGATTAAACACACAATCAAAAAGAATTTATGGAACGGTTATAAATCCACAGGAATTTATAACAAATATTCTTTCTTCGAGGCTACAGGAAGTTGCAAAAGATGAATTTATTATTTCTGTAATAAATCCTAAAACCGGATATCAATACAACTCTACAAAAGATTTTGAAAAACGATCAGTGCAGGCTCAAAAGACTTTATGGATTTTCCCTGATTACAATTTAGGAATATCTTTGGTTGGGAAATCCATTGAAGATTTAGTAACAGAACGAGCAATGAACAATTTAATTCTAATTGGAATTTTACTTGCAGTGTTAATCGTTGCTGTTTGGTTTGTCTATCGTGCTGTAAAAAAGGAGTTAGAACTGGCTCAAGCAAAAGCAGATTTTGTTTCGAATGTTTCTCACGAACTACGAACTCCGCTTGCTTTGATAAGTATGTTCGCAGAAACTCTTGAAATGGATCGAGTTAAAACTGAAGAGAAGAAGAAAGAATATTATACTATCATTAGCCACGAATCGAATCGTTTGGGAAGAATTGTAAATACGATTTTAAATTTTTCAAAAATGGAGGCTGGTAAACGCAAGTTTAATTTTGAAGAAGAAGATTTGAATGAAGTTGTTATTCAGGTTTATCAAAATTACAGTTACCATCTTTACAACAAAGGATTTGATTTTGAATATGAACCCGGAATTGATATTCCAAAAGTAGTTGTTGATCGCGAAGCAGTTTCTGAAGCAATTGTAAATCTTTTAGACAATGCGGTAAAGTATAGTGCTGAAACAAAGTTTATTAAAATGGTAATTGGAAATGAAACTGATTTCGTTTTTATTGAAGTGCAGGATAAAGGAATTGGAATATCAGAAGAAGATCAGAAAAAAGTTTTTGATAAGTTTTATCGTGTTTCATCAGGGTTAGTGCATGCAACAAAAGGTACAGGACTTGGGCTTTCGCTAGTAAAACAAATACTCGATGCACATAAAGGAAAAATAATTTTGAAAAGTAAAGTTGGAGAGGGAACATCATTTAAAATGTTATTCTCAAAAAATCTTCAATCAAATAATGGAGAAAAAAATGCCTAAGATTTTAGTAGTTGATGATGAACAAAATATGAGAACCGGATTAAAAGATAATCTTGAGTATGAAGGCTACGATGTTGAAACAGCAAACGATGGAGAGCAAGGATTAAAAAAAATTCTCGAGAATAATTATAATCTTATAATTCTTGATGTAATGATGCCGAAAAAATCCGGTTTTGATGTTTGTAAAGAGGTTAGGAAAGCTGGAATTACAACTCCGGTTATTTTACTTACAGCAAAGGGCGAAGAAATAGATAAAGTTGTTGGATTAGAAATCGGCGCAGACGATTATGTGACAAAACCTTTTAGCTTGCGAGAATTACTTGCAAGAGTAAAAGCAATTTTGCGCAGAGGTGAGAATTTAGTAATGAATGAATCCGCACGAGAAGTTAAGATTGGCAAGCTTGAAATAAATTTTGATGGATACAAAGCAACATCAAAAAATAAAGATGTACAAATGTCTCACAAGGAATTTGAAATACTTCATCACCTATGGAAACATCGCAATTCAACTGTAAGTCGCGAAGATTTATTAACCGAGATTTGGGGTTACGATGAAACACCAACTACAAGAACAGTTGATAATTTTATTTTGAAGCTAAGACAAAAAGTTGAAGTTGATTCAAATCATCCGCAGGTAATATTAACTGTGCATGGGATTGGGTATAAGCTGGTGATTTGAGTAACCAACTCTTTATTTTAGAAAATCTTTAATAGTCTCAATAACAAATGGTTATGCCAGTAACCACATTTTAAGGGCGAAAATGAAAGCTTTAAGAATGTCACTCCTGTTTATTTATTCTCTTTTATTTTTTGTAACCGCTTGTAATGCTCAAGATTCAAGTAAAATATTTAATTTAGATTTTGAGCAGAATTTAAATAAAAGTGAGTTACCTGATGGCTGGATTAAATGGGGAAATACAGATTATTCAATTCAAATAGACACTTCAATTAAATATTCAGGTAAATATTCAGTTGTAATTAGTTTAAAGCCTGAGTCTGCAAGCAAATCGTTTAACAGCGTTGCATATCAGTTACCTGCTAATTACAATGCTTCATCTATAACACTTACTGGATATATTAAAACAGAAAATGTTAGCGAAGGTTATGCCGGATTGTTATTGAGAGTTGATGGCACAAGTGAACCAATAGCATTTGACAATATGTATAATCGTGGTATTCAGGGAACAAATGATTGGACCAAGTATGAAATAACATTACCATTTTCAGCCGAAGCAAAAAAGATTTTTGTTGCTGGCTTATTAGTTGGTAAAGGGAAAGCCTGGTTTGATAACTTTGAGGTTTTTATTGATGATAAAAATATTACCGATGCCGTTCAAATAAATAAAGAGCAACTCAAAGCAGATCTTGATAAAGAATTTGATTTCGGTTCATATATTAAAATTAAAAATCTTTCCAACAATCAAATTGAAAATCTATACAAAGTTGGTAAGGTCTGGGGCTTTCTGAAATATTATCATCCTGAAATTTCAAGAGGAAATTTTAATTGGGATTATGAATTGATTAGGATACTGCCGGAGATCATTAATCAAAACACTGATGTAAATCAGATTCTAAAAAACCAAATAGATAAATTAGGAAATGTAACACCGGGAATTATAAGTCGTGATACAAGCAATATAAAACTTTCACCCGATCTGAATTGGATAAACGACATTGAATTTTTGGGAAAAGAATTAAGTTCTGCACTTATAAAGATTAGAGATGCGCAAAAACCAGCAGAGCACTATTATATTGGATTAGTAACGGGTATTAGAAATCCTATTTTTCAAAATGAAAATCCTTATCCTAAAATGGATTTTACTGATGATGGAATTAAGCTGATTGGATTATTCCGGTATTGGAATATGATTCAATATTATTTCCCTTATAGAAATCTTATTGAAGAAAATTGGGATGAAGTGCTTAAAAAATTTATTCCTAAAATTATTTCTACGAATGATGAGCTTTCGTATAAGCTCACACTATTAGAATTAATTGGAAAGATTAGTGATACACATGCAAACATTTGGGGGAATGATGAAACACTGAACCGATTCTGGGGTCTAAAATCTGCTCCTATTGAGATTAAGATTATCGACAATCAAGTTGTTGTTACAAAAATTTATGAAGAGCTTGATGAAAAAACTGAAATAAAACCTGGAGATATCATAACTCATATAAATGGTGAAACAGCTGAAAAACTTATTAATGAAAAAATTAAATATTGTCTTGCATCAAATTTGCCAACGAAGTACAGAGATGTTTCAAGAAAGCTTTTAAGGACTAATAGTGATTTTATCGAATTAAGAATTCAGCGGAATAAATCCACGATTAATAAAAAGTTTAATTGTATTGACTTCAATAGAATTAAATATTGGGAAAACAATACTCCATCTCATAAAATATTAGAAAACAACATTGGTTATATTTTCCCGGGCAGTCTCAAGAAAGGAGAGATCGATAGCATTATGTCGGTGTTAGCAAATACTAAGGGTTTGATAATTGATTTCAGATGCTATCCATCTGATTTTATAGTCTTCAGTTTAGGAAAATATCT
>OEIV010000911.1_pt1 | contig 14822 bp, 12 predicted proteins | sample 1539231 | NCBI WGS metagenome assembly OEIV01 (sample SAMN03794762, study PRJEB22550) | activated sludge metagenome | feature: wastewater treatment plant; material: activated sludge; isolation source: Wastewater treatment plant of a petroleum refinery complex | place: Argentina: Buenos Aires ...
TCGCGCCCGCCCACGTTGATGTCGTCGAGCAGCAGGCGCACCCGCACGCCGCGTTCGGCCGCCGCGTAGAGCCGCGCGGCCATGTAGCGCCCGGTGGCATCGCTGTTCCAGATGTAGTACTGCGCATCGATCGAGCGCTCGGCCACCTCGATCAGCGCGACGCGCTCCAGGAACGCATCGCGCCCGGTGTCGAGCAGGCGCACGCCGCTGTCGCTGCCGTGGGGCGCCCCGAGCGCCTTGACGCGCGAACCCAGCGTGGTCGTGCCCGTCACGTCCCGCGGCAACACCTCGGTACGTGGCGCCGGCTCGGTCGGGAGCCCGGCGCAGCCGGACAGGACCAGCGCCAGGAGCACGCCGAAGACGGCGCAGCATCGCCGCGCCGTTCGCTCGCGCGCGGCGCGGCGGTTTTCGGGACATGCCCGCATGCCTTGATCCTCCAGACCCGAGCAATTTGCGAACTGTTGCGATCGGATCCCAGGTCCGGGCGCTACGGTGCATCGCGAAAGGGCCGCCATTCTAGGCGGCCCGATCGGGAGCTGCCAGCCTGCGGACGGTGGTCGCGATTGTTGCCGCGACGATGCGCTGATAGCCTGTGCGCCGTATCCAGCCCCCCCGAGACCCCGCCGATGACGAGACCCTGCCGCTGCGCCCTGCCGGCCGTCCTGCTGGTGCTGCTGAGCGCTTGCGGCGCCGGCAATGACGAGGTTGCCGCGCCCGCGCAGCACGTGTCCGCGGTTGTGCGCCCGGTCAAGACCTTCGTGGTCGACACCGGCGGCGCGCCCAGCCAGCGCCAGTTCCCGGGCCGCATCGAGGCGGCGCGGCGCGCGGATCTCAGCTTTCGCGTGCCCGGAACGGTCAAGGACATCCTCGTCAAGGAGGGTGATACCGTCGGCGAGGGCACCGTGCTCGCGCGCCTCGATGCCACGGATTTCCGCATCGCGTTGAGCGATCGCCAGGCGAGCTACGACAACGCCCGGCGCAACTACGAGCGCGCCCGCGAACTGCTGCCCTCGGGGAACATCTCGCGCCTCGACTATGACCGCACCGAGACCAGCTTCAAGAGCGCCGAGGCGGCGCTGCGCCAGTCGCGACAGGACCTCGCCTACACCGAACTGAGGGCTCCCTTCGCGGGCACCGTGGCCAAGCGCCTGGTGCAGCGCTTCGAGGAAGTCGCGGCCAAGGAAGCCGTGTTGAGCCTGCAGCAGGTCAACAGCCTCGACGTGAAGATCGATCTGTCCGAGACGCTGCTGCGCAGCTTCACGGTTCCCGAGGAACGCGCGATCGACTATGCCGAAGCGGAGGCGCCGGCCTGGGCCACCTTCGAGGGGATGGCGCAAAGGCGCTTCCCGCTGGATATCAAGGAGGTCGCCACCAAGGCCGACCCGAAGACCCAGACCTTCGAGATCACCTTCACCATGCCCAATCCGCCCGACGTCGTGATCCTGCCCGGCATGACGACCACGGTGACCGTGGATTTCCGCCACCTCGTGCCCGAGTCGGGCGACATCTGGATCCCGGCCACCGCGGTGCTCGGCGACGCGGCGCTCCATCCCGTGGTCTGGGTGCTCGACCCGGTCACGATGACCGTGTCGCGCCGCGCGGTGCGCGTGGGCGAGATGCAGCAGGAGCGCATCCAGGTTCTCGAGGGCCTCGCGGGTGACGAGGAAATCGTCGCCGTCGGCGCCTCGCATATGGCCGAGGGCATGAAGGTCTCGCGCATGCCCGGCGGCGAACAGGCCGTCCCGCGCGCCGGCGACCCGCATTGAGGCGCCGGGCCACCTCATGAACATCGGTGAATACTCGGTCCGCAACAAGGTCGTTTCCTGGCTGCTGCTGATCATCCTGGTCGGCGGCGGCCTGTGGAGCTTCGAGCGCATGGGCAAGCTCGAGGATCCCGCGTTCACGATCAAGATCGCCAAGGTCATCACGCGCTACCCCGGCGCGAACGCCGAACAGGTGCAGCAGGAGGTCACCTACCACATCGAGGACGCGATCCAGCGCATGGAACAGGTGAAGAGCCTGAAGATGTCGGTCTCGCGCCCGGGCGTCTCCGACATCCAGGTCGAGTTCAAGGACCGCTACCGCGCCGCGGATTTCCCGGCCATCTACGACGAGCTCAGGCGCAAGATCGCCGACGTGCGCGCGCAGCTGCCGCCCGGGGCGCACGAGCCGATGGTGATCGACGACTTCGGCGACGTCTACGGCATCTACGGCGCGCTCACCGGCGAGGGCTACAGCTGGCGCGACCTGTGGGACACGGCCGACCGCATCAAGCGCGAGCTGCTGCAGGTGCCCGGCGTGCGCAAGGTGGAGCTCGGCGGCACGCAGCGCGAGGTGGTCTACGTCGATCTCGCGCGTGCGCGCCTCGGCGAACTCGGGATATCGGCCGCCGACATCGCCGCGGTGCTGCAGTCGCAGAACGTGGTGGCCGAGGCCGGGCGCGTGCGCGTCGGCGACGAACTGCTGCGCATCGAGCCGAGCGGCGAGTTCCGCTCGGTGGCCGACATGGGCAACGTGCTGATCGGCTCCGACGAGCGCCACCTGGTGCGCCTGAGCGACATCGCCCGCATCACGCGCGCCTACGAGGAAGTGCCGGGGCTCATGTACTACGTCAACGGCAAGCCGGGGCTCACGATCGGCGTGTCGATGCTGCGCGGCGAGAACGTCGTCGAGGTCGGCGCGCGGGTGCGGGCGAAGATGCAATCGCTCGCCCCGATCATCCCGGCGGGCATGGAGCTGCAGCCCATCTACGCCCAGCCGCGCGAGGTGGCCGGATCGGTGGGCGGCTTCCTGGTCAGCGTGGCGCAGGCGGTAGGCATCGTGCTGGCGGTACTGCTGCTGTTCATGGGGCTGCGCACCGGCGTGATCATCGGCGCGGTGCTGCTGATCACCGTGGCCGGCACGCTGTTCGTGATGCAGCTCTGTGGCATCGAGCTGCAGCGCATCTCGCTCGGCGCGCTGGTGATCGCGCTCGGCATGCTGGTCGACAACGCGATCGTGGTCGCCGAAGGCATGCTGGTGCGCATGCAGGCGGGCATGTCGGCGCCGCAGGCCGCGCGCGAGAGCGTCGCCCAAACCGCGTGGCCGCTGCTCGGCGGGCCCGCCCTCGGCATTCTCGCCTTCTCCGCCCTCGGCCTCTCGCCCGACGCCCCCGGGGAATTCGCCGGTTCGCTGTTCTGGGTGATCCTGATCTCGCTGCTGCTCTCGTGGCTCACGGCGATCAGCACCACGCCGCTGCTGTGCGCGCTGCTGCTCGAGCCCGCCGCCGCGAGCGCGACGCCGCGCGATCCCTACGCCGGCGCCGGCTTTCGCCTGTACCGGCGCCTCGTTACGGTGGCGCTGCGCCACCGCCTCGTAACGCTCGGTGGCGCGGCGGCGCTGTTCCTCGCCGCGCTGGCCGGTTTCGGTTTCGTCAAAAGCGGCTTCTTCCCGGCCTCGAATACTCCGCTGTTCTTCGTCGACATCTGGGAGCCCGAGGGTACCGACATCCGCAAGACCCGCGAGGACGCCCTGCGCGTGGAGGAGTACCTGCGCGCACAACCCGGCGTGGTGCAGACCAGTGCCGTGATCGGCGGCGCGCACCAGCGCTTCACCCTGGTCTACGACTCCAAGGAAAGCTCGGCGGCGTACGCTCAGATCCTGGTTCGAACCGACACCCGCGAAGGCATCGCGCCGGTGTGGGAGGCGGTGGCCGGGTACCTGCGCACCGAACTGCCGTGGATCGATCCGGTGCTCAAGCAGATGCGCATCGGCCCCGGGCGCGACGGCAAGATCGAGGTGCGCTTCCACGGGCCCGACGCCGGCGAACTGCGCCGGCTCTCGGAACAGGCGAAAGCGATCATGCGCGCCGACCCCGAGGCGCGCGAGATCCGCGACGACTGGCGCGAGCCGGTGAAGGTGGTGCGACCGGTATTCAACGAGCAGGTCGGTCGCCAGCTCGGCATCACGCGCGAGGACCTCGCTGCCGGGCTCCAGTACGCCGTGGAGGGCACGCATGTCGGGCTGTACCGCGACGGCGTGCACCTGCTCCCGATCCTGGTGCGCGCGCCCGAGGACGAGCGCGGTGACGTCGGCAACCTGCGCGACATCGGCGTGTGGAGTCCGCTGCTGCAGAAAGCCGTGCCGGTGTCGCCGGTGGTCTCGGGGTTCGACACCCGCTGGGGGAACGCGGTGCTGCGCAGCCGCGACCGCCAGCTCACCATCACCACGTCGTGCAATCCGCCCGGCGATCTCGTCGACCCGCTGTTCCAGCGCCTGCGCGAGCCGATCGAGGCCATGAAGTTGCCGGCCGGCTACAGCCTGTCGTGGGGCGGCGAGTTCGAGGATTCGAGCAAGGCCGGCGCAGGGCTGAAGAGCACGCTGCCGCTGGGCTTGCTCGCGATGGTGCTGACCAGCGTGCTGCTGTTCGGGAAGCTGCGCCAGCCCCTGATCATCTGGCTGACGGTGCCGCTGGCGATCATCGGCATCACCGCGGGCCTGCTCGCGGCCGGGGCGCCGTTCGACTTCATGTCGATACTCGGCGCGCTGTCACTGGTGGGACTGCTGATCAAGAACGCGATCGTGCTGATCGAGGAGATCGACCAGCAGATCGCCGCGGGCAAGCCCGGATTCGAGGCCGTCGTGGACGCTGCGGTGAGCCGGCTGCGCCCGGTGTCGCTGGCGGCCGCCACCACCATTCTCGGCCTGGTCCCGCTGCTCGGCGACGTGTTCTTCGTGAACATGTCGATCACCATGATGGCGGGACTGGGCTTCGCCACCGTGCTGACGCTGCTCGTGGTGCCCGCGCTCTACACGCTGGTCTTCGGGATCCCGGTGCGCAGGGGCGGCATCCGTGACCACACTATTTCCGGGACCATCGAGTGAGCGATCGACATACCGACTGGAAAGCGCGCTACCTCCTCGCGCTGGAGACCCAGGAACGCCTGGAGCACGAGCACGAGGAGCGCGAGCGCGAGCTCGCGCGCGCCGTGAACCGCATCTCGCTGGCCTGCGAGGGGCAGGAGCAGGAACTCGACGTGCAGCTGGCCGGGTTGCGCGATTTCCTGCGCAAGGGCCGGTCCGTGTCCACCGCCGTGCTCGCGAGCAAGATCGACGTGGTCGACGAGCGCATCCGCCTGCTCGAGGAGCGCAACAAGCTCAGCGAGAGCGCCGCGGCTGCCGCGGTCGATGCGCTGCTCGCGCAGCTGGCGCTCGAGGAACTGCCCGGCGGGCTCAGGCGGCGCATCGCATCGCTGCGCCGCGAGGCCCACGAGCGCCTGCAACGGACCGGGGGAATCGAGGAGATTCTCCAGGCCTGCGCCGGCTTGCAGGACGAGGTGCTGCAGGCCCTGCGCGGCCAGGCCGCCGGACGTCCCGGCCTGCTCGCGCGGCTGTTCGGGCAGCCGGCGTCAGCGGCGCCCGAGGCATTGCCGGAAGTGCTTCGCGAGGCTCCTGCCACAGGCCGCATCGGCACCGCGGCCGACAAGGCGCTCGATGTCCTGATCGATACGGTCGAGGCACCGGACAGCGACAGCGCGAACCGCGCCCTGTTCGATTCCGCAAAGACCCGCATCGCGCGCGGCGTGCCCCTCGACGAACTGGTGACGACACTCGACACGGTGCGGGTCCTGGCCGCGGCAGCGCTGGCGCGCAGCCGCGGCGAGTTCGGGCAGTTCCTGCAGCAGCTGAACGAGCGGCTGGCGGCCGCGGGCGCCGCGGCCAGCGGAGCGCACGTACTCTCGCAGCAGCGTGCCGCCGCCGGCTCGGAACTCTCCGCGGCAATCGAGCGCAACATCGCCCGCATGCGCCAGAGCGCCGATACCGCGACCGAGGTGGAACAGCTCAAACGCGAGGCGCGTGCCCACATCGAGCAGATGGCGAGCGCGATGACCGTCTACCGCCATCGCGAGGACCGCATCCAGGAGGAATTCGGCCAGCGGGTTTCCGCGCTGGAAGACCGGGTCAGGGAGCTGGAGTCACACTCGCGCACCGCCGAGGCGCGCGTGGCCGAGCAGAGCCGCATTGCGCTGACCGACCGCCTGAGCCAGCTGCCCAACCGCGAGGCATTCGAACGACGGCTGACCGAAGAGTGCGAGCGCCGCGAGCGCGAGGGCTCGCCGCTGGCGCTGGCGGTGTGCGATATCGACAATTTCAAGCGCGTCAACGACACCTTCGGGCACGCGGCCGGCGACGCCGTGATCGTCGCGGTGGCCGCGACCCTGCGTGCCGCGCTGCGCGACGATCACTTCGTCGCCCGCTATGGCGGCGAGGAATTCGTCCTGCTGCTGCCGGGACTCGGCTCACCCGAGGCCGCGCAGGACCTGGAAAGATTGCGCGCCGCGCTGGAGAGCGGGCCGGTGGCGCACGCAGAGCAACGCATCACGGTCACCGGCTCCTTCGGCCTCGCCGAATTCCACGCCGGCGACACCGCCGAACGCGTGTTCATGCGCGCCGACGCCGCGCTGTATCGCGCCAAGAGCGGGGGCCGCAACCGCGTGTGCGTCTACGAGGACGATCAGGCCGCGCCGACGTAGAACTGCTGCGCCCACTTGCGAAAGCGCGCGATCGGGCCGTCGCCATCGCAGAGGTTCGGCTTGTCGACGTAGATCTTGTTCTCCCAGATCGGGATGTCGTCGGTGAACTGGCGGTTCACTTCCTTCACGAAGGCCTGGCCGATGCGGTCGATCTTCGGATCGCGCGCCGGGTTGCGGTACCAGACGTGGTTGTGCTGCTGCGAGGTCTCCGCGTCCACCGGCGCCGTGGTCGTCACCATGCAGATCTCGACCAGCGTCTTGTAGCGCACGATCGCGAAGCCGAAGCCCGCGGTGTCGGTGTTGAGCGTTCCTTCCACCGGCCCGTGCGAGCTCGGGAACTTCTGCGTGCTCTTCATGATCATCGACGCGCCGTCGAAGCTGAACTCGTCGTAGTGCGCCTGGCCCGGATGCTGGTGGATGGTCACGAAGTGCGCGGCGTCGGCGGTGTTCTCCGCCATCTCCTGCAGGCAGGTACGGATCGTATGGCCGGTGCTGAACGGCCCCACGAACTCGGGATTGCTGCACTCGGGTACGTCGGGCAGCTGGTAGAGCGGTGCGACCCCCTGCGGGTGATACCACGCCATCACCACGCCATGACGCTCCTGCACCGGGTAGCTCGCCAGGCAGGCCTTGTCGTTCAGGCGCTGCGCATAGTCGATCTCCGCGACACGCCCCTCGCCGGTGAAGCGCCACTTGTGGAACGGGCACTCGATCAGGTTGCCGACCACCTTGCCGCCGACCGCGATGTTGGCGCCCAGGTGCGGACAGTACGCGTCCTGCAGGTGCGCGTTGCCGTCCTGGTCGCGCCACAGCGCGAGGTCGCGGCCGAAATAGCGCACCGCGCGGACCTCCCCCGACGAGAGCTCCGCTGAATACCCGACGTGGAACCAGCCATAGGGAATCGGAAACGGAAAGCGGCTCATGCGTTTGCCCTCTGCTGCGGTGCATGGTCGAGCGGCGGGCCCAAGCGCCCGGCGCCGTGTACGGAGCATTCTAGGGATCGCGCCCCCACAGTGTCAAAAAAAGATTGCGACACGACGGTTTTGTAATCTGGAGCCCGCCCTTGTGGGCGGACCTGCGGGCCCGTACCCTGTCCCGCCCTGAGCAGTGCCGGCCCGCCATGAGCAACGAGACTTCCGACCACACCGGGCACCCCTTCGACACCTTGACGCCCGATGCCGTGATCGATGCCATCGAGAGCACGGGGCGCACCTCGGACCTGCGCATCTTCGCGCTGAACAGCTACGAGAACCGCGTCTACCAGGTCGGGATCGAGGGCGGTGCGCCGCTGATCGTGAAGTTCTACCGCCCGGAGCGCTGGAGCGAAGAGGCGATCCGCGAAGAGCACGACTTCACGCGCGAGCTGCTCGAGGCCGAACTGCCCGTCGTGGCCCCGATGGCCGACGAGCGCGGCGACACCCTGCTGCGCTTCGGCGAGTTCCGCTTCGCGCTGTTCCCGCGCGTCGGCGGCCACGTGCCCGACCTCGACCAGCCCGAGCAGCTGCTGTCGCTCGGGCGCATCCTCGGGCGCATGCACGCGATTGGCGCCAGCCGCCCTTTCGCGCACCGCCCGCGCGTCGATATCGAGAGCTACGCCGAGACGAGCTGGCGCCTGATCGCCGCGCACTTCATTCCGCCGGACCTCGAGGCGCCCTACCGCAGCCTGTGCGAGGCACTGGTCCAGAAGCTGCGCGAGCGCTTCCGCCCGGACGAGGCGACCCTGATCCGCACCCACGGCGACCTGCACCCGGGCAACATCCTGGCGCGCGACGGCGCGCTGTGCCTGGTGGATCTCGACGACTGCCGCAGCGCCCCGGCGATACAGGACCTGTGGATGCTGCTCAGCGGCGATCGTCACGAGCGCCTCGCGCAGCTCGCCGAGATCGTCGATGGCTACGAGGAATTCAACGACTTTCCGGGCGCCCAGTTGCCGTTGGTCGAATCGCTGCGCACCCTGCGCCTGATGCACCACGCCGCCTGGCTGGCGGCGCGCTGGCACGACCCGGCCTTCCCGCGCTACTTCCCGTGGTTCAACACGCCGCGCTACTGGTCGGAGCACATCCTGGAGCTGCGCGAGCAGCTGGCCGCCCTGGACGAGGAACCGCTGGCGCTGCAGCGCTGGTGACGGCGGCGCGATGCGCTGGCATCGCGGCCGTGGCGGGCGTATGGATGGCGCATCCCCCCGCGCACGATCACTCCCGCACACGGAGGAGCACTGCCATGAAGTCCCCTGTTGCCCTGCTCGTGCTTCTGCTCATCGTGTTCGCGCCCCCGCCACCCGCCGCCGATGCGCTGCCGCTGTTCGACGGCCTCGGCTCGTATTCGCGCACCATCGCCACGGCTTCGCCCGAGGCGCAGCGCTATTCCGACCAGGAGCTGGCGTTCATGTATGCCTTCGACCACGACGAGGCGATCCGCGCCTGCACGCGTGCCATCGAGGCCGACCGTCGCTACACCGCGCGCGCTGCAGACCGTGCGCGAGATCGTTGCCGACATCCGGATCAAATCGCCGTGCCTGTGTCTGCCGGGCGTCCAGACGTCCGCCCGCGCTCATTCGTTCGCGCCGGCTTCATTAAGATTGGGTAATGCGTCCCCAAACGGGGCGCGCCCTGTTACGAAAGTACCCAGTTTTGTTGAAAATTACGCCATTCTTTCAGTGCGTTTTCCCGAGTAGCGCATTAACCTCCCGGGTTCAGGGCACTTTTGCCCATGCCATCGGGCGTTATTGCCCAATAACTCGAGGACTACCTGCCAATGATCGTCTCCGCTACCCTGCGTAAAGCACTGAAACTCGCACCGGCCCTGGCCGCCGCCGCCCTGCTCGCTGCCCCCGGCAGCGCCAGCGCCTCGACCACCTCCGGCGATGCTTTCGGCATCTGCAGGGCGAAGGTCCGCGCGACCTTCGGCGAGGAAGCCCGCACCAAGCTCAAGCGCATCAAGGAGCGCGGCAGCTTCATCGTGGAAATCAAGGTGTCCGGCGTTGCCGAGAAGCCTTTCACCGCGAAGTGCGAAGTGGCACGCGACGGCACGCTGAGCTCCTTCGAGCACGACGGCCCCGCCAAGTAAGCCGCCGGGGGCCGGGGCGCTGCCAGCGCGCCGGCCCCGTTCGCCTTTCACGACGCCGGGCAATCCGGTGACGCTCTCCCCGCCCCCGACCTCATCCCCTCACGATTTTCAATCCAGCCACGCCGGCACCGGCAGGTTCTTGCGCCTCAGGAACGACGGGTTGAACAGCTTGCTCTGGTAGCGCGTGCCGTTGTCGCACAGGATGGTCACGATGGTGTGGCCAGGCCCCATCTCGCGCGCGAGCCGCACGGCACCGGCGATGTTGATCGCCGAGGAACCTCCCAGGCAGAGCCCCTCGTGCTGCAACAGGTCGAAGACGCAGGGCAGCGCCTCGGCGTCCGTCACCTGGCAGGCAAAATCGGGCGTGAAGCCCTCGAGGTTGCCCGTCAGGCGCGACTGCCCGATACCCTCGGTGATCGATTCTCCCGTCACGCGCAGCTCGCCGTGCGCGTAATGGTTGTACAGCGCCGCGCCGCCGGGATCCGCGAGACCGATGCGCACACGCGGATCCTGCGCGCGCAGGTACTCGGCCACGCCGGCGAGGGTGCCACCGGTGCCCACCGAGCAGATGAAGCCATCGACGCGCCCGCGCGTCTGCTCCCAGATCTCGCGCCCGGTGGTGTCGCGGTGGATCGCGCGGTTGGCGGTGTTGTCGAACTGGTTGGCCCAGACCGCACCCTGCGTTTCGCGCGCCGCGTATTCCTGCGCCAGCCGCCCGGAGATCTTCACGTAATGGTTGGGATCGCTGGCGGGCACGGCCGGCACCAGCCGCAGCTCGGCGCCGCAGAGCATCAGCATCTCGATCTTCTCGGGGCTCTGGGTCTCGGGTATCACGATCGTGGTGCGATAGCCGAGCGCATTGGCCAGCAGGCTCAGCCCGATGCCGGTGTTGCCCGCCGTGCCCTCGACGATGCGCCCGCCCTGGCGCAGCACGCCACGGCGCTCGGCGTCGCGGATGATGCCGAGCGCGGTGCGGTCCTTGACCGAGCCGCCCGGGTTCATGAATTCCGCCTTGCCGAGGATCTCGCACCCCGTCTGTTCCGACACCTGACGCAGGCGAACCAGCGGCGTGTTGCCGATCAGGTCCGCCAGTCCGCTGCTGTTCTCCATGCCGCTCCCCGGAGGTTTCAACCCGGGCGCAACTATACCCGCTCCGGTGCAGCGCCGGCCACGGCGCGCAACGGCGCCAGCGCCGTCGCATCGGCCGCGAACACGCCGTGCTCGCAGATCAGCCCGGTGACCAGCCGCGCCGGCGTCACGTCGAAGGCGAAGTTCGCCGCGCGGCTCGCCAGCGGCGCGTGGCGCACGCTGCGCAGCACGCCGTCGGCGCCCGCGCCCTCGATCTGCAGCACCTCGCTCGCGTCGCGCTCCTCGATCTCGATCTCGCGCACGCCGTCGGTGATCGTCCAGTCGATGGTCGAGCACGGCAGCGCCACGTAGAACGGCACCCCGTTGTCGGCGGCCGCCAGCGCCTTCTGGTACGTGCCGATCTTGTTGCACACGTCGCCCGCGCGCGTGGTGCGGTCGCTGCCGACGATGCAGACATCCACCAGGCCACGCTGCATCAGGTGCCCGGCGCAGTTGTCCGCCACGATGCTGTGCGCGATGCCGCCCTCGCCGAGTTCCCACGCGGTGAGCCGCGCCCCCTGGTTGCGCGGGCGGGTCTCGTCCACCCAGACGTGCACCGCGATACCCGCGGCCGCGGCGCGGTACACCGGCGCCAGTGCCGTGCCCCAGGCGCCGGTCGCCAGCCAGCCGGCGTTGCAGTGCGTGAGCACGTTCAGCACCCCGCGTTCGCGCACCCGGGGCGTGTCGGCGAGCGCGCGCATGATCCCGAGGCCGTGTTCGCCGATGCGCGCGCAGCATGCGGATTCGGAGTGCTGCAGTGCCAGCACCCGGGCGGCGGCTGCCGCGGCACGCGCGGCCAGCGGCGCGGTGCGCAGCACCGCCTGCAGGTCCTCCACGGCCCAGCGCAGGTTGACCGCGGTCGGCCGGCTCGCGATCAGCAGCGCGGCCGCCGCTTCGAGCGCGGCGTCGCTCGCGTCGGCGCGCGCGGCGAAGGCCATGCCGGCTGCCGCCACCAGCCCGATCAACGGCGCGCCGCGCACGTTCATGTCGCGGATCGCCCGCGCGCAATCCGCCACCGAGCCGGGCTGCAGGTAGCGCTGCTCGAACGGCAGGTGCGCCTGGTCGAGCACGGACAGCGCGCAGCGCGCGGCGTCGAACACGAAGGCCGGGGAACGCTCCCAGCCGGGCAGTACAGTCATCGGAACTCCTTCAGAACGCCACGAACCACACGAAGCCGACCACCACCGCGACAGCGATCAGGTTCAGCCCGAAGCCGGCCCGCAACATCGCCCGCAGCGGCACGAATCCGGTGCCATAGGCAATCGCATTCGGCGGTGTCGCCACGGGCAGCATGAAACCGCAGCTACCGGCCAGCGTGGCGACCATGAACAGCGGCAAGGGATCGATGCCGCGCGCGCTGGCCAGCCCCGCAAGCACTGGCATGATAGCCGTGGCGGCCGCGGTATTGCTGGTCAGTTCCCCGGTGAACACGATCGCCACGGCGATCACGCCCACGATCAGCGCCACCGGCACGGATCCGAGCCCCGACGCCCACTGCGCGATCGGCGCATCGGCGCCCGAGGCCGTGAGCGCCGCGGCCAGGCTCAAGCCGCCGCCGAACAGCAGCAGGATGTCCCAGGGAATGCCGCGCGCGGTGTTCCAGTCGAGCAGGCGCTCGCCTTCCAGACCCTGCGCGGGCAGCACGAACAGCAGCAGTGCGCCGATCAATGCGATCACGCCGTCATCGAGGCCGGGAAGACCGAACCAGGCCACCAGTTGCGGGCGCAGCACCCAGCCCAGCGCTACCAGCAGGAACACCGCGCCGGTGCGCCGCTCTGCGGCGCTCGCCGCGCCCAGCCGCGCGCGCTGGGCGCGCAGTTGCGCCTCGTCGCCGGCGAAACCGGCCGCCGGCAGGCGGAAGGCCCCGAAGCACAACCAGAGCCAGGCCAGCGGCAACAGCAGCAGGATCACCGGCACGCCGACGCGCATCCACCCGAGCATCGTGACGTCGATGCCGTAGTGCGCACGCAGGTAACCGGACATGATGAGGTTCGGGGGCGTGCCGATCGGGGTGCCCATGCCGCCGATCGAGGCCGCGTAGGCTATACCGAGGATCAGCGCCGCGCCGAAAGCCTCGCTGCCGTCCGCCTCGGCGCCGGGGCGCTGCTCGCGGCGGGGCTGCAGCACGCTGATCCCCATCGGGGCCAGCATCATCATCGTGGGGGTGGTTCGCAGCCACATCGACAGCAGCGCGGTGACCAGCATGAAGCCGCCGACCAGGCGGCGCTGTCCCGAGCCCACCGTGACCAGCATCGCCAGCGCGATGCGCCGGTGCAGCCCGCAGCGCTGCAGCGCCAGCCCCAGCATGAAGCCGCCCATGAACAGGAACACGATGTTGCTGGCGTAGGGCGCCGCGGCGGCGCCGAAGCCGATCGAAGTGAACAGCGGCAGGATGACCAGCGGCAGCAGCGCGGTGGCGGCAAGCGGCACCGCTTCGGTCATCCACCACAACGCCATCCAGATCGCGAGCCCGAGCACCACGCGCGCATCGTGCGCCATGGCGCTGGCGCCGAGGGCGAACCACAGTGCCGCCGCCAGTGGCCCGCTGCACAAACGCGCACCGCGCAGCAGGCGCTGAACTCCCGTGCTCTCTTGCATCGCGTCTCCCGTGGAACGCGAGTATAGCCGCGCGCCCCGCGGGGAAGCCGCCGGGCGGAAACGGGCGCGCTCAGTGGGTCAGCGCGCGGCGCTGCATGGCGCTCATCGACTGGTGGCAACTCTCCATCCACAGCGGCCAGTCGCTCGGCAGCATGCCGTACAGGCGCTCCTCCAGATGGAGGCGCTCGCGGCAGGGCAGTCCGCCGAGCGCGCGGTCGGCCGCGTCGAAACGCCGCACCGCTTCGCGCCAGATCAGCGGGTCGGCACAGTGCTGCGCCCAGATGATCGCGTTGTGCAGGGGCTTGAAGATGTCCGGCGTCATTTTGTCGTGCTCCTTGCGCTGTGCGAGGAGCTTGAATCAAGAATGATGCCATGTAAAAACAGTATGAAGAATGTTCCGTATATCATTGTTTTTGAGAACAAACCGTCTCCCGAGACCCAAGGCGAATCGCATGATTGCGGTGTCATTTTGTCGTCAACCACCCGGCGCGCCGACCCATATGGGCCGCGCGTCGGAGGACGTCAGCATGTATAGCCGAAATGCGCGCCGCTTGCCCGGGCGCTCAGGAAAGATCGCGCTTGCGCACCACCTGGTCATCGACCATGCGCACGTGCCGCCGTGCCACGTAGCTGTAGATCACCGGCACCACGAACAGCGTGAACAGCGTGCCCACCAGCATGCCAAAGGTGATCACGATGCCGATCGAGACCCGCGCCTGGGCGCCGGCGCCGCTGGCGAACAGCAGCGGCATGACGCCGAAGACCATCGCCGCCGTGGTCATCAGGATCGGGCGCAGCCGCACCGAGGCGGCCTCGATCACCGCATCGACCGCGCCGGCATCGCGGATCTCCTGCTGGCGGTTGGCGAAGTCCACGATCAGGATGCCGTGCTTGCTGATCAGCCCGATCAGCGTCAGCAGGCCGACCTGGGTGTAGATGTTCATCGTGGCCATGCCGAGCGCGAGCGGCACCAGCGCCCCGCACACCGACAGCGGCACGCTCACCAGCACGGTCAACGGATCGCTGAAGCTCTCGAACTGCGCCGCGAGCACCAGGAAGATCAGCACGAAGGAGAACAGGAAGGTGAACAGCAGCACGTTGCCTTCGGTCATGAACTGGCGCGACTGGCCGACGTAATCGGCGCGAAAGCCCGCCGGCAGCAGGCTGCGGCCGGTTTCCTCGAACCACGCGATGCCCTGCCCCAGCGACACCCCCGGGGCCATCAGCGCGCCGACGGTCGCGGAATTGAGCTGCTGGAACTCGGTGAGCTTGTTGGGCCGGTTCTCGCGCGCCTGCGACACCACGGCGGACAGCGGCACCAGCTCACCGCTGTCGGTGCGCAGGTAATAGGTGTCGAGCATGTCGGCCGAGAGCCGGTACTCGCGCTCGAGCTGCAGGATCACCTCGTAGCTGCGGCTGTCCAGGCTGAGGCGCGAGGACTCGTTCTCGTTCAGGAACGTCGAGAGCGTGCAGATCGGAAGAGCACACGTCTGAACTCCAGTCACGTGGCCTTATCTC
>OEIV010000912.1_pt1 | contig 14808 bp, 9 predicted proteins | sample 1539231 | NCBI WGS metagenome assembly OEIV01 (sample SAMN03794762, study PRJEB22550) | activated sludge metagenome | feature: wastewater treatment plant; material: activated sludge; isolation source: Wastewater treatment plant of a petroleum refinery complex | place: Argentina: Buenos Aires ...
CTAGTAAAACGCTGGCAGGGTTTAAAACCCTGCCAGCGTTCATAATACCCTACATTGCAGGGACTGCTAAAATATAAGAAAAAAAGCCCAATGTATGTACTGTAGTTTACTTTAAAACCAACCGCTTTTTCTACGGGTTGTTTTACCCCCTAACCCTAATACCCCTAGCAAAGTACGTGTGATAATGTTTGCAGCAGTGCGACCAACCTGTCTGGTAACTGAACTACTTAAAATGGTATCTAAAGTACTCTTTTCCTCTTTCTTGCTTGCAGGCTTTTCAGCTTCTTCTTCCGCATCCTGTTGCGCAGCAACAGCGAGTTTTTGGTTCAGCATTTCATAGGCGCTCACTTCATCGATTTCTTCGTTGTATTTTCGGGCTATTTTCGATTCTGCTACAATATGTGCAATTTCACTTTCGTTCAATACATCCATTCGTGAAGCAGGTGGACAAAGCAAGGTATGTACCAAAGGTGTCGGTATGCCTTTTTCATTCAATAAGGTTATCAAAGCCTCCCCAATGCCGAGCTGTGTAATGATATCTTCTGTTTTATAATATTCAGTTTCAGGAAAATTTTCTGCTACTTTTTTAATATCCTGTCTATCTTTTGCAGTAAAAGCACGCAAGGCATGTTGCACTTTCATCCCTAGCTGACCCAGTATAGATTGTGGTATATCATTTGGATTTTGGGTTATAAAAAAAATGCCCACCCCTTTAGAGCGTATCAGTTTGATAATGGTTTCTAATTGTTGTAATAAGGCCGAAGTTGCATCCTGAAAAATAAGATGTGCTTCATCAAGAAACAACACTAAATTGGGTTTTTCTACATCACCCGCTTCAGGTAAAGTTGCATACAACTCAGCAAGCAATTGTAACATAAAAGTTGAAAACAACTTTGGACGATCTTGCAAATCAGCCACTCGCACAATAGAAACCATTCCCTTTCCATCATTGTTATAACGCATCAAATCGTCAATCTCAAATGACTTCTCCCCAAAAAACACATCCGCCTTTTGTTGTTGCAATTCAATAATTTTTCGCAAAATGGTACCGGTCGACTGAGGTGAAATACTGCCATATTCAGCTTTGATTTCCTCTTTGCCTTCATTGTTTAAATATTGTAATACTTTAATCAAATCTTTCAAATCGAGCAAAGGCAATTGATGGTCGTCACAATATTTAAAAATCATCGAAACAATGCCCTCCTGGGTATCATTGAGGGTAAGTATTTTGGAAAGTAATACAGGTCCAAATTCTGAAACGGTAGCTCGCATACGCGTGCCAGGTTCTTTACTGATTGATAAAAATTCGATGGGAGAACAATCTGCCTTATATTCGATGCCAATATGTGCACAACGTTCAACAATACGGTCGTTGAGAGCACCCATCGCACCTATACCACTTAAATCGCCTTTGATGTCCATCATCATGACAGGCACCGAAGCATTGCTCAATCCTTCTGCAATCAGTTGCAAGGTCTTGGTTTTGCCCGTACCGGTAGCACCTGCTATGAGGCCATGACGATTCATGGTTTTAAGGGGCAAATACACTTTGGCTTCACTCACTGGTTTGCCATCGAGCATAGCAGCTCCCATTAGGATGGTTTCACCTTTGAATGTATAAGCCTGTTGGATGGATTCTTGAAATGACATGGTCTATTTTTTGGTGAAATTAAATATTTTATTGATTGTAAAAACTAGTTTTATTAATTTTACTCAATATATTTTTTATCCTTTTCAAACCTTACCGATTCATTATGGAAACACTTGCATTACTAACCAGCATCGAAACAAAAATAAAAAAACTTCAATTGCGTAATGAACGACTGGAAAAAGATAATGAAGAATTAAAAAAAACAGTGTTTGAATACCTACAAAAACTGGAGCTTCAAAAAAAGAATGTGGATCAAACAAAGCACGAACTAATGGCATTGCAATTAAGTAAAACCACCAATATGGATACGGCACATTTAAAAAAAGAGCTCGACCACTATATCTATATGATTGATAAATGTATTGCAAGTATTCATGTTAAATAAATGACTGTCAAGAGGGTAATTGTAACTGCATTTATAAAAATGCAGTCAAATTAAAAGTGTAACTTTGGGATTACAATTTCGAAATCCATGAAAAAATTATTTATTTATTTCAGTTTGCTGCTTATGGCAAGCAACAGCCTTGCTCAAGTGATTCTTATTGACACGGTAACGTATGACTTACCTACCGATAATATTCAACATGCATTTAAGGATTCCATTTATAATAATACTCCAAACACCATTTCCATCACATGGAATAAATCTTCTGACAATTTAGTGTCTGGAGTCACGGGTATTGGCATTGCAGATGACGGTGCCGCTTTTGTTTATGACACTACATCTCATTTATTTACGATGTCATTTGGGTCAGTCGCGGGTTTATACATCTACTTAAAAGCTGATACGAATGCAATTATTGGCACATCGTATGTGACACTTACCACACAATTTTACGGCAGTATGGTTTTTAAGATTAATACCGTTCCTGCGGCACCCCCACCTTCTTGCAATGCTGGTTTTATTATGTATGAAGATACGCTTGCAGCCCCGCATACCTATATCGGTATCAATACCTGTTTCGGTAATCAACTAACGTACGACTGGTCATGGGGCGATGGCACACCAAACGATTCAGGCCCTTTTCCTTCACACACTTATGCTGCAGCAGGCATTTATAATATATGTGTAAGTATTAGCGATACCAACGGTTGTACAGATACTTATTGCAGCAATGAAAATATCAATAAAACCTTATCACCCTGGTACACTATTACTTTTGGCAACCCCAATCAGGTGGCTGACAATGCAACGCCAAAACCTGTTATTTACCCGAATCCTATTCAGGGCGAATTGTTTATAAAGGGGAAAAATGCAATGACTTACCATATCGAAATTTTTAGTTTAAATGGCACTAAAGTGTTTAATTCTTCATTCAATGGAAATCAGTCAGTCAATATTTCCAGCCTTGCTAAGGGGATTTATGTTGCAAAAATAACAGATACAAAAGGTGACTTTCAGCATATCAAATTACTGAAGGAATAAAATGTTTTTGACTTCGTTTACTTAAAGATGAAATATAGAAGCTGCTATCGCTTGTGCTTTTATCAATGCTTCCTGATTGATCTGCATTGTAAAACCTTTTGTTTGAAGATAGGCCATTAACTGCTCAGTAGCCAAATTACCTACTAAATCATTTTGTGCCATTGGGCAACCACCGATACCACCGATGGCACTATCAAATCGGAAACAATGACTTTGCAAAGCGGCTTCAATTTTTTCGCTAGCGGTTTCCTTTGTTGAATGAAAATGCGCCCCAAATTCAAGGTCGGGAAATGCCTCATTTAAATGCGAAAAAATAGTCTGGATATTTTCAGGATTTGAAACCCCTACGGTATCACTCATTGCAAAAATACCAATACCCAGTGCTTGTAATTGTTGCACCCATTTGATTGCAATCTCTGCATTGTAGGTTTCACCATAAGGATTGCCAAAACCCATAGAAATATAAATCACGAGTTGCTTTTTATGTTGCAGACATAATTTTTGTATATCAGCTACCCTACCCAACGACTCTGCAATACTGCTATTGGTATTGAGTTGCTGAAAGGTTTCAGAGATGGAAAAAGGAAAACCTAAATAGCTAATTTCATCAAACTGGACAGCCTCTTCAGCCCCTCGTAGATTTGCAATAATCGCTAACAATTTAGTAGCAGACATGCGAATGCCTTTAAGTACTTCTTTGGTATCGGCCAATTGAGGAATGGCTTTGGGAGAAACAAAAGAGCCAAAATCAAGGGTATCGAAACCCACTTCCAACAATTGATTGATATATTGAATTTTGGTTTGTGTTGGAATCATTTCTGACCAACCTTGCATAGCGTCTCGCGGACATTCTATAAGTTTTATTTGTTGCATAAGACAAAGATAAGGAATAGATTATTGTGGAAAGCCTCCGGGGCCTTGCGGAAAACAAATTATTAAAAAGGTATTTTGAAACTTACTTTTTGCACAAACCATATTTGTTAATTTGATGCTTTACTCAGTATCAATTTCCTTAAATAGGCATGATTATTCATTTGTACTTTAATCAAATAAATACCATCGTTTAATAAACTTACATCAAGCAAGTGTCCATCCTTTTTTCCGAAACCACTCTGTACAAGTCTTCCTGAAAAGTCAATGATTCGGTATTCAAAATCTTGTGCTACCCAAATAGTACATGAGCTGTTGGCTGGGTTAGGATACACGATAATGGGGTCTTCTTCATTAATACTTTCAAGACCAGTACCTGCAGGATTTATATGTTGTGCATAAATATCAGCCCCTGCACGATAATCCATCCAGGTAACAATAGCACCTCCACTATTATCTGAAACCATTCTTGGAAAAAACTGATCATCTGTTGCAGTACTGACTGCGGTGCCTTCTGCGGTATATATGGGAGTGCCGGAAGCGCTCACCCTTTGTATTGTGATATCATTATTATCATCGTCCCATGCTACTATAGCACCACCTGCCCCATCAGGTATCATTTCTAAATATTCCTGAAAACTCAGTTTACCACTGATCAATATCCCGTTGTATGCCCACTGTTTTGTACCTGCTGCGTTGACCCTCTGGGCATACACCTTATAGTCAGTATTGTTTCGATAATCTGTCCAGGCAATGATGGCCCCACCATTATTATCACTTACGATATTCGGATAAGTTTGTACTTGAAAAGCGGTGCAGATGGTATCGCCATTAGGGGTCCATTGGATGACGCCTGCACTATTGACCAATTGAGCATAAATATTCAGATCGGTCCTTTTATCCTGCCAGGTAATAAAGGCGCCCCCATTGCCGTCGGTACAAAGATGAGGAAATTGTTGATTCCCGCTTAAATTACAAATCACCTTACCATTATTTCCCCATTGGGTGACGCCAGCAGCATTTACTCGTTGCGCATAGATGTCTGAATTACCATACCCCTGACGATCATCCTGCCAGGTAAAGATAGCTCCACCATTTCCATCTGCAATAAGGTCGTAATTTAATTGTACATCTGGTGCATTACATATCAGCACACCAGCAGCATTCCATTGTGTGTTTCCGTTTGAATCAATGCGTTGGGCATACAAATCGTTCGTTTGATTACCTGCCTGCATTTCTTTCCATAAAATAAAGGCGCCACCATTCCCATCCTCCACTAACTCAGGAAGATATTGATATTCAATTGTAGAAGAAATTGCCTTGCCATTTTGTGTCCATTTTACTATTCCATTTTTGTCGATACGTTGCGCATATATATCCTGGGTGCCTGGGGTTCTGCTATCGTACCAGCAGATTATAGCACCTCCTTTACCGTCAGAACAAATGACCGGATAAATTTGCCTTTCAGATTGAATACAGATTGGAACACCATTTGTGGTCCATTGCACATTGCCATTTGCTGAAATTCTTTGCGCATATATATCCGTTATATTACCCTGAATCCTGTTGTCGTACCAGGTAATGATAGCTCCACCGAGTCCATCTGTGGTCACTCTTGGATCTTGCTGATAATCGGTTGCTGTACAAATTGGATTATTGATACTCAAATCGGTCGCCCATTGGCCTTGCATAGAAGGGGCATAGAAAGTGCACAAAGCAAGAATAAAAATAAATAACTTCAGAAATTTCATCATTTTTCAAAAATAGGGTAATAATTCATAAGGAGAAAACATTTTCTCCATGAGATTTTAGTGACTAAATGAATGAATATTTGTGCAATGATATGAATGAATATTCCTAAAATAATTCCTTGGGTGATCACCATGAAAATATGCTAACAAAAATAAAAAGTGTTCCAATGATTCGCTAAACACAATTCATTAATGCTTATTTGTTCATCGGTATTGGCTACACTTACGACGATTTGTTTATTGTTGATTTCGTTTACCATTTTTTCAGATTGTAAGTACACCCCATAAATCTGATGTCCTATTTTGTTGCTATTGTTGCAAATCCAGTCAAATGGAATATTGTGCGAAACAAGGTATTGCGCTATGAATTTCCCTCTTTTACCTGCCCCCCAAAGCACCAATTTTTTGGACGGATCAAAATCAATCTTTAAAAAATGATGGCATTTCAAAGTAAGTAACGCTTCTCCCTGATAATGAGCTACCTGCCTTGTGGTACGATGAGGATAATCGCGCCAGTGAAATAAAACCTCCTTACAAGCAATCGGTATCAATTGTTGCTGATACATCCTGAAACATAAATCGTAATCTTCGGGATACATCACAGTATCGAAGGCACCTGACCGATCAAAGTCTTCACGATGAAGCATCCAGCAAGGTGAGGGAATCACACATTCCTTATACACTTCATCAAAACAATTGCCTTCGCTAATCAGCGTATTCATCCATCGTTCATAATTCTGAAAACCTTCGCCAATACCTGTTGCACAAAAATATTTTACCTGCCCCAGTGCCAAATAGCCACTTCCCCATTCTTTTAGTTGGTTAAGCATATGCTCATATTTATGCAGTTCATTGATGTCATCAGAATCCATACGTGTAATATAGTTCCCTTTTGATTGTTGGTATCCAGTTTGCAAAGCAGCAGTGACCCCTTTACCATTGTTCTTCAATACCTGTATACGTTTGTCATGCTGAGCATACGACATTAATATTTCATGACTACGATCTGTTGAATGATCATCGATTGCCATTAACTCCCAATTCGACAGGGTTTGATTTACAATAGAATCAAGACAGTCTTGCAGAAAGGCTTCCGTGTTTTTGACAGGCATGATGATACTAAGCATGTGGTAGGGTTCAGATTATTTTTAAATTCTTGATTTACAATATTTAATTATTGAAAAAGTTTGTAAATCAAAATTCGGGTTAAAAATACAGAGAGATTGATGGATTGTTTGATTTCATTTTTTATACCGATTTTAAGTAGTTAACTTAATAAATGTATTTGGCATCATATGTTTAATGAGTATCGTAAATAATGACCTCAACACCAGAAGGCAATATGGGCAACCATTCGATATGCAAATTACTTTCTTCCGCACGGCGTTTCATATTTTCCATGCCATTCCCCTTTTGGGGTTCATGCTGAAATCCTATGCCATTATCTTTGAGACTTATGTGCAGATGTTCATTACTTGCAAAACGAATATGTATTGCTGTACAACCACTATGTTTCAAAGCGTTATTAAGGCATTCTTTCAAAATCAAAAAAATGTTTAATGCTTTATAGGGTGTAAATTCAATATTATTTGTAATATTTTCATCGTAATAATAGCTGATATGCGGATAGTTTTGCATCATGCGTTGTGCCCATGCTTTAAAACGGTCGGCTAATGTAGTGGCATGCAATTGTTCATTTTTTAATACCCAGATCGAATCGCTTAACTGGGTCACGATAGCCTTTGCATTCTCTTCAAGTTGTGAAATAATAGGCCCATTGTCATCAGTCCGACTTTCTTTCAGGTTACTGACATGGCTGCGATAGCTGCTGCATATGACCCGAGATTGTCATGTAGATCGGCGGCGATTCGGTTGCGTTCTTTTTCTTTTGCATGGTTTACGGCTTGCAGGGTGTATTCCTTTTCTTCACTGAGTGCATCTTCCATTTTTTTAACTTTGGCAAAATGATATTTTCTGTATTGCAGCCAAACAAAAATAAAAATGATTATCAATGCCACAGCAGTACCGAAATAAAAATATTTATTTTTTATAATGATATTTTCTTGTTGGTTAATGATGTATTCCTTTTTCTGTAATTGATATTTAACTTCTATTTCTGCAATGGCATCTTCAGAATTGGTTTTGTATAAGGAATCTTTTAAACCAATCACTTCATATAAAGTATTTGCATACTCATTTAATTTATTTGCTTTTTTATAATTTTCGGCTAAGACTATTTTTAAAAAAATAAGTTTAGATAAGTAGTTTCCTTTTTCGGCTATCGCAATTCCTTTTTGGGCAATGGCGATCCCTTTTTCTGATTGATTGATGGAGGCATAAAAGGAAGATAGCTGTGCCATATCTGAAATCGTATAAAACAAATCCCCTATTTGCTCTCTCAGTTTCAAAGCTACTTCCAAATCATTTTCAGCAGCTTTATCTTTTCCATCAGACATAAAAATACCTGCCCGAATATTTAAACCATTCGATTCATAGAACAAATTTTCTGTGATTCTACTAAAGCGAATACCCATATTGACAAAATGCAAAGCCGAGTCGATATTATTTTGGCTATTGTAACAAGCCCCTAAATTATTGAAAATAGCCGCTGATGCAAAAAGAAGAGATGAATCCTGGGTAAAGGATATCCCTTTTCTTAGCCAGGTAATCGCTTCATTATACTTTTCTAATTCCATATTTGCCCAACCCATTAACGTATATCCTTTAAGAATGGTTGCATAGTCTTTGCTTTTTTCTGCAAGATGGAGCAATTTAAGAATTTCATGGATTGCTTCTTTAAACTGATTATTTCTGATTAAAGCAGTTGATCGAATAGCAATCAAATCAAGATTTAGTTGTTGATAATTTTGTTCTTCGGGTAATATACTCAATATACTATCTGCATATAACAATGACTCTTTGGGCTTTCCTGATTTGAATAAATAAATACAATACAAACTTGTAAATTTTAAATATTCAGGTGAATTATATTTTGATACTTTTTTACCCCATTGTAAATACTTATTTAAACTATCCGCACCAAGTGAATGATGCTGATTACCCATAGCCAGCAATGTTTGACGAAGCTCGAAATCAGTTTTCGCATCATACAATTTTACTCGAATTGCTTCGATGGTTTTTGTTTGAGCAAAACCAATCACACCATTGAATACCAAAAAAAGTATCGTAAATATTTTGCAGCATGTTCCAAGCATGTAAAAAAGTAATCTTATAAAAAGTAAATATATTTATTATGATTTAGATAAAATAATTAAGTCGCTGTAAATATGAATTGATTTTTTTAAATATGATTTCATCTCCCATACTACAAATTAAGTATTGATGGCTTAGTTGAATAGATTGACTTTTGTTCTTGTTAAAGTATTGAAATATTAATTAGTCATTTTAATCAACCCTGAAAAAAAATAATCAAGCCATGAAATCATTTCTAATCAGCCTATTTGCTTTACTAAGTATTACATTTTCATTACAAGCACAAAACTGGACAGGTGCGGTCAGTTCAAATTGGGATGACCCAAATAACTGGAGCCCTGCAAATGTGCCAAATGCTAATTCTGCAGTAAACATAACCAATGTTGGCAACAGTCCACAATTACAGAGTAATGTAACCATAGGCGTTATTAATGCAAACACCGGTGTTGCATTAGATTTCAATGGATATTCCATGACAATTACAAGCAATACCGGTGGCTATAAAGTATTTAATGGCGTTACGTTTAATAATACCAATGCGGGTAGTGATATTGTATTAAACATGAATACAGGTGGGTCAGGATACTATGCCACCTTTGACGCTTGCACCATTAATGATAAAATCACTTTTAACTTGTCAGGTGACAATGCCTTTTACGAAGGTAGTACCGCAAATCAATATAACGGAGATGTAGTGTATAATGTGAGTAGTGGAATGGCTACCTTCCTTTCATACGCTGCTGCATCGCAATATGCAGGAAACTTTAGCTTTGTAAGAACTGTTGGTGGTACAAGTATTATATTAGGTTCTGGTGCTACTATCGGTGGTAATTTTAGTTTACAAAATGTTTTAGGTGGCATCATCAGAATTGGCCATGCCAGTATCCCCACAAATGTGGGTGGCACCTGTAATATCAATGCAGTGTATCCTGCTGCTGATGAATTTGTATTACGCAGGTTTAAGAATCAAACAAATGGGGGCAGCATTTATGTTCAAAACTCCCGGGCATTTGACATACAAGACGATACTTTAAATGTAAGTTCAATGACATTGCAGGGTTATGGGCCCTATGGATATGCTCTGTTTTTACATAACAAATTAATCGGGAATCTATCAATCGAAGACGATGCAAATTTTGGTTCTGGTTATAATACATCCATCAATGACAATCATATTACAGGAAACACTACCGTTACAATCAATGGCTCAAATGCATTATATGAAGCCAGTAATGCAAATGAAGCGAATACTTTTATAGGCAACACTGTTTTCAATTTAAATAGCGGTGCACCTGCATACATCAGTCATTTAGATAAATCAATGTTTAATGGCAACCTTAGCATCCTACGAACAGTTGCAGGATATACAAGGGCTTTAACGCAGGTGCCGACATTAATGGAAATTTCATTTTTAATAACGCTACATCTGGAGATAACGATTTAGGCAATTTAGCTAATTTAACCCTGGTGAGCGGAACGGTTAATATGAATATCAATCTTTCACCAATTGGAAATTTCAACTTGTTGCATTTTAACAATCAAACGGCAGGTGGAAAAATAAATGTATTCAATACCAGAGGATTCAATATTCAAAACGACAGCTTGCTTGTTGACTCTTTAAATGTGATGTATTATACAGGGAGTGCCTATTCATTGTTAACAAACAATCTGATTACAGCACATGTAACCATAGCAGACAGTGCCAATTATGGCGGTGGTTATGTAACTTCTATCCAAAACAATACAATCAATGGCAATACAAAGTTTCGTAGTTCCAGCTCAAATGGATTTTACGAAGCTCAAGGAGCCAATATGCAAAATATATTTAACGGCCACTTAATTTTTGATGTTGTTGGAGCTGCCTCTGTATTCGTTAGTCTTGATGCCAAGTCAACCATCAATGGCAACTTTACTTTCAACCGAACTACTGCTGGTTATAGTTCTTTATTTAATGCAGGGGTAGACCTTACAGGTAACTTTAGCTTCGTTAAGAATGGATCGGGAGGCACAAGTATTGGCAACTTAAACAGCAAAACCAGCATTGGTGGAACAATCAATATCAATTCAACGCAAACGACAGATGATATTTTTAATATTCATCGGGTGCAAAATTATACCAATGGTGGCAGCATCAATCTTCAATCAATCAGAGGTATGAGTATATTACAAGATACCCTCTTATTGACTTCCCTCAATATTACAGGATATGGGGGGCAAGCATATGCTTATTTTTACGATAATTTTATTACGGGAAATGTCACTACACAAGACGACCCAGGCTATACGAATGGGTATATCACTCTTTTACAAAACAATACAATCAATGGCAATAGTGAATTCAATAACCTGGGATTCAATTCATTTATTGAAGCCAACACGGCTAATTTACCAAACACTTTTAATGGAAATGTAATTTTTAATGTGAATAATAGCGGAGGCCTTTTTGTAAGTCATGAAGCTCAATCAGTATATAATGGCAATTTGAGCATCAACAGAAATGCAGGTGGGTATACGAGAATTTTTAATTTTGGGGGACAGGTCAATGGTAATTTTTCCTATATCAAAAATGCTGCTGGAGCAAGTGAGATAGGCAATATAGGCCTAAAAACAACGATCGGTGGCACCTTGACAATGGCAGTAACCCAAACCTTGTCAGATAATTTTAATATATTCTGGCTTCAAAACGGCACAGCAGGTGGTGACGTAAATATTCTTAATACCAAAGCAATTAATTTTCAAAAAGATTCATTTAAAGTCAATACACTTTCTATCACAAACAATGGTGGCGTGGCTTACACATATTTTTTAAATAATAAGGTTGAGGGAAACTTTAATTTTGTGATTGACTCATCTTATGGTTTGGGTTATTTGACTTTTATAGAAAAAAACACCATCACCGGTAATACTACTTTTACAAACAATGGAAGCAATGAGATGCTCGACGGAAATGCCGCAGAATCAGGGAATACATACCTGGGCAATACAACTTATACACGTACGGGAGGTATAATCCATATTGGGAATGGGGATACAAATTCATACGGAGGTAATTTGATTTTCAATTCTTCATTGCCAATCAATGCCAATCAAATACAATTGATAGGTAATGCAAATACAACCATCGACCAAATGAATACAGCAGACATTACGATTCAAAAATTGATCATGAATAAAAATAGTAATGCCAATGTCACTCTTCAAAAGCCTGTTAGTATACTCAATTCATGTCATTTCATTGCTGGCGATATTATATCTCAAGCAGTCACCCCTTTAATATTTTTAGATAATACCACCCAAAACGCAGCCAATGACAATAGCCATATTGTAGGGGCTGCACTCAAAATAGGCGACGATGTTTTTAGCTTTCCACTGGGAAATGGCTCAGAACTTAATTCAATTTCAATAACAGCACCTAGCACAGTTAACGATAGCATACTGGCAAATATATTTATACAACATCCTGATACAGGTGGCTATTTCATTGCATCAAAAGATCCTACACTTATCAATATTGCCCCTTATCATTATTGGACGTTGAACAGAATCAGCGGATCAAACCCGCTTACGGTGCAATTGGGTTGGGGCACACCCTGTGTAAGTGCTGGTATTACAGATTTACCCACATTAGCTGTTGCACGGTGGAATGGGAGCAGTTGGGAAAATTTAGGCAATAGCGCTACTACCGGCAGTCCTGTAAATGGCACGGTCACCATGTCAGGCACTACTACAAATTTTGGTCCCTTTGCATTGGCCAGTACTTCCAATTTAAATCAGTGGATAACCACGATCACCGCTTCCAATACACCGATATGTGCAGGAGACAGTACGGTACTGACAGCTACAGGCGCAATCACTTATACATGGATGCCCGGTAATTTAAGTGGCAATATTGTAACGGTAAATCCTTTAGCGACAACAACTTATACAGTAACAGGCACAGGAGCGTTCGGCTGTATCACAACAGCTACTAAAACAATAGATGTGCTGGTAATCCCAACTTTAACTGCTAGCACAACAAATGATGTAATATGTACTGGGGCAAGCACCACCATTACGGTGAATGGTGCAAACACCTACTCATGGCAACCTGGATCGTTGACGGGGGCTTCTAATATAGTCATCCCACCCGTCAACACCGTATACACTATTACTGGTACCCATGCCAACGGATGCACCAATACTGTAACCCAAATGATTACCGTAGGTGTTTGTGCCCCGTGCGGAACTGATATTGTCATTTCAACTTCACCTTATTCTATACTCCTAACCGAATCGACAACCTATATCGAAACCAACGGAACGGTTATGATAGATAGCGGAGCCTATGTAAAATTTGATGCTGCACCTACTTCTTATGTCTTACTAAAACCAGGGTTTATGGCTAAATACGGTTCGGTGTTTATTGCCCAAGCTTTGAATGGCTGTACAGCGGGTTCGCCACAGTTGCCTCAAAATAAAACAACTGGTTTACCTGCTGTTAACAATGAGGAAGAAGGCATCTTTATTTATCCCAATCCCACTACCGGCAAAATCACCATTGAGCATCCTGCAAGTCTGAAAGAAGCCTTTATACTTGATCTGATGGGTAAGAAAGTAAGGCAAATCCATTTGTCATCAGAAAATAAATCTGATATCGATATCAGTGATTTACCCAATGGTGTTTACATCTTTTATGTCGCAGGGTATACCAATTTTAAAATCATTAAAAACTAACAATAAAACCTTTAAAAAATAACAATCATGAGAAAATCAATCTTTTTAATGTCAGGATTTATACTTGCTGCAAGTATCAGTAATGCACAATTATACTCGAGTGGCAACAACGTTATTGCCGGCACTAACGTAGGTATTGGCAACAGTTCACCCAGTACAAAATTGCATATCAAAACCGTCACTACAGGTGAGCTTCTGCGCATGGAAAATACCAACCCTCTGGGTTTTGGTAAGTTTACATTATTTAATGATGAGGCTGCTAACTATGCTACTTTTACGAAATACGGAAGTACCGTTGCAGGCGGCTATCCGGGTATCGTATCGCAATATCCTTATGCAAACATGTTAGCCTTTGGTAATAATGGAGGTGTTGCTTTGTTTACGGCTAGTGGTAATGTGGGTATCGCCATAGCAAAAGCAGGTACTACCAAGCTTAAATTTAATGTAGACTATAATACCGAAAATTTGGGCATTGGCGGTAGCAATATACCACGTACGAATGTGCATATCAACAGTGCAGTTAGCGGTGATACTTTAAAAATTACCAATTCAACTACAGGACATACAGCTACTGATGGACTAGATATCAGAACAACTGGATTGACAGCGGCCATTTTCAATCGTGAAAATAGTTCACTTGACTTCGGTACCAATAATATTTCAAGAGTGAAAATTTTAGCGGATGGAAAAGTATCTATCGGTTCGGTGAGCACGCCTGCCGGCTACAAATTGTATGTAGAAGAAGGTATATTGGCAGAAAAAGTTAAAGTGGCTGTGAAAACTACGGGCGAATGGTCTGACTATGTTTTTGCAAAGGATTACAAACTACTGCAATTACCCGAAGTAGAAGCTTATATCAGTACCCACAGTCATTTACCAGGTGTACCTTCTGCACAGGATGTAGTAGATAACGGTATTGATATGGCTAAAATGGATGCCAAGCTTTTAGAAAAAGTTGAAGAGCTAACAATCCATTTAATTGAAATGAATAAAAAAATGATGGAAATGAAAAGCAATATGACCGAGATGAAAAACAAAATTGAAGAATTGGAAAAACAATAATCCCCTAATACTTATGATAAATAAATGGGCCACTTAGGTGGCTCATTTTTTTTTAATAACAAATTTCAATGATAATCCGTAAAAGAGCACCAGTACATCAACTGGTTACACAGTATCTGCTG
>OEIV010000913.1_pt1 | contig 14798 bp, 17 predicted proteins | sample 1539231 | NCBI WGS metagenome assembly OEIV01 (sample SAMN03794762, study PRJEB22550) | activated sludge metagenome | feature: wastewater treatment plant; material: activated sludge; isolation source: Wastewater treatment plant of a petroleum refinery complex | place: Argentina: Buenos Aires ...
GTACCTCAGGTTTTTCAAACTCGACACCGTATCGTGTCTGCATGACCATTTTCCAGCTTGTAACATCAAGCATCCGGTAATGTAGCCGTAGCTCGAGCTCTGGCATCCAACGCTTAATAAATGCACGGTCGCTATGTATTGAGTTCCCTGCAAGCACCGCCGGCTCTGATCCAAAATGATGGTCGATTAGTGCTATGAGTTCTTTTTCGACCGCCTCGAGAGGTTTCGAACCATTCAAGTTGGCTAAAAAATCATCACGGTTATCTGGAAAATCACGCCACCATGTATTTTCATTCATACGCTCAAGCACCAGCTCACGAGAATAGCCAATACGTGATTCATAACTTTCAAGCGTCTCAAATGAAGCATCGGTCACCTCAGCTGCGACTTCAAGTATTACATCCTTTTCAGGTACGAGTCCCGTCATCTCTAAATCAATCCAAAGAAATTTGGTCGGTACGAATGGTTGTTTCATCTTGAGCAACAGTATAACGTACTACACCTCTTGAGAACAAAAAGTTGATTACTCGCCTTTTGACGTTTTCATGCTAAGCCAATGCTCAATTTCACGAGCGTTATCTCGTTTGGTTTCAATTATTAATCTTCGGAACTTATCTTTTTTTGTCGTAATAACCAGCACGTTATGTAGCATCGGTGCTCGGAGACCTCGGGGCTTATGAGCGTAGACAAAGTCCCAGCCTTCATCAGACCAATAGCTCCCTGCCATGATCCAACGTGGCAAGTAACTTCCAGGCATGCGCACCATCATTCTTGACCAATCTGAAAAAACTTCATGAAATTTTATCGAGATGATATCACTTCTTTCAACTGATACTTTTGCGCGTAACGCAGCTATTTGCTCAGGACCTTCTAAGATAAATGACAGCTTGTCTGGTGTTAGTGTGTAGTACATAAGCGTGGGTCTCCTGCTTATCTCTCACTTATAGTATGGCACACATAACCCTAATTATTTATGCTTCTTAAAATCGAGAGAAAGCGAATTGATACAAAAGCGCATGCCCGTCGGCTGATCGTATGCATCGTTAAATACATGACCGAGATGCCCGCCGCAATTCGCACATGAAATCTCAATACGTTGCATACCGTGAGATATATCTTCCACCAATTTCACAGATTTTGTGTTTTTCACGTCGTAAAAACTTGGCCACCCTGACCCTGAATCAAATTTTGTTTCGGCACCAAAAAGTATCGTTCCACAATTGGCGCAAGTATAATCTCCGTCTTCTTCATTGTGTAAGAGCGCACCTGAAAATGGTGCTTCAGTCGCTTTATTGAATAAAACATCTTTTTGGTCCTCAGAGAGGTTCGGGTTAATTTGCTTCATACTTCAAGTATACAAAAACGCCCGGTGATTTTTCCGGGCGTTTTTGCTCTCTGTAACAAACTTATTTTTTCTTGTCTGCTTTTGTTAAACCAGTTTTTTCTACGATGAAGTACACAACGAAAGCAGTCGCGAGGAATGTGATGAGTGCTTGCAAAATCATCCCCCAGCCAAAAACCACAGATGAGTCTCCAACTTCTACATTACTTTTAATACCCGTAAGATCTGTTCCTTGTAAAAGGATGCCTACAAGCGGATTGATAAATTGATCTACAAGTGTCGATACGAGTGAGGCAGCTTGAAGACCGACTGCGATACCCACAGCGACTCCCACAACACCCTGTTCTCGTACAAAGTTCATGAAATCTTTAACTAATTTATTCATAAACAACTTCTCCTCTTATCTGTTCTTAATCGTATACCCAAATTGTTCGGGATGCAAGTTAAGTTACAGCCTATGCCCGCGATGCTTCTACGATTCGCTCTGTGGCGACTGCAAACGCAGCTTCTTTAAGATTTGAATTATCTTGATTGGCACGCGTGAAAATATCCTTCGTTGCGGTCACTAAATAACTGTTTAGTTCGGAATTTACACGTTCAATATCCCAATGCTCTCTTGCTAAGTTCTGTACCCACTCTAAATAGCTCACGATGACGCCCCCAGCATTTGCTAAGATATCGGGCACCACCACAATCCGTCGTGTTTCTAGTAAAGCTTCTGCGCCCGCATCAACGGGACCATTTGCTAGTTCAAGAATATACTTTGCTTTAACTTGCCCAGCATTGACCTCAGTAACCGCGCCGCCGAGTGCTGCAAGTATCAAAACATCAACATCTAATGCGATAAGCTCTTCGTTCGTAATTGCCCGCCCCGCTTCAAACTCTTTCAGTGGTTTGCGATTCGCCTTCCAAGAACTCAGTTGCTCAGCATCTAGCCCTGCTTCATCATGAACACCACCACTAGAATCAGTCGCCGCAACAAGTTTCCAGTCTGGATGCTCTTTAGCCGCGACCTCGGCGAAGAACGAGCCGACATTACCATACCCTTGGACTGCATAGCGAAGTGGTTTACCGGCAAGATTTTCAAGCTCACGCAATGTACGCAAGACGATGACGCCACCACGACCCGTCGCCGCATCCCTTCCTTCACTTCCTCCATGCGAGATACTCTTACCCGTAAAAGTCGCATTCGATTTGTCTCCGGTGAGAACAGCATATTCTTCGACCATCCAGTCGATAATTTTTGGGTTTGTATTCACATCTGGTGCAGGTACATCTTTTTGAGGACCAATATGCTTCTCAAGATATCGTACATATTTGCGCGCAAGCTCTTCGAGTTCAGCTTCGGTGAGGTCTTTTGGATTAACCACAACACCACCCTTGCCACCACCCAAAGGCAAATTAACCGCAGCTGTCTTAAAGCTCATAAGGGTAGCGAGCGCCTGCACTTCATCTCGGTCAACTTCTGGGTGAAATCGAATGCCTCCTTTGTACGGCCCGCGAGCACTCGAATGTTGCATGCGATAAGCTTGATACGATTTGCCATTCTCAAGAGTAATTTCAAACTCATGCGCAGCTTCTACTTCAAGGAGTCGCGCAATTTGCTCTGTTTTAAGGCCTAGCCTGATTCCGGTCTTTCGTATATGTTCGTGCGCAGTCTTCAGCATGACTCTCCCCTTTGTTTAACGTTGCTTCTGAACGGTACACCTAGAGCAGTATGCTATTCAAGTTGAAAATATATTAATTATCTTTTGTTTTCTCGCGTAAAAAGTCTTGTGCTCGGTAGGTAATGATACGATGTCTATTTTCTTGTAACCTATCGAGCTGTTGCACCATCATCCGCATACGTTGATTTTTAGCGAATTCATCTCGATGTTTTTCAATAAAGCCCCAGTACAACCCGTCCCATACATCGCACCATTCACCTTTGGCATAGTGACTCATGCTCAAAATGTAATTACTACTGCTAATATATGGTTTCGTAGTCATACTTCCGCCATCACTATATTGACTCATGCCGTATACGTTTGGCACCATCACCCAATCATAGGCATCAATATACATTTCCATAAACCAGCGATACACTTCATCAGGGTGAAATTCGCATAAGAACATCATATTACCCATGATCATCAAACGCTCAATATGATGCGCATACCCTCTCGCTAATGTTTTCTTTATGACATCGTCGACAGGTGGAATCCCTGTTGTGCCGAAATACCAGTCGTTCGTTAGCGTTCGCTGATGATTAAAGATATTCGACGTTCGCAACTGCACATGTCTGTCAACATACATACCACGCATATATTCACGCCAACCAAGAACTTGACGGATAAATCCTTCTAAACTCGCGATTGGAACTTCTTTTTGAGCGTGTTGCTCAAGAGCAGCATCTACTACTTCCATCGGGCTAAGCAAGCCGATATTCAGCATAGGCGTAAGCCCACTGTGATATACCCAAGGTGCTTGCCCATCTATTGCATCCTCATACGGCCCAAAGTAATCTAGTCTATTTTCAATAAAGTCCCGTAGCCAAGCTAATGATTCCTGGCGGTTGGTAGGCCACGGAAAATCTTCCACGCTCCCTGGATTATCTGCAAAATAATGATCGACATACTTACGTGCTTCATCAACATACTTGTTTGAGCCAAATACGGCGTGCCCTGGTAATACATGGTTTTTTGGTAACCGTTTTCTGTTCTCGGTATCAAAACTCAGTTTACCCCCTATAGGGCGATACGTTGATGGGTTTATGAGCACATTGAACCGTTCACGTTGCCATTGGTAAAATTCAGTAAAATTCGCTTTCTGTTTGTCTTGGAAAAATGATTTGACCTCTTCCCTACTTAAATAAAAGTTGGGAGACTCGAGCTGGCGAACCAAGGGCTGATGTTCAAGTTTTGCAAGTGCAGTACTTAAACGTCGTTGCAATACGTCATCAGTGGGATCAAAATATTCTACTCGAGCAGCATGTGCAAGTTTATTAACAATATCCCCAGTCTCATTCATATGATGGAATTCAATATATTCAACCTGGTAGCCAGTCGGCCATAATACTTCTTCAACATACCGCCTCATAGTCGAGCGGTGTAGCACGAGCTTTTGTTTGTGTAAGTACAGTGGATACTGTGGATCGCGCCCAAAAAAGAGCGGATCTTCAATTACAAAAACTTGGTCTACGTCCTGTGGTAATACCTCAGGTGCGTACAATTGGTGCGGATAAAGTAACAGAATATTTTGCGGTTGCGACATCTTAATTTTCCCACATTAAATATACCCTTATTGTGCCAGTAACTACTTACTTCGCACAAGTACAATCTTCTACATCTGTTCTGGAGCGTGGATACCAAGCAGTTCAAGACCATGTTGCAAGGTTTGTCGATAGCGGTTAATAAGCGCAAGTCGTACCGTCTCGCGTTCATCACCGATGACCCTGTTGTGTTCATAAAAACTATTAAATATCTGGGCAAGCTCATAGAGATACGTCGTAATTACGTGCGGAGCAAGCTCGGCAACCGCATCATCGAGTACGAGCGAATAGTGTGAAAGTTTTCGCAAGAACGAACGTTCAGCTTCATCAAATTCCAAATTATTTTCAGTTAGTTGGCTGATTGTGTTCTTTGTTGCTTTACGCAAAATCGAACTAGCTCGAGCGTGCGCATATTGTAAATACGGCCCAGAGTTGCCTTGCGTGCTCACCGACTCTTCAGGATCGAACGCAATGTCGCCCCCCACTCGGTACTTCAAAAATTCGTATTTTACTGCACCAAGCATGATAGCTTCATCACTTCTAGGTTCTCCGGTCTTAGTAACGATAGTTTGTACCGTGTCGAGTATATCGACTGCTCTCGTCACATTACCGAGACGTGACGACATCTTCTTCCCATCGCCGAATTTGATAATACCGTTCGTCATGTGCGTCATCTTTGTGCCAATTCCCGGCTCGAGCAAATCAGCCACTTTCCACACAACTTTCATATATTCTTTTTGGTCGCTACCTGTTATTAAGATTCTGTAGTCAAATGAAAATTCTTTCGACTCCATGAAGATGAGCCCAAGATCTTTCGTTTCATAAGTCGGCAAGCCCTGCTTTGTTAAAAATACTCTCGTATGCAAGCCGTGGTCTTCGCCCCTGAACACCACCGCTCCGTCTGAAGGGGTGAATATTGATTGAGCATCACCTTTCAGAAGTTCATTCTGGACAATCGATTCGCCAGGCCTAGCTGTCTCGCTTTCTGGGTAGTATCGGAAAAAGGTTCCATTCTGCTGTTTTTTAAGCTGTAAGCGTTCATAAAATCTGTCAAAATACTCACGACTCCATTGCCTACCAAGCGTATGTATTTCTCTTTGACTGGTTGAAGCAACATCATCAAGATCCCCTGCCTGTTTACTGAAAACTGTTTTATAAAGATCAGCATTCAGAGCTTCAATAAGCTGCTTCGCATCTGCTAAGTCAGACTCGTAATCAGCGCTCCCCACGACATATGAAGATGCAAGAAATGGTGCTCTATCTTCAGCTTTCAAAGCGTGCATGTGTTGTAGCGTGGACGAATAATTTTCAGACTGAAATGTTCCATTAGTGTTCTTGTTCATTCCATATATAGCTTTTGCGACGTGAAGCCCCACATCTCCGCCAAAATTCGTTCGTTGCACTTGTGCGCCCGCGTGTTCAAGTAGTCGTGCGACAGAATCACCCAAGATAGTCTGATACAGATGCCCCGCGTGCAGTTCCTTAAAATAATTTGGGCATGAATACTCGCAGACGACCGTCTTCCCCTTCCATACTTGTCTCGCTGGTTGATTCGCAAGCGCGGACAAAAATTCAGTCTGCATACAAATATTCAAGAAACCAGGACCAGCAATCGCTACGCTGTCAACTACTGGAAGTGCGGTAATTAAAGGCTGCAGCTTTTCAGCAATCTCTCGAGGCGCTTTTCCCACTCTCCCTGCAAGTTGTAACGCCACATTACAGGCAAAGTCACCAAACTGCTCATCGGGAATTGTTAAAACTATGGGGTGATCAATACCAAATACGTCCGCGATTACTTCCTGTATTGCGTCTTGTAATAGCTCCATATCGCTCCCATTATACGTCACCTGTAAAAGTAAGTTAACCGAACAGCATTTGTTCGGTTAACCTGCAAACTGTAACTACTACCTTAAAACTCTACCGGGCTTTCTCTTTTTTGAAGTAAAATTATTCTGCTCGAAGGAAAGATACCCATGTAGCAACAGTGTCATAATCTGATCGATTTCGAGAGAAGAAACTTTTTTCCAAAGTTCTGTACTGTTAACATCATTTAAAGTACTGCTAGGATCAGAAAGCGCTCGTTTGAATTCGGCAAATATTGATTGCATCGCTTCTTCCCTTCTATTGAATCGTTGGTCGTAGGTATGCAGGCCATAGCCAACGCCAATTTCTTGCGCTAATGAAACGAGTTTTTTATCAAACCCCTCTGTTTCAATAAATGCTGACTGCCCATCTGATCGAACCATGTGGTCTTCGGACATTCTGCCGATTTCATGATTAGTAATAACCTGCTGCAGTGCTACGGCAAACGTAGGCTCAGGTAACTTTTTATACGTTTCAATAAGTGGGTGCCCAGGCTCTAGCGTTTCTGCCTCAGCTTGCTGTTGCTCCCATCTATTGTGCTCTTTTTTAAATGCCTCTTCTGCTTCATAAATGACTCTCTCTCCAAAACGATTTGTTTGATCGGTGTTGAAATTGACTGCAAATTCTTGGAGCATGTTATGCGCACCATCTGGGTCAATGGTGAGCGGTATAACTAACTCATAGCCACCTGCGCTATCTGTTTGCAAAGCATAATCTTCAGTGCCATTAGATACACTAATTATCCTCGATCCTTCAGGAATCTTAACTTGATGGTCAAAGTACGTATCAACGCTATACAAACTAACGGGGAGACCGTTTTGCCGTACTGTATCCGCTAAGGGCATAACTGCATTAGATTGTATACCGATTTCCGCATTGAACATGCCATGATTTGCTGACGCATTAGATACCGTATGGTTTACGGTAAAGTGTACCGTGTCTCGCAGCCGCGCCCCTGGCATATAAAAACCGTCACTACCATCGCGCTCTACATGATCCCCCATTGACTCTATGATTCCGTGTAAGCTTAGCCCTCCTTTGTCTTTGTGTACCAAAACAAGATGTTCAGCTTCTGCAAATTCAATCAGTCTTTGCTCGCGATTTTCTACAGTTTCAAGATTAACTACTGATTCTCTAAAAAGATTATCAATCCGCTCGCTCGTATCTGCTTCAAGCGACGCTCGTAGAGCACTTACTTGTTCCATAGTTGCACCACTTTTTTGCGCCTCCCACACTGCATCACTATTACTATCGATGACCGTACTTACGGCTTCACCGTGCAAATGACTGTACCTACACTTCACTTCTTCCTGTACTACTTCATCAGTGGCTACTTGAAGATTTTTTTCAGCCTGTTTCAGTGCTTCACTATCACCAATCAGTAATCCTAGATATTCTTCTAATGCTTTTTGTGGCTTTAGTGAATTTTTCTTAGCGAGTACTGCGATGTTTAGCAACGCCTTCTCTAGAATGCGTATCTCGGCCTCACCTGTTGGTTTTTCGCTTTTGAGAAGAAGCAACTCTTTAGCATGTGCGCTGAGCTGATCTTCAGGAACAACCCCCGACTCGCTCAAACCCCTTAATAAAGTCGCAAAGCCAAGAGGGGTAGTATCAGTAATGAGTACGACATCTCCGTGTTCTTGATTCTCCATAGTCATCATCAAATTTGCCTCGATGGATGCTGCTGGGTCTATATCAGCTCCATTACCATTATTTGCGGCAACCCAACTACCTAATGTATCTGCATCGATAAATTCGGTAGCCTTGCCATCGTAACCTGGCGTTAATGCAACAAAGCGCGAGACTCCTTTAGGAGTATTCTCGGGGGTAATATCTATGAGTTCGTTCTTACCACGGAACGAAAGTCGAATTCCCTGGACTCCAGGAATATCAACAATGGAACGATCCCATTTACCATCTTTAAATGAATCAGCAAGTGTACTGTCTCTTTCTTGAGTGGCGTCTGAATTTATTGCAAAATTAATCGATGCTTCGCCTAGATTTGCTACTGTTTGTTGCTGACCAACAAGAGGCTCGCCAAGAACTTGAACTTCTCTGTCGGGGTTTACTGGATGTCCTGTTTCTATCATCATGCAAATTTGTATTTTTGACTTTTTGATTAAAGCTGATTAACTTAGGATTTTATAATATCATACTTATGCTTTTTTGTCCATTATATTTTATCTGTTCTGGCTTCGTTTTCGATAACCCGCTATACTAATGTTCATGCAAGATCCCACCGAACGAATAGTCCACGGCGTACGAATTGCCATGATACGTGTCGCGCGCGGGCTGAATCGCGTTTCACACGGCAATATAAAACCGTCTCACATCACCCTCTTATCGCTCCTTGGACATGTCCCTGCAGCTTGGGCACTTTGGACTGTCAGACCTTACCTTGCCGCTTTGCTCATTGCCGTATTTGGGTTGATGGACGCGCTCGACGGAGCACTTGCCCGCGAACAAGGGAGCGCATCAAAATTAGGTATGTTCTTTGACGCGGTAACCGACCGCCTAAAAGAGATTATGGTGTATGCCGGACTCGGCGTGTTCGTGTACCACCACCCTTCATACTTCGATAAAGTCGGGCTCTGGGTCATCCCCGCGCTTGCAGGTACCTCTATTTTGGTGAGCTTCGTGAAAGCGAAAGGCGAAATGGCAATCGCAGAAACCACAAAAGATAGGCAAGCGCTCAATAGACAATTTTCACAAGGTATCGCACGTTATGAGATTCGTATGACCCTCCTCATACTAGGGTTGCTATCTGGTTATCTGGCGCCAATATTAAATCTACTGATTGCGCTTAATCTGCTCACTGCTGCCGAGCGGTTCATTGAAGTCGCTCAACGACTTTCAACTGAAGATAAAAAACAAGCTACGCCCAAAATCACCCATAAAAAAGCGAGCTAGTAGTGGCTAACATGTATAAGGTCGATCTGCACACCCACTCAATCGCATCACCAGATGGGGGCACAACAGAGGCGCAATATGCATCTGCACTGGAGACGGGCGTGCTTGATTGTGTCGCCATTACCGACCACGACCGAGTAGACTTCGCATTAAAAATTCATGCAAAACTAGGTAAAAGAATCATCGTAGGTGAAGAGATATCGACATCCGAAGGTGAGCTTATCGGGCTATTTCTGACAAAACGTATTGAGCCTGGCTTGACGGCTACTGAAACAGTCCTGCAAATTAAAAGTCAAGGCGGTATTGTATATGTACCACATCCCTTTGAAACTGTACGGAAAGGACTCACCGAACAAACACTCAACCAAATTCGCAAGCATATCGATATTATCGAGACGGTGAATGGTCGGGCGTTCGCACAAAATAAAAGCCCTGAAGCTTCGACGTGGGCATGTACAAATGACGTAGCCTCGTTTGCATCGAGCGACACCCATCATAGTGGCGGACTGGGCAAAACGTTCACCGAATTATCTGACATCCCCACCAAAGAGCTCATTGTCGCACTCTCCCGCTCAGGGAAAAAACATTATGAAAAGCCTTCACTCGATGATGTGCTCGCACCGAAACGAAACCGTTTGTTAAAGAAAATTAAGAGATCGAATACATGAATGATATTTTGACTATTATATGGCTCTACCTACCGATGGCGCTCGCAAATATGGGCCCTGTTATCGCAAATAACATTCCGCTTTTGAAAAAATATAATCAACCACTCGATTTTAATAAGACTTTCCGTGGCAAGAGAATTTTTGGTGCTCACAAATCCATCCGCGGTATTGTGGCAGGTACGGTCGTTGGGTTTCTGGTGGCAATCATACAATATTTCATCATACGAGAGAGTTCATGGTTTGACCGATTTACACTTGATGTTGACTATACGAGTAGCATTGTGTGGCTTATGGGAGCGTGCCTTGGTTTCGGCGCACTTGCTGGCGATGCAGTTAAAAGTTTCTTCAAACGTCAAATAGGAATAGAACCGGGTAAGAGTTGGGCGCCGTTTGACCAGCTTGACTTTGCTGTTGGGGGTCTCTTCGCGAGTCTTCCCTTCTTCGTAATGCCACTGCGTCTCTATATTATCGGTGTTGTATTAGCGCTCGTACTACACCCCATCATCAATATTCTCGGTTGGTTGCTCCATATGCAAGACAAACCACTATAGCTCGTGTTTATAGATGAACACTGGCTCGCTAAGTGCATTTGATATGTGCATTTCGAGATCAACGAGAGTGGTGCTCCGTTCATCCTCGCCCATTTCGGTAAGCCCGGTTGCAAAAAATGGTTTGAGCACATCAAACCCAGCATGCGCTAAAGTACTGTGTAAAAGCGGGTATAGATGTTGTTCTAGCGTAGCTCCATGAACACCCTCAGTGTTGTAGAGCGTTTGGCTATCACCAACACCGCTCACAACAAGTGCCTGTTTGCCACGCATCAAGCCTTTTTCGTAGCGGTGATTTCCATCCCACACCACTCCCATTGCAAACACTTTATCAAACCAACCCTTCATCATCGCCGATGGAGCGCTCCACCATAGCGGAAACTCAAAAATTACCATGTCCGCACTTCGTAGCTTAATGATTTCGGATTTAATATCTTCAGCAAAACCAGTATCAGACCGTGCAGCCCTCCCCTGTTCTAGCAAATAATCTTCATGCGCACCGCCAGAAACAACAAAATCCCATTTCGCAGCAACTGCGTGAAAACCTGACGCATATAAATCAGAAACTACCACCGAATGCCCGTTTTTCTCAAGATTGCTCAGCAATCGATTATGCATCGCCGCTCCGAACGATGTCGGATCTTCATATGCGTATACCATAAAAACGTTCATGCTTATAGTATCGCATATTTCGTTTCATGATGCTTATTCGTGATGATACGGATGGCCTGTGTGTATCGCGTGGGCCCGATACAACTGTTCAGACAATATGACGCGCACCAGCTGATGTGGATACACCAGCATGCCAAGCGACCAAACAACATCTGCTTTTGCCCTAATTTCAGGCGTTATGCCATACGCTCCCCCGATAATAAACACAATTGACTCATGCCCTTCTGCAAAAACAAGTCGTGCCAGTTCTGGTGAGCTTAATTGCTTACCTTTTTCATCTAATAAAATGACGAACTTTTTTGAATTTCCCAGCGTCCTCAGGATTGACTCAGCTTCGTGATGTTTACTCACTGATGGGTTACCTGCAGCATGTTTCAAATAGCGCCAGGTGACCTGTACGTGTTTTGGGAGTCGTTTTAAAAAGTCATGTGCAAGTCCTGCATTTTCACTTTTTGGACGTGCGCCAACTGTGATTATTTCAATAGTCATAGTCGTATTGTAACAGGTAAAAAAGTTGTAATTTTAGCACTCTACATTGCTTATTGCTAATAAATCAGCCATAGTGTACTATGAAACGACCGAAACTCGGTCTAACGCATAAAAAGCCATACAGGCTACCTATGCAGGAGGGAAACAATATGTATTCAGCAGCAGTAAACGCCCACATCCGCGAGCTCATCGAACAGGTCATGGAATATCGTGATCAGGGACAGTGGGATAAGCTCGAACAACTTTTCACCGAAACACCATATATCGATGAAAGTGTCTTTAACAAGGAAGCGCCCGGCAAAAAAGCCGCAGCAGCGGTCTTATATGGCTGGCGTCGCATGATTCGTGATCTTTATTACAGTGCACGACACCGTCTCGGACATATGGATATAGAGAGAACGGGCAAAAAAGAGGTGGCAGCAACCAGCGAAATTGAGGCACGCTACTATACACTAAAAGAAGGTAAGCGCTATGTTCATAAGATGAACGGCGTCTATGAATATAATTTCAGAAAAGTTGCAGGACGCTGGAAAATCGATAGCTTGAAGCTCAAAATCAAGAATCAGTCTTTTGAACCACTAGGCGCTTAAAGCGTCTACATCCTAATGAGGAAGCCCGTTCATCTTGAATAGGGCTTCTTTTAATTCGCGCGGTGTATCAACTTGCGCGTCAGCCTTTGTCGGTTCCAGCCCCACTCTCCCTCCAACTCCCCAAGTAACACCAACTACTCGTATGCCGGCTTTATGGCTTGCAGCAATGTCTCGCGGTTCATCACCAACATACAGTACCTGCTCATGTGCGAGCCCGTGACGCTTCATAATTCTTTTTAAAGCTTTGTCTTTTCCAAACAAGGTTTTCTCGCTCACGATAAAATCAAAATGTGGAAAGCCATGAGCATCAAAAAAGTCGCGCACAAGCTGTGCATCATTTGAAGTTAGCACCCCAATGGTCATTCCTGCTTGTTGTATATCTTTAAGCACCTGTACAATTCCATCATATGGCTTTACCGAGCCCATATGTGCTTTCATCTCCTTGCTTATAAAGAGCACCATTCTGGGTAAAACGGTCCAGCGAATACCGGCTTTTTTCGTGGCTTTTTTATAGCCTAACTTACGATACTCATCAAATTCATTCATATCAATCTGTCGAGCGCCAAATTGAGCTGCATGTTCATTGTAAATATTCGCAACCAGCTCTAGGGTGTTCGCAAGCGTACCATCAAAATCAAAAATTACGGTCGGTTTCATAGACATATGTACATGATACCTGTTTATTACTGCTTTTCGTACGATAGTTTCACCGTTTGTAACTTATTTAACATACGACGAACTCACAGAATTGATACGATGCAGAAATACTAATAAGGAGAACAATACATGGACAATCGTAAAAACGCACTAGATTGGACCTTTTTCATACTTACAGTAGTTGGCGGGCTTAATTGGGGACTCATTGGCCTATTCGATTTCAACCTTGTTGCTGAGCTCTTTAGCTCTGAGAGTTTGCAACGCATTATCTACTCACTCGTTGGACTCGCAACTTGTCTCGGCCATGACAAAACGTCCTGCAGACGTCTAGACAGTAGTTCTATTCTGGTCGGTTAGGCAACTTTTCTTACCATGAGGTGGTTTGGCAGTTGGGTTGGCGTTACGTGACTCCGGTAATCATAGCTATACCCCTGACTCAGAGTATATGCAGACCGGTGAAATGCGATATCGGCGTACCCACTACTTAAGCTCGCTTGAGTACTCAGGCTTGAAAGCTCGTCTAAAAAGGCCGCGAGCGTGTGAGAAAAAAAGGCTCGCTCTCCATCAAACCATGGCCCAACTTTTTTATGTTTTCCATATTTTAAAGAATCAATGGTTTGCTCCCAATCCTCATGCACGTCACTCCTCGTAAGAGGGCCAATAAGTGCAACTCCACCTATTGTCAGAATACGCATATATTCCCGAGCTGTTTCCCGTGCATCCTCAAGCGTTTCAGCCCAGAACGGCATAGACCAGCTTGCGTTCAGTAGTTTGACTGATTCAGATTCAATCTTATGCAACCGAGGAATCCTCGCATGAATAGTCCTATGCCCCGACGCTCGTTGTTCCCATAGAAGGCGAGCACACGCATCGACTGCAAGTGTTTCAGACGAACCGATAAAGGCATTCAGAAAATCAGAAGTCCCCGCCCCCATATCTGCAACAGTCTCTCCTTTGGCGAATTGCACAAGCTGTCGCGGATTAAGCTTGTGCCTGTCACAGATTTCATCGACGCTTCGGTCTATGAGCACCCCGCCATAAGTAGTTTGTGAAGATAGCGCCAAGTTATGGCTTGTCTCTCGATGGTCATATTTAGTCACATCGATAGGTCGCTTTTTGTGGGCATCTACAATGAGACCGACATTTTCAATAAAAATCTGGTTCTGAGGACTGGCAAATCGTTCCGCAAAAACCTCTTCAAGCGCTTTCATGCTGTATACAGTGCTATAGATACAATCTCATTGCAAGGTTAAGCAAAATCAGATTGTACTTGGCGGAGAGAGAAATTTGTTACTGATAGGTATTAAAAAAGTTGGTCAAACGACCAACTTTTTTCATGACATTCCGTGGTTGAGGGAGTTCAGACTAATCTAGTTTTTCAATCGTTACATCTATAATTTCTGGCATAACGTAAGCCCCAAGAAATGCTGCCCTTAGTTCTCTTGCCCTTTGCCTTGCGACACGCTCCCTTTTATTGCGCTTATATTTAGATATGTATGGTTCTTCTTTTCTTAGAACGTTTTGAAAATCAGAGCTTAGTAAAGCAGTACTGACAGCTCTACTGATCGGTTCTACGATAGGCATTACCATATCGGGTAGGTTCGTAGCGTTTATGCTACCATTTATTTCAACTAAAGCAGATTCAGATTCTATACCTTTATCACTGGCGGTTGTTGTAGTTATTGTATACGTAATACTGCCCGCTTTATCCATAGTCACAACTTAATAAGACCTACGTTATTTACTATTTCCTATGCTTGGTACACCCGATACGATTTGAACGTACGACCTTCAGTACCGCAAACTGAC
>OEIV010000914.1_pt1 | contig 14780 bp, 11 predicted proteins | sample 1539231 | NCBI WGS metagenome assembly OEIV01 (sample SAMN03794762, study PRJEB22550) | activated sludge metagenome | feature: wastewater treatment plant; material: activated sludge; isolation source: Wastewater treatment plant of a petroleum refinery complex | place: Argentina: Buenos Aires ...
TTTCTCCTTAATATAGTTTTTACTTTAGCTTATTTTTTATAATAACGCAACCAGAAAATAAAATCAAAATTGTTGTGCTTAAAACTAAGTGAATCTTAGTCTTATTTGAAGATGTTTAGAATAAAGTTGACAATAGCATAGGCCATCACAGTGATTACGAGTCCTATCACTGCATTTAGTATAGTGTTCTTGGCAGACTGAACTCTTCCGTCATCTCCCGCTGAAGTTGCATACTGTATGCCACCAACTATGATAAATATCACCGCTATCGAGCCGGCAATTCCTAGTAGCAGATTCGTGACAATGCTTATTATCTGATTGAAACTCGCTGGCCCACCTAATCCAGGTGGTGCTGTTAGTGCGGCAAGTTGAATAAATGATTTCATAGATATATATTACTTTGATATTACAAGTAGTTGCAAGTATTGTACAAATAAATTGTTAGAAGAATGAGTTTATTAAATTTATTATAGCGGTTGTTGAAAGAGCTAACACAAGCCCACCTACAGCATAGGTGATAGTTTTTTTGGCTTTAGCAGTACCATCAGAATTTCCAGCCGAAGATATGTATTGTATACCTCCAACTATAATAAATACTACTGAGAGAGCTCCCACAAATCCCATCAACATAATTGCAGCGTTTTCTAATAGTTTTTGCACTCCAGCAAAACTAGTGACATCTACACCCTCAAATAATGTTATTGCTAAAAATAGTCTCATAATCTATGTTATTCCAAATAAAGCAATTATAGCACGAAAAGAAATAAGCAAAGCTATACTGATAGCAGCTTGCATAAGTCGGTTTTTAGCAGATTTCATTCTGTCTGGGCTACCAGCCGATGTCACTATCTCTATTGCGCTTACTATTATTACAATCGCAAGTATCAGGCCGATAAAACCTATCAAGAAATTGGCAATATTACCAATCACTACGTTTAGATCTGATTCATTACACAAGTTTACTCCACCAGGTAAACTATCCAGAACTCCACACTGGGCTGCTCCAAACATTGGCTTTAGTAAAGATAAATTCATAGCTTAAGTATAGCATTATAGTTCTATATTTTGTACGTTATTTGGTAACATACGGGTTTTGTAATCGAGATAGAAAAGTTGTATAGTGTAACATAAGTATTATGAAAAAAATCTCCAGATATTTAATATTTTCTTTTGTTTCATTGGCAGTAGTATTTATAAGTCTTATAGTTTTTGCCAAACCCGCACAAGCAAGATGTGGTGACGACGATCAGGCAGATTTCCAAAGCTCAGGTGCAATTGATTGTGGTGATGAAGTTTGGCATTACGACCCAGTCAGAAGCGTTAGATTCGGCAGGCCAATTTTCGTAGATAGTAAGGGTGACTACCTTCGTATCGTAGATGGTGATACAGCTGAAATTGTTGATATCGACAGCAATAACGTTACTGATGAGGTTGGTTTGGACGATTATCAAAATTATGATCGTGATGCAAGCAGTAATTATTGTTCGATGAACAGACCCACAAATTGTAAAGTTTGGGATGGTGATGACTTTGATGACTATAGGGGTCCCCCAGACGAAGGTGAGATATTCAATAATTCTTTTACCAACCCACAACAAGTTGCTGACCTCAGAGCAGAGATAGTAAGAATCAAAGAATTATTAGCTGATGCTGAAGCCATTGCAGATGCACAAGATGCTTGTGAAGATTCATTAAATAATCCCCTATCATTTGTGGTGTGTCCTATAATGAACTTTTTAACTTCAGCGATTGAAAGCGTAATAGAAGGACTGCAAGGTGCTTTAGTTAATCCAGACTTAACAGAAAGTAATGAGCTGAGAAATGCCCTAAATGGCACTATAGCTATTGCAAATTCATTCTATATCATTATTTTCTTAATAATCATTATTGGTAACTTCATAGCAATACCAAAGCTAGATAACTATACTATCAAAAAAACTCTTCCGAAGTTAATTGCTGTAATAATTCTTACACAATTCTCACTGCTAATATGTCAAACTATTTTAGACTTGGGCAATATTCTAGCAGTTACTTTGCCGTCAACAATACTTGGATACTTCGGCTTGGATACAAACCCTGCAACCGCATTTGCAAACTCAGTAGTTGAAATATCAACTGAAAATATTGGTGATTTGTTTGAAACACTTGGTCAGTTCTTACTTTTAGGATTTACACTGTTAGTCGCTATTGTTGTTGGTATCATTGCGTTTTTCTATCTAATTATGAGATATCTGTTTATGGTACTACTCGTATTAGCCGCACCTATTGCATTTGCTGCATGGGTACTACCTAATACCGAAAAGTTTTTCAAACAATGGTGGACATACATGATAAAACTATCACTAATGTTTTTAATGGTTAGTATTCTATTTGCTGGCGGGGCAATATTTAAAAAACTATTAACCGATGGAAACTTATTTGGTAGCAATGGGACAGAAAACTTTCTTAGCTCTTTAATTGGTATTTTTATTCCCTTAATAGTACTTTTACTTGTACCCAAAACACTCAAATTTAGTGGTGCAATTATGGCAGCAGGGAAAGAGGTTGCCCAAAAAGCACTACAAAACTCCAAGGATTCATACGCTGGTAAAAAAATATCCAAAAGTGCACAAGAAGGAAAGTTGGCAGAAGCCAAAGGTGGAGCTTACGAAAAATTTGGACAAAAGCTAGGAGGCAAGCGGGGAGCTAGGCTTGAAGCTAAGGGGGCTGGATTAAAATCCAAAGCAGGAGAACAAATCAAAAGTGATGTTGGTAGCCTTGGTCTTGATAGACAGCTAGATCTAGCCAAAAATTCTAGAAATGCAGATATTAAGAAAGCAGCACAAAAAGCAATAGATGCTAAACGAAGAGAGCTAGCTAACACCCGAAATATAGACGCCAGTCAGCTTGGTCAGCAAATGCTACTTAAACATGATGGCAATAGAGCTGCTGCAGAAAGTGAATTAAGAGCTCATCTACAAAGAGCTGGAGTTGCTGGTGCTAGTACTGCACAGTTAGGAGCAGACGGAAGAGTCACAGGTGAAGGTCTTGACCTAAGAGCAACTTTTGAGAACCCCGAGTTTCCAGATTACAAATCGCGTGGTGGTGCTGGATCTTCAACACCTTCAACACCAAACTCTCCTTTGACAGCACCTAGTCCACCTCCAAGCGGGGGTAGCTCAAGCTCATCTTCGGGAAGTAGTGGTCCATCTCCTGCCTCGCCAACTCCAACACCGTCGCCAACTCCATCTCCAAGTTCAAGCTCGCAGAGCGAAAGATGGAGAGCTGCTACTCCCAGACCAAATCCAACCGGCACTTCGGGCCCCAGAGTCATCCCGGGCACTGGTGGAGCAGTAGATCTAAGTGATTTGGGCGGAAGTGGCACATCGACTCCTCCGGAACCGCCTCCTGGAACAACTGAATAATATTTAATACTGTATTTTGACCACGAATTATTCATTTGGCTTATGCTAAATACCTTTACAAAAACGCCATAATCTGATAAGATTACTGATTAACTCAATTTGCAGTGCAACAAATGCCATCAAATTAAAACGAGTTAGTAATCTAGATTATGATAAGTGCACTAAGCCTACTGTTTCGTAAGTATCGACTGAGCACCGTTTTTTTGGTGACCAGCCTTTTTGCTTTGCTCATTTCTTCATTTGCACCAATCTTTATTGCATATGCCGCACCAGAGCCTCCTGCAAATACTACTACTCAAAATCAAAATCAAGACAACCAGAACAATCAACAATCAACTGAAGACCAAGCCACACAAGAGGAGGTGGAAGAAGGCCAGAGCTGTGATGATGTGGCAGGGCCTCTTAGTTTCTTCTTTTGTCCAATCTTAGACCAAATGATGAAAATGATCGACTGGATGGCGGGTCCGGAAGATAGTATACTTACAAATTTGTTAGATGTAGAGCCTTTACAATTCAACCAAGATGAGGGGCTATATAAGGCCTATCTGAACGTTCTTAATTTTGCGAATAGTCTATTTATAATAGTTTTTCTGGTAATAATATTCTCAAATTTCATTCGAGATTTTACATTTTTGGACAATTATAATGTCAAAAGTACACTACCTAGGTTTATTGCTGCTGTCATACTGGCTCAATTTGGATATTTTATAGTAGCTATAGCAATAGATTTTGGAAATATATTGGGTGTATATGCACCAAAGATGATTACCGAAGGGGTGCTAGGTCCAAATGTTGCAGTACCTACTCTTACTGATGGGGTGACTGGATTATTAGCATTTGGTGAATCAAACCCACTTTTCTCATTTGGTACTGGTGCTGTGGTGTTTTTATTATTATTTATTATGGCAATCATGGCAGGGATAGCCCTATTTCTAGCACTTATATATATGGTAGCTAGATATCTTATACTCATCATTTTGATATTCGCTGCCCCTATTGCATTTTTAGCTTGGGTGCTACCTGGTACACAAGGATTCTTTTATAAATGGGGCAAGAATCTTATACAGCTCATTCTAATGTTCCCCATCGTTACCATTCTTATTACTACTGCGAGCGTAGTATCTTTCATGCTTTTGCACCCCACACTAGACCCCAATGTTTTAACTGATGATGTTAAAAAAAGACTTATTGGTGGACTTATTCCTTTCGTAGCACTTCTTTTGATACCAAAATGTTTGAAGCTATCAGGAGACATTATGGCCGTCACCGGAGGAGCTGTAGCTGGATATGTTGCTGGTAAATCAAGAGAAGGAGCCAAGAAGGGTGGTTCTGCTGGCAAAGAAGGTATCCAAAATCGCGTTGCAGCTAGTGAGACCATGAGTGCTGGTGCATTTGGAAGAGTAATAGTCGCGGGGCCAAGAGGTGCAAGCAAAAAATCAGCCAATGCTACTGCCAAGATGGGTGCTACCCGTGATAGAGCGCAAGGTGTATATGACAAGGCTGCAGCACTAGGTACCGGTGATGAACTCAAGAACATGATGAAGCAAAAATACCAGCCAGCCAAAGTAGCAGCGCTGGTAGCTCTTGCCAAGCGAGGCGACAGAGAAGCTGTCAAATCAGCCTTCAGTGACCCGAGCTATGGCATGAACAAGAGTATACTCAAAGCTGCAACAACTAAGGACTATGGCGCCTTCGATAAGATGCCAGATATGAGAAACTACTATGATAGTCCGGCCGAGAAACAAGCTGCATTTGCCAATATGAATGCCAAAGGATTTGGTGATGTGAGCCCTGCTACCATGCGTGATTGGATGGGTACAACTAGCACCAATGCTCAAGGTGTCAAAGTATTCTCGCTTGATGCCAATATGATGAATCAAAAATTTACTCCTGCACAAATGCGTAGCTTCCTTACCGATAAAGGAGTACGGTCAGGAATTTCTGAAGATATTCGAATACAACTTGGCTCGTATGGCAGTCAAGGCAATAACAATATGCAACAAGCCATACAGGCCAACTTGGACCAAAATGGCACCTGGCTATAGACGTACTACCTATTACTAGATTGTAGATAGTGATATCTGTTAGAATATCAGTATGGGTCAATACAAAGTCCCCCAAAATGTTGAGACCGAAGATAAAATATTAGGTCCATTATCAGTAAAGCAATTTATCTATGTGATTATTGCATTAATGTGGGCTTTTTTGATGTGGAGAATTTTTAGTGCCTACATCATTGTTGCTCTAATATTTGCTTTTCCTGTCACTGGATTTTTTTTATTGCTAGGGTTTGGACAGCGTGAAGGAGTGCCATTTGAGGACTATGTAGTAGCATTTATAAGATTCTTGATAGTGCCTCGTAAAAGGATGTGGATCAAAGACGATAGTAAAGAAGTGATTGTAAAAGATGTAGAGAAACCCAAGGATGAATTTGCGCTTGGTAAGAATGTATCATCTGGACAGCTCAAGAAGCTCGCAAATATTATAGATACTCGGGGGAATTATAAGGATCCTAGTATCTCATTAAGTGCCGATGACAATGAAGCAGAAGTGTATGCCGCAAGAATAATTGGACCAGCTCAAGTAGGTACGAGCACCGTAGCCGCCCAAGCTGGTGTATTAAAAACACAATCTGCAACTGTTCGAGATGATGTGCTAGATCAAGCAAACCCTCGCTCTGAACAAGTTGCACAAATGCTGATCAGTGCTGAAGAGGCCACCCACGACAACGCCGTAAAACAAGTCAACCAAGCCCTGCAACAAAATCCAAACAATCCCGCTAGCAACTCCTCTCCGCAAACACAACCAGCTGCCATCAACCCTGCCCAAAACATCGCAGCAGCATCTGAGGTGCTCCGTAAGACAGTTGGCTTACCGGTGCAAAGAGTTGCAGAAAAAATCAATCAGCAACAATTGGTACCTGGAAATATCGTACAATTAAAAAAGTAAGTATGGCAGGCTGTTTAACACAGCTATGATATCTAGTATAATTATAGATTAACTACCCCTAATATGAATCCTTCGAATCAAACCCAACCAAATCCTCAACAGCAAGAATTTGCCAATTCTAAAACCCCTCCCAAGGATAAAAAGAACAAACAAATGAGTACCCAGGCTCATTTGCAATTTTCTGAAATCAAAGACGGCATAGTAGTGATGCGAGATGGCAGTTTGCGTATGATCATCATTTGCTCACCTACTAATTTCGATCTCAAAAGCCCAGCTGAAAAAGATGCAATTGAATTCGCATACCAAGGTTTTTTGAATGGTCTTCACTTCCCTATACAAATAGTCATACAATCTAGAAAGATAGATTTGGATGGATACCTAGCAAAATTAGACAATATCCAAAGCAACCAATCCAATCCACTACTTGCGAGTCTCATGGAAGACTACGTATACAACATCAAAGGCTTACTTGATGAAGTCAATATCATGGAGAAGAGATTCTATGTGGTAGTACCATACTATACAAATGTGGTGTCAAAAGAGAACATTTTGACCAAACTCAAAAAAGTAAATACTGATAATTATGAATCCACTCAGACTTCAACGGAATACGAAACCCGTAAGAAAGACTTAATACAACGAACTCAATTGGTAGCACAAGGACTAGCCCAAGTAGGCGTAAGAGCGGCTATCTTAAATACTCAAGAAGTTATTGAGCTTTTTTACAATTCTTACAATATCGCAGAATCCCAAAATCAATCCCTTACTAATATCGCAGATGTCAGCTCACCAATAGTTACTAGACAAGGTGGCTTGCCTCAGATGCCAAGACCACAAGCCAAAGAAGCGCCACCGGATGATCTATACTCCGCAGCCAATCGACAACATGCCAGCCAGAACCCCCCACAAATTCAACCCCAAAATATTAGCAATCAGGTAAACCCTACTATCAATCAAAGTCCTAGACCTGGAGGTATGCAATAATGGCGTTTGGTAATAAAAACAAAGCACCCAAGCTGACTCCTCAACAGCAAGCTCAAATCAATGCTCAGGCGCAAGCAGAGCAGATCTACCGACAAGGTGTGGTAACTCTGCGTGACGTGATAGCTCCTAGCTCTATCCAAGTAGAAGCAGGATTTATCAGGATAGGCAGCAGATTTGCTAGAACTATCTTTGTATATGCGTATCCTCGAAGTTTATTTACCGGTTGGTTGAGTCCTATTATTAATATGGATGAAGTAATAGATATTAGTTTGTCGATTGAGCCAGTCGAAAGCCGCATAGTACTAGATAACCTCAAGAAAAAAGTCGGGCAACTCGAAGCCAATTATTCGATCAATGCCGAAAAAGGTAAGGTCCGCGATCCAGGTTTAGAAGCATCTATATCAGACGCTGAAGAGTTGCGAGACAAGTTGCAGGTCGGTGAAGATCGATTCTTCAGACTTGGATTATATGTGACTATTTATGGCAATACCCTAGAAGACCTCGAGGAAATCGTCAAGAAGATAGAGTCTACATTTGGTACAAGCCTGATATATACTAAACCATCAACTATCCAGATGGAGCAAGGATTCACATCTACTCTACCGCTAGGTAGCGACTTACTACAAGTCAAGCGCAATATGGATACTGGTGCGATTTCTACTTCATTTCCATTTACTACCGCAAATCTAAGTAATGAAGAGGGTATCTTGTATGGTATCAACCGTCACAACAATGGATTGGTATTATTTGATAGATTTAGTCTAGAGAATGCCAATATGACAGTATTTGCCAAGTCCGGTGCTGGTAAATCATTTGCAGTCAAGCTTGAGGCATTGCGATCACTAATGTTTGGTACTGAAGTAATAGTAATTGACCCCGAAAATGAATATCGTACTCTCTGTGAAGCTGTCGGGGGTAGTTTCTTACACCTAAGCCTGACTAGCGAGACCCACGTCAATCCGTTTGACATACCAAGAGCGGTAGACTCTGAAGAAGCTGACAATGCATTACAAGCCAATATCATCATGCTTCATGGATTACTTAGACTAATGATGGGTGAAATGAGTCCTGCCGAAGAATCAGACTTGGATATAGCACTCATCAATACTTATGCCCAAAAGGGTATTACCAATGATCCGCTGACCCATACAGCTGAGCCTCCTGTGATGATTGACCTGTACAACACATTAAATGAAATGGGTGGAAATGGACCGGCTTTGGCGGCAAGACTTAGAAGATTCACAGAAGGAACATTCTCGGGAATATTTTCAAAACCTAGTAATGTGACCTTAGATAACCAACTTGTAGTATTTAACATCCGAGATTTAGAAGATGAACTTCGTCCAATTGGTATGTATATAGTATTAAACTATATCTGGAATAAAGTAAAAAGCGAGAAAAAGAAACGCATCCTTATAGTGGATGAAGCTTGGCAAATGATGCAATACCAAGACTCTGCAATGTTTATGTTCTCTATCGCAAAAAGAGCACGTAAGTATTTCTTGGGTCTTACAACTATCTCTCAAGACGTAGAAGACTTCTTGAGTACTCGACTAGGTAGAGCTATCGTAAACAACTCAAGTTTGCAGCTCCTACTAAAACAAAACCCTGCAGCAGTCGATATTGTAGCAGATACATTCAAACTCACTAGTGAAGAGAAAAAGCGACTCAGTCAATTCCCAGTCGGAGAAGGTCTATTCTTCGCTGGTCTATCACACATTATCCTTCGTATTATAGCCAGCCCCACCGAAGAAGAGCTAATCACTACTAATCCCCAAGATCTGCTCGATGCCGGTAAAATAAAAGAAGCCGAAGAGGCTGGTTTGGTAGCCCAAGAATCTACCGAAGAAGAATCCCTTAGTAACTTATAGTTTGTTATAATATTAAGCATAATAATTACGTAACATATGCCTCAACCCACCAAAAGCGATAATATCAGTGACAATCTACAAGACGCCAGTGATTTACCTGTTAGTCCCACTAATAAAAATTCTGCAATAGCCAAAGCTGGTGGACCAGAATTTCAAGCTGATGACACAACAAAACAGAAAGCAAATAAGACAGCTAATAAAGCAATAGACCAATTGTCGTCAGGCGGCAAATCAGGTGGAGGAGCTGGAAGTACGGGTAAATTATCCGGGGGTGGATCCGGTGGCATGCAAGCAGCCGACAAGGCTCTAAAACACTTAGATCGCGAAACTCCAGAACAAAAAGCTCAAAGGGAAGGAAGTACAAAAAATACTCTACTAAAAGGTACAGGGGCAGGAGTTGGTGCTGCAGTTGGAGGTACAGCAGGTGCTCAGGTAGGTGCAAAGGTAGGTGAGGAAGTAGCTAAGGGTGATCGTCTCAAATGGATTGCAGCAATTATCATCACTCCTACGGTTATAGCTATTGCTATACCTATATTTATAATAGCTTATATTGTCAATAACCCCTGGGATGCCGTAAGGGAGGTATTAACAGATTCAAAATTACGAGAATTTGGGTTGGATGTAGCTGAAGCTTTTGGTAAAGGTGTCATAAGACAAGCTATTGAAGCAGTTACATATACAGGCGAGGTAGAATACAGGGGAGACAATACTGCAATTGCAGCTACAACACCTGGAACGATAGCACCTGGTAGTACACTAGAGAAATTATCCAATATCGACTGGAAAAAGGCTCAGTACCAAACTTTAGATAATAGTGATTGTGGATACGAGCTCAAGCTTAAGAGAGTAGTGAACGCAGAGGGAAGGACTAGACATATTCCAGAAAGTGTCATAAACAAACGCACACGAGCTGTCATCCCACTTGATGACCTGTCTACCAACACCAAGGCCGCATATTGTATACAGAAACAATACCCTATATTCAACCTCATGGCTCGTCAACCTGTGACCAGAGAGATCAATCAGCTTGCCCAGGTACATCTCAATTATGCTAGCAAGAAAGATACTGAAGAGTTTAGGGGGAATTATCGAGAAGTTGAAGATTATGTATATGACAAAACCCTAGATAGGGTAACACCTACCAAAGACGAGACAATTGATTTCACACCATATCAAGAAAAGCTAGACAAGATAAATCAGGTTTATAAAGAGGCTGTTAAGAGATGGAATGCCAACCCAAATAACGAACCGATACCTTATAGTGAAACTAATACTAGTGTCACAGAGGGCATTAATAGGATGTTTGAAAAAATGAAAGAGGGAACAAGTCCATATGATATACAGGTAGAAGATTATATAAATATTCCCACTAAGGTAGCGGCTACTGACCGCGAAGTTTTTGCTCAAGGATTAGCTACCACAATGTGTCCGTTTGTGTTCAGTTTTGTAGGGGTTGGTATTAATGAGAATGACCCAGTGATTGCCGATAATGCCAGAAAAGCCATCGAGAGTAGGCTAGCAAGTACCGAAAGGGGTGCAACTAAGATAAATACTCTATCTGATACTCGCAAAGCTGACCAGCTAAGTAATGTAGAAAATAATTTAACTATTCGTCAGCAAGACAATTGGGCAAGTAGTACAGCTTACCAGCTTGATATATACAATCAACTTCGTGGAGTTCAACAAAATCCCGAGGCTACCTCTACAAGGGCCTACAATGCCAGACAAACAGATGCAGTACTCAAGACTGGTATTACGGGTGTGTATGCAGCATGTAATCTATTGTCAACAGATACTGATATTGCCCAAGTAGATGCAGCACTTCAATCTGCTGGGGCTGCAATATTCCTTCCGTCATATGTGATTTTGAAACAAAACATCAAAGACAACTCCGAGGGTGTATTTGATAGTGTAGACGATTTTGGCTCCAAAGAAATTATTACAGCTTTTATGAGAACTGGATCTGTTAGTTCAGTAAGTGGTTTAGAGGACGGACCAGACAATTACAATCGCCAAGCGGCAGGTTTTCGACAGCTCATGAACGATTACTACTTACGTATCGGAGGTAGGTTCTTAGATGCCCAAGAAGCACAGTCTGTTGCTATTCAATCAGAAGAGACTCGAAGACAAGAGGAAAAACAAGGTGGTATAGCATATCGATTATTTGATACTGACAATATCCGCTCAGCTCGTAGTATTATATCTCAAAACACTATCACTCCCAAAACAGCCTTAACTGCTACCGGTGGCATACTCAAACAAATACTTAACCCCCTTAGATCATTAGCTAACATTCATAGTTCTGCCCTTTATTATGCAACAGGTAACCACAACAGAGCATTTGCAGCCAACATCAACGGCGATCAGTACCTAAAGATAGATACTGCCGGAGTACCAGAGCAAGACTTCAATATTAATATGCTCGAGAATGCAAGCGTAATAGAAGGTATCAAGGCCAACGGCAGTGACGCTGATAAGGCAAAGCTTACCAATTATGATACTTGTATGAAGGCCAAGATACCTACCGCACAATATTTTACAATTACAGAGAAGGTGCTTGATAGCGGTGGTTCTGGTAGAAAACTCCAATTCTTCGACTTCTATCCAGACAGACAACGAATCATTAATAATAACGGTGACATTATCGAATCTGATGAAGAATTTGATAAATTCTTGGATTGCAAGATACTACTATTTGATGCCAAAGACTTTAGTAAACCAGATCAACAACTTCCGATTCGCTATCGCATGTACACCTACTACAATACTATTTTAGATATGATGGTGAGTTTAAGTAGTGATGAGGACGACCAAAGTATTTATGCTAGAACCAGTGATAGTAGTACTGCTACAGCCGGTGTAGTAGATCCCAATGCAGACACTTCGGGTATACCTTGCCCTACAGAACCTGGTATCACAGATGGACCTATAGAACAAACCTATGGCCCTAATAAGGTCCCTCAAAATAGAATACATATTTGTAATGTACAGGGAATAAATGTAAACGTTTCTATCGCATCAAACCTAAACAAATTAATAAACGATGCTCGTGCTGCAGGAATAACTTTTGGCGGCGGCGGATACAGATCCTACGACGAACAAAAATCATTACGTATAGCTCATGGTTGTGCTGATGATTCTCTACCTTCTAGCTCATGTAGCCCACCAACTGCACCTCCTGGTAGTTCTAATCATGAAAAAGGATTAGCAATAGATTTTACAGTTGGTGGATCTACTATCAGATCTGGAAGTCCAGGGTTTAATTGGCTAGTAGCAAATGCGGCGAATTACGGGTTACAGAACCTGCCGTCAGAATCCTGGCATTGGTCATTTGATGGAAGTTAATATATGAAGAATATACTAAAAATCTTAATTCTAGCACTGGCAATCATAACTATTGCAATACCTAACCAACTATTGGCTCTCAATAGAGCCCAACGCTTCGAAATAGAAAGGCGATTTTGGTACGACCAAACTGACTGTCCTGATGGTAGTGGATCAGGGTCTACAGGTGGAAATGTAGATAGATTCCTTCAAGTACTAGCCTTACAAGAAAGCGGTGGTGACCCACGTGCAGAAGCAGATACCTCCTCGGCATCAGGAAAATACCAATACATAGACAGTACTTGGGTTAGTAGATTTAGCCTATATCCTCCTGCAAGTCAGTACCCAAGAGCAAGTTCAGCTCCAGAACCTATACAGGATGCGGTAGTCAAGATTGAATATGAGCAAAAGTTCAAGCAATTTAATAACGATATTTTCAAACTTGCAGTAAGTCATTTCTATCCTGCAGCCAATGAAAATCCAGCATTATTAGATATAACACCACCTGGTAATGTGATAACTCCTCGAGAATATGCCAATAGTATTATTCAAAAAATGGAAGCTGGTGAAGGACAAGAGATACCCCTTAAATACAATGAAGCACCTGAATTTGAAAGATACCTACAAGCTGCAGGTGTTACATCACCAAGTAGCCCAGCAATTACAACGACTACCGCTACTACCGACCCTTGTGAAGCTTCGAGCCTTAATGGAGGTGATGTTGTGCAGATAGCAAGGGCAGAACTTGCTGCAGGTATAAAAGAATCTGATAATAGCTATTTAAAATATACTATGGGAAGATCAGAAGCTTGGTGTGCAGATTTTGTGAGCTGGGTATTTAGAGAAGCTGGTAAACCATTTACTGATGGATTGGAAGGTTGGAATATAGCAAGTGTCGACGGCATACAGGCCTACGCAGAAGCCAAAAATTTCTTCCATCCTAAAGGTGAGAGTGGATTCTCGCCACGACCAGGCGATGTAGCAATATATAATACAGGTAGTGGACCATACCCAAGTCATGTAAATATTGTCATTATTGTAGAGGGCGGTTCTTATACAGCAATTGGTGGTAATCAAAGTGATGCAGTTAAGCTAAGTACACATGATTTAAATGCGAGCGACTTAACAGGATTTATGAGGGTAGAATAATGGAATTGCTGACTAATAAAAAATTTATAATAATTGTAATTGTAAGTATAGTCTTAGTGCTAATTGGTATAGTATTGTTTATTTTTTACCGAGAAAATTTTGAAACATTCAAACTCGTAAGCACAAGTCCAGACACCAAAGAATCAATACCAACATCAACATCTTCTATAGTTTTAAAATTCAATAAAGAAATTGATGGTAATAAAATATCAATAAAAAATATTTCTAGTAGTAGTAATGTAGTTAGAAATCTATCAAGTAATGATAAAACAATTACACTAACCTTATCTCCCTTGGTAATAGATAAAAAGTATGAAATCAAGATAGATAAAGTGATAGCTAAAAATGGTGAAGAGATAAAAGATATTAGACTCGATTTTTTTGCTAAATATGTACCGTACAATAAGTTGACAGAAGAAGAAAGACAGCAAGGAGTGCAAGATACAGACCCTACTATTAGTACTTCTTCAATTAGAAATTTCCTACCGTATGTAACACCCAACTATACTCTTATAGGTGGTAAGATTTATTTTTCAAATGGTAAGTCACAAGATATTGTTCAAGTAAAAGATATATTCTATAAGGGTGTCAATCCTCCTTATCCTGAGAGTGAGATAAAATATTCTGCTGAGTCAATAAAGAATTTTCTAAAAGATACTGGTGTCGATAGAAATAGTTATTTACTTACTTCAAGTAATCCAACTATGGCTAAATATATAGGAGCAAATCCAATACCTAGTGACGCCAAAATAAGTCCTGACAATTATACAGGTGATGGAAGTCCACCGACTAATTAATTAGTTATTATTTAAACTTTAATGATTAAGTTTTCTATTTTTTGATCGATTGATTTAATTATCTTTAGTATCGCATCATGCTGACTGCTTAGTTCTGAAGCTGCTGATGAGCTGCCACATATCAATACGATTGTTTTAGGTGGCCTGAGTCTAATCTTTACTTTTACATTTGTAGCGAGATAAATCTGATATTTTATTTCATCTATCTGTTTGATTTTATCCTGTGCTTTACTATTTGAGAATAATGACTTATCTATCTTATCTAGACTCATAGTGGCAACTCGATATGTTGAAAATTTGGC
>OEIV010000915.1_pt1 | contig 14770 bp, 11 predicted proteins | sample 1539231 | NCBI WGS metagenome assembly OEIV01 (sample SAMN03794762, study PRJEB22550) | activated sludge metagenome | feature: wastewater treatment plant; material: activated sludge; isolation source: Wastewater treatment plant of a petroleum refinery complex | place: Argentina: Buenos Aires ...
TGGGGTGCTTCTGCGCCTTCTCGATGTCCTTCACCGTGATGAGGCCGATGCAGTGGTAGTCGTCGTCCACGACCACCAGCTTCTCGATGCGGTACTGGTGCAGCAGGCGGCGCGCCTCATCCTGCGTCACGGTGCGCTTGACGGTGACGAGCCGGTCCTTGGTCATCAGCTCCGAAACCGGCACCTCGTGGTTGTTGGCAAAGCGCACGTCGCGGTTGGTGAGGATGCCGACGAGCTTGCCCGGCTTGCCGCCGCGCGCGGGCTCGACCACCGGGATGCCCGAGATGCTCATCTCGGCCATCAGCTTCAGCGCCTCCTCGAGGCGAGCGTCGGGGGTGATAGTGACCGGATCGAGAACGATGCCGGCCTCGTACTTCTTCACATGGCGCACCTGCTCGGCCTGATCGGCCGGCTTCAGGTTGCGGTGGATGACGCCGATGCCGCCCGCCTGCGCGACGGCGATGGCGAGGCGCGCCTCCGTCACGGTATCCATGGCGGCCGAGATGATCGGGATGTTGACGGCGATGGACTTCGTCACCCGCGACGAGACGTTGACCTCGCCCGGCATCACCTCCGAGGCGCCAGGCACCAGCAGCACGTCGTCGAACGTCAGGGCGAGCCCCGAATCCTGATCGATTGGGCGCAATGCCATGCGGCGTCTCCTATGCAATGGGGGCGACATGCAGCGGGGCGGAACCCTCGGCGGCCGTCGCGGCCGTGAAGCGAGCCGGACCGATGCCGGCAACCGATGTCGGCAGGCGTATATCATCCGAACCGTTGAGTGGGAAGCGGGGCCGGACGGCCGGAGCAGCTTGCGACCGCAAAGTCGGGCCTCGGCGGTGAGCGGGGCGGCACGACGGGCCTGGGCGAGGGGCCCGGGTCATGCCGGCCCCGTGCCCTGTAGCCAGAACTAGGACTTGCTGCTGGAAACGGATGGTCGGAGGGCGGTCCGGCGGGCGCCCGCACACTCTTTCACAGCCATTCTGGCACACCCATGCTGGACGCCGGCCGGGCCGCGGGAGCCAGGCTAGGCCCTGGGAGGCTGGCCCATCCCAGGGTGGCGTTCTCGCGGGGCGGGGCTCTCGGGGCCGGACAGCGGTCCACTCACCGCCCCCCCTCAGGACGGTTTTTCCTGAGACGGAGCGGACTTCTGCGAGGCGTTCCAATCGGCAACGGCGTCGTCGAGTTTCGCCAAATAGGTGGCGTGAGGGGGGCGTACGCCGTGCAGGAACAGCTCGCGCCGGACGGCGGCGCTGGTACCGGTCAGATAAACCTTCACCCCCCGCCGCTCGGCCTTGCGGAGCGTCGCGTGCATGGTGTTCGCGGCGGTCGAATCGAGGATCGGGACACCGCTGAAATCGATGATGAAGGCACGGTGACTATCGGCGATCCGGTCCAGCGCCGCCCCGACCGTCGCCGCGGCCCCGAAGAAGAACGCTCCCGAGATCCGATAGGCGGCGATATCCGGGTTGCTCGCCAACGCCTCGTCGAAGGGCGCCAAGTCGCCGCGGTCAGCGTGGTCGGCCCGGTCCTCGCGCACCAAACCATCCTGGCGTTCGATGCCCGTCGCCTTCGCCATGCGGTTGACGAACACCACCGCGCCGAGCGCGAAACCGACGACAATCGCCTCCGTCAAATCGCGGAAGATCGTCAGGAACAACGTCGTCAGCACCACCAGCGCGTCGCCGCGCGAGGAGGTCACCAGCGTCCAAAGCTCCCGCTTCTCGGCCATGTTCCAGGCGACGACCGCGAGCACGCCGGCCAGCGCGGCAAGCGGGATGTAGCCGGCGAGCGATCCCGCCAACAGCACGAAGGCGGCGAGAAAAACGGAGTGCAGCATTCCCCCGACGGGGCCATGGGCACCGGCGCGCACGTTCGTCGCCGTCCGCGCGATGGTGCCGGTGGCCGGCATGCCGCCGAACAACCCGCCGGCGATATTGGCGACGCCCTGGGCGACGAGTTCGCAGTTGGAGCGGTGCTGGCGTCCGGTCATGCCATCGGCCACGACGGCGGACAGCAGTGACTCGATGGCGCCGAGCAGCGCGAACGCGATGGCGTCCGGCAGGACCGCCTGCACCTTGTCGAGCGACAGCGTCGGCAGTGTCAGCGAGCCGACGGCGCCGGTCAGGCCGCCAAAGCGCGACGAGATGGTTTCGACAGGAAGTCCAAAGAGAGCCACGGCGACCGCGGCCGCCACCACCGCGATGAGCATACCGGGCCAGTTGGGACGAAGCTTTCGAAGGCCGACGATGATGACGATCGCCGTCAACGAAACGGTGATAGCGGCAGGGTTCGCCGTGCCGATCGCCGACCACAACGCCGCGAGCTTCTCGAACAGTGGCCCCGGCTCCTTGCCCGCGAGGGTCAAGCCGAAAAGCTCCTTCAACTGGCTCGCCATGATGATGACGGCGATGCCCGTGGTGAAGCCGACAGTGACGGGATAGGGGACGAGCTTGACGTAGGTGCCGAGCCGCAGGAAGCCGAGGGCGATCAACATCAGGCCCGCCAGCAATGTCGCGAGCAGCATGCCGTCGACGCCGTGCCGGTCGACGGTCGCGCCGATCAGTACGATGAACGCGCCGGCCGGGCCGCCGATCTGGTAGCGGCTGCCGCCGAGGGCCGAAACCAGAAAGCCCGAGATGATGGCGGCGGCGAGACCGTTGGCCGGCGGGAGCCCGGATGCGATGGCGATGGCCATGGAGAGCGGCAACGCGACGATGGCAACGGTGAGCCCCGCCATGGCGTCGGCGCGCAGCTCGCGCGAGCCGTAGCCTTCCTTGAGAACGGTCACGAGCTTCGGGGTGAACAGCTCGGCGAATGTGGGGGCGTGCACGATCTGGCGCCCCGGTCGCATCTCGGTCATCGCGGCTCTATCCTAGTGTGCGAACGCATGTGATCGACGCGCTCTGCGCTTTCATCGCAAGCGTGGATCGCATCCTCGGCTCAAGTCTGAGAGTGCTCTTTGCGACGACGATGGATCACGAACGCCATTCCATCAGCGTCGATGGCACTCTTGGAAGCTAGCAGTAGCTCCAGCTCCTCGGCGACGTCGGACTTGGGCGAGATGCCGTGCGCGGCTTGCCGGACCACTTGCGCCCCATCTGGAGTGGGCGCCCATCGCCGGACACGAACACCCGAACGGCAAGTGGCGTCGCTGACGGCGAGTGTCGGCTGCGGCGGAAAAGACGCCCCCGCCGACCGCCCAACGGCATTGGGCTTTCGCCCGCCCGAAGACGTACAGACTGCGCCTCCGAGGCCCGCGCTTGCAAGCCCGTCGTTGGAGTGACCCGCGCGGCGTGAGCAGGTTTGATCTGCGGATGCGGCAAGGCCGCGACGCCCAGGGCCGGTCACGGAGACGATCGCGGTGGCTCTGCATCGCTCCGTTGATCGTCGAGCGAGGGCTTGCTGAACCGACGCCGACCCGCCCAGTCGCGTGAACGGCACTGGACCGCCTTACGGCCCCGCCCTGGCGGCGACGCTAAGGAATGTGCGCGAGCACCGATAACTGCGAGGCATGCGCGCTACAGAGCGGCGATTGTTTTGGAAAAGATTGACCGAGGCATCAGTCTAAATGGTGGAGCTGAGGGGAATCGAACCCCTGACCTCTACAATGCCATTGTAGCGCTCTCCCAACTGAGCTACAGCCCCGAACCCTTTTTGGGAAACGGGGCGGCGAACCACCCCGTCAGAGCCGCTTGCATAGGGCCTCGAAGGGCAAACTGCAAGCGCGAATTTGCAACGTCGCCGTGTTCGTCCACCGCCCCAGTCGGTGCCCCTGGAACCGGCCAGATCCACGGTCCGACGAGCGCCTTAACGGCACACGGTCAGCCCCGGGACGCGCGATCGCGGGGCCCGGAATTTCACCGGGCTCCACGTCGAGAACGAGCTCAGGGCTCGTCCGGCTCCTCACCGCGACCGCCGACACCGATGTTGTCCATGTCGCCGCCGTCTTCCTCCTCCTCGAGGAAGGTGTCGTCGGCGGTTTCCTCCACCGACTCGTCCTCGGCGATCTCGCCGATCGCCTCGTCCGCCACCTCGACGCCCTCGTCGTCCTTGACGGTCTCCTTCTTCGCCTTGCGCGGCTTCTCGTCGTCCTTGAACAGGACGCCGACAGGCCCCGACGCGATGACGTAGATGCTGCCGCAGATCGGGCACACGATCGGATCGCGGTGAAGATCGTAGAAGCGAGAACCGCAGTCCTCGCTCTGGCAGGTGCGCTTGGTGCCGCGCGCTTGCTTGGTCGACATGAATATCGCCTTTGATGTCTGGAAATTTGAACGAGGGGTCTGCCACAGGCTCCGGGCCTTGTCAAAAGGCAATCGTGGCGCACGCCAGGCCGCCGTCTCTCCGGGGACGCGGTCTCTCCGGGGCGACGTCTGCGGCATCGGGCCTCGGCCGCGCTCGCACGGCCGGCTGGTGCCCAATGGCGCAAGAGCCGGCGCGGATGGGGCGTGAGCGGGCAATCCGGCTGCTGCCGCCCACTCCAGACATCCTGGCCCGGCCGGCGCCCAGGCCCCGTCAACGGCGGCTCCGTCATTGACAGCGCTCCGGGGCATCGGCTCAATGCCGCCCGTCCGCTCGCCATCGTCTGCCGAGCGCGGCGTCCCGGCCAGCAAACGCGCTCTCGGCCGGGCCGGCGCCACGCCGCCGCACTACGCCGTCAACCCCGAACTGATCAGGCCCTACGTTGTCCCATCACCACGCCGCCCGCCCGCTCACCACCGAACGCGCCAACGCCCTCAACGGCTCCGTCCGGGTCCCGGGCGACAAGTCGATATCGCATCGCGCGCTGATGTTCGGTGCGCTGGCAACCGGCGTGACGCGGATTACCGGGCTGCTCGAAGGCGAGGACGTGGTCAACACGGCGAAGGCCGTCACCGCTCTCGGGGCCCCCGCCGGCAAGGAGGGCGAAACCTGGGTGGTGCGGGGCTGCGGTGTCGGCGGCCTCACACAGCCGACGGAGCCGCTCGACTTCGGCAACTCCGGCACCGGCACGCGCCTGATGATGGGCCTGATCGCGGGCCACCCGATCACAGTGACGATGACGGGCGACGCCTCGCTGAGCAAGCGCCCCATGCGGCGCGTCATCGGCCCGCTGAAACAGATGGGCCTCGAGATCGAGAACGACCGTGAAACCCTGCCGCTGACGATCCGCGGCAGCGACGCGCTGACACCGATCCGTTACGAGCTGCCCGTGCCGAGCGCGCAGGTGAAAAGCGCGATCCTCATCGCCGGATTGCATGCCGCAGGCGAGACCACCGTGATCGAGGCCGAGCCGACGCGCGACCACACCGAACGCATGCTGCGCTACTTCGGCGCCGACGTGCGCACCGAGGTGAAGGACGGCAAGACGCACATCACGGTGAAGGGTGACGCCGAGATGTCGGGCCGCGACGTCGTCGTGCCGGGCGATCCGTCCTCCGCTGCGTTCCTCGTCTGCGCCGCGCTGATCGTTCCAGGGTCAGACGTCACCGTCCGTGGCGTGCTCGTCAACGAAACGCGCACCGGGCTTTACACCACGCTGCGCGAGATGGGCGGCGACGTCGAGCTGGCGAACCCGCGCGAACAAGGCGGCGAGCCGATCGCCGACATTCGCGTGCGCTATTCTCGCCTCAAGGGCGTGCACGTTCCCACCGAGCGCGCGCCGTCGATGATCGACGAATACCCGGTGCTGGCCGCCGTCGCGGCCTTCGCGGAAGGCGACACCGTCATGGACGGTCTCGCCGAGCTCAAGGTGAAGGAGAGCGACCGCCTCGCCGCCACCGCCGCCGGACTGGCGGCGAACGGCGTCAACGCCACGGTCGCGGGCGACACGCTGATCGTGCACGGCACCGGAGGCCCCGTTGCAGGCGGCGGCACGGTGGCGACGCACCTCGACCACCGCATCGCCATGGCGTTCCTCACGATGGGTCTCGCCAGCGAAAAGCCGGTGACTGTCGACGACACCGCGATGATCGCGACGAGCTTTCCCGAGTACCTCGGACTGATGCAGCAGCTCGGTGCGCACTACCGCGGCTAGGCCGCGATCGGTTGAGGCGTAAAGCGCTCTGCGAGCCGACAACGTTGCCAGGGGTGAGCTCAGCATGGCCCCGGGGTCCAGGCGCGTGACCGACATCGATGCCGGCGCAAGCCGCGTCGTCACGGTCGTCAATCTGCACCGACGCGCGCCACTCGCAGCGGCAATCCCGAGGCAGAAGCGCGCACCGATCGTGCGAAACGGTGTCGCCGGCCGGGCGGAAGGATATTGCCTCTCCGCCGTCCGCCGGGCGGCGAGGCCGTTGCCTACGCCAAGGTGGACGACCCGCACTGCTCCCACCACGCAGCGGTGATCGCGGATTTCGCGATCTGATCCCTTCCCCATCGCACGTGCGAGGTCGCGATACCGCGGCACGCCGTCGCGCTGTATCGATCCCACCGGCGATACCGGCCTTTCAGCGGGAACGAAGCCCCCCCGCTCCGGGCTCGAGTGAGGGCACGCTGGCGCTCGGAGCACAATGGCGCGGTCCTTGGTCGAGGTGCCGCCGCATCACTCAGTGGCTATCCAATTTAGTAACCATACGATCGCCGGCGCGGCGCCCACGGGCTCTTGTCCACGGCGAAAAGTAACCAGTTCGACGTTCCGCCCTTGTCTCCGCCCCGCGCGCACCACACTTCTCGGCCCGACGTGCATCGACCGTGTGGCGGATGAGAGGATCAGGCGTGAACATTCTCGGACTGGTGACGAAGACCCACGATACGGGCGCGGCCATTCTCTCCAACGGCGTCATCAAGGGGGTGATGGAGGAGGAGCGGTTCAACCGCAACAAGCACTCCCAGCTCTTCCCCGAGCACGCGCTCGCGGCGGCGCTCGATGCAGCCGGCCTCCGCCTCGACGACATCGATGCCATTGCGACGCCCTGGGACGTGAACGCGCTGCGCCGATCGTTCCGCCAGATCGTCACCGCCAATCTGCCGGCGAGCCTCAACCTCCTGCACCCCGCCGCCCACAGCGGACAGAACAGCGGCGTCGTGTTCCTGCGCCAGCGTCTCGCGCAGGGAATCCGCAAGCGGCTCGGCAACCGCGACATTCCGATCATCAACGTCCCCCACCACGACGCCCACGCCGCGATCTACTTCGCCTCACCGTTCGACGAAGCGGCCATCCTCGTCGCGGACGGCTACGGCGACGTGACGGCGACGAGCACATACTTCGGCGCGGGCAATCGCATCACTCGCGACAAGGGCTTCAGCTTCTTCGACTCCATCGGTGCGTTCTATTCGGGCGTCACCACCTATCTCGGCTTCAAGCTGTTCGAGGAAGGCACCGTCATGGCGCTCGCGGCGCTCGGCGGTCCGCGCTATCTCGAAAACTTCCGCAAGCTCGTGCCGCTCGGTCCCGATGGATCGTTCAGCTTCAACCCGGAGTACGTGAGCCTTCAGACACACGGTCTCGCGCGCCCCTTCACTGCGAAGTTCCTGGCCGAGTTCGGCCCGCCGCGTGATCCGTCCGCCCCGCTCGATCAGCGGCACATGGACATCGCCTATGCCTTGCAGAAGCTCGCCGAGGAGCTCGTCCTGCACCTCGTCCGCGACCTCGAGCGGCGCACCACGTCGCGCAACCTCTGCATCACGGGCGGCGTCGCGCTCAACTGTGTCGCCAACGCGCGCATCCTCGAGGAGACGTCGTTCGAGCGCGTGTGGGTGCCGCCGTGCGCGTCCGATACCGGCGCGCCGCTCGGTGCCGCGCTGTTCCACTACCATCAGACGCTCGGGAGAGAGCGCACCGGCGAGTTGCTGCACCCCTTCTATGGAGCGGAGTACAGCGACGCCGAAGTGCAGGCGGCGCTCGACGAGGCCGGCCTCACCGGCAAGCGCCTCGACGATGGCGAATTGTTCGAGCGGGTGGCCGCAGACCTGTCCGAAAAGAAGGTGGTCGGCTGGTGCCAGGGCCGCTTCGAGATGGGCCCGCGCGCGCTCGGCAACCGCTCCATCCTCGCCGACCCGCGCGACCTCGAGATCAAAGCGATCCTCAACGATCGCATCAAGCACCGCGAGCCGTTCCGGCCCTTCGCCCCGGCCGTGCTGGCCGAGCGCGCGACCGACTTCTTCGACGTGTCGCAGCCCGACCCGTTCATGACGCTCGCCCCCCGGGTCTGGAAGGAACGCGTCGCGGATATTCCGTCCGCCGTGCACGTCGACGGCACCGCGCGCATCCAGACCGTCCGGCGCGATGCCAACCCGCGCTTCCACCGCCTTATCGAGACGTTCGGCAACCGGACCGGCGTTCCCGTGCTGCTCAACACGAGCTTCAACCGTCAGGAACCGATCGTGGCGAGCCCGCACGACGCGGTTTCCTGCTACCTGCGCACGAAGATGGACGTGCTGGTGTTCAACAACTTCTATGTGACCGACCGCAACGCCGGGGCGGAAGCGCGTGCACGCCAATCCTTCGATGCGCAGCAGGCGGCGATGCGCCGCCGCGTCAGCGGCTGGCGGCAGATCTTCGAGTCCTGACCTCCGCACCCGCTCGACCACTTGCGCGGACCGCTGCTATCCTCTCCGGGAATGCTCGATCGCGTAGAGCCCACGCGGGCATTTCGGCGGGGACCACGCCATGTCGAATTTCGTCTCGTTCATGGAATGCGTGAACCACCACGGACCACTTTGCGTGGGGGCTCCGACCTCCTGGCCGCTCTGGATCGCTCTCGCAGCGGCCGTCTTTCTCGGCAGGCGGCTGGCCGCGCGGTCGCCCGGTAGAGTGGCGCCGCTGATGCGCCGCGTCGCGCTCACCGGGTTGATGCTCCTGCTGGCGAGCATCGCAACCATCGTCGGCTTCTTCATGTTCGATCCCGACCCGATCCTCGGCGTCGAGGACGATCCGTTGGTGAATGGGCTCTGGATCGCCGCCATCACCGGGTTCGGGCTCGGCGTGCTGGCGTTGTTCGCCAGCGCTGGCCTTTGGCTCTCGCAGCGACTGAAAGCCTGACGGCCCCGCACGCCTAGGCAGCCTCTTTCAAGAGGTCGTTGAGATCGAGCCGGCGCGTGTACATGGCAAGGCCGCCGTCCGCCGTGCGTGGCCATTCGGCTTCGCTACGGTCCCAATAGAGCTCGACGCCGTTCTGGTCCGGGTCGCGCAGGTAGACCGCCTCGCTGACACCGTGATCGCTGGCGCCATCGAGCCGAAGTCCGGCGGCGAGCACCCGGCGCACCACCTCGGCCAGAGCGCCGCGTGTCGGGTAGAGGAACGCCACGTGATAGAGGCCCGTCGTGCCCGGAGGCGGCGGTGTTCCGCCGTGGCTCTCCCACGTATTGAGGCCGACGTGGTGGTGATAGCCGCCGGCGGCCAGGAATGCCGCCTGGCTGCCATACCGCTGGCGAACCTCGAAGCCGAGCACACCGTGATAGAAACCGATTGCCCGCTCGAGGTCGGCCACCTTGAGATGCACGTGGCCGATACGGACGCCGCCGTCGCCTGCCCCGTCGCCCATCGCACTACCTCCATTCGTCGTGCTCATCTCAATGTACTTCCGCAAATCGCGCTCGTGCAGCGCAGGAGCGCAGCGCGAAAGCGCCGTCTCCCAGAAGGGCCTGCACGAGCAGCATGACGGTCCAGAACGCCGGGAACTCCCAACCACCGTTGGGCGCAGTGAACAGCCAACCGTTACCCGCATGCTGCATCGTCGCGCCGATCAGGATCGGCAGCAGCAGCAACGAGATCTGGCGGGTCCACAGGCCGAGGATCAGGGCAATGCCGCCACCGATCTCGCCGAGGATCACCAGATAGGCGAAGAAGCCCGGATAGCCGATGCTCTCGAAGAACCCGACCGTACCGGGAATGCCGAATGTAAACACCTTCAACAGCAGTCCGTGCGCCAGCAGCAGTGCGCCGAGGCTGACACGCAGCACAAGCGCTGCGTAAGGGGCGGTTCGTGCGTCGATCATTGTCGTCTCCATCGTCAAGAATGCGATGGGCCATTCATTGCCGCAACGAACATGGTTTGATAATCTGCCATTATCGAATTCTAATTCACACTCAGAGTGTGAGGTGAAAATTGGACCGCGTGACGGGCATGCAGGTTTTCGCGAAGGCCGCCGGGCTTGGCAGCCTTTCCGCGGCGGCGCGCGCCATGGGCATCTCGCAGACGATGGCCACGAAGCACGTCAGCGGGCTCGAGGAGCGGCTCGGCGTCAAGCTGCTGCACCGGTCGACGCGCCGCCTGACGCTCACGGAGACTGGCCGGTCGTATCTTGAATCGGTCGAGCGTATCCTCGACGACATCGAGGAGGCCGACGCCACGGCGTCGCTGGAGACGCGACAGGTGCGCGGCAAGCTGCGTCTCAATGCACCACTATCCTATGCGGTTCGCCGCCTCGCGCCACTCATCCCCGAACTGACGCGCCGGCATCCCGAGCTTCAAGTCGATCTCGGTCTCAACGACCGCTACGTCGATCTCGTCGAAGAAGGTTGGGACCTCGCGATCCGCATCGGCAATCTCAAGAGCTCCGCCTTGATCGCGCGGCGGCTCGCGCCCTGCCCGACGGTGGTCTGCGCTTCCCCGGATTACCTCGAACGTCGCGGCAAGCCGCGCAATGTCGCCGACCTCACCGATCACGACTGCCTGAGCTATACGCTCTCGCGGTCCATCGGCGCCGGGCGGTGGTCGTTCGGCGCTGGCGGAAAGGTGAAGGTGGCGGTCAGCGGGAGCATCCAGGCCAACAACGGCGATGCGCTGGTGCTGGCTGCCGTTGCCGGTCAAGGCATCGTCTATCAGCCGTATTTTCTGGTCGAGCGCGAGATTGCCGAAGGTTCGCTCGTGCCGCTTCGTCTCGATCACGCGACACTCGAGATCGGCGGCATCTTCGCCGTCTATCCCGCGGCGCGCCGCCCTCCGGCGAAAGTCCGCGCGACCATCGATTTCCTCGCGGAACGGCTGGCGGTGTGACGACACGGACGCGCCATCATCTGCACGGTGCGCTCAGAACCCGACGCCGCGGTTATAGCTCTCGATGAGCCCGTTGTAGTCGCGCGTCAGCCGTGGCGGCGATCCTTCGACCATCCAGCCGCCGCCCGCGTTGAGCATCATCCTGTCGCCGCTGCTGTAGGGCACCTTGTCCCTGATCCGCCGCATCAGATGCTTGGCTGTGACGAGGTAGGATTTTGCAGAACTGAGAAAGCTCGATCCGACGCCGCTTCCCTTGGTCGCGGCGAAGTCCTCTGTCGCCTTGACCATCGCTTCGAACTCGCCGAGTGCCTCGGTGATCTTCGCGATGTCGGGCTTCTCCGCGCTCTCGGCACGCAGCACGCGCTTGGCGCGGATCATCAGCGCCTCGACGTGGTAGCGCGCCTTGCGGCCCTCGGCCGCCTCGATCTCGACCAATCGCTCAGCCGCCCTCTTGTCTTGAATGTCGTCGATACCGGCGCGAAGCCGCTGATCGGCGAGCGCGAACCGGTCCCAGGCGGCGACGAGGCGCGGATGCAGCGCCTTGCCCTTCGCCATCTTGTCGTCCTTGTAGTCCTGCTGCTGGTAGTAGTCGTCGGCTTCCTTCAGCAACGGCTCGAGTGCGCCAACCGCGGCCGCATACTCCGAAGCGGCCGACTCGATGGCGACGTCGCGTGGCTCGAGGGCGTTCGCCTTTTCGACGCCCTTGGTGCAATCGGTCGTTTCATAGATGGTGTAGGTGCCGTAGATGATCGGCTCCTTGCCGGTCGGCCCCTTTTTTCCGGCCCAACTGAAGTAGCGCTCGCGCGACTGGTGGGACCGTTCGGACAGGCGGTTGATGCAGGCGACGTAGGCGGTGATCTTTTGCGTGGGGCCGGCGCTCTCCGCACTCGCCGGGCCGGCCGTCAGCATTGCCGACGCTACGGCCGCGCCACCCGCCGCGACAAGCGCACGAACGAAACCCATCATCATTCTCCCGAAGCAGCCTCGAACCACGCGGACCAGTGCCATTATCGGCGTGTCGTCGGCACCGCGCCAGCACCCCCGGCCATTCTCTTTGCTGTCTTGGTTTCACTCTAGCGGTAGCGCCGGGGGTCACGGTAGCGGGCCGGTCTGGAACAGCGTGACGCGCAGCCCGCCGTGCGGCACCGGAGGACCCGGCGGGGCGAACGGAAGGGCGGTCGCGCGGGCGAGCACCGCCTCGGTCGTTATCAACCCGACGCGCCAGCCGGAGAAGCCGGCCAGAAGCCGCTGGCCGAGTGCGCGATAGAGCGGAGCGAGGCTCTTGCGATCGCCGATCCGCGCGCCATAGGGCGGGTTGACGATGACGAGGCCCGGGGGCCCCTCGGGCGCCACCACCTCGCCGACCGTAAGTCGCGCGAACTCGGTGAAATCGGAAACGCCCGCCCGCTCCGCATTCGCCTGGCTCATGGCGATGGCGCCGGCATCGCGGTCGCTGCCGTAGAATTTGAATTCCGGACGATGCCCAGCGCCGCCCGCTTCGCGAACGAGTTGCCACGCCGCCGCGTCGAAGGTCGCGAGCTGCTCGAAGGCGAAATGCCGGGAGCGGCCGGGCCTCAGACCCGCCGCGATCTCGGCCGCCTCGATGACGAACGTGCCCGAACCGCACATGGGATCGACCACCGGCTCCGTACCCGTGTAACCGCACTGACGCAGGAAGAGTGACGCCATCGTCTCGCGCATCGGCGCCTTGCTGACGGCTTCCTTGTGCCCGCGCTTGTGCAGCAGCTCGCCCGACGTATCGATACCGATGGTGCAGAGGTCGTGCTCGATGCGCACGCGCACACCGACCTCCGCATCCTCCGACACGGCCGCGCCAATGGTCGCGCGGATCGCCTTTTCGACGCGCTCGGCGGCCGCACCGGAATGATAGATGCGCGAGCTCTTGCACGACGCCTCGACCTGAAACGGCACGTCGCGGCGCAACACCTCGCCCCAGGCGATGTCCCTCGCGCGCTTGTCGAGCTCGGCCAGATGGAACGCCTTGAACTGCGCCACCCGCGCGACCACCCGCCCGGCGCCGCGCAATACGAGATTGGCCTTCCACACCTCGCGCCAGCCACCGCGCACGGAGACGCCGCCGGGAACCGTCTTCGACGCCTTGAACCGATGCGTCCGCACCTCGGCGAGCAGCGCCGCCTCCAGGCCCGGAGCCGCCATCAGGAATATTTCGAAGTCGCCGTCCTTGCTCATCGCGCCTGCATATCGGCAAGTCTGGCGACGATCGACATCTATTTCCGGGCGCTGAAGGCGACGCCCGCCGCCCCCTCTTGACCTCCCCCCGCCGCTCGGGCACTGCGAGTTCCGGGCGGGCAGTTCCGAGCGGGCGGCCAGGTCCGGGGGGAGAAAACTGACATGATAATCGCGATCGACGGACCGGCCGCCTCGGGCAAGGGCACGCTGGCCAAGCGCGTCGCCGGCCACTTCGGCCTGCCGTGCCTCGACACGGGCCTGCTCTACCGGGCGGTCGCACGCGATGTCGAACGGGCCGGTTTCCGGCCGGACGACCGCTGGGCCTCGGTCGCCTGCGCCCGCCGGCTGGACATGGATTCGTTCGCCGACCCCGCCCTGCGCGGCACCGCCGCCGGCGACAAGGCGTCGATCGTCGCGCGCTTCCCCGAGGTCCGCGCCGCCCTCCTCGCCTTCCAGCGCGGGTTCGCCGCCTATTCCAAGGGGGCCGTGCTCGATGGGCGCGACATCGGCACCGTCGTCTGCCCGGATGCGGACGTTAAGATTTTCGTAACCGCGCGGCCCGAGATCCGCGCCCGTCGTAGGTTCCTCGAGCATGTCGGACGCGGCGAGGCCATTCGCTTCGAAGAGGTTCTCTCCGACATCCGCGCCCGCGACGAGCGCGACAGCTCCCGCTCCGCCGCCCCCCTCAAGGCCGCCACCGACGCGCTCTTGCTCGATACGTCGGACTTGGATATAGAAGCCGCATTCGACGCCGCTGTCGGATTGATCAAGAGGAAGATCGGCCAGTAGGTCTGCCGCGGGCAGGCCAAATTCTCAACTGGCGGGCGTACCCATCCAGCGGCTTGAACCCAACCAGCATCAGACGCCGACCGCGTTCCGCGCCCTCGTGCCTATTCCGCCTCCGGCCTCGACCGGGCGGGCATGCGATGGCCAACGGGCGACCGGCGTTCTCCAGAATGACAGAGCCGGCCGGAGCGACGCCCGTCGCGACCGGTCATTTCCAGTTTCCGCGCGCCCACGCCTGGGACGGCCGGACAAAGCACCGACGCAGGAGCACGAATGAGCACGAACATCGCCAAAGAGATGAACCCGACCCGCGACGAATTCGCGGCAATGCTCGCCGAGAGCCTTGCCAAGGACGATCTGGCCGAGGGCGAGGTCGTCAAGGGCCGCATCGTCGGCATCGAGAAGGATCTCGCGATCATCGACGTCGGCCTGAAGATGGAAGGCCGCGTTCCGCTCAAGGAGTTCGGCGTCGGCGGCAAGCCGGCCGATCTCAAGGTTGGCGATACGGTCGAGGTTTATCTGGAGCGCATCGAAAACGCGCTCGGCGAGGCTGTTCTTTCGCGCGACAAGGCACGCCGCGAGGAGAGCTGGAACCGCCTCGAGAAGCAGTTCGAGAAGGCCGAGAAGGTCACCGGCGTCATCTTCAACAAGGTCAAGGGCGGCTTCACCGTCGATCTCGACGGCGCCGTGGCGTTCCTGCCCGGCTCGCAGGTCGATATCCGTCCGGTGCGCGACATCGGGCCGCTGATGCACCAGCCGCAGCCCTTCCAGATCCTCAAGATGGACCGCCGCCGCGGCAACATCGTCGTCTCGCGCCGCTCGGTGCTCGAGGAGACGCGCGCCGAGCAGCG
>OEIV010000916.1_pt1 | contig 14756 bp, 13 predicted proteins | sample 1539231 | NCBI WGS metagenome assembly OEIV01 (sample SAMN03794762, study PRJEB22550) | activated sludge metagenome | feature: wastewater treatment plant; material: activated sludge; isolation source: Wastewater treatment plant of a petroleum refinery complex | place: Argentina: Buenos Aires ...
TACCAATAAAAGCGTTGCTTTTATTTATCAAAAGAATGATCAAATTGTCATTGTGCTGGTGATTAGCCGAAGCAATCTCTACTTAATTATCTGAGATTGCTTCACCCACTAAACCTGCCTACGGTATGCAGGGTGGGATTCGCAATGACGGTACAAAACAACACTGCATAATCGTGTAGTATTCAAAACATTATAATTCCACTCAACTAAAAAACCGCATATATATGCTGTTGCTCTCCCATCAATAATTTTGCACTTTTATCCCAGAATTTGACTCTAAGTTTTTAAGAAGGATTAATGAGACGATGAAAGAAAAAAGTGACCGAGTAAAATCTTTACTAACCAATATAGAGGAGGATGTTATGGAAAACATCATATATCCAAGAACAATTTCTAATCCACTAGCCGATCTTATAAGCGATGAGATTTGGGAATTACTTAACAGCCGCGGTTTAATTAATGACCGCTCAGTAAGAGATTATATTATTCGAAGAAGATTTAAAACATTACGATCTCAAAAAATTAGAACCGGCGATGCAATTGATACTCTAAGGGCAGAATATCCTTATCTTCAATTTGATACGATTAGAAAGATAGTGCATAATCCTCCAAAACAGATAAGTAGATCATAGAACTTGTAAGGTGTTTGCCCTAACCCGTCCCGAAGTAATCGAGACGGGTTTTTTGTTTTAAAGATACTGAGTTTTTAAACTTTAAGCAGTTCTTTCTCTAATTTTGGATTAGCATAAAAAAGAAACATGATGATAATTGAAAATCCCTTAACTCCACTTACAGAAATCTTTGATCCGCTGTTCGAGCAGAAACATATTAAATTTTTTATCAAGCGGGAAGATCTTACCGATTATTTTATTTCAGGCAATAAATTTTATAAATTAAAATACAATCTTATTGAAGCTGAAAACCTCGGCTTTACAACCCTTCTTACTTTTGGCGGAGCATATTCAAATCATATACACGCAACTGCTGCAGCGGGCAAGAAGTATGGATTTAAAACAATTGGTGTTATTCGCGGTGAAGAACATTTGCCTCTAAATCCCACATTAAGTTCTGCACAAAAAAACGGAATGATAATCGAGTACATTGATAGAAAATCTTATAGAAACAAATACGAGGAAAGATTAAAACAAAAATTAAAAGAAAAGTTTGGTGATTTTTATTTAATTCCTGAGGGCGGTTCAAATCATCTGGCAATAAAAGGATGTGCAGAAATTATTTCAGGCATTACAACAGATTTTAATTTCGTTTGCGCAGCTTGCGGTACAGGCGGTACACTTGCTGGTTTGATTTTAGGGTTGGATTCAAGACACTTTGCTTTGGGTTTCTCTGTTCTTAAAGGCGGTTCATTTCTGTATCAAAATATCCGCACACTGCTTTCTTATTATCACAAAGAAAATCTTAACAACTTTCAGATAAATCTGGATTATCACTTTGGAGGATATGCTAAAACTAATGCTGAACTAAATAATTTTTGTGCAGGATTTTACGAGCAGCACAACATCCAGATTGAACCAATTTATACGGGTAAAATGTTTTTTGGCCTTTATGATTTGATAAGAAGTAATTTTTTTCCGCCTGAAAGCACTATTGTTGCTATACATACCGGCGGTTTACAAGGTTTACAGGGTTTAAAACAAAGAAAAATGATTTAATAATATTTTATGTTTTAATAGTATATCCTTTATAACTTTACCGTGTAGTTTGATTTATACTTTTATTGTTTGCAGCTACATCTACCAGTATCCATAATAATTATGAGTTTGTATGAACCAAGAAAAAATTCTGCTCTGCGTACAAGAACATAGTGTTACAAAAAATCTTGGAGAGATACTTGTTAATTCAGGATTTTCTGTTGTTGTGTCCAATCCTGTTCTTAGTTCTGTTACCTCACTAGCCTCAGAATCTAATCCTGATCTTATAGTCATAAGTACAAGCCTTGATTACGAGTACGCAGGCATTGAAGCAATAACGGAACTCAGAAAGAAGACAAATGTTCCAGTTATCTACCTTTCATCCAGTGATAACAAAGAAGCTTATAATAAAGCTAAAACAACAAATCCCATTGCTTACTTTTCTATGCCTATAGAGATTGATAATCTTGTTCGAACAATAGAAATCGGATTAACCAATCATCAACTTCAGCAGGAAATTGTTGAAGCACATAAAAAGTATGAGATGGTTATCAAAGCTGCAAAAGCAGGTGTATATGAAATTGATCCTGCTACATTTGAAATTGATGGAGAGGAAAAATTAGCTGAGGTTTTCGGGTATACCACTCAAGAAGTAAAAGATAATGGATGGGGAGCTCTTTTACCTATTGAGGATTTCAATAGAAAGAAGGAATTGTTATCAAGCTTATTACAAGGTAAAATTAAATCATACTCACTTGAACACAGAGTAATAAAAAAAGCTGGAACACTTGCCTGGGCTGTTTCCAGCGGCTCGCTGGTTACTGATGCACGGGGTAAATCTAAAATTGTTGGAACACTTACAGATATCACAGAAAGAAAATTAGCCGAAGAAAAATTAAAAAAATATTCTGAAGATCTTCAAAAAAGTAATTCTTCAAAAGATAAATTTTTCTCAATTATTTCTCACGATTTAAGGAACCCCTTTAACTCTTTGTTGGGATTTTCTGAATTACTTGCAAATAATATTGAAGACTTAACTGAGGATGAAATCAAAGAGTCTGCTAAATCATTACATCGCACAGCAACTAACCTTTTTAATTTGCTTACTAATCTTTTAGAATGGTCCAGATTACAGACCGGTAATTTCTCCTTTGAAAAATCAGAATTTTCACTAGGCGGTTTATTAAATCATGTAGTAAGTATCTATTCTGATTCTCTTGAGGCTAAAAATCTTCAACTGATAAAGGGGCAAGATTGTGAAGTAAATATTTTAGCGGATCAGAACATGATTGAAGCTGCAATAAGAAACCTTGTTTCTAACGCAATTAAATTTACACGAGATGGTGGCACAATTACTGTCGGCTGTGTTAGAAATGAAAACGATGCTGAGATTTTTGTTACTGATACTGGTGTTGGGATTTCCTCAGAAGATCAGGAAAGATTATTTAAAATTGATAAGCAGTTTACCACAGAAGGCACCAAGAATGAAAAAGGTACCGGCTTTGGTTTATTGTTATGTAAGGAATTAGTAGAAAAAAACAACGGCACTATAAAAGTAAAAAGCGAAAAAGATAAGGGCTCAACTTTTACGATTACTTTACCTTATCTAAAATAATTATCAATCCACTTCATTTGCAGGAAAAATTATGTCTGAAAAATCAGCACCTGAAACAAATTCCGAAAAAAACACATTTAAAAGTATCACAAAGGAATTGACACAGCCATTTATAGATTTATTTCATTCTTCACGTGCTTTGTGGGGTATTAATCTTTCATACCTGCTTGAAGGAATTACTTACTTCGGCATCGTTGGCTACCTGGTTCTTTATTTTACGGATATTGTGAAGCTAGATGATATTAGTGCCGGACAAATGGTGGGATTTCAAACTGCGGGTATTACACTTGCAATGCTTTTTCTTGGAGCAACCGTAGATTGGATTGGAGTAAGAAAATCACTTATCTACGCTTTGATCTTTATGCTGATCGGAAGAATATTTTTAACACTTGGTCCTACAATCACTTCAAACACTGGTTTATGGTCTTCTGCACATCTTATTGCAATGCTTGGATTGATGGGCATAATTTTGGGTTATGGAATTTATCAACCTGCTTGTTATGCCGCTGTTAAACAATTTACAACTGAAAAAACATCTGCTATGGGTTATGCAATGTTATATGCAATTATGAATCTTGGAGGATTTCTACCTGGAATAATTGCACCACCGATAAGACAAGCGTATGCAAGTGATCAGGAAGGTATGTTAGCAGTAATGTGGGTATATGTTGGATTAACCGTTCTGGGAATCGCTGTAGTTGCGATCATACTTTCTAAAAAAACAATTCAAAAAACAGTTGAAGAGGTTAGTACTGAAACTAAAGAGCAGATTGAGGCTGATAAAAAAGCTGAAGACGAAAAGTCAGCTAAAGAAAAAATAATGTTTTATCTTAGAAATTTTCCAATTCGGGATTTAAGATTTATGTTTTTCATCTTCATTCTAATTCCTGTTCAAACGCTTTTTGCACACAATTGGTTAACACTTCCGGTTTATTATAAAAGAGCCTTTACAGGCGTAGTCTCAGATAACTTTGAGTTTTTCACAAACTTTAATCCTTTATTAATATTTATTCTCACACCAATGGTTGCAGCCTTAACTGTAAAGCGGGATACTTATAAGATGATGATTTATGGAACATTCGTCATGGCATTTCCCACATTTATACTCGCCCTTGGTCCAAGCATCTATACTGTTTTTGCATACTTAACATTGATGACAATTGGCGAAGCAATGTGGCAGCCAAGATTTTTACAATGGGTTGCAGAAATTGCACCAAAAGGAATGACTGGAATCTATATGGGAATTGGGCAATTTCCATGGTTTTTAACTAAAGTAGTAACAAGTTTATATTCAGGATGGTTTCTGATGCACTATGCACCTGAAGGTGTTCCGCCAGCACAAATGAACACTGAAACGATGTGGTTAATTTATGGTTGTATTGCAATGGTTAGCAGTATTGGATTGTTTTTTGCTCGCGGGTGGATGCAGAAGGGTTTTAAAACTAAACACGTTGAATAAATAAATTTTTATCATAAAATATTTAGAGGATATCACTAATGGAAAAAAGAAATTTAATTTCAATTATCTGTTTAATGATATCCATTTTTGTTTTTAACAGCTGTTCATTTACTACTTATGAAAAAGTTTATCCAACCTTACAAGACGGAAAATATGACAGCGAATTTCCATACAAATCTACTTCTGATGAATTAAATAAAATAAGTGAAACAATACAAAGGGTTAACACAACAGCATTTTATAAAATTTACGTTTTTGATGAAAAAGGAAATTTTACTCTTAGCGATATTAAAGATAAAAGAGTGAGTGATATCGCTTCAAAGGTTGCTCTTGCTGATAACTCAACATCCGGAACTGCTGTAACTGTTTATTCTGAAAACGGGAATGTTGCTTTATTAACCTGCGCGCATACAATTACTTTTCCGGATACAATTATTGCATACAAATATGATGATTTAGGTTTTGCAACTAATTATATTGAATCGGTTTCTATAAAAGAAAAACAAGTTATATATGTCGCAGGATTTCCAGAGGGCAGTCAGGTTGAAGTTCTGGCAATAGATAGTAATGCAGATATTGCATTGATAGGCAGAAAATACGGAGCTCAAAAAGGAATTTTCTTTCCTTCATTCAACTATCCTTTGGGAAAAGCTAAAGAAGTTGAATGGGGTACGTTTGTTTATCTTGTTGGATATCCAATTAATTTCAAAATCATTACAAAAGCTATTGTCAGCAGTCCGCGTAGAGATGATGCAGGTTCTTTTCTTGTTGACGCTGTAATCAACCCTGGATTTAGCGGCGGGCTTGTGCTTGCAATTCGTGATGGAGTACCAAATTTTGAGTTAATAGGAATGGTGCAGTGGGTTCCGGAAGAAGAAGAAAGCCTAATTTTTCCAGAGAATCTTAAAACAAAATCAACATATAATCCAGTAGTTCCATATGATGGAAATTTGTATGTAAGAAAGCATTCAGCAATTCGGTACGGAATAGCTAAAATTATTCCTGTTGAAAATATTATGGCTTTCCTTCTTAAAAATAAATCTTATATTAACGAAAAAGGTTTCTATATTTTTGAGCAATAAAAATCCTTTTATGTAGTAACTTTTTAATCCTTTAAAGCGTCTTAATAAGTACCGAGCGCATTGATGACCAAAGAAATTGAACAAATAGAAATAAAAGCCATATGCCCAGCCTGTAATAAAACTATTTCAGAATTATGGGTTGCAAAACTCGATTCTGTAATTGGGGTTAGATATGCGTATATATGTATGGATTGCAAAAATCTGATTAAAATAACAAAAGAAAAATATTTAGATACCGCTAATCTTAAACAAAACCTTTTTTCTCAATCAACAACAGCTTAAATAAAAAACTATCTACCCTTTTTACTCTATAATAACGCTTCCACCAAGACAAACATCATCTTTATAAAAAACTGCAAATTGGCCCGGAGCAATTCCCCTGTCTTCTTTTTCAGAGATAACCGTTGCAGAGTCTTCATTAAATGTTAACGAACAATTATAAAAATGTTCACCGTGGCGAATCTTTACAAGATAATTTCCATCCAGCGGTCTTTCTTCAGCTATCCAGTTAAACTTGCCAACAGTAAATTCTTTTCTTGCGCGATTTGTAATATTTTCTTTTGAGATATAGACAATATTTTTTTCTACATCTTTATTTACAACGTACCAGGGACCACCACCCAATCTCAGGCCCGATCGCTGACCGATTGTATAGAAATAAAATCCTTTGTGTTTGCCCATAACTTTGTTTGTGTCGATATCAATTATTTCGCCGTCCAATTCCCCAAGATGATGTTTTATGAAATCAGAAAACTTAATCTTACCAAGAAAGCAGATCCCTTGACTATCCTTTCTAACCATATTTGGCAAATCGTAATTATGCGCAAGTTCCCTTATCTGTTTTTTCTTATAAGTTCCGATTGGAAAAAGAGCCCGGCTTAATTGGTGCTGTGTAAGATATGCAAGAAAGTATGTCTGGTCCTTTATTGGATCGGGAGATGTTTTTAGAATATACTTTTTGTTAATGTTTTCAATTTTAGCATAATGACCGGATGCAACTTTTTCAAAAGAGTTATCAATCTTATTAATAAACTGGCCAAATTTAATTAAACGATTACAGAACATATCAGGATTAGGAGTTCTGCCTTCCTTAATTTCAGAAATTGTGTAAGACACAACAGAATCCCAATACTCATTCTGCATATTAATGATTTCTAAAGGAACATCTGCTTGCTCACAGACAGCTCGTGCAAACTCAAGATCTTCTTCCCATGGGCAATCACCAAGAAATGAGAATTCATCTTGCAGCCATATTTTTAAATAAAAAGCTGTAACATCGAATCCTTCATCTTTAAGCAATCGAAGCGCAACAGAACTATCAACTCCACCGGAAAGTAAAACTGCAACCTTCATTTATTTTTTGTTTCCGGTCTAATTTTACTAGATTGAATTTGCTCAATTGTCTTATCATAAATTTTCTTATCCACCTTACTAAGGATAAGTGTAACAAGTTTACCAGAATTCTTGAGTCTATCAAAAAATCCTATACATAACTTATTTTTACCATCACACACCTTCATCAATCCGCGGTACCTTCCTTCAAATATCCCTCCCGAAATTGATTCAATATCCTTTATAAGAATTGTTACTGTTTTATTTCTGAAAAGAAAGTTTGAGCAGATAATTTTCTCATCGTCAATCTCAATTTTATACGGAACAAGTTTATAAAAATTTATGTATGATTTATTTAGATAATAAATTATAAAGAGTGACAACAACAATGGGATTATAATTACTAAATTTTTATCGATTAGTGTCACTAATGAGAAGGCATAAATCAGCAATAGTGGAGTCACCACTAAATTGAAATACCGGTAAATAAATTTCCAGAAAAAAGAATATGTAAATGTTTGCATAAGTGTTTATTGTTTTATCAAATTTACTCAAGTATAGTTAAACGATAAAATGATTTATTATTGCATCACAAATATGCAATAAAAAAGGGCTCACTAGAGCCCTATTAATTCAAGAAAGCTAAAATATTATTTTATTTCTGCCCCAATACCTTTTATCTGGTATAAAGTTATTGGTCCAGTTACAGTTGCTGCATCAAACTCAGTTCCTTGCTCAGCTGCAACGTGTTCGTAATATTCAATGGCTTCCTCTTTCGTTAATTCAATTTTATAAACAGTACCTTCAACCAGTGCTGATTTGCCTTTTGCTTCAACAGGGAAAACAATATCACCATCTTTAACTTTTATTTTAACTTTCTGATTTTCGGCATCACTTTTCAACTCCATCCAGCAGCCGGCCATTGCACATACTTCAAGAATTTCACCCTCAACTAAAACTGTTTTACCAACATAGTCTTCGGGTTTATCAAGAATTTTTGAGATTGTTGTTTTATCTTTTAAAGAAATTTCTTTTCCGTACTTATCCGTCTGTGAGAAAGATGCAACTGTAGCGAGAAGAAATAAAAAGATTAATAATTTATTCACTGTGTCTCCTTGTTTTTATTTTGTTATTTATTGTGTTAAAATTTTATTGTTACCTGTTCCTTAAATTCAATTTTAATTCCTTCTAATTCCCCAACAACTTCCTTAAACTCTTCCATGGTTTCTGGTTTGGTATTCTGAAAATTTTTAAACACTTCTTTATTCTTAATTATTTCGGTAAAATCAATTTCCATAAAAGTTACTTTAGAGCCGTCAACAAAAGAGGCATCTGTTTCACTAATACCATCCTCAAAGTTAAAGTATAACGCCATTTTCATTCCATCAAACATTTCTATCATTTTCTGTTCAGCTTGTTCGTTAAAAGTAGAGTCTTCAAATTCAGACGTTTCTTCGGTCTCCGGTTTATCTTCCATTTCAGGCTTAGGAAAGTTTATAACTAAAGTTGATGGGTTTCCCTTTTTAAAATTAAACTTTAGTAAATCAGCAGCCTCTTCTTCTTCAACTTCACCAAGATCATTACCCATTGGAACTTTATCTTCAGGACTTGGATTAAGTTTTAATTTATTAATATCCTTAAAAGAATAAATTACTTTATATCCTTCATAATTATCCTTTTTTACCAATTCTCCAGAAACATATGTAACTCCTTCCCCAAATTTGGCGGCCTTTTCTTTTAATTCAGTTTCATTAAATATTTTAAATTCCTCAGATTCTGTTGAATCAAAAGCCATTGCAAATTCTTTCATCATATTTATAACTTCGGTCTTCATAACAAATACTTCTTCAATCGTTCCTGATCCATCTTTGTTTAGATTTACAGTAGTGTTTACTTGCAAACACCCGGTAAGAAAGATCGAGAATATAATTCCAACAAACAGATATTTGATTTGCTTCATTTAATTTCCTTTTTAATTTTATAATAAATTACTTGCTAATTCTGCTAACTCGGAACGCTCGCCTTTTTCCAAATTAATGTGTGCATAAAGTTTTTGTCCTTTAAATCTATCTATAAGATAAGAAAGTCCGTTAGATTGTCCATCAAGATAAGGATGGTCTATTTGATAAACATCACCTGTAAATACAACCTTTGCGCCTTCACCAGCTCGAGTGATAATAGTTTTAATTTCGTGCGGAGTAAGATTTTGCGCCTCATCCACAATAAAAAATATTCTTTGTAAACTTCTACCACGTATATATGATAACGGCTCTATAACAAGCTTCTGATCTTTAACCATTGTATCAATTGCCGTATGCTGTTTATCATTTTCCGGAAACTGATCCTGAATAACTTTTAAATTATCCCAAAGCGGCTGCATATAGGGTGCTAGTTTACTCTCTACATCGCCGGGAAGAAAACCAATGTCTTTATTACTAAGTGGTACGATGGGCCGAGCAATAAATATTTGTCTGTAATTCTTTTTAACCTGTAAAGCACTTGCCAAAGCAAGTAATGTTTTTCCCGTACCGGCTTTGCCTGTCATCGAAACAAGTTTTATATCTGGATTTATTAAAGCATTAACAGCAAATGATTGCTCTGCATTTCGAGGGTTTATTCCATAAACATTTGTTTTATCTACCTTAACTATGAATTCTTTATTCTGATCCAGATGAGCAAGTACTGAACGATTTGTATTTCTTAATATGTAATACTTATTTGAAAAAGCTTCACCATTTAATTTCTTTAAGAACGGTTTAGCCGGAACCTGGTAAGGCGGTTGAAAAAGTTTAATTAACAATTCATCATCAACATCCTCAACAATTCCTTTTCCGCTGTAAAGCTCTTCAATACTTTTTACTCTGTCAGTTGTGTAGTCTTCGGCTAGAATTCCAAGTGCTTTGGCTTTCATCCTAAGGTTAACATCTTTGGTTACAAGAATAACCTGAGATTTATTCCTTAATTTTTCCTGCCAATCATAAGCGACGCTAAGCACACGATGATCCGGTGTATCATCTTTAAATACATCACGAATTGCTGGTGCAAGTCCCTTTAAAATTGCTATCTTTAGTTTGCCTCTTCCCTTGCCCATCGATATTCCACCATTGAATAATGCTGAACCCGTCATTGAATCAAGTGTTCTTGCAAATTCACGGGCATTTAGATTTATAACTTGGCTGCCTCGTTTAAAATGATCAAGTTCCTCAATAACTGTTAACGGTATAACAACATCATTTTCCTGAAACATCTTTATTGAATCTGCATCATGTAAAATAACATTTGTATCCAGCACAAATGTTTTAGGAATTTTTTTCGTAAGAGTAGGATTTTTTTTTGCTGTCATAAAAGTGGGGATTAATTATTAATTGTAATTATAAAATAATTGTGTGGAACCAATTAGAATTTTTTCTGATCGATTTGGTGTTTTGTTAGTCAAAAAAATAATATTGTTCTATTGTTATGATTTACATGCAAAAATCTGAAATAACATTATCAAATTCAAATTAAACAAATTAACATTTATTAGTTCAAAATTTATTCTGTGCAGGAATAGTAATCACAAATTCACTTCCAGCATTCACTTTACTTTTCGCTTCAATATGCCAATTAAGCAATTCAACTAATTCTTTTACCAAAACTAAACCTAAACCGGTGCCGCCTTCACCCATCGTACCTCTGCCTGTAGAAATTTTACCAAGTAAAAATATATTTCTAAGCTGTGATTCCTCTATTCCAATTCCGTTATCTTTTATAATTAATTTATGTAAAGCATTTTCATTTATTAAGCTTACATTTATCTCGCTATGTTGATTAGAAAATTTGATTGCATTATTAATTAAATTGCCAATGATTGTCTGGATAACAAATCTATCGGTCTCTACTGATAAATCTTCCGGGACATTGATTGTTATCTTTATTTTCTTGTTTTGTGCTGATTGTAAGTAAGGATGAATTGAAGATTCCAAAACATCTTTCATCAAAAGATTTTCCGGATATACATCAATTTTATTGTTGGATAATCTTGCCCAGGTAAGAAGATTTTCCAATAACCTAATCAAATTCTTTGATGAAGAATTCATCTGGCCAATTATTTCTCTCTTATCTTTATCGCTTATTCTATCATAATCTAATTCAAGTAACTCAGAGATATTAACAAAAGCGGCTATTGGATTTCTTAAATCGTGTGCAATAATTGAAAAAAATTTATCTTTTGTTGCATTTAGCCCCGCGAGGACTTCGTTTTTTTCACTTATTTCTATTCTGTTATTTTCTATTTCATCATTTTTATATTGTAAAAGATTTTTTGCTTTAAGAATTTTATTTCTATTCCTTAAAAGCATCCAAATAAAAATGATAAATACTATTGCTAATAGTGAAATTACTAGGGCTATTATCTTTTGTGAATTGATAATCTTTTTCTGCAATTCATTTTCGTGAACTAATAATTCCGTTTCCCGTTCTTTTTGCTTAAGTTCATGCTTTGTTTGAAGTTCAGCAATTTTTGCGCTGTTCGACAAAGTAAAAAGACTATCACTTGTTTCCTTATATTTTTGATGATACTCAAATGCCTTCTTAAAATTTTGATTTTTTGAATACAGATCTGAAAACTCCTTGTAAATAATACTAAGATCTGTCAGGGAATTTAGTTCCTTTGCTAAATTGAAGGCTTCAATAAGAGACTTTTCAGACTCTGAAATATTATTTGTCCGGTTATAAAACTTCCCAAGGTCTGATAATGCATGAATGATCTCCAACTTATACTCAGTTTTTCTTGCAAGCTGTAATGATTCCGTAAAATATTTTTCAGCCGCCTGCAAATTATTTTTATCTAACTGAATGTTACCTAGGATAGAATAAGCCCAAATAAGGCTCTTTGAATCATTTACGGAACGGGAGTTTTGAATAGCTTGTTCTAAATATTTCTCTGCTTTCTCAATATTTTTCTGACTAAGATATACTTCAGCTATATAACTTTGAAGAAGAGCTAATGTTGCTTTGTCACTATTCTCTGCGTATTTCAATCCTTCCAGATAGTATTTTAAACAGTTTTCATAATCACCGTTATTATCATACATAACACCAATATTCAATAAGGTATTAAGTATTGTAACTTTATCACCTATCTTTTTTGCATAATCAAGCGAACGAAGAAATGTTTCAAATGCAAGATCAACATTCCCTTTCATTTGATGATTTATTGCCTGGGAATTGAAAACTTTAATTAAACTAAGAGAATCGTTAAACTCTTCATAAATCTTAATAGCTTCTTCATAAAGCTTATCAGATTGATTAATATCTCCAAGATGCCAAAGTGCAACTCCTTTATTAAAAATAGCATCAGCTTTGCTCCAGCGGCTATTTATTTTATCGGCAAGTGTAATTGCTTCATTAAGATAATTAATTGCCTCATTTGGATTTTCTGAAGAAAGAAAATATCCAGCTTCAATTAATAGTTTTAATTTTTGTTTTCCTTCAGATTTACTAATCATTCCTTTTAATGAGTCAATTTGGGTCTGCGATTGAATTGGATTTATGAGAAATAAAAAAATGAAGATTATTGAAATTATATTGATTTTAATTTTCATAGTTAACTAAAAGTCTGTTTATTTGATGCTTTAACACTAAAGCTATAAATAATGAAAACGATTGTGAAAATTGTTTAAAGGGCTATCGGATTTATAATAGATTATCATATATTTGTAAACAAAAATAAGAACGCCATTGCTCAAAAACTATTTAAAAATATTAGTATGATTTGAAGTTTTAGCCACTTTTGGAGTGGCTATTTTTTTATCCGAAAACACTTGATGAATTATGAATAAACAAAAATTAAAAGCTAAACTAATCCTTGAGGACGGAACTGAGTTTGCCGGTTACAGTTTTGGATTTGAAGGAAATACCAACGGTGAAGTTGTTTTTAATACCGGAATGGTTGGTTATCCCGAAACAATGACTGATCCATCTTACCGAGGACAAATCTTGGTTTGCACTTATCCATTAATCGGTAACTACGGAATTCCCTCAAAAGAAAAAGAAGATGGATTGTATAAGAATTTTGAATCAGATAGTATTCATTGCCGTGCTTTAATTGTCACTGATTATTCATTTGAATATTCGCATTGGAGTGCAGAGCGTTCTTTATCTGATTGGATGATTGAAGAAAAGATTCCTGGTATTTATGGGATTGATACAAGAATGTTAACAAGAAAACTCCGCAATAAAGGAACTATGCTTGGGAAGATCGTTGTTGATGAAAAACCTAAAATAGAATTTCAAGATCCAAACAAAACAAATCTTGTTGGAGAAGTAAGTGTTAAAGAAGTTGTTGAGTACAATGCTGGTACACAAAAAATAATTCTTGTGGATTGCGGGACAAAGAATAATATAATTCGTGCTTTTCTTGGTAGAGATATTACAGTTATTCGTGTTCCTTATGATTATGATTTTACGAAGATTGAAGCAAACGGAATTGTAATCTCAAATGGTCCGGGCGATCCAAAACTAAATATAAAAACTATTGAGCATGCAAAGATTGCAATGCAATCAAACAAACCGATTCTTGGAATTTGTCTTGGTTCGCAAATACTTGCACTTGCTGCTGGGGCTGATACTTATAAATTAAAATATGGTCATCGTGGGCACAACCAGCCTTGTAATGAACTTGGAACAAAGCGTTGTTATATAACTTCTCAAAATCACGGCTATGCTGTTGATGCAAAAACTTTAGCAGAAGATTGGCGAGAATGGTTTGTTAATGATAATGACGGAACAAATGAAGGTATCATTCATATTTCAAAACCATTTTTTGCTTCGCAGTTTCATCCCGAAGCTTCTCCTGGACCAGATGACAGCGAATTTATTTTTGATATGTTTGTTAGAGCTTTGAAATAAACTCAGTGGCTCTTCGTGCTAACCTCTGTGTTCCTCCGTGAAAGAATTTTTACACTGAGAACCACAGAGAAGCCACAGAGTTACTCAGAGAAAGAAAAAGATTATGATTAAAAAAGGTAAACCAAAGAAAGTTTTAATTCTTGGAAGCGGCGCGTTACAAATCGGACAGGCTGGCGAGTTTGATTACTCCGGCTCACAAGCTATAAAGGCGCTTAAAGAAGATGGAATTACAACTGTACTAGTTAACCCAAATATTGCTACGATTCAAACATCAGAAAATTTTGCTGACAAAGTTTACTTCGTTCCAATTAAAACTGAGTTTGTTGAAAAGATAATTCTTAAAGAGCAGCCTGACTCAATTCTACTCCAATTCGGTGGACAAACAGCACTTAACGTTGGTGTGGATTTATACGATAAAGGGATTTTAGAAAAGTATAACATTAAAGTTCTTGGAACTCCAGTTGATACTATTAAAGATACTGAAGACAGATTATTATTTGGAGATCGTGTTGCGGAAGTTGGATTAAAGATTGCAAGAAGTAAAACAGCAAAAAGTGTGGATGAAGCAGTAAAAGCAGCTGAAGAGATTAATTTTCCTGTGATGGTGCGTATTGCTTATGCACTCGGTGGATTGGGTTCAGGAATTGTAAACAATAAAGAAGAGTTGGTAGAAAAAGCAACGCGAGCATTTTCATTTACTAAACAAATTTTGATTGAAGAATCTTTAT
>OEIV010000917.1_pt1 | contig 14746 bp, 17 predicted proteins | sample 1539231 | NCBI WGS metagenome assembly OEIV01 (sample SAMN03794762, study PRJEB22550) | activated sludge metagenome | feature: wastewater treatment plant; material: activated sludge; isolation source: Wastewater treatment plant of a petroleum refinery complex | place: Argentina: Buenos Aires ...
GGCCCGGACCATAGCCCATGCTCCGGGCCTTTCATGTCTCTGCCCTCGGGGGAAAGAGCAGACGTTCGATGCCTCGCGCGCGGATCTCGCGGCGGACGCAGAATGCTATCGACCTCGATGGAAGCGCTTGCGCGATGCAATCCCAACCGATCCTGCCCTAGCGGCCGAGCAGCACCCGGCCGAGCACCTGCCCCAGAATGCGCTGGATGAACCCCCAGCCCCATCGCAGCACGATCAGCCGCACGAGCCAGCCGATGACGCCACGGCTCTGGAAGCCGAGAAGGGCTGCCAGAACGGCGCGGATGATGCCGTTGAGTGTGCCGCCACCGCCGCCCCCTGGAACGTCGCCGGGCAGGTTCTGCGGCAAGCCGGAGCCGCCGCCGCCGCGCGGAAGTTTGAATCCGCCGCGTTCGAGGATGTCTGAAAGATCGTCGTAGCGAGAGCCGCCGCTCGTCGGAATTTCGCCCGGCAGGGGCAAGGGCTGCTGTTCGGGAATGTTGCCGCGCGGTGCAGATTGGGGTTGGCCGCGCTGCTCGAATGGCCCTGCGGGCGGCGACGTTCCGCGTCGCCCGCTCATCTCTTTGACGGCGTCGTCGAGGCCCGGGATGTTGCGGAGAATATCGTCGAACGGCCCCTGGGCTGCACGGGCGACTTCACCCATCATCATCGCCGCCACCGTCGGCAACATGGTCTCGACGGTATCGGCGGGCAGGCCGGACGCGCGCGCGGCGCGGGCTGCAACCGCACGGCTCGCATCCTTGGTGCCGAGGATGTGCTCCAGAATGGCGTTTCCATCGGCCTTCAAGGCATCACTGCCGATGGCTGCCGGATCACCGAGGTAGATCCGCCGGCGCGGGTCGCCGATGGCCCGCACCAACTCGGCCAGGCCACCGCGCGAGAGCGTGTTGCGCTCCAGGCGATGCGAGAGGGCATCGATCATCGCGCCCATGGCGGCGCGTGTCTGCTCAGGGTTTGTACCGGCAGCGGCCGCAAGGCGGCGCACGGCGGGGGTCGACGCCGAGCCGGCGAGGTTCTCGCTAATGGTGTTCACGGGCGTGTTCCGGTTGGAGTTCATCAGGACATGCGAACATATCAGTAAGCGTGGCTTCTGCGAGGGGCCGGTTGCCGGCCGCGACAATGCGCGTCCGCCAGAGTTCCAGGGTGATGCAAGTCAGGGATGTTGCGCGAATGTTTCAGTACGCGGGTGACCTGCCCGAAGTTCCCTGACAATCACGCCCAAAGTCGATTGTGCTGTTGTTGCAACGTTTCGTCGCATTTGGCATGGTCCGCGCGCGAGACTCGCCGAAAACGGGGGCGAGGTGCCGTCGAGAGCGGAATTCTCCGCTCCGCCGGTTCTGCCGTGATACGCAAACGGCCCAACGAGGGGACGTCCAGATGAGCACGATACTTTGGGGGATCATCGCCTGCGGGGCGCTGTCGATCCTGTACGCAGCCTACACCATTCGGTCCGTGATGAGCGCCGATGCCGGCAATGCCCGCATGCAGGAGATCGCGGGCTACGTGCGCGAGGGCGCGCAGGCCTATCTCAACCGCCAGTACACGACCATCGGCATGGTCGGTGTGGTGATCCTGGTCGTCGCCTGGCTCCTGCTCGGTCCGCTGACGGCGGTCGGCTTCCTGATCGGCGCGGTCCTCTCCGGCTTCGCAGGCTACATCGGCATGAAAGTCTCGGGGCGCGCCAACGTGCGCACGGCGCAGGCGGCGACGCAGTCACTTGCCTCGGGCCTCGACATCGCCTTCAAGGCGGGCGCGGTCACCGGCATGCTGGTCGCTGGTCTCGCGCTGCTCGGCGTCGCCATCTACTATTACGTGCTGACCAATGTTCTCGGCTACGCACCGGCCAGCCGCAGCGTCGTCGACGCGCTCGTCGCGCTCGGCTTCGGCGCCTCGCTCATCTCGATCTTCGCCCGTCTCGGCGGCGGCATCTTCACCAAGGGTGCGGACGTCGGCGGCGACATGGTCGGCAAGGTCGAGGCCGGCATTCCGGAGGACGATCCGCGCAACCCGGCGACCATCGCCGACAACGTCGGCGACAACGTCGGCGACTGCGCGGGCATGGCCGCCGACCTGTTCGAGACCTACGCGGTGACCGTGGTCGCCACCATGGTGCTCGCGGCGATCTTCTTCGCCGGTCAGCCGAACCTCGAAGCCCTGATCGTCTACCCGCTCGCCATCTGCGGCGCGTGCATCGTCACGTCGATCATCGGCACCTACTTCGTGAAGCTCGGCGCCAACGGCTCGATCATGGGCGCGCTCTACAAGGGCGTCATCGCCTCGGCGGTACTGTCGGTCGGCGGCCTTTGGCTCGCGACGCAGTACGTTCTCGGTGGCTACGGCCCGGTCGGCACGGCCGCCGGCATGCAGCTCACCGGCATGAACCTGATGCTGTGCGGCATCGTCGGCCTCGTGCTGACGGGTCTCATCGTCTGGATCACCGAGTACTACACCGGCATCGGCTATCGCCCGGTCCGCTCCATCAGCCAGGCGTCGGTGACGGGCCACGGCACCAACGTCATCCAGGGCCTCGCAGTGTCGCTCGAAGCCACGGCGCTGCCCACCATCGCCATCGTCGGCGGCATCCTGCTGACCTACAACCTCGGCGGCCTCTACGGCACCGCGATCGCGACCACCACGATGCTCGGCCTCGCCGGCATGATCGTCGCGCTCGACGCTTTCGGCCCGGTGACGGACAACGCTGGCGGCATCGCCGAAATGGCCGGCCTGCCGAAGGAAGTCCGCCGCTCGACCGACGCGCTCGACGCCGTCGGCAACACGACGAAGGCCGTCACCAAGGGCTACGCGATCGGCTCGGCCGGTCTCGGCGCGCTGGTGCTGTTCGCGGCCTACAACTATGACCTGCAGCACTTCATCAACGAGGCCAACAAGGCGGGCTCGACGTCCTACCAGTTCTTCAAGGGCGTGCAGATCAACTTCGGCCTCGACAACCCCTACGTCGTGGTCGGCCTGCTGCTCGGCGGTCTCATCCCCTACCTGTTCGGCGGCATCGCGATGACCGCCGTCGGCAAGGCGGGTGGCGCCATCGTCGAGGAGGTTCGCCGCCAGTTCAAGGCGAAGCCGGGCATCATGAAGGGCACCGAGAAGCCGGACTACAGCGCGGCGGTCGACCTTCTGACGCGCGCCGCCATCAAGGAGATGGTGATTCCGTCGCTGCTGCCGGTGCTCTCGCCTATCGTCTTGTTCTTCGTCATCAACGCCATCGCCGGCAAGGGCGCCGCGTTCTCGGCAGTCGGCGCGATGCTGCTCGGCGTTATCGTCACCGGTCTCTTCGTCGCCATCTCGATGACCTCGGGCGGTGGTGCTTGGGACAACGGCAAGAAGTCGTTCGAGGATGGCTTCGTCGACAAGGACGGCGTCAAGCACGTCAAGGGTGGCGCCGCGCACAAGGCATCGGTCCCCGGTGACACGGTCGGCGATCCCTACAAGGATACCGCTGGCCCCGCCGTCAACCCGGCGATCAAGATCACCAACATCGTCGCGCTGCTGCTGCTCGCGGTGCTGGCGCACTAACCCGCCCCGATCGTTCGCGCCCCTTTTGGCGCGAACGTGAATCGGCGGCGGCGCGAACACGCATCCGAATTGCAAAAGGCCCCGGAGCGATCCGGGGCCTTCATCGTTCGGCGGCACGCGTCACGAGCGCGGTGGGGGAGCCGTCTCGGGCGGGCAGGCCGCGACCTCGCTGGCGAGCTTTTCGGCCCCCAGTTCCTTGCGCAGGTCGAAGTCTTCCAACACCGTCATGTAGCCGTCGGTCATGTCGAGGCGGAGGAACGTGCTCGCCAGGATCGGACCACTCGGCAGCCCGTTGCGATGACAGGCCGCGGCCGACACCGCGATGCTGCCGCCGCCTCGCCCGCGGCGCTCGGCCTGCAACTTGCGGACGTTCTCGGCGTCCTCCGCCGACAATTTCATGACCTCGACCACGTGGCCGGCGCGCCCGTAGCGCATGCGCGGCTCGCGCTCGCCCGGTCCTTCGGCTGGCACGAGCGTGAACTCGAATTTTTTCGGCGCCGTCTCTCCGGCTGCGGCGCCGAGCGTCAAGATGAGCTTGGCGCCATCCTTGCGCACCGCGAGGGCCTCCGGATAGCGGAGCGCCGCGCGCAGCACGGTGGGATCGGCGTTCGCAGGGTCGAATGTCGCCAGCTTGTAGACCGTGGTCAGCGGCACGTGCGAGCAGCCGCCCGCGACGAGCGCCGAGAGCGCCGCGCCGGCCGCGGCTCTTCGAATGCATCGGGTCCGCATGATTTCATCCTTTATTGACAGACAATAATTATCGTTTTACAATAAAAAAATATTGCGTCAATACCTGCAATCGCTCTCGATGGAGATCACTCGTGGCCGAGGAAAACAGCTCGATCCCCGTGGCGCAGCCGCTCACGTCCGGCGTGCTTCCTGCCTGGCTCGCCCTGGCGTGTCACGCCATCCGGTTCGCGGCGTTGGCCTGGATCGCTTGGGCGGCCTACTCGGTCATCTGGGTATGGGGTGATCCGGCGCGCGTCGCTCGCATCTACGGGAACCTGCTGAAGCTCGACCTTGCCGGCTACTCCTCGACCCAGCACGTCGCCTCGTTCGCCGTTCTGCTCGCCGATCTCGCGGTCTCAGGGCTCGTCGCCGCGCTCGTCTGGCGGCTTTTCGGCCATTTCCTCGCCGGTCGCATTCTCGAGGTGGCGACGGTCGACGACATGCGTTGCCTTGGTTGGGTGGGGCTCGGCGCACTCGTGGTCGACATTGCCGCGCGGCCGGTGGTGGCGGCAATCCTGTCGGCGCACGTCGAGGGCGCACATTCGCGATTCGATATCTGGGCGCAGCCCAACGACCTGCTGCACATCATGATGGCCCTGTTCATCGTCGTGGTGGCGAGCGTGCTGCGCACCGGCGTCGCCATCGCCGACGAGCATCGCCAGATCGTGTGAGGAGGCCCGATGCCGATCATCGTCAATCTCGACGTCATGCTGGCGAGGCGGAAGATGCGTTCCAAGGAGCTGGCCGAGCGCATCGGCATCACGGAGCAGAACGTGTCGCTGCTCAAATCCGGCAAGGTCAAGGGCGTGCGCTTCGACACGCTTGAAAGGATCTGCGAGGCCTTGCAGTGCCAGCCGGGTGATGTCCTCGAATACCAGCCGGGCGCCGCTGCGATCGGAGCGGATGATGCCAAGCAATCGAAGTCGTGACGTCGTGAGCCTGGTTTTCGCGCGCAGGGTTGCCTTGGCACGGACCAAGCCAGTGTTCCGGCTCCGACGTTTGGTACCCGGTTCGGCTAGGTCGAGACAAATGCCGGAGCCAAAAGGAACACGAGCAACGCTCTGTTTCTAGTGTTGCTTTCGTCAGTGACGCCACACTAGCGCATCGTGCTGTTCCCGCCGAAACTGCGCCTCGCATCTCCATGGCGCAGCCTGACGGTGCCGGTTTGTCGGCGCGTCGTTCGAGCGAGGCAATAGATGCAGATGAGATCAAAGCGTGCGGCCGCACTTGCCGCGGTGTTGTGTGCCCCATTCGCCGCCCACGCAACAGCGACGGCCGATCCCTATCAAGGGTGGGGCCTCGCCATCTCCTACGAGGTCATTGGGGAACTCTGTCCCGGCGCGATGCCGGCCGATGATCTCGAAGTGCTGAATAAGTTCGTCGCGGCCGGCAAGGCCAATTCGGAAGCAAACGACAAAGGATTGTTCGACGAGGATCGCTTCGAGCGGGAATTCCGCGCCGAGATGGTCGCTCGGTACTCAGAGCCGGGCAACTGCACCGATGCCGCGATCAACGGAGCGCGGAATGCCGTCGCCACGTTGCGCGAGCGCGGTGCTTTGAAGCCGTGATGCGACGGCAGTGCAACCGCCGCTACGAATTGCACAATGGCCCCGGGAGCAATTCCGGGGCCGTTCTGTTGCGATCGACGTCACTGCGGCTCGTCGCAGCATGTCTGAAGCGGCCGGCGCGCTCATGTGCGGTCGTGATTGTCTCGCGCGAAACAGACGAGGTTTTCAGCCAGCGCTATTCCGATTGCGACGGCGCGTTGCCCCCAAGGTGCGCCGCATGCCACCACAATGGGAGGATGCGACTATGAACTCGGATTTGATCCTGTTTCGCTATGCCATGACGCGTCCCGGCGATCTGCCGGTCGCCAACCGCATGAATGCCTTCGAGGCGGCTTGGATCGCCGCGAACAATCTCTATCGCAGGCTTTTCGGAGCCAAGAACTGAAAGCATGCATGACGCGCCAGGAGAGCGTTCCATTGCTCGATTGGCGCGTCGGCATGGCCGACCGAAACGGCAACCGCCAGTTTCCCTTCGGACCGTATTCTCTACGGAATGAGTCCGATCGACGGGATGCCGCCCGGGATCGCGCTCAATGCCTGCAAGACGAAGCCGAGCACGACGAGCGATGCGCCGGCGATGAAATTGCGCAGGCGCTTGCGAAACACGAGCACGGGGTCGTGGTCTGCCAACACTTGTGCCTGGCTGAGCTTGCGATCCTTTTCCTCGACCAGTGCGAGGAGGAGGTGGTCGAGAAGACGCCTGCCGATCGCGCCGCGCGGCGATAGCCGCTCCAATTGCAGCGTGACTTCCTCGTAGCGGCGAGCGGTGTGGATCAATTCCGTCGCGCGCTCGCGGATCACCGCGTTCCACCATTCGGTGACAATGAGCATGAAGCCGGTGATAGCGGCGATCAGACCCGCGAGCTGGACCCAGCCTTGATGCATGGCCGAAGCACCGGAGTGGACGACTATTCGCCGAAGATCTGGCGCGTGCCGAGGTTGCGGAACAGCGACTTCAGGATGCCCTCATCCTTGCCGCCGGGCGCCGGGGTCTTGCGGCTGATGTAGTCGAACACCTTGCCGTCCTTCAATCCGTAGTTTGCCACCTGTTCGACGGAGCCGAGCGGATTGAAATAGACGGCGAGCACCTTGCGGTCGACCTCCTTCGGCTTCATGAAGGCGGTCTGCGAGGCGGTCGAGGCGATGTAGTAGTAGGCCGCGCCATTGTTGACGGTCGCGGTGGTGGTCGGGGTGCCGAGTTGCAGCTTGACCTGCTCCTGCGTCATGCCGACTTGAATCTGCTGTGCGTCGTTATCGGTGAACTGGTGGCCGTGCTTGAGGATCTGCTCACTGCATCCAGCCAGCGGCAACAAGGCCGCGGCGGCAATGATGGCGGCGGCCGCCGGCGCTGCAAGGCTCTTCAACTGCATGGCCCGCCTGCGCTGCCCGGCCGTCTTGCGCTGCATGGTCTGGCGTGACTTCGTCCCTCGGCGCATAATGCTCCGACCCCTCGAGAATCGCTTCACGCTCGCACAAGTCCTGCCGCTTAGCTTGAGCCCGCCGCCTATGCAACCGAGCCCGCCACGTAATCCCCCGCGAACTCTTTTCGCGCCCGCGAACACGGCCGTCGACGCATGAGCATGTTCGGCTGGATTCGAGCGCGTGCGGACAGGCAGCGCCAAGCTAAGCTTCTTTATGGCGCCGTCGTGGCGCAGGCGCGGACGCCGTCGTTCTATCGCGACTATGGCGTTCCAGACACGCTTCAAGGCCGCTACGAGATGATCGTTCTGGTGCTTTTCCAGGTGCTCGAGCGCCTGCGCGAGGCCGGCAGCGCACACGAGGAGTTGAGCCGCGTCGTGCTCGAAAGCCTGTTCACCGACGTCGACGACAACATGCGTGAGATCGGCATTGGCGATCTCACAGTGCCGAAGAAAGTGAAGCGCGCGGCGGCCGGTTTCTACGAGCGCGTCGTCGCTTATCGCGCGGCGCTGGCGGGCCATGACGAAGCGGCGCTCGCGGCCCATATGCAGCAGTTCATCGATGCCGGTGCCGAGGTGGGGAGCGATAGCCGCAAGCGCCTCGCGCGGTTCGCGATGGCGCAACGCCGTGCACTCGCCGCGACGGATATTCGCGACGTGATCGAAGGGCGGGGGTTCATCGACCCTGGACAGATTCCTGCGTGACGCCCGCGTGCTCGCCGGCAAGTGGGCGGCGAAGCCGCGAATGGGGAGGTATCGACGATGACGACGGCTCTTTCTTCCTGGACCCATCGGTTGACGGACGTTTCCGAGCGGGGTCTGGAGGTCCGTCGCAGCGCCACGCCCGAGGAACGGGCCGCGGCCGCGGCGGAACTCGATCTGCTGTCGTGTGATCGCCTCGACGTCGACTATCGCATCCGCGAAATGGCGGGCGGACGTTACCGGCTGACCGGGCGTTTCGTCGCCGATGTGGTGCAGGCTTGCGTCGTCACGCTCGAGCCGGTCGCCGACCATATCGAGGAGGAGTTGGACGAGGAGTTCTGGCCCGAGGAGCAGATTCCGAAGTCGGGGGCGGGCCTCGAAGCAGAGCAGGAGGCCCTTGCCGCGACCATCGCCGAGCCGATCGAAAGCGGGCGTTTGGAGGTCGGGCGGGTCTTCTACGAGCGGCTCGGCACAGCTCTGGAGCCGTTTCCGCGAAAGCCTGGCGCCGAGCTCGATCTCGAGGCCATCAATGCGGCGTCGGACGTTCGTCCCGCCGGGCCGTTCGCTGTTCTGGCAAAGCTCAAAAAGGACGAATGACGCGGGCGAACGCGCCGGAGTACCCTGAAATACAGGTTGTGCGGCATCGGTAAACGGCTATCTTCCGGGCCGGATTTTCGTGGGTGGGGGCACCGGCAACGATGTTCACTGACTACGATCGAAGCCAAGGAGCCAGGGCGGTTCCGTGCAAGGGTGGCCGTCCGCGCCGCCATGACCGTCGATAAGGGGGGCGGCGTTCCGAATGCATTCGCCGAGAACCATAGCCCTCGACGGCATGGGGGGGGACCACGGCCCCTCGGTCATAGTCGGCGGCGCCGCGATCTCGCTCGAGCGCCATCCGGCCTTGAGCTTCCTCATCGCCGGAAAACCCACCGAGATCGAGGCTGAGCTTGCCAAGCATCCGGCGCTCAAGGCGCGGACCCGTATCCTGCCGACGGAAACCGTCGTCGCCATGAACGACAAGCCGAGCCAGGCGCTTCGCCGTGGCAAGGGCTCCAGCATGTGGGTGGCGCTCGACGCGGTCCGCACGGGCGAAGCGCACGTCGCGGTTTCCGCCGGAAACACCGGCGCGCTGATGGCCATGGCCAAGCTGATCCTGCGGCCTATGCCGGGCATCGAGCGCCCGGCAATCGCGGCCCTTTGGCCGACTATCACGGCGGAATGCATCGTGCTCGACGTCGGCGCCAATATCGGCGCGACGGCACGGCAGCTCGGCGATTTCGCCATTCTCGGCGCCGCGATGGCGCGAGCGCTGTTCCATGTCGAGCGACCGACAGTCGGATTGCTCAACGTCGGCGTCGAGGAGATCAAGGGCGCCGACGAGGTGAAGCAGGCGCACGCCTGGCTGAAGTCCGCGGCGAACCTGCCGCTCGACTACCGCGGCTTCGTCGAGGGACACCAGATCGGCCAGGGCGCGGCGGATGTCGTCGTGGTCGAAGGCTTCGCTGGAAATATCGCGCTGAAGACGGCGGAAGGCACCGCGCGTCAGGTCGGACAATATCTGAAGGACGCCATGATGCGGTCGTGGCGTTCGAAGCTCGGCGCCCTGCTGGCCCGTGACGGGTTCCGCGTGCTGAAGCACAAGATGGACCCGCGCCGCGTCAACGGCGGAACCTTCCTCGGCCTCAACGGCATCGCCATCAAGAGCCATGGCGGTACCGACGAGATCGGTTTTGCGAGCGCGATCGATCTCGGCTACGAGATGGCCGGAAGCGGCCTGCTGGAGCGGCTGACGGCGGACCTCGTCAGCTTCCATCAGGTGCTCGACGCGGCGGTGGACGAGAAGCCGGCGTGAGGCATGCGCCGGATCTGACGGCATGGGGCGGACAGCAGCCTGCCGGACGACGTATGAGACGGTTGATTGACGAAGGCTCCGCCGGAGCCGGCGGGAGGCCGGCAAGGCGATGAAGCCGGAAAGTGAGACGAGCGTGGCAGCAGTAATCCGTTCCATCATCCGTGGCGTCGGGGCCTATGTGCCGAAGCGCGTCGTCACCAACGACGACATGGCGAAGATCGTCGACACCACGGACGAGTGGATCGTCGAGCGCACCGGCATCAAAAGCCGGCATATCGCCGCCGACGACGAGATGACATCGGACCTCGGCATCGCGGCGGCACGCCAGGCACTCGTCCGCGCCGGGCTTTCCGCCGACAGCATCGACCTGGTGATCTGCGCCACCGCGACCCCCGACAAGACATTTCCGGCGACGGCGGTGCGCATTCAGGCGGGCCTCGGCATCACGCGCGGTGCGGCGTTCGACGTGCAGGCCGTCTGCTCCGGCTTCGTCTATGCGCTGACCGTCGCCGACAGCCTGCTCCGCACGGGCCAGTTCCGCCGCGCCATCGTCGTCGGTGCGGAAACGTTCTCGCGCATTCTCGATTGGACCGACCGGGGCACCTGCGTGCTGTTCGGCGATGGCGCGGGTGCGGTGGTGCTCGACGCGGTGCCGACACATGGCGGCCGCGACGATCGCGGCATCCTCTATTCGCGTATACGCGCCGATGGCCGTTTCGAGGACCTGCTCTACGTCGATGGTGGCCCGGGCTCGACCAAGACGGTTGGACACCTGCGCATGAACGGCCGCGAAGTGTTCCGCCATGCCGTCCAGAAGATCTCGGGCGTGATCGAGGAGACGCTCGTCGCTACCGGCTACACCGCCGACGAAGTGGACCTTTACGTGCCGCATCAGGCCAATCAGCGCATTCTCGACGGCATCGTGAGGAAGCTCGGCGTGCCGCCGGAGAAGATCGTCATGACCCTCTCCCGCCACGGCAATACCTCTGCCGCGTCGATCCCGCTTGCACTCAATCAGGCTTTCGAGGAGCGCCGCCTGCAGGAGGGCAGCCTCGTCATGATGGAGGCTATGGGCGGCGGCTTCACCTGGGGTGCGGTGCTGGCGCGCTGGTGATGCGGCAGTGCAGTATGCCGCGCCGCCGGCATTACTTTTACCTTTTATTGGCTGCCATGTGATGCCCTGGCTGGATGTTCTTTGTTTTTCATGAGGTTGCGGCTTTTCTCGATTGACCGAGGACAGCGCTCCCATTAGCATGAGAACAACAATAAGGAATTTCGGGAGGGTATTGCATCATGTCGGGAAAAACTTTGACGCGGGCCGACTTGGCAGAGGCCCTGGTTCGCAAGGTGGGGTTGCCGCGTAACGAGTCGCAGGAATTGGTCGAGCTGGTATTGAACGAGATCTCGGCGACGCTGACACGCGGCGAGAACGTGAAACTCTCCTCGTTCGGATCCTTTGGCATCCGTAAGAAGGGCGAGCGGCTCGGCCGTAACCCGAAAACTGGCGAGGAGGTGCCGATCACCCCCCGCCGCGTGCTCGTGTTCCGTGCCAGCAACATCATGAAAGAGCGCATCAACGAGGGGCACTCCAAGGCCGAAGGCTCGAGCGGCTGAAGCCTCGTCCTGACCACGCCCTCGAACCCATCGCTTTGTGATTTTCAAGCGGCTGCCGCGACGGCGTGCAGCCGCAAGCACCTTGCGTGAGCTTTCGCCTCACCATCGTTCGATCTCGCAACCGGGTCGCGGGTGATGCTCCGCGTGCCGGAAAATCTGAATTCTGCAGGTCTGCTGCACCAATCGACTTGGCCGCTCTCCCTACCCCACAAGCTGCTATCCGCGCTTGAGCCGATGGCCGGAATCACCTGGGGGCAGTGTGCATTTCGGGCTTGTCGTGGCGCGTCGTCCTGGCCCATTCTCGACAGGCATCGCCCGCATGGTCAGGTTTTGCGGTGAATAATTGCGGAGAATGAAGGTGAAGGCAGTCCATGCGGCGGAGGCATCGCCGCGCCGGGCAGCCTTCGTCGAACCGTCGGTCACCTAACGGCGAATGGCGCGCGGATGGGAACGCTCGGCGGCGTTGTCCAGCTCGGTCCCGCCGTCGCAGGTGGCCGTATTGGCATTCTCGTCACGTTCCAGGGGGCGCTCCGGTCAGGAGCGGTGGAGCCGCGCGCCGGCTGCCATCGCAACCGCCGGAACGAAGGAAAGAGGCGGCCATGAGTAAGTCGGCAGATGCATTCCGGACCATCAGCGAGGTGGCGGACGAACTGGACCTGCACAAGCACGTGCTGCGGTTCTGGGAGGTCAAGTTCCCGCAGATCAAGCCGATGAAGCGCGGCGGCGGCCGGCGCTATTACCGCCCCGCCGACCTCGAGCTGCTGCGCGGCATTCGCCACCTGCTCCATTCCGAGGGGTACACGATCAAGGGTGTCCAGCGGATCATCCGCGAGAAGGGCATCGACGCTGTCAAACGCTCCACGGGCGGTGCTGAAGACGGGGATGGGGCAACCCGGGCGGAGGCGACCTCTGGCCAGGTGGCGCTCGCCGAGACGATGGCGGCGGAAGGTGATGCACCGGCGGCCGGTGCGCGTCGCGGTCGCGCAGGCGCACGTGGAAGCCGCATCGTCGAGGTTGCCAACGAGATCGTCGCACGCTCGCGCATGCCGGGGCAGGCGGGGGCACCGCAGACGAGTGCATCACAGACGAGTGCATCACAGACGGGCGCATCACAGACGGGCCGGGGTCGCATCGACGCGGTCGATCCCACTCCCGCCGCCAAGCTTGCGCCGGCGCACCGGCAGGCGATCGCGGCGGCGCTCACCGAGCTGCGTGCGTGTCGCGACATGCTGCGGGGCGAGACGACCGCTGCCGCGGGCGCGGTAGTCAGCAAATCGCAACGCATCAGCGGCTGATCGCAATCGAGGGGGCATGGCCGAGCTCCATCTCGTCGATCTCGGGCGCTCTGCGGCGGCGCTACTCGAGCTTGAATCGCTCCACCCCCGCCTTTCCGCCGAAGACGTGGCGCGCATCTCTGCGACGACCGATCCGCATGCGCGGCGCGAGCGGCAACTTTCGAGCATCGCTCTGCGTCTCGTCCTGGCTCGTCTCGCCGGTGACACGCGCTACGACGGCAAACCGGTACAACGCTCGACGAACGGCAAGCCGTCCATCGCGGCAGCGCCGCTGAGCTTCAGCGTATCGCACTCCTCGGGATGGGCCCTCGTCGCTGCCGTGCCGCACGGCGATGTGCTCCTCGGCGTCGATATTCAGTCTGTCGCACCGCTCGCCATGCCGGCGGAACGTCGCCTGCGCGTGCTCGCGGCCGGAGACCATCTCGCTGCCGGGGCCACTCGACGTTCATCGACGACGGATGAGACCGCCTCGGCGATCCAGGCATGGGTGCGCATCGAGGCCGTCGCCAAGGCGAGCGGGCTTGGCCTCGCCCACGTGCTCGCGCGTCTCGGCGTCATCGCGGCGACGGCATCGGGCCCCGAGGCCAAGGCGGCGGCCGCGCGCTTCGCCGAGCTACTGTCACGGCTACGGGTCGTCGATCTGGACGTGGAGGGGGCGACGGGTTCGACATGTCGCGCGGCGCTGGCGATCGGCGCCGATCTCGCGGTGCCCACATCGTCACCCGGTCTTCTGCCAACCGATTTAGCGGGACTTTACCGCTTCGTCGCGGGCGGTCACGCTCAATCGTGACGCAGCCGCATGCTATCGAGCGCGGCCATCAAATCCGCGAGCTCGGGCTCGTCCACCAGCTTCGCCGCGTCGACCGAAGGCAACCAGCGGAGTTCGCGCTCCTTGCGCTCCGGCCAGTCCAGCGCCTGGGCCGTCACGAGCAGCGGATAAACCGTGACGCGGCTCAGCAGCGGCGCCGCGGCGGGCAGCCGTTTCCAATAGGTGTAGGTTCCAATGGGTGCGGGAGAGATTTCGCCGATGAGACCAGCCTCCTCCATCGCTTCCTGGGCGGCGAGAACGTGGCGCGCGAGCTTCTTCTTCGGCCAGCCTTTGGGGATGATCCAGCGGCGCGTCTCGCGGCTGGTCGCGAGGCAGACGACGGTTCGCCCGCCGATCATGACGTAGGGCAATGCTGCGAATTGCTCGACCATTTTCGTCGGCTCGCCTTGGCGTATCGCGGTGACCCGAGGCATTCCCATCATGCGAGCTCCGCCAGCAGGCATTTCAGAGTGCCGTAGTCGTAACGACCTTCGAGCGCGGCATGCGCTGGGCCGAGGCGACCGGAATCGAGCGTGCCACAACGCTCGAAAGCGGCAATGATCTCGTCCATCTGCTCGGCACCGAGACCCACCACGTCTGCGGCCTCGACGAGGCCCGCCTCGATGGCTTCGGCAAAGTGGCCGAGAACGGTCGAACGGTCGATGTCGCGGCGCTCGGCGATGGCATCGGCGTCGAGCCCCTCCAGGTGTAACGCGAGGGTCTGGTTCACGGTTGCGGAGAGTCGGTTCTCCAGCATCGGATGGCGGCGGCCCTCGCCCTTGATGACCGCAAGCAATTGCGCGCCGTACCGCGAGATCTTCGCCGTGCCGAGGCCGGTGATGCCGTGCAGCTCCGCCTCACTCGACGGACGGCGGTTCGCCAGCTCGGCCAGCGTGCGATCGTGGCAGATGACGTAGGGCGGCACCTTCGACTTGGAGGCGAGCTCGAGCCGCACGGCCTTGAGTTTCTCGAACAGGCTGGCATCAGCCGTGGAAACGCTGGTCGAAGCCGTGCCGCGCCCGGTGCGCCGTGGCTTCTCGCGCGGCTCATCGACGGCGGCGAGACGAACGGCGAAGCGGTTCTCGCCACGCAGGATGGGGCGGGCGCTGTCGGCGAGCGCCAGAGTGCCATGCCCTTCCTCGGCGCCGGCGAGGGGTCCAGCGGCGATGAGCTGGCGCAAAAGGCTGCGCCATGGGCTGGGGCCCGGGTCG
>OEIV010000918.1_pt1 | contig 14729 bp, 14 predicted proteins | sample 1539231 | NCBI WGS metagenome assembly OEIV01 (sample SAMN03794762, study PRJEB22550) | activated sludge metagenome | feature: wastewater treatment plant; material: activated sludge; isolation source: Wastewater treatment plant of a petroleum refinery complex | place: Argentina: Buenos Aires ...
AACGGTGTTTCATATGTTTCAACAGGTGGTGGAGCAAGCCTAGAGCTGATGGTAGGCAATAAACTGCCAGGCATAGAAGCACTACTGAGCGCCTAGTGCCCATAAAATTAGTTTTTTAAACAAAACTGTGATTTGCGGAATTTCGTAACGCATATTTATGTACATTTTGTAACTAAACTGGTACACTAAAGTTAAACTAACTATAAGCATAATAGGGCATCACGTGCGAGATAGAACTCTCATTGTAGCAAACTGGAAAATGAACTTTACTGTACAGGAAGCTAGCTTATTTGTACATAAATTAGACAAAAAGATTAAAAACCATCGCAACGTAGAAGTTGTACTTGCTCCAAGTATATTGGCGCTGCAAACGCTTAATTTACAGGTTGACCATAGGAAGTTTCGTTTGGCCGTCCAGAATCTGTATTGGCGTGATGAAGGTGCATATACGGGTGAAATTTCAGCTCATCAACTACACGGTCTAGTTCGGTACGCAATTATTGGCCATTCTGAGCGACGGCACCTATTTGGTGATCGCCCCAAGGAGGTGCGCGCCAAAGTACAGGCCGCTGTACGCAATGAAATCATACCAATTTTGTGCGTAGGCGAGTCGGCTAGCGAAAAAGCATCTGGCGAAACCATGGATGTTTTACGTGACCAAGTTACAGGGGGCTTAGCAAACTTAACTGCTGAAGAGGTAGAGAACATAGTAATTGCCTACGAACCTGTATGGGCTATTAGTTCAGGGAAAGATTTTGCTACGCACGCGGCTGCAAGTACAAAAGATGCAACTGCCGCTGCAAGGGCTATTCGTAGCTATGTTGCTCATATGTTTGGCAAGAAGGTAGCTCAAAGTATACGAATATTGTATGGGGCGAGTACAAATACGGGTAACGCGGGAGATTTCTTATCTTCTTCTCAAATCGATGGACTATTAGTGGGTGGTGCAAGCTTAAACTTAGAGCAATTTGCAGGTATCGTTGAAGCGGCGCATAAGCGAGACAAAGCATGAAAGATATTGATTTTGAAGAACTTGACAGAGCAGTAAATTCACTAATGACAACAGTGGGGGATGAGCAAGGCACGAAGCCTGATGCTGTCGATTCTTTTGAGCCAGTCGTTAGCACTGCAGGAAACTCTGCTGCTACCACAGCTATAGACTCTAACGCATCAGCCGCCCCTAACACTGCAACAGTAGCGCCCAAAAGCGATACTGTCGTTGCGACGACGACCGAGGCGCCTGTTATAGGTACACCATTAGCAACTAAACGTAGCGGTCGCTTTATGGATGTCGTACATCCGTCATCTGATATGCGCTTAACTAGCAAGCCATCAATGCCAAATCGTACGGCGGCAACTATACAGCCTAGTAGTATGGTAGAGTTGCCTGACGAACAGGGTAATGACGACACAGCAACAGAACCAACCGAAGAGTTATCAGAGAAAATATCCGAAATTGGCATGGATGCTGATTTGAATGACAATAACGAAATTGTAATGCCTGATCCACTTGACTTACATATGGCGCAAGAGGAGGATCAAGGGGCTTCAGAAGAAAAAGTGAATATGGAGTCACTTGATTCAATTGCAGCTGAAGAACTATCAAAGAGTCTTGAGGGGTTGGATAATGCTCCAGAAGTTGTTGCTGAAACACGACAAGAAGCACTATCTGACACTGAAGATAAAAAGATAGATAATCCCCCCGAAGAGCCACCGATATCTCCATTTCTACCAGACGCAAAAGTAGAAAAACGCCCGTTAGGTGGCGGAGCTACCGCAGTAGGTAAAATGCCAAGTGAAGATGATTTGCAGGAAACCGTATCAGGAGATAAGGAGTTCACAGGGGTAGATACGCAACAACCTGAAGGTGCCACGGAAGAGTTGTCGCAGGCTAGCGAAGCTATTAGTGAGGACGATACGGTAAATGCAGCATTGCCACCAGAGCTTCATGAGGATGTTACTGCAATAGAAGCAGGGGTGCCAAGTGCTATTGAAGAAACTATTGCGGTTCCATCGGTGCCGCCTGCAGCAGCCTCGATAACACAGCAGTACAAGGAAAAAACTGTAGCCAGCATAGCGAATCACGAAGCACTTTATGATAGCGCCGCACAAGGTGCTCCTTTGGCACACCCTGCAAAAAAGACCTCTGGCTGGATGTGGGTAATGTGGATTGTGCTATTGCTTGCAATTGGCGCAGGTAGTACAGTGGCACTTTATTATTTTAAAGTTATCTAATAACACGTATACTAAAAGTAGTGGATATACTTGAGGGCCTTAATGATGCACAAAAGTCGGCTGTCGAAACGACAAGTGGCCCACTATTAATTTTGGCGGGGGCCGGTAGTGGCAAGACAAAAACTCTCACTCATCGCATTGGGCACCTGATTGCTAAGCAGGGTGTTTGGCCTAATGAAATATTAGCAGTGACGTTTACTAATAAGGCTGCACGTGAAATGCGTGATCGACTTTCCAGCCTGCTGGGCCAGTCAAATGACCGAAGGTTTATGAATTGGATGGGGACATTTCACGGCATTTGCGTAAAGCTACTTAAAATTGATGGTGAAGCAATTGGCATTGCACGAAACTTCGTGATTTATGATGAGGACGATCGCTTAGGTTTGATAAAAAAAGCCATGAAGACACTTAGCGTGAGTGATAAACAGGTAAAACCAAGAGCGGTAAGTGCAGTAATTTCTAAAGCTAAGAACGATCTGTTAAGGCCAGATGAATTTACAGAAACGGCGAACTATCCATTTCAAAAAACAGTTGCAGAAATTTACGTAGAATATGAACGTGAGAAGCAACAGGCCGGAGCACTTGATTTTGATGACTTATTAGTTGAAACATTGCGATTGCTTAAAGAAAGGCCGAAAATACGTGCAAAATGGCGTACGCAATTTAAGCACATTTTGATAGATGAGTATCAGGATACAAATACGGCTCAGTATAGAATTATCAAGTATATGGTAAATGAAAAGCGTAATATTTGTGTTGTTGGTGACGATTGGCAGTCTATTTACAGTTGGCGAGGAGCAGACTTTACTAATATTTTAAATTTTGAACGAGACTTCGAAGGTGCAAAAGTTATTAAGCTTGAACAAAATTATCGTAGTACAGGCGCAATTCTGGACGCTGCTCATCAGGTAATAACAAAGAATAACAATAGAACCGATAAAAAGCTTTGGACTAATGCGATCGGAGGATCACCTGTAGAGGTGCATCAAACGCATGACGAGATAGAGGAGTCTAGGCTTGTTGCAGGGCGAATTGCTTCGCAAATAACGCTGCGAACAAGAAAACCGAGTGATTTTGCGGTATTGTATCGCACTAATGCGCAAAGCTACACTCTTGAAAGAGCATTTTTGCAAGAGCGAGTCCCATACCAAATTGTTGGTGGAGTGCGATTTTATGACCGTAAGGAAATTAAAGATGTAATCTCGTACCTAAGATTAATTCATCAACCCAGTGATATTATGAGTTTTAGTCGTATTGCAAACATACCAAGCCGCGGTGTAGGCGTTGTGAGTGTTGAAAAATTTTTGGCATGGCGTTCGCAAAAAGGAATAGATATTGTTGAGGCTCTAGAGCGCTGTCGTGAAAGTGGAATTGCAACAAGAGCTGTGAATTCGTTGCAGCAGGTAGGTATTGTGTTGCGAGAGGCAGCGAAAATGGTTGAACAGCAAAAATCCCCAAGCGAAGTAATTGAATATATTATCGACACAGTTCAATACAAAGAATACTTGCAGGATGGCACGCCACAGGCCGATGAGCGGCTAGAAAATATAGGTGCTTTAATATCTGATGCGGCACTCTTTACGGGTCTTGCAGAATTTCTTGATGAAGTGGCGCTGATGTCGAGCGTTGATTTGAATACAAAAAATGACGCAGTGACGCTCATGACGTTGCATGCCGCAAAAGGCTTAGAGTTTCCAGCGGTGTTTATGGTGGGGCTAGAGGAAGGGATTTTACCGCATTCGCGTGTCTACGACGGAGCGCCGGATGATCTAGAAGAAGAGCGACGCCTATGCTATGTCGGTATGACACGCGCTCGTGAGGAGCTACATATTAGCTATTCGACAAGTCGATTACAGTTTGGCACAAGGAACTACAATATGCCAAGCCGTTTCCTTGAAGATATGGGCCACAATGTCAGCTATATTGATAGCTATGCGAAGCAGCAGGATAGTAGTTTCGATGAAGCGGTAATGCCGTTTGACATTAACGATCGCGTGCGGTCTCCACAGTTCGGGGTCGGCGAGGTGGTTGATGTAGATGGCATGGCGGTAACCGTACAATTTGACCGTGGAGGGACAAGAAAACTGGATATTGAAAATGCGCAGTTGGCGTTATGTTAGTAGAATAAAAACTGCGAACGTGCTAATATAGAGCAATAGGCGATTTAGGATTACTTTACTTCGCCACACCTCTATATATGATAGAAAACCCAGTATTGAAAAAACCATCATTTTTATTAAGCGGCTTTTTTATTATGGCTACCATACTTTGCTTATGGTTATTTTTTATACCACAGGCTAAAGCTGACAGCACTAATGGTACCGACGAACACCTGGTCACTATTCATGACCGAGGTAAAGAAAAGAATGTTATTTCTAAAAAAGATAAGCTAGGTGATGTCCTGGAAGAAGCAGGAATCATGCTTGATAAGAACGATATTGTTGAACCTAAGTTGGATGAGTCTTTGGTTGCTCCTTCGTATCAAGTAAATATTTATCGTGCTCGTCCCGTTATGATTGTGGACGGCAATCACAGATTGGTGGTGATGTCGGCACATCAAACACCTAAATTGGTAGCGAAAAACGCAGGGATTATTTTGCATGACGAAGATATTGCTACAATGAAGATGTCAGATAATTTTGTTCGTGATGGAGCGGGTACGATTTTAGAGATTAATCGAGCATCTACCGTACAGCTAGTGCTATATGGTAAGCGTGAAACGTTGTACACACAAGCAGGCACGGTCGGAGGGCTAATTAAGGAGAAGAATATTATACTTGGTGTCAACGACACAATATCTCAACCTCAAAAAACGAAAATTGTTTCAGGTATGTCACTTGAAATTTGGCGTAATGGAAAGCAAACAACTACCAATGATGAGCCGATTCAATTTGAGATAGAGCAAATACAAGATGCGAATCAGGCATTAGGGTATAAAAAGATTCAATCCCCAGGCAAGCTTGGTAAAAAGACCGTTACGTATGAAATTGAAATGAAAAATGGTCAGGAAGTGACACGTAAAGAGATCCAATCTGTTGTTGTTGAAAAACCAACTAAGCAAGTAGAAGTAGTTGGTGTAAAAGTGCAGAGTTTTGGTGGTAGTTGTGGAGAATGGATGAGTGCAGCGGGAATTGTCGATACAGCTAACGCAACATATTTGATAGGTAAAGAAAGCGGGTGCAATCCATACTCGGTGAATAGGTCGTCGGGCGCCTGCGGTGTAGGTCAGGCATTACCGTGTAGTAAAACAGGCTGTGCTATGGGAGACGGAGCCTGTCAGACTAAATGGATGAACGGTTATGTAATGGGTCGCTATGGTAGCTGGAAAGCTGCAGCCGACCACCATAGGGCTCGTGGCTGGTACTAAAAAAGAGCTCGGCCAACACTGGCTTACGGACAGGCTAATTCTTGGTGAAATCACTAACGTAGCTAGTATAAGAGTCGACGATACTGTACTTGAAATTGGTCCGGGTCTCGGGACGCTAACGAGTAATCTATTGCGCAAGGCTAAAAAAGTTGTAGCAGTTGAATTTGATGATGAGTTGGCACGTAAGCTCCCATCTCAATTTCCTGGAAAAAATCTCGAAGTTGTGCATGAAGACATACTATCGTTTGATCTATCGCGGCTACCATCAAATTACGTGGTAGTGGCCAATGTCCCTTATTATATTACGAGTAAAATTATTCAAAAGCTCATGACTGCCACCAACAAGCCACGTATAACAGTGCTATTGGTGCAAAAAGAGGTAGCTCTACGTATTACTGCCGAGCCTGGTGAAATGAGTATGTTGGCGTTAGGCGCACAAGTGTTTGCTAAAACATCTTTAGGTATAGAAGTATCGAGAGATTATTTTACGCCTCCGCCAAAAGTTGACAGTCAAATTGTCGTTTTGAAGACTCGAGCTCATCCTATGGTAGATGAGGATCAGCAGAAGGCCTTTTTTTCTATTGCAAGAGCGGGTTTTTCTGAAAAACGTAAAAAGCTTCGGAGTAGCTTAGCTGGCGGCCTGCAGCGTAGTAAACCAGATATTGACGCTATGTTAAAAAAAGCGGATATTTCTACCGAAGCACGCGCACAGGAGCTGTCTATTGAAGATTGGAAGAAGCTTTTAGATGAATGCTAGTGTTGAGATCTTTGTTTCGACTGTAAGTGACGGCACGATGAGGCTAGTAGATGCAATGCCAAGACAAGATGAGTTGCAAGCTATTCGAAATCGTCAACAATTTCTGAAAAAATACGACATAGAGCTAGAACAGACTGTTGGTGTGCATCTTGACTATGCGTCAAGTAATTTTTGCCGGTATGGCACGGTAGACCAACGTGCTGGTGGTGAAGGCATTACGGAAAAAGGACAAAATGTGGATGCTCTTGCAACACGCCAAAAGAACTTGGCGCTTTTCTTGCCTTTGGCAGATTGTATTGGTGCGGTACTGTATGATCCATGTCATGAAGTTATTATGTTATCGCATCTTGGTCGCCATAATCTTGAGCAGAATGGTGCTCAAAAGTCGGTAGAATATTTAGTCAATGAATTTGACACTCGTCCGGGTGATATAGAGGTGTGGCTTTCTCCGTCAGCTGGAAAGGAGAATTATCCATTATATAGTTTTGCGAACCGGAGCCTAGAAGAGGTTGCGATTGAGCAGATGCAAATTGCAGGCGTGAAGGTTGAGTTAATTGAGCCAACCAGTGTTGACACTACCACTAGTAGTGAGTATTTTTCGCATAGCAGGTCACTGAAAAACCCGCAAGCTCCCGCTGGACGCTTTGCTGTCTTAGCAATGATGAAGTAGGTAAAATCTGCTACACTATTACTAATGGGAAGAAAATTATATATTACTACTGCAATTCCGTACGTCAACGGTACGCCCCATATAGGAAATGCTCTTGATTATCTTTTGGCAGATATATGGACGCGTTACCAGATGCAGAATGGTAAGGCAGTACGGTTTCAGATTGGTACAGATGAGCATGGGAATAAAAATGCCGCTAAAGCGGCCGAACTTGGCCTTACTCCACAAGATTACGTGGATCAAGCAAATGTACCGTTCAAGGCTATGGCTGAAAGAGTCGGCAGCCAATATACAGATTTTATTCGTACCAGCGACCCCCGTCACAAAATAGCGGTGCAGCATATTTGGCAGCAACTCAAACCACATATCTATAAAGATATCTATGAAGGTTGGTATTGTACGGGTTGTGAGCAGTTCTATACAGATAAAGAAGTAGAGGCAACTGGTGGAAAGTGCCCCAGTCATCAAAAAGAATACGAGCACTTAAAAGAAGAGAATTATTATTTGCGAGCAAGTGATTTTACTCAACAAATTCGTACAGCGATTGAGTCTGGCAAGATGCAAATCGTCCCAGAATTTCGTAAAAACGAAATTCTTGATTTAATTAAAGAAGGCGTAAAGGATGTGTCTATTTCACGACCCAAAAAAAGTCTAAGCTGGGGTGTTCCGGTGCCGGACGATCCCGAGCAGATTATGTATGTGTGGGTCGATGCATTGAGTAACTACATAACAACACTGGGCTATCCTGATGCTCCTGAGTGGAGAGATTATTGGCCTGCCGACCTGCAGATAGTGGGCAAGGATATCCTTCGTTTTCATGCAATTACCTGGCCTGCAATTCTTTTAGGCATAGGTGCTGGATTGCCTAAGCGTATTTTAGCGCACGGATTTGTCAATGTAGGCGGTACGAAGATGAGTAAAAGTATTGGTAATGTAATTGATCCGATTGAGATAATCGACCAGTACGGTATTGATGCCTTTCGCTATTTCTTTGCACGACATATCCCTACGCAAGAAGATGGCGACTTTACGTGGGAAAAATTTGAAAATGCATACAATACAGAACTTGCAAATGATTTAGGTAATCTTGTTAGTCGTGTGGCAAGTATGTCAACTCGGTATCAGGCGGGCGTAATTGGCATATCTCATTCTGGAGAGCATGATATGAAACCGTACCGTGATGCAATGGAGAGGCTGCAGTTTGATGCTGCTATTGAAGAAGTTTGGAAGATGGTTCGGGCCTTGAATAGGTACATTGAGATTGTAAAACCGTGGGAAATTGCAAAAAGGCGTGAGACTGATCAAGATGCTGATGACCACTTAACAGAGGTGTTGTCTCACTGCTCGGGTAATTTATTGCAAATCGCAGATCTTTTGGTGCCATTTTTGCCAGAGACAGCAAAAGCAATTCATAAAACCTTTGAAACAGGAGTTGTGGTTCCGTTAGAAACAGTACTGTTTCCTAAAATGTATATTCATACTGCCGAGCAAGGTAAAAAACCTGCCTAATGTTTGTCGATACACATTGCCATATACATGAGACAAACTATCCAGGTGCGTATGATGCATTAAGGCGAGCACAAGAACATTACGTAACAAAAATCATATGTGTCGGGACCGACGGCACTACCTCGCGGCAAGCCGTTGAATTTGCAAAACAACATGAAGGTGCGTGGTCAAGTATCGGCGTGCATCCTCATGATGCAAAAGAAGGCTATGGAATAATTGCTCGGCTTGCTAGTATGAACGAAGAAAAGGTAGTTGCGATTGGAGAAATTGGACTAGACTACTTTTATACCCATAGTCCGCGCGACGTACAGATTTCTGTTTTTGAGGCACAGTTACAGATAGCACTCGACAATAACCTACCGGTTATCTTCCATGTACGCGAAGCTTTTGATGATTTTTGGCCAATACTTGACAACTTTCCAAAACTTCGAGGTGTTTTACATAGTTTTACAGACACACGGTCTAATCTAGAAAAGGGTTTAGGTGAAGGGCTTTTAGTTGGAGTTAATGGAATTAGCACATTTACTAAGGATGAAGTGCAACGTTCAATGTTTGACATAATTCCTATCGAGAAAATGTTGCTTGAGACTGACGCACCGTTCTTGACACCACCCCCACACCGTGGTAAAGTAAATGAGCCAGCATTTGTTAGGTATGTGGCCGAGTATCATGCCAGTAGGCGTGGGATAGAGCTCGAACACCTAGCGCGAGTCACGTCGGCAAATGCAACTACACTGTTTTCAATTTAGCAAAACAGGTTAATCTAATAAAAAATATTAAAAAATAAAGCAAACTGTAAGGGTGACAGGAGTTTTGACTGTGGCTGAGCAGCCGAACAAGTATACATTTAATGTACCAGAACAACAACGTACTGAAAAAGGTACAGAGTTTTCTGATGGTGACCGTTTTGACTTGCACCTTTCACAGTTACAGCCTGCTAGCTCGTCTCAAGATAAAGTTCCAGACGCTGTCAGTCCAGATAGAAAGGGCGGCGAAGAGACTGCAGGAGGTAATCTTCGGAGAGTTGAATTGGCGACTGCTTGGCTTGAATATGCGCTAACAGAAGAGGTGAAGTCCGGGAAGGCTGCTTAGCGAATGCAGGGTATATGGACGAAAGTACTAGAACTTTTAACGGGTGACAGCCAGTCACTTGACTATTTAAAGATGCCAAAAATAAAAGATAAAAGTAATTGGCTGCTCAAGAAACCTACGAGGCGTGAGCTGTTACAGATAGAGAGTGAAATTGGTCGAGAGCTTTTTGGTCCAATACCAAGAGGTCATACTCGTGAATTCTTTCATTTAGATGAAAAAACCTGGATTTGGCACGAAGATTTTGTTGGTTCCAATGGTAAGAAGCAAACTAGCACTATAAAGTATGAAATTCAGGAGAAAGGAATTTTAAAAGTGCAAGAAGGGGCTCGCTATAGCTATCTTGATGGCGAGGAGCTTGATAACTTAATACTTGCTATACAGATGTACTACGAGCAGGTAATGCGTAAGGTTTATAATCGAGACCCACGGACTGGTCAAAAATTGGTATAATTAGTAACAGTGAGCTCTTTAAACCAGATATACCTAGACTATGCAGCAGCTACACCTGTTGACCCGCGTGTACAGGCGGCTATGGTGCCGTATTTTTATTCCCGTTTTTTTAATCCCTCTAGTCCATACGCCCCTGCATTAGAAGTGCGACATGAATACGAAGCCGCAAAAGCAGCCCTTGCTCGTACATTTGGAGGAAAGACTGATGAAATAGTGATTACTGCAGGTGCAACGGAATCGATAAATCTTGCGTTTCAAGCAGTAGACGGACATGTTGTAGTAGGTGCGATTGAACACCCTGCTGTGCTAGAGGCTGCAAAGTCAAAGTCTTCGTATACGATTATTCAGCCTAATGAAAAAGGCATAGTTACCGTAGAGTCAATAAAAAATGCTGTGCAGCCTGACACGCAGCTTGTAAGCGTGCAGGTTGCTAACAACGAGATCGGTACCGTGCAGCCGCTGCGTGAAATAAGTCATGTCATTGTTGAGGAGAGGCAAAAGAGGATAGCAGTTGGCAATATGACCCCCCTGCTGTTCCACACTGACGCATCTCAAGGTTTTGGTCAGCTAGACATACACGTGGCTCGGCTTGGCGTAGATATGATGACATTAAATAGCGGAAAAATGTACGGACCTAAGGGTGTTGGCTTATTATGGTCTAGGCCTGCAGTAAAATTAAAGCCGTTGATTGTTGGCGGAGGCCAGGAACGGGGGCTACGTAGTGGTACAGAAAATGTTGCGGGAGTGATTGGATTTTCGATAGCTGCAGAAATTGCCACCAAGCAGTGCAAGAATGAGCACAAGCGACTAGAAAGACTAAGAAATATACTACAAGAAAAGCTCTTAGAAGAGTTTCCTGAAATAATAATTTCTGGACATCAAAAGAAGCGATTGGCAGGGCACTTGCATATTTCTTTTCCAAATATCGACGGAGAGAGACTACTTTTTATGCTAGAAACTAAAGGAGTGTTGGTCGCTACAGGAAGCGCCTGTGCGGCTAACAAAGGTCTACGAAGTCACGTCCTTACGGCGATTAGGCTAAGTCCCGAAATTGCTGATGGTAGTCTACGGATTACGCTAGGTAGATATACTACAGAAGAAAATGTACATAAAGCAGCAGCCAGAATTATAGAAGTTGTACATACAGAGTACGCACGCACTAGGACTAGGCTATTGGTATGATAAAGTTTTTTCTTATACCTTTTGGAGTTTTTCTCGCCACAATAATTGCGATAGGTATTTACTTAAGCCCAGATGATCTGGCTAAGTGTGGAAAAGCGCCTAGTGCACAACAAGGCTGCTCTAAAGTTGATGCAATTGCAGTGGTAAGTGGCGGTAATACCAAGATTCGTACCGACGAGGCAATTCGACTATTTAAATCAGGCTGGGCGGATTATTTAGTCGTATCTGGTGCTGCCGCCGATCCAAGTAGTCCTAGTAATGCGGCTATCATGAAGCAGCAGGCGATTGAAGCAGGTGTTCCCGAAGAGGCAATTATTATCGATGAGATAGCTAGAACCACGAAACAGAATGCACAGGAGACAAATGAAAAAACAAAAAATTACGGTATTGATCGCTTGATTGTTGTAACGTCACCATATCATCAGCGTCGGGCAGGTATTGAGTTTAAGCGCAATATGCCAGCCGTAGCTATCGTTAATCACCCTGCCCTGAACGATCCAGACTGGACAGCGTTCTGGTGGATCACGCCTCGTGGTTGGTGGTTGACAGTGAGTGAATTGGTGAAGATTATCGCGACACATGCAGGGGGGTCATAATGACTAAAGTATTTGTCGGTATGAGTGGAGGCGTAGATAGTAGCCTGACTGCTGCGTTGCTGGTAGAGCAAGGCTATGATGTTACGGGCGTATATATGAAGAACTGGAGCCAGGACTTACCCGGTATGCGCTGTCCATGGGCGGAAGACTTAGCAGATGCAAAACGTGTGGCTGTACAGCTAGGGATAGACTTACAGGTGTATGATTTTGAGCAAGAATACCGAGACAAAGTAGTGCAGTATATGATAGAAGAATACAAACAAGGACGTACTCCAAATCCCGATATTATGTGTAATCAAGAAGTAAAATTTAAGCTTTTTCTTGAAACAGCGTGCGAAAATGGTGCTGATAAAATTGCCACGGGGCATTACGCTAGAATAAGCCATAACAAGCCACTCAATGTTTATGAGCTGCAAAAAGCCAAAGATAGCAACAAAGATCAAACTTATTTTTTGGCACGTATAAATAGTAATGCACTTAGTAAAACGCTCTTCCCTATTGGTGGGTATACTAAAAATAAAGTTAGAGATATGGCGAAGGAGCGCGGACTATATACGGCCAAAAAAAAGGAGAGTATGGGTATATGCTTTGTAGGTCAGATCGGTATACGCGAATTCTTGAGTCAATATGTAGACACAAACTACGGTGATATTCTAGATAAAGAAACAAAGAATAAGGTTGGAACTCACGACGGAGCAATTTTTTACACACTCGGGCAACGTCACGGGCTCAATATCGGTGGGGGTTTGCCGTATTACGTAGTAGGTAAGGATATGTCGCAAAATATAGTCTATGTGTCGCAAAACATTAACGATGAAAATATTTGGCGACGTCAAATTAACTTAGAAAACGTACGTTGGATCAATCAACCGCCAAACCATCAGCAATTAAAAAATTTACAAGTCCGTATTCGCCACCGTGCCCCACTTGCTAGTTGCAGCGTGGCGTACCAGCAGCATGTCTTAAAAGTAGATATTGAAAACGCGCAGCGTGCAGTTGCTGCTGGACAGTCAGCCGTACTGTATAGCCTAGACACGTGTCTAGGCAGCGGTATAATCATGTAGAGAGAGTGCTTTGTATTAAAGCGGTTGCGTTAAACTATAATTAGTAATCAAGATAAAGCACCGATTGATGTGAAAAGTGAATAGTTGGGGGTATCGGCTATTATAAATAAAGCTACAGATAGCGGTATCTATCGTATCCTATATGCCATGCTATTACCTTACTAGTTAGCTTACTGATAGTACTTTCATCGTTTTCTTCTGCCGTTTTTGCTGTTGAGCCACAAAATGCCTATAACTGGGTGAAGAACATTGGTACGGCAGAATGTCAGGAAGAGGGAAACTCCGGCAGTCCTGCGCAATATGAGGAATCTTACAGCTATGGCGTAACGGTTAAAGACGGCAAAGTCTATTTTGCTGCAAGAGGGCGCTACGAGGTCTGGGTGTTTAATACGGATGGCAGTAGCGTGCTTCGGTTCGGAAGCCCGGCGATTGATGCTAATGGTAATATTTATGTTCCAGATATACCTACTGGTCGTGTGCAAAAGTTCGATGCTAGTGGTAACTATTTTTCACAGCTTGGTTCTCAGGGGACTGGACCAGGGCAGTTTCATAATCCAATAGCGGTCTCGATTGACATTCATGGTAATATCTTCGTAAGTGACGTTGACATAGGTAGCTTACAGGAGGCTCGTGTTGAAAAATTTGCAGCTGACGGTACATTCTTGGGTGAGATTAATTTATCAGAACATGCTAATGGACAACCGTTTGCTCCTGCTGGTCTAGTAACTGATCTAGATGGAACACTCTATGTATCAGACTTAGCCAGTAGTGTTATTTCAGTGTGGAGCAATCGTGTAGCCCTATCAGCACCAACTAATCCTGTTATTAGAAATCAAGACACAGATAGTCTACATATATCATGGCAAGCCCCGTCGCATGGTACTGTATCTACGTACACGGTTCGTTATCGTCTTTCTGGTAGTAATGATCTGTGTAAAGTTATTACATATAGTGGTAATACTCTTAGTGCAACCCTGGCAGGACTAGCTATAGGTGCCACCTATGACATAGAGATTACTGCTACTGATGATACTGGCACGAGTACGACTGCTACCATCACTGGCACCACGTCTGCTATGTCACCAAGTAGCGGTAGGTCACGCGTTGGCGTTCCTGGTGCCCCACAAACTGGCTTCGAAACGGTAAGGCGTATTGCAGAAAATACTCTTCTTCCAGTGCTGACCATTATCGTAGTATTAGGGTTAGTAATACACATGGTTAGTCGCACGGTTTCGATACGTCGTCGCCTCTGATATAATAGGTTAGATGAATGCTCAAGAAATAAGAAATGCATATATAAAGTTTTTTGAAGATCGTGGACATATTACAGTTGCTCGTTCGCCGCTGGTATTAACAGACGATCCAACTACACTTTTTACGGGTAGTGGCATGCAGCCAATGATTCCCTATTTACTAGGAGAAACTCATCCTGAGGGCAGGAGAATCGTCAATAGCCAAACTTGTTTAAGAGCGCAAGATATCGAGGACATTGGTGATAATCGTCACACGACCTTTTTTGAAATGCTAGGTAACTGGAGCATGGGTGATTATTTTAAGCAACAGCAGATTGAATGGATTTCTGAATTCTTGTTCGATGTAGTTGGACTTGATCCTGGAAAAGTTTACGTGTCGTGCTATATTGGTAACGAAAAATACGGTATACCACGTGATGAAAAGGCTATCGAGATATGGACAAGGGTATTTGAGTCTCGCGGAATTGATGTAAAGGTAGTCGAGATTGGATCGTCTAAAAATGGTGACAAGGTTGGATTGCAGGGCGGCCGTATTTTTCTGTATGACGGTCACG
>OEIV010000920.1_pt1 | contig 14712 bp, 8 predicted proteins | sample 1539231 | NCBI WGS metagenome assembly OEIV01 (sample SAMN03794762, study PRJEB22550) | activated sludge metagenome | feature: wastewater treatment plant; material: activated sludge; isolation source: Wastewater treatment plant of a petroleum refinery complex | place: Argentina: Buenos Aires ...
GTGCCGCTGGTGCTGCTGGCGCTAACGGTGCCGCGGGTGCGACTGGTGCGACCGGCGCCGCTGGCGCCGACGGTGTCGACGGTGCCGCGGGCGCGACTGGCGCGACCGGCGCCGCTGGCGCCGACGGTGTCGACGGTGCCGCGGGCGCGACCGGCGCTCAGGGCGCGACCGGTGCTGCCGGTCCGGCTGGTCCGCAGGGTCCGGCTGGTCCTGCCGGCCCAACCGGTCCGCAGGGTGCGACTGGTGCTGCTGGCGCTGATGGTGTCGACGGTGCGGCTGGTGCGACTGGCGCTACCGGTGCTGCTGGCGCCGATGGTGTCGACGGTGCGGCTGGTGCGACTGGCGCGACCGGTGCCGCGGGTGCGACTGGTGCGACCGGCGCCGCTGGTGCTGCTGGCGCCGCTGGTGTCGACGGTGCCGCGGGTGCGACCGGTGCCGCTGGCGCCGACGGTGCCGCGGGTGCGACCGGTGCCGCTGGCGCCGCTGGCGCCGACGGTGTCGACGGTGTCGACGGTGCGACTGGCGCTACCGGGGCTGCAGGTGCTGATGGCGCGACTGGTGCTGCTGGCGCTGATGGTGTCGACGGTGCCGCCGGTGCGACTGGTGCTGCTGGCGCCGATGGTGTCGATGGCGTGGACGGTGCCACCGGCGCTCAGGGTGCGACCGGTGCTGCCGGTCCGGCTGGCCCGCAGGGTCCGGCCGGTCCTGCCGGCCCGACGGGTCCGCAGGGTGCTACCGGTGCGACTGGCGCTGATGGCGCGAATGGTGCTGATGGTGCTGATGGTGTCGACGGTGCCACGGGCGCTGCCGGTGCTGATGGCGTCGACGGTGCGACCGGTGCCACTGGCCCTGCCGGTGCGGCTGGTCCGCAGGGCGCAACCGGGCCTGCTGGTGCGACTGGTCCGCAGGGCGCGACGGGTGCTGATGGTGCGACCGGCGCTGCCGGTAGCGCTGGTGCTCAGGGCGCGACGGGTGCCGCCGGTGCCGCCGGTGCCGCCGGTGCCGCCGGTGCTGATGGTGTCGACGGTGCGACGGGTGCGACGGGTGCGACCGGTGCTGCTGGCGCCGCTGGTGCGACCGGTGCAACCGGAGCTACCGGTCCGAGCGAATGCTCGTCGAGCCTGATCGCCGCCGAACCCAACGGTGTCGAGTGCAGCGGAACGACCTTCTCGGTGCCGGTGTCCTCGACGTCGAACGCGCTGACGTTCCTCGGTGGCAAGCTGCACACCCGGATCTACCAGAAGGCCGGTTCGTCGAGCGGCTTCGGCGATCCGAACAGCTACAGCTTCTCGGGCTCGTGCGACGCCGGCGACCTCGCCGTCGGTGGTGCCGCATCCGCCAACGGGTGGAGCGTCGACGACTACTACGCCTTCGTGTCCGGCATCTCGGGTGCAACGGTGAACTTCCTGGGTGACGAGGACACGGCGTTCTCGGCCATCGGGACCTTCAGTTGGACGGTGACCTGCGTGGACACCACTCCCTGATCCGTCGTAATCCGACTCGCGGCGCCTGGCGAACGCGGGTCGGCGACGGTCTGACGACGCCGCGAGGGGCAGGTCCGGTGCTTGCCGGGCCTGCCCCTCCGGCCGTTTCACATCGCAGTGCGAGGGCTGGCCTGCGGGACCGATGCACCCGATTCCGTATCGGATGAGCATTGGGACAATTGCTCGTATGGGTTGTGTCGGGGCCTGCGTAGGGTGCTGGCGTTGAGGACGGAGGGACGTCACGTGAGCTCAGAAGAACCACAGAACACGCTCGGCCAGGACATGGTCGGAGCGGTGCTCGCCAGCCAGATGAGCGGGGAAACGCCGGTGGTCGGGCAGGGGACAGGCGAAGCAATCGCCATGCTCACCGACACAACGCCGGGTGCGACGGACTCACCCGCCGACGCGGCGCCGGTCGTTCTGCAGGATCCGCCGCCGCAGGTTGTCTCGGCGCGGTCACGCCGGCCCCTGTGGATCGCTGCGGCGGTCGTGGGGGTGGCGCTGGTTGTCGGGGGCGTCTTCGCCTTCCGGTCCGGTTCGGCCGACCCGAGCGAGTTCCAGCCCGCGCTCAGCGAGGGGCTGGCGGCCTACACGGCGGGCGATTTCGACCAGGCGGTGGTGAACTACAGCCGTGCCGCCGAGGCGCGGCCCGACATGCCGACCGGCCGGTACAACGTGGGGCTCGCCTACGAGCAGCTCAACAAGGTCGGCGACGCGATCGAGAACTACGAGGCGGCGATCGAGATCGACTCCGGCTACGTTCCGGCGCTGTACAACGTGGCGCGGTTGTACGACCAGCAGGGCAAGGTCGATCTGGCCAAACAGCGCTACCGAGCGGTGATCGCGAAGAAGGGCAGCTCCGTTGGCGCCGACCTTCAAGGAGCGGCTCACCTCAACCTGGGGTTGATCCTCCAGCGGGAGGGCGCGACCGCCGAGGCGACGTCGCTGTTCGCCGAGGCCGCTCGCCTCGATCCCTCGCTGCCGGTTCCGTCGGCCTAAGGGTTCGCGTGCGTCGGGGAGTCCGCTGGTGGCCGTTCGCGGTGCTGGCGGTGCCGATCGGCTGGAACGCGTGGTGGATGCGGGCCGAACTCGGTTCGGTGTCGTACGTCAACGACAACGCCTTCCACCAGGCGGTGCTGCGGTGGATGCATGGCCGGCTGGAATCGGGCGACCACTCGCTCGACGGGTGGTTTCCCGGCGTCAACCTCGGCTACCCGGTCACGCACCACTATCAAACGGCGCCGCATCGCGTTGCCGCCTACCTCGCCGAGATCACGGGTTCGGACCGCGTGATCGCGATCTCCACGGTGCTGCTGCTCGCGGCATGGCCGATCGCGTTGTATGTCGCACTTCGTCGGTGGGGCTTCGGGAGGATCGGCGCCGTCGCGGCGGCGAGCCTTGCGCCGTTCATCTCGTCGATGAGCGGACCGCGCGAGGGCGGTCAGATGCTCACGGGGTACGGCTACGAGTTCGAGTCGTACCTGTGGCGGGGCAACGGCGTGTGGACGCAGCTGATCGGCATGTGGCTGTTGCCGTTCGCCCTGGCCCTCACCTACCGCGCTGTGCACGACGGGCGGTACCGCATCGCTGCGCCGGTGGTGCTGGCTGCGACGGTGTGCTGCCATTTCATCACCGGCTACTTCGCGCTGTTGTGTCTGGGCGTGTGGGTGCTGATCGCACCGCTCGAGGCCCGGCGTTGGTGGCGGGCGTTCGAGGTCGGCGGCGCCGCGGTACTGATGTCGGCCTGGGTCGTTGTGCCGCTGCTTTCCGACTCGGCCTACACGGCGCAACTCGCGTCGATGCAGAACACGTACTGGATGGACTCGTGGGGGCTGGGCGAGGCGGTCACTCGCGCCGCGACCGGGAACCTGTTCGACTTCGGGATCGAGGTCGGACGCTTCCCGATTCTCACGGTGCTTGCCGGTATCGGCCTCGGGGTGGCAGTCGTACGGGCGCGTCGATCGGTCCCGCACCGCGCCGCGCTCGGTCTCAGCGCCGTCGCGCTCGTGTTGTTCGCCGGGCGACCGACCTTCGGTCCGGTGCTCAACCTTCTACCCGGGGGTCGCGACCTGCTTTTGCACCGCTACATCCTGGCGGTCCACATGGCGGGCATCGTGCTGATTGCGGTCGCGGCAGCGGAGATCCCGGCGGTCGCCGCGGCGGTTGAGCGCCTCGCGGCGCGCATCGCCGGGGGGTGGCTGCGCTTCGGGTCGCCGGCGGGCCGAACAGCGGCGATCGGTGGGGTGATCGGAGTCGCAATCGTCGTCGGTGCCATGCCGGCTGTGGCTGAACGCACGCACTACCTCGAGGTCGACACCGCGTGGATTCATGCGCAGCAGGCGGCGGATGCCCAGGACGGTCCGGCGCTGAGGCGGCTCTTCGCGTCCGCTCGCGCTCGCGGCCCCGGCAGGATCTACGCCGGCGCGCTCGGCGGTTGGGGGGCGAGCTTTCGGGTGGACCAGTCCCCGATGTACATGCAGGCGACCGAGGCCGATCTCGACACCGTCGGGTTCTGGGGTCGCACCCTCACGTGGATGGCCGACGTCGAACCCGCGCTCGACGACTCCAGCGAACGTCAACTCGATCTGATGGGCGTGCGATACGAACTCCTCGAGTCCGACTCGTCGGCGCCACCGCAGGGCACCCGTTTGGCTGCAGCGGGGCGCTTCGTGCTCTACGAACTCCCGACTTCCGGCTACGTGGGCGTCGCCGACGTGGTCGGCCCGGCGATCAACGCCACCCGATCGTCGCTCGGGCGTGCAGCGTCGGACCTGTTCGGCTCGTCGGCCTTCGCCGACGGTGCGCTGTCACCCCTGTCGATCGACGGCGCGCACCCGATGCCGGTGACGCGCTCGACGGCGGTCGAGGGGCGTGCGGGCACCGTGGTCTCCTCGCATGTCGTTCCCGCCGCCGGGCGTTTCGAGGCCGTGGTCAACGCGGAGCGGACTGCGGCGGTGTTCCTCAAGACGGGCTACCACGGGCGAATGAGGGCGACGGTCGACGGGGTCGAGGTCCAGCCGTCGGTGGTCGCCCCGGGCTTCCCGGCGGTCCGCGTCGGAGCCGGCTCGCACACGGTCGTCTTCCACTACGAGCCGTATCCCGCGCATCCGCTGTGGGGTGCGGTCGGCGTCGCAACGTTGGTCGCGCTGGTGCTCGCTCAGCGCCGGCGGTCGAGGTTCGCCGCGTTGGAGGACGAGTCCGCCGGCCCGCCGAGTCAGGGCGATGGGCCCGCTGGACCGGAGGGGATCACCCGGGGCGACCGCCTTCGATTGCGCAAGCGACGCGTGATCGATCTCCGGATACCCGCTCGCCCTCACGGTGCGGCCCCGACGCACGCATCGGGGGTTGGGGTGGCGGAGAGTGAGGGATTCGAACCCTCGGTGGACTAACGCCCACAACGGTTTTCGAGACCGTCCCATTCGTCCGCTCTGGCAACTCTCCGGGCGTGAGGATAGCGGACGTTCAACCCGAGTCCGACCGGTTTGGTGGATTGCCGCTCGCTCGACTGCTCGTGAACGCGCCGCGGTGGCTGATCCGCGACTCAGCGGCGTGCGGCGAAGTAGTCGCTGAGTACTTCACCGCACTCGACGGCCAGCACGCCGCCGCGCACGTCGTAGGTGTGGTTGAGCCGCGGGTCGGCGCCCAGGTTGTAGAGACTGCCGGTCGAGCCGGCTTTCAGGTCGGGGGCACCGAACACCACGCCTCCGACCCGTGCGGCCCACAGCGCTCCCGCGCACATCGGGCACGGCTCGAGGGTCACCACGACGGTCGCTTCTTCGAGCCGCCAGTCATCGAGCGCTCTGGCGGCGGCTCGCACGGCAAGGAGCTCGGCGTGCGCGGTGGGATCGCGGTCGAGTTCGCGGCGGTTGTGCGCCGTGGCGATGATGTGGCCGTCACGCACGACGACGGCGCCGACGGGCACGTCGCCGGCATCGGCGGCAGCGCGCGCCTGCACCAACGCGGCCCGCATGAACGACGTCGGATCGGCGGCAACGGCGGGGTCGATGGTCACGGATCGACCCTATCGCTCGTCCTCATCTCTCGTCCCCGCCCGCTCGCGCCCTGGCGCGGACGCGACAACCCCCGAACCTTGGGGGTTCGGGGGTTCCGATGTCCGGGGACATCCCGTTGGCGGAGACGGTGGGATTCGAACCCACGGTGAGTTGCCCCACACACGCGTTCCAGGCGTGCCGATTCGTCCGCTCTCGCACGTCTCCTGAGCGGTTCGACTCTAGCCCCATTCGCCGCCGGAACCATCCGGTAGATCGCTGTCCGCCCGGTCACTGTGTGTGGTCTTGTCGGTTCCGTTTGCGTCGGCGGGGGGGGGATCTAGGTTCTCGCGTGTTTGGTTGTCGGTGTCGTGGAGGGGTTATGCAGGGTGTGTCGCTGTTGCGTATGGCGGTGTTGGGTGTCGTTGCGTTGGTGGGGGCGGAGTCGTCGGTTGGGGTTGGTGTTGTTGGGGCGCAGGATGCGTCGGGTGGGGTGAAGGCCGTGGCGGCGCAAGAACCGTTGGCGGATGCGTCGCGGATTGGGGGGTTGTCGGGCCCGGCGGTGCAGGATCGTCGTGGGGTTGATCTGCCGGTGCTTCCCGAGGCGACGGGCGTCGTGAAGGGTGGGGCCCCTGGGGGTTCTCCGCGGGTTGGCGAGCGGTTGGATTTGCGGGGTGAGCGTCGGCGGGTGTGGACGCGTGCGGACGGGTTGTTGGAGTGGGATTTGTCGGAGGAGCCGGTCGCGTTTGATGCGGGTGGTGGGCGGTTCGAGTTGATCGATTCGACGGTCTCGCCGGTGGAGGGTCGGCCTGGCTGGTTGCGTTCGGGTGCGAATTCGTGGGGCGTTGAGTTCGGTCCGTTGGTCGATGGTGTGGTGTCGCGGTTGGCGTCGGGGCGGGTGGTGACGTCGCGGTTGGTTGGTGGGTTCGGCGGCGCGCCGGATGTGTCGGTGCTGCCGGTGGTGGATGAGTCGGATCGATCGGTGGTGTGGTATCGGGACGTGTGGCCTGGGGTGTCGTTGCGGTATCGGGTTGGTGCGTCGTCGCTGTCGGAGGATGTGGTGTTGGCGTCGTCGAAGGCAGCCGGTTCGGCTGGTGACGCGGCGGTGGAGTTCGAGGTGTCGGGGGTTGGGGTTGAGCCGGTTTGGGTGGATCCTGCGGTTTCGGTGCCTGCGGACGCGAAGCGTGGTGGTTTCGCTGCCGCCGCGGGTGCGGGTGAGCGTGCGGATGTGTTGACCGGCGCTGGCGGCCGTGTTGCGCCGCCGAGGGGTAAGGGGTTGGCTGCCGGTTTGCGAGCGATCGACGCTGGTGGCGAGCTCGAGTTCGGTCCTCTGACGGTGTTGAGCGGTGAGGGTGGTCAGCCTGACGGTCGGGCGGGGTTGCAGGCCCGTGTGGTGCGAGGCGGGTTGAAGGACGGGTCGCAGCGGGTTCGTTTGTCGGTGGATCCGGAGTGGTTGTCGGGGTTGGCGGGCGATGCGTTCCCGGTGGTGTTGGATCCGTCGTTTCTGTACGGGACGTCATGGTGGTGGTCGCATTTCGGAAACGCGTCGTCGACGGTGTACTCGGGTGGACCTGGCACGTATCCGGTGTATTCGGGTAACCCGGTGAATGCGTCGTATCCGTCGATGCGGTGGCGTTCGGTGGCCGATCTGGGGTTCGTCGGCGGTGGCAACGATCTGAACGGGTTGTGGGACACGTTTGGCCAGGGTGTGGTGTCGGCGTCGTTGGGGTTGGCGCGGGTGAGCGGGCCGACGGGTGCGTCGCTGGTGAACGTGACGGCGTTGCCGCCGTCGGGGTCGACGCCGACGTGGTCGGAGATTGGTGCGGCTCCGACGATCGCGTCGGTGTCGGTGCCGGGTACGGGTGCGATCGCGTGGACCGATGTGACGTCGACGGTCGCGACATGGCAGTACAGCCACAACTTCGGTGATTTCGGGTTTTGGGGTCCGGAGGGCGCGGCGTATGACTACAAGGAGTTGGCGTTGGCGGCGGTGGTGGTGACTTCGACGTTGGCGCCGCCGGCGTCGTTGGTGTCGCCCGCCGATCAGGTCGTGTATTTCGCGAAGCAGCAGAATTGGGCGCCGACGTTGCAGGGCGCCCCGGTGGTCGATCTGGATGGGGATCCGGTGTCGTACTACTTCCAGGTGTCGAAGGACGTCTCGTTCTCGCAGATCGTGGACAACTCCGGTGGCTGGGGTTCCTCGACGTCGTGGACACCGGATGGGAACAAGTTGGAGGATGGGCGCACCTACTACTGGCGGATGCTCACGAAGGACAACAAGACGCAGTGGTTCGCGTATCCGACGGCGTCGCGGTTGTTTCGGTATGAACGCCGGTTGGGGTTGGGTGAACCGTCGCCGTATGACCAGTTCGGGCCGGTGAGTGTGAATTTGGCGTCGGGGAACCTGGTGTTCTCGTGGTCGAATCCGTCGGTGTCCACGTTGGGTGGGTCTGCTGGGGTGTCGTTGGTGTACAACTCGTCCGCGGCGTTGAACTCGAACCCGCCGGCGACGTCGCAGAACTACAGCGGCTTGCCGCAGGGGTGGACGGGTTCGTGGGCGTCGGAGGCTGCCGCGTCGTTGGAGTTTTCGTCGACGGTCGCGGGGACGGACCCTTCCACGGTGGTGGTGCGTTATGTCGATGGTTCGACCGACACGTTCGTGAAGACGTCGGGCACGTCGAACGCGGTGTACAAGGGTGACGTGTGGGGTGGCGCCGAGTTGGTGAAACGCCTGGGCGGCGGTTGGGCGTTGCAGGCCGAGGACGGCGAGGTGACCCAGTTCAGCGCGGACGGCGTTGTGGAGTCGGTGACCACGGTCGCGGATGACCGCAAGCCGGCGTCGTTGAAGTGGGTGTCGGGTTTGGTGACGGCCGGTTCGTTGCGGGTGAAGCAGTTGCAGGACCCGTTGGATACCTCACGTGCGTTGGTGTTGTCGTACGGGCTCGATCCGGCGTGTCCTGCCTCGGCGCCGTCGGGGTTGGTGGTCGCGCCGGCGGGGATGTTGTGTCGGGTGACGAACATGGATGGCACTGCGACCGACTTGTTCTATTCGACGGGTACCGCGCCGCAGTTGAAGCGGATCGTCGCGCCGGGTTCGGTGGTGACCGATCTGAACTTCGACGGGTCGGGGCGGTTGACCGAGGTGCGGGATCCGTTGGCGACCGATGCGGTTGCTGCGGGTGTGCGTGCCGATGATGCGACGACTCGGACGTTGATCGGGTACGACGCGGCGACGTCGCGGGCGACGTCAGTGGAGTTGGCGGCCCCGTTGGTGGGGGCCGCGCGTCCCAAGCACAGCTATTCGTACGCGGTGCCCAATGGTGACGGGTCGGGATCGGTGAACGTGTCGGTCGCGGGTGCGGTCGAGCCGTTGGGGTTCTCGCGTCAGGCGTTCTTTGATGAGCGGGGCCGCTTGTACGCGGACCGTGACGTGTTGGGCCGGTACAGCCGGACCCGGTGGAAGCCGTTCACACCGTCGGGGCAACCGTTGTTGACCGATGTGGTCGATTGGACTGATACGCAGACCGGTGACGAGAACGGCAACGAGGTGTGGTTGCGTTCGGGTAGCGAGTTCAACGATCGGGGGCAGGTCACGAAATCGTGGGGGGCGATGCCGCGGTCGCGTTACGGGGCGACCGACTGGGACAACGGCAACGCGTCGGGCGACAACGTGACTCCGATGACCGAAACCCGTTACGACGAAGGGATTTCGGGGGTCGCGGCGACGTTGTGGCCGAACTGGAACTTCACGGGTCCGCCCACGTCACACGCGACGTTCGCGTCGACCGCGGTGAATTGGGGTGCGGGGATGCCGGCGGGAATGGTGGACGCGAACGGTGCGGCGTACAGCAACGCCGACGCGTGGTCGCTGCGTTTGACCGGTGTGATCGACTTGTCGACGGTTGGTTCGTATGCGTTCCAGTTGTGGGTGAACGGATGGGCTCGCATGTTCATCGACGGCAAGCTGGTGGTTGATTGGACGTGGGACACGGGAGCGTTCCAGGTTGCGGCAGGGTCGTTCAACAACACGACCGCGGGGACCAAGCCGTTCGTGATCGAGTTCGCTGATTCGGCGGGTGCCGCTGAGTTGGGTGTGATCTGGGCGCCGCCTGGCGGTGCCGCTGCGGGGTTGCCTGCGGCGAGTGTCGCGCCGAACTACGGGTTGGCGACCTCGACGATCACCCGGACTGCGGCCCCGGGTGGGGTTCCGGCGACGGTGACCTCGACCGCGGGGTACGGGACGAACCCGGAGTTGGGTTTGCCGGTCACGTCCACGGTTGACCCGACGGGGTTGGCGTTGACAACGGCAACCGATTACGAGGCGCCCGGTGCCGGGTACTTGCGACGCGTCAAGCGTCGCTTGCCGACGGGTGTGGGTTCGGAGATCGCGTCGGCGTATTACGGCGCGGTTGAGGGGCCGATCGGGGCGGTGTGTGGTGTGACGGCTGGTCAGAAGCAGTATGGGGCGCTCAAGCAGACCACGGCCGCGGATCCTGATGGTGCGGGGGCGGGTCAGCCGTTGGTACGCCAGTACGTGTACGACTCGGCGGGCCGCCAGGTTGGTTCTCGGGTCGGGTATGGGTCGGGGACGGGTGCGGTTGCTTCGGCGGGGTGGGTGTGTACCGCTTTCGATAGTCGTGGGCGGCCGGCGACGGTGACGTTCCCGGCGTTCGGCGCGCAGACCGCGACTCGGACGGTGACGTACTCGTATGCGGTCGGGTCGCCGGCGAGCCCGTTGGTCACGTCGGTGACCGATAGTGCGGCGCCGTCAGCGTCGTCGAAGAAGGTGACGACGACGACTGACTTGTTGGGTCGTGTGGTGTCCTACACCGATGTGTGGAACAAGACGACGTCGACGTCGTATGACCAGACGGGCAGGGTGACGCAGGCGACCAATCCTGGTGGCACGGTCGGCTACGGGTACACCACTGACGGTTTGGTTGACACGGTCAGTTTGAACGGTGGGGTGTTGGCTGATCCGACGTACAACGGTTGGGGTCGCATGACCGGGGTGTCGTATCCGTCGGGTGGAACGAGCAAGGGGAACGCGACGTCGGGTTCGTTCACGATCGATCCGGTGTGGTTCCGGCCGAACGGTGTCACGTGGTCGGGTCCGGGCGGCGCGATCGCGGCGAACGCGCACACGACGCGTTTGGAGGGGAATGTGGTTGACGAGACGATCGATGGGGTTGACGCGTATCCTGGCGGCGAGCTTCGAGTACGACAACGCGGGCCGTCTTGTTGGGGCTCGGGTGTTGGAACGCACGGCTGGGGGTGTGGGGTTGCGGAGCGTCTGTTACGACTTCCAGGCGACAACCGGCACGTGTGGGGTGTCGCCGAATGGTTCGGGTGGGGTGGTGGCGGGGCGGAACTCGAACCGGGTTCGCAAGACCACAACACCGTACGGTGGGGTGGCGGGGTCGGTGACCTACAGCTACGACTTGGCGGATCGTCTCACCTCGACGACCGATCCGGTGTACGGCACGGTGACCTATGACAGTCATGGGAACGTGTCGGGGATCGCTGGTGAAACCCACACGTATGACATGGCTGACCGGCATGTTGGGACCGTGAAGGGTGCGACGTCGGTGTCGTATGGTCGTGACGCGACGGATCGGGTGGTGGAACGCAAGGTTGGTTCGTCGACGGTCGCGAGGTATTCGTATTCGGCTGGTGGTGATACCGCTGATTTGACGTTGAACAGTTCGTCGACGGTGGTGGAAGCGACGTTGTCGTTGCCGGGTGGGGTGTTGTACACGTACCGGCCGTCGACGCCTGCGTCGAGTGTGTGGTCGTATCCGAATTTGCAGGGTTCGGTGATGGCGACTGCGACACAGGCTGGGGTGAAGCAGGGGAACACGTTGTTGTGGGATCCAGACGGCAACCCGGTCGCGCAGGCTGGTTTGCCGGATAACACGGTTGGGAACTGGGATTACGGGTGGCATGGTGGTGCGCAACGGCCGTTGGAGCACGAAACCGGGTTGATGCCGACGATTGAGATGGGTGCCCGGCAGTATGTTCCGGGGTTGGGTCGGTTCATCGAGGTCGACCCGGTCGAGGGTGGCACACCCAACGATTACGTCTACCCCGCGGATCCGATCGGCGATAGTGACCTGAACGGCGAGCACGGTAAGGGCGCATGCCCCCCAGGTTGGCAACGCAGCGGGGGCAAGTGCAGCCCGCCAGTTTCGGTGTCCTGTGCGCGACAATGCCACCACCGAACGTTCACGATCGACCGACGATGCAGGGGTCATAACCGATGTTATCTCCCGGCGAGGCTGTTCCGTCAGCCAACCCACAAGGCGGGCTGTCTCTTTGGCAAGAACTCCTCGGGCAGGTGCGTAGGCGCTAAGAACGCCAAGACGATCGGCCGAAATATTGCCATAGGGGCAGCTGGTGGGTGCGCTACCGGCGCTGTAGGTGGGATGGTCGGCCTTTCTGGGCCTGGATGCGTCGGTCTGGGTGCGTTGGGGGGCGTGGGCGGCGCGGCAATCGGAGTGACGGAAGTCTTGTGGAGGGCGATGTTCGGTGAAGACTAGTGTTCCTGTACAGCGGAGATATTTTGCAACCGCTGCATTGTTATGTACCTGCGTGATGCTGGGCATCAAATTAGCCTTCGTTGCCCTGTCGATGCCGATGTGGGCACAGGACTGGCTACCAGCGGCCATTGGTGGTATGTGCGCTATGCCGTTATACTATGTGGTGGAGCGCCGGGGGTCTCGCCGGTCCCGGCGCTGAAACCTCATATCATCCGGGTGTGGTGTTCGGGTCGAGCGCAACTGCTCAAAAGGTCGTCGTGATGTCAAGCCGCTGTGGGCATCCATGGCCGGTCGTTGAACAGGTCGGTGAGCGCGGCGATGGCGCCGATGTCGTGCTTGCGGGTGGTGGAGAGGTAGCTGCGGACGTGGGCGTGACGTTGAGCACCTTCGATGCTGCGGAAGCATCCCGACACCTTCCGGTGGATCTCGCCGGGTCGCAGATCGCGTTCGGCCTGGTTGTTCGTGAACGGCGTGTCGAGATCGTTCATGAACCGCAGGATCGGCTGCTTGCGCGTCGCGAACGCTGTGACGAGGTTGTAGGCCTTGCGCTGGTAGTAGCCGCGGTTGATGCCTCGGGGTGGATCGGGGTTCGCGGCGATCCCTGCGGCGACAAGGGCGTCGTAGCGGGCGGTGAACTCGCGGACCAGCGCGGGCGCGAGGCGGGCGTGCCCCGCGATGCGGGCGTCGTCACAAGCGCGGGTGATCTCCACGAGCAGCCCGGCAAGGCCGGCCGCCCAAGACTTCTGGGTGGCGACGACAGCGACTTCTTCGAGGTCTCGGAGCAGATGGGCTCCACACAGACCGTGTTTCGCGGTTTTGAACTTCCAGTAGAGCGCCAGACGATCGTGGATGATCACCCCGCGGTAGCGGTGGAGGACCCCCATCTCGATGATCGCGTCGTGGCCTCTGGTCCACGACGCGTGGATCAACGTGTACGCCCGGGTGGACACGACGTGCATCCACACCGTCGCGGTGCCGACCCGGTCGGTGGTCTCGTCGCAGTGCAGCACCGCCATGGTGCGCAACACGGTGGTCTGAACGGCCTGGGTTTGACGTGTGCTCGTTGGGTTGGTTTCGTCAGGCCGCTCAAGGTGGCCAGTGGTCGTTCAAAGGGTCGCATCAAGTCCGGGGAGGAACATCATGGACAACGCGGGAAAACCAATAGAGGTTGATCGGTATGACGGCAGACTATGGCGAGTCGGAGACAATGGAATCGGTCAGATTCTGGCCTTCGAACCCGGGGGTGAGCTGCGATTGATCGAGGAGCACCAGGATGGTACGAAGTTCATCGAGTCGGCTGACGGACAGGAGTTTGTGTTGGAAGGCGACTGTCTTGTCGGTATTCTTCCGAATTGCCAGGTCGAGTTCGAGGGGCTACACATCCTTGGCGCGCCCATCGATGACGTGCTGACCAGGCTTGGGGGTCGCTGGTCGTGCGAGTTGCTTACTCCTGCGACGGATTCCAGTGGCGGCGAGCTGGCATGCTTTGAATTGGAGGATCGGTCGGTGCAGGTGTTCGCCGTGGGTGGCATCGTCACCGATATCGGCTTCTTCGCTCCAGGAGACGCGTGGGATCCGGTCGCTCTGGGCGACTCTGAGAGCGGCCATGGGTGAGACTTCGCGTTGGGGCCCGCGGCGAAATTGTCGCGCTTGAGGTGGGAGGCAGACGAATGCGTCCCGTTCATCACCGCCATGGTCGAGCTATCACCCGCCCGCTATTAGCGGCGGAACAGGACGATGATGGGGCCTTCACGTGGCCTTTGGTATCGTGACAGGGCGGGTTCAAACAGTCATCGCGACACGGCCAGCCTGGATGTCCTGGGCGGTGTACCGCTTGAGGCTACGGCCGGCATCGTGTTGAGCCGAGTCTCGATCGCTCGAAGGTCAGCCGTGTCAAGCTCAGATGAGTCACCTCGTGTAGCGAATCATCCCTGCCGATCGAGCCTGGAGCACAGAGACCGATGACCATGACCACGGGCAGGTGGCGACCTCCCGTTCCATCTCGGCAGCGATCGCGAAACTCAGGCTCAGTCTCGCTGCTTCGCGGTTGCTGCTTGGTGTAGCAGTCGCGGCCACGGTCGTCGACTGGGTATGCTCAAACGCGGCGTGGCGCCCGCCGAGCAACCAACCGAAGTCGTTTGGACCAAAGATGACTCACTCTCCTGGAACCACGATTCCGCCAAGTGCAGGAGTCGGGATGGACAATGCCGGTGTCCCGCCGAAACAGTAGCGGTGTCGGTTTGGAGACTCACGGTCCGACTGGTGGCGCGATGATGGCCGATCAGATTGTGCGGCTCGCTCGAGGCCGCGCTGCACGCGTGGTGGTTGGGTGGCTCGTGCTCGCGGCACTCTCGGCTCTATTCGGGCTTCTTTGCGGCGCGCGGCAAGTCCAGCTCCTTGGTGCAGGCTTCGCCATCGCAGCCGCATTGGACGGATGGGTCACCGTATCCGAGGCCCGGCTGACGGTGATGTTTGCGAAAGGCGAGATGGAACCGGTTCCCCCTCGAATCCCCGTTCGCGTGCCGGCCGAATCGGTGCCCGTCAGTGGCTATTCGCGCCGACGCGTTGCTCGTTTGCTGGCACGCCGCCCTCACCCCGGCGAGGCTGGATTGTGGGTAATGATGGTGTTTCCCAAGTCGTCGTTGGGGCCCGCCGCGAAATTAGGTGAGTGGTTTGGTGGGACTGATGGTGTAGTTCCAC
>OEIV010000921.1_pt1 | contig 14701 bp, 14 predicted proteins | sample 1539231 | NCBI WGS metagenome assembly OEIV01 (sample SAMN03794762, study PRJEB22550) | activated sludge metagenome | feature: wastewater treatment plant; material: activated sludge; isolation source: Wastewater treatment plant of a petroleum refinery complex | place: Argentina: Buenos Aires ...
TCTGCTCGCAATGTGGTTGCTGTTCTGATGTGATCGCCAGATGATGGCACGGGCCTTGCTGTTCTCGGGTCTCGGGATGAAAACAGCAAGCGGTTCAAATCATGTCGCCACGGCACCAGCACCAGAATTCCGCCCGCGTTTCATCACCGGCGCGCTTCTGTCCTGACTCACAGCACGAAGGCACGGCGGGCGCCGCGCACCGACTGGATGATGTGATCGCGCACCATGGCGACGCGGCGGGTGTCGTGCGTGTCGGCGTGGGTTGTCAGCCAATAGGTGCGGGTGAAGCGGATGTCGGGCAGAAGGCGGGTGAGTTCGGGGAAGGCGGCAGCGGCATAGTCATGCAGGATGCCGATGCCGAAGCCGGCGCGCACCGCCTCCATCTGCGCCACCACCGAGCCGCATTCATAATGGCGGGTCATGAGGGTGGCCAGTTCGGCGGCATAGTCGAGCGCCCGCGAATAGGCATAGTCTTCCACATGGGTGATGAAGAGGCGGCCCGCGAGGTCGGCCTTCCCGGTGACCGGTCCCACCTCGTGCAGATGGCTTTGCGCGGCATAGATGGAGAGTGAATAGTCGGTGAGCTTGGTGACCATGAGGCGGCCCTGACGCGGGGCATCCAGCGTCACCACGATATCGGCCTCGCGCCGTGACAGGGAGAAGGTGCGGGGCAGGGGCACAAGCTGGATGGTGAGGGCCGGATGCTGCGCGGCCAGCGCGGCCAGGCTGCGCGCCAGGAAATAATTGCCGAGGCCATCGGGGGCGCCAACGCGCACCGTGCCGGAAACGGCGGCCTGCGCCCCGGACACCTTCGCCCCGGCCTGCAACAGTTCCGACTCCACCCGTTCCGCCGCGGGCAGCAGCGCCTCGCCCGCCGGCGTCAGGCGGCAGCCATGGGTCAGCCGTTCGAAGAGGCGGGTGTCGAGCGTTTCTTCCAAGGCGGAAATCTGGCGGGCTACGGTGGCGTGGTTCAGCCCCAGGGTCTTGGCGGCCCCGAGGATTTGCCCGGCGCGGGCCACGGCGAGGAAGGTGCGGATCAGGTCCCAGTCCATGGGAGAACTTTAATTTATGCACAACAGAAGCGCAATTGCTGGCGTTGCTGTGCGGAAAATGCCGTGGGAAAAGCGCGGGTCATCAGGAGGAGTCCCATGACCAAGCCCGTCACCATTCCGCATTTCATCAATGGCGCGACCCATGCCCCCAAGGGTGCCCGGCTTGGCCAGGTGTTCAACCCCGCCACCGGCCAGCAGACGGGCGAGGTGGTGCTGGCCTCCACCGCCACGGTGGGCGAGGCGGTGGCGGCGGCCAAGGCGGCCTTTCCGGGCTGGGCGGCGACCCCGCCCCTGCGCCGCGCCCGCGTACTCAACAAGTTCCTGCGCCTGCTGGAGGACCGGACGGAGGAACTGGCGCGCTGCATTTCGTCGGAACATGGCAAGGTTCTGTCCGACGCCATGGGCGAGGTGACGCGCGGCATCGAGGTGGTGGAGTTCGCCACCGCCGCGCCGACGCTGCTCAAGGGCGAGATGAGTGAGAATGTCGGCACACGGGTCGACTCCTACTCCCTGCGTCAGCCGCTGGGCGTGGTGGCAGGCATCACCCCCTTCAACTTCCCGGCCATGGTGCCCATGTGGATGTTTCCGGTGGCGCTGGCGGCGGGCAACTGCTTCGTGCTGAAGCCGTCGGAGCGCGATCCTTCTTCCGCCATGCTGCTGGCCCGCTGGCTGACCGAGGCGGGCCTGCCGCCGGGCGTGTTCAACGTGGTCCACGGCGACAAGGAAGCGGTGGATGCGCTGCTGCTCCACCCGGACATTCAGGCCGTGTCCTTCGTCGGCTCCACACCGATTGCGCGCTACATCTATGAAACCGCCACCCGCACCGGCAAGCGCTGTCAGGCGCTGGGCGGGGCCAAGAACCACATGATCATCATGCCCGACGCCGACATGGACCAGGCGGTCGATGCGCTGATGGGCGCGGGCTATGGCTCGGCGGGCGGCCGCCACCGGGGGGACCCCGGTGCGGGCCCGGGGGGCGGACAAAGCGACGGCAACCCCCCCGGGAGGCCCGCACCCCAGGTGCGGGCGCTGAAAGTGGGGCCGGGCACCGATCCCGCCGCCGAGATGGGGCCGCTGGTGACGAAGCAGCACTTCGACAAGGTGACGGGCTACATCAACGCGGGCGAGGCCGAGGGCGCCAAGCTGGTGGTGGATGGGCGCGGGCTGAAATTGCAGGGCTATGAGGGCGGCTATTTCATGGGCGGCTCGCTCTTCGACCATGTGACGCCCGACATGAAGATCTACAAGGAAGAGATCTTCGGCCCGGTGCTGTCGGTGGTGCGGGCCAAGAGCTATGACGAGGCGGCGGGCCTGATCAACGCCCATGAGTTCGGCAACGGCACGGCCATCTTCACCCGCGACGGCGACGCGGCGCGCGAATTCGCGGCGACCATTCAGGTGGGCATGGTGGGCATCAATGTGCCCATCCCGGTGCCCATGGCCTTCCACTCCTTCGGCGGCTGGAAGTCATCCCTGTTCGGCGATCACCACATGCATGGCATGGAAGGCATACGCTTCTATACCCGGCTCAAGACCATCACGTCGCGCTGGCCCACGGGCATCCGGTCGGGGGCTGAATTCGTCATGCCGACCATGAAGTGAGGGCGGGGATTATTCGCCATCACCATCACCGGGTGAGCCTTCCGTTTTTCCCCCGGTGACAGGCGCGGCAAGCGATGGCAAAGTGCCCCGACTCAGGGTTGCGGGGAGGGCATGTGATGCGGATGGCAATGAAGGCTTTGGGGATTGCGGCTTTGGCGCTCGCCCTGTCGACGGGACAGGCGCTGGCAGCCAGTTGCGGCAACACGGGGGCGGGCTTTGAAGCCTGGAAGGCCAGCTTCGCGCCCAAGGCCAAGGCGGCAGGCATCGGGTCGCGCGGGCTGTCGGCGCTGGCCGGCACCAGATATGCCACGGGCACCATTCGCGCTGACCGCAACCAGCATTCCTTCAAGCTGTCGCTCGGCCAGTTCATGGCGAAGCGCGGTGCCTCCTCCATCGTATCGGCGGGCCGGGCGCACAAGCGCGCCAACGCAGCCCTGTTCAGCCGGATCGAGGCGAAATACGGCGTGCCCGCCGGGCCGCTCATCGCCATCTGGGGCATGGAGACGGGCTTCGGACGGTTCACTGGCGGTCAGAACACCGTGTCCGCCATCGCCACACTGGCCTACGACTGCCGCCGCAGCGCCTTCTTCACCGACCAGCTCATGGCGGCGCTGAAGCTGGTGGATCGCGGCGTCATTTCCTCGGGCACGCGCGGGGCCATGCACGGCGAAATCGGCCAGACCCAGTTCATGCCCAAGAACGTGCTGCTCTATGGCGGCGGCGGCAATCTCGCGTCCAAGGAATCGGCGCTGACCTCCACGGCGCGCTTCCTCGTCGGCCATGGCTGGCGGCGCGGGGCTGGCTATCAGCCGGGGCAGGCCAACTTCGGTGCCATCCAGGGCTGGAACGCGGCCAGCGTCTATCAGCAGGCCATCGCCATCATGGGCCGCCAGATCGACGGGGAATGACCGGCTGTCTGGCGTGGTGCGGCTGGCGGAAAATCATGTCCGCCAGTCCAGCACCACCTTGCCGCATGTGCCCGCGCGCATCAGTTCGAAGCCCTTGGCGTAATCGGCCACCGGGAAGCGGTGGGTGATGATCTTGCGCACATCGAGGCCCGATTGCAGCATGGCGATCATCTTGTACCAGGTCTCGAACATCTCGCGGCCATAGATGCCCTTCAGGGTGAGGCTTTTGAAGATGATGCGGTTCCAGTCCACCGTGCTCGGGCTGGAGGGAATGCCGAGGAGGGCGATCTTGCCGCCGGGGATCATGTTATCCACCATCTGGTCGAAGGCGGAAGGTGCGCCCGACATTTCCAGCCCGATGTCGAAACCCTCCGCCATGTGGAGCCTGCCCATGGCCTCCTTCAGATCCTGCCTGGCCACATTCACGGTCACGGCGTCGGCCACCTGATTGCACAGGTCGAGGCGGTAGTCATTCACGTCGGTCACCACCACATGGCGCGCGCCGACATGACGGCAGACGGCAGCGGCCATGATGCCGATGGGGCCGGCCCCGGTGATCAGCACGTCCTCGCCCACGAGATCGAAGGAGAGCGCGGTGTGCACGGCATTGCCGAGGGGGTCGAGGATGGCACCGATGTCGTCGTCCACCTCCGGCGGCAGGTGAATGGCGTTGAAGGCGGGGAGGCGCAGATATTCGGCAAAGGCCCCCGGCACGTTGACACCCACACCCCTGGTTTCGGGATCGAGATGAAAGTGACCGGCGCGCGCCATGCGGCTTTTCAGGCCGATGAGATGGCCCTCGCCCGACACGCGGTCACCCGGCTTCACGGTGCGCACATGGCTGCCCACCTCCACCACCTCGCCGGCAAATTCATGACCCACCACCATGGGCACGGGGATGGTTTTCTGGGCCCACTGGTCCCAGTTCCAGATGTGCACGTCGGTGCCGCAGATGCCGGTCTTGTTGACCTTGATGAGAATGTCGTCCGGTCCGATCTTCGGTGCCGGTTCGTCGCGGAGGGTGAGGCCCATGGCCGGGGCGGCCTTGACCAGAGCGCGCATGATGATCTCCCTTGTGCTGGGCGGTCTATAGCATGGGGAAAGAGGCCACCCTAGATGACACCGTGGCAGCGCCCCGCCGTGGTGAAGGCGGCAATGGCGGCGTCGATGTCGGCGAAGCTGTGGGCGGCGGACATTTGGGTGCGGATGCGGGCCTGACCCTTGGGCACCACGGGAAAGAAGAAGCCGGAAACATAGACGCCAAGGTCATTGAGTTTTGCCGCCATGGCCTGGGCCAGCCTGGCTTCGCCCAGCATGACGGGAATGATGGGATGTTCACCCGGCAGGAGGGTGAAGCCCGCGCCTGCCATGCCTTCGCGGAAGCGGGCGGCATTGGCGAAGAGCTTGGCGCGCAGGTCGTCGCCCCTCTCGGCGAGGTCGATGGCGGCGTGGCTGGCGGCCACGATGGCGGGGGGCAGGGCATTGGAAAAGAGATAGGGGCGGCCGCGCTGGCGCAACAGGTCGATGACCGGCCGGGCGGCGGCGATATAGCCCCCGGCGGACCCGGAGAGGGCCTTGCCGAAGGTGCCGGTGAGGATATCGACCTTGACCCCGGCGCGGGCGGGCGTGCCCCGGCCCTCGGGCCCGATGAAGCCGGTGGCGTGGCAATCATCCACCAGGATGAGGGCGTCATAACGGTCGGCCAGGGCGCGGATTTCAGCGAGCTTGGCGAAATAGCCATCCATGGAGAAGACGCCATCGGTGACGATGACCACGCGGCGCGCGCCCCCGGCGCGGGCTTCCTTCAGCGCATCCTCCAGGGCGGTCATGTCGCCGTTGGCGTAGCGCAGGCGCCTGGCCTTGGACAGGCGGATGCCGTCGATGAGCGAGGCATGGTTCAACGCGTCGGAGATGATGGCGTCCGCTTCGCCGAAGAGCGGCTCGAAGACCGCGCCATTGGCGTCGAAGCAGGCGGCAAAGAGAATGGCGTCGTCCATGCCGACATAGCGGGCGATGCGGCTCTCCAGCGCGCGGTGCAGGTCGGTGGTGCCGCAGATGAAGCGCACCGAGGCCATGCCCAGGCCATGGCTGTCCAGCGCCTGCTTGGCGGCGGTGATGAGGGCGGGATGACCGGCAAGGCCGAGGTAATTGTTGGCGCAGAAATTCAGAACGTCGGGGCGGGTTTTCAGCGCCACATGCGGCCCCTGGGGCGAGGTGATCTCGCGCTCCACCTTCCACAGGTCGGCGGCGCGGATCTCCTCCAGCTCGGCGGCAAGCGCGGTGAGAAAAGCGGACATGGGCACACTCCTTTGCGGTCCGGAGTCTGGACCGGCAAGGGCAGGCGGGCAAGGGGCTCGGCGGCGGCACCCCCACCGCCGATCATCGGCCTAAGGATCACTTGACCTGCGGACCGCCATCGCCCATGCCGCCACCGTCATTCATCGAGCCCGATGAGGATGAGGGCGAGCCATCGCCGCTGCCCAGGGGCAGGGGGCGCGAGCCGAGAAGCCCCTTGGGCAGACGGCTGATCCGGCCGCTCACCTCGTTGGTGTCGCAGCGGTTGAGCGCCATGAGACAGACAATGACGATGCCGTGGATCTTGCATGCCACGCGGCCATCGCCGAGATCGGAAAAGCTGCCGCCTGCCGCCTTGCAGCGCGCCTCGAAGGTGGCCTCGCTGATGGTGATGCCCTCATAGACCTTTCGGGCCTGGGCCTGGGGCGCGGCGGCGAGCGCGCCGAGGGTCAGAAGCACGGCGGCGGCGCTGAGCCGGTGATGAAGCCTCGTCATGGGTTCCTCCATTTTTGTGAGTGGCGGGGTGCCACGGCGGCGACCATGCCCGCGCGCCGATGAACCAGGGCCAAGGGCGGCGTTCAGCGGGCGTTCAGGCGGGGCAAGGGCGGTTGGGACTGGAATGGAGCGCGGCACTTCCTATATGATGCGCATGCGAATTCGGGCAGGAGGTCACCATGCCGGTTGAAATCGGACGCGCGCTGGAACGGAGCGAGCCGGGCTATCACGCCCTGTCGTGGCTGCTCTATGTCGGCCTGCTGGTCATCGCGGCCTCGCCCTTCATCGACATTTCGGGCACCACGGTGGTCATAGGTTCGGTGGTCATTCTGGTGCTGGCCATGTCGCGGCGCGGCGATGCGGCGGCCACCATCTACGGCAGCCATCTCTCCAACATCTTCACCGTCACGCTGGTGAACATGGTGGTGGGGTTCATGCTCCTCGCCTTCACCATTCTCACGCTGGGCCTCGGCATCATCATCTCCTGGCCCTTGTCCATCCTGCTCATCCTGTGGTCGGCCTGGCGCGTGGTGCGCGGCATGCTGAAGCTGAATGACGGGCTGGCTTATCCATAGGCAATTATCGCCGCCGGATCATACGGCGCGTCACCCGCCCTGGATGCGGGGCAGGAGATAGATTTCGGCATCCTGGGGAAGCACCGTCTCCCACTGGTCGCGGTAGATCTTGCCGTTGATGGAGACGGCGATGCCGCGCTTGATGTGCGGGGCCATGCCGGGAAATAGCTCCTCCAGCTTGCGGAACAATTCACGGATGGTTCTGGCCTCCACCAGAACGGTTTCAGCCCCGCCAGCATGGGGCCGCAGCGCCCCCCAGAGATGGATGGTGAGCGGTCCATTCCCTCGTGCTCGCTCTCCCGCGCTCACGTCCCCAGCTTGTCAGCCGACATCATGGCCTTGAGCACGCGCGGCGGCGACATGGGGATATGGGTCATGCGCACGCCCGCCGCATTGGACACGGCATTGGCGATGGCCGCCAGCGGCGGCACGATGGAGGTTTCGCCCACGCCGCGCACGCCATAGGGGTGGTTGGGGTTGGGGATTTCCAGGATCTGCGTGTCGATCATGGGCAGGTCGGAACACACGGGAATGCGGTAGTCGAGGAAGGTGGGGTTTTGCAGACGCCCGTCCTTGCCATAGACATATTCCTCGTTCAGCGCCCAGCCGATGCCCTGCGCCGCGCCGCCCTGATACTGGCCTTCGACATAGGCCGGATGCACGGCCTTGCCCGCGTCCTGAATGACGGTATAGCGGACCACGCGGGTGCGGCCCGTCTCCGGGTCCACCTCGACGTCGCAGATGTGGGTGGCGAAGGACACGCCCGCGCCATCGGCGGTGATTTCGGCATGGCCCGCGATGGGGCCGCCGGTGGTGGGGGCCGCCGCCGCGATCTCCTTCAGCGACAGGGGGGCGAGATTGCCCTGACCCTCGCCCGTGGCATGGGCGTGGCCGTCCTTCCAGACCACCTCGCCCAGCGGGATTTCCCACATCTGGGCGGCCCGCGCCGTCAGAACCTTGATGGCGTTGCGGGCGGCGAAGATGAGCGCCATGGAGGACGAGAAGGTGCCGCGCGAACCATCGGTCATGTCGTTGTGGCCGAGGGTGCCGGTGTCGGCCACGGTGCAGCGCACCTGGTCATAGGGGATGCCCAGTTCCTCGGCCACGCAGAGGGCGAGCGAGGCGCGCGAGCCGCCCACGTCGATGGTGCCGACGGACAGGGTCACCGTGCCGTCGACCCCGATGTTGAGGTCAGAGCAGGTCTGGCCGCCGAAGTTGAACCAGAAGCCGCAGGCCATGCCGCGGCCCTGATGGGGGCCGAGGGGGGCCTTCATGTGCGGGTGGTTCCTGGCGGCTTCCAGCGTGGGGCCAATGCCGATGGGGCCATAGACCGGGCCATAGGAGGCGCGGCTGCCTTCCCTGGCGGCGTTGCGGATGCGGAAGTCCACCGGGTCCATGCCGATGGCCTTGGCCGCCTCGTCCACCGCGCTTTCGATGGCGAAGGCCGCTTCCGGCGCGGAGGGGGCGCGATAGGCCGCCACCTTGGGCCGGTTGACCAAGACTTCAAGGCCGATGGTCTCGACGTTCTTCAGGTCATAGCAGGCAAAGGCGGTCATGGCGCCCAGCTCGGCCCACATGCCGAAATAGGGGCCGTTGCTGTAGCGCAGGGTGGACGAGGCGGCGGTGATGGTGCCGTCCTTCGTCACGCCCAGCTTCACGTCGATGGAGGTGGCGCTGGTGGGGCCGGAGGCGCGGAACACCTCGTCGCGGCTCATCACCATTTTCACCGGGCGGTTGGCCTTGCGCGACAGGGCCAGCGCCAGCGGTTCCATCCAGATGTGGGTCTTGCCGCCGAAGCCGCCGCCGATTTCGGACGAGGTGACGCGGAGCTTGGCCACGTCCATGCCGAGGATGGCGGCACACCACTGGCGATAGGCGAAGTGGCCCTGGGTGCAGACCCACAATTCGCCCGTGCCATCGGGCGAGACCGAGGCGACGCAGGCATGGGGTTCGATGTAGCCCTGATGGGTCTGCTCGGTCCTATAGGTGCGCTCGATGATGACATCGGCGTGCCTGAAGCCCGCCGCGACATCGCCATGGCCGAAGGTGGAGCGCTTGGCGATGTTGGAGGGCTTGGCGGGCGCAGGCTCAACCCCGCGGGTGAAATTCTTTTTATTGATGAGGGGCGCGCCAGGCTTCACCGCTTCATCGACATCGGTGACGTGGGGCAGCACCTCATAGTTCACCTTGATGAGCTTCAGCGCGGCCCGCGCGGTTGCGGCATCGACGGCGGCCACGGCGGCCACGGCGTGACCGTCATAGCGGGCGACATCGCGCGCCATGCAGTTGTCGAGAATGTCGAAGAGGCTTTCATCGCCGCCGGTGTGATCGGGCAGGTCGGCGGCGGTGATGACGGCCTTGACGCCTGCGAGCTTGGCGGCCTTCGCGGTGTCGATGCCCTTGATGCGGGCATGGGCGTGGGGCGAGCGCAGCACCAGGCCCACGAGCTGGCCGGGCAGGTTATGGTCGGCGCCATAGCGGGCGCGGCCCGTCACCTTGTCCACGCCGTCGGGGCGGAGCGGGCGCGTGCCCACGGTCTTGAAGTCGCGCTTGACCAGCAGCGGCTCATGCGGGCCAGCCTCACTGGTGGTGGGGGGCGAAGCCTCGGTCGGATTGGCGAGGTTGTTTTCCTTGAGTGTGGCCATGGTTCAGGCTCCCCTCATTTCCCTGGCGGCGGCCTGAACGGCGCGCACGATCTTGTCATAGCCGGTGCAGCGGCAGAGATTGCCCGCGAGACCGAAGCGGATTTCCTCCTCGGAGGGGTCGGGGTTCTTTTCCAGCAAGGCCTTGGCGGCGATGAGCACGCCGGGGGTGCAGATGCCGCATTGCAGGGCGGCATGTTCGATGAACAGGCGCTGGAGCGGGTGAAGCTCGGTGCCCTGCGCCAGGCCTTCCACGGTTTCGATGGCGCGGCCCTCGGCCTCGGCCCCGAGCACCAGGCACGAGCAGGTGAGGCGGTCATCGACCATGACCGAGCAGGCGCCGCAGTCACCCGTGCCGCAGCCTTCCTTGGCGCCGGTCAGGCCCAGACGGTTGCGCAACACATCGAGCAGCGTCTCGTCCGGCTGGCAGACGAACTCAACGGCATCGCCGTTGATGGTGGTCGTGACGTGAATGCCGGCCATTATTTTCCTCCTGCGCGGGCATAGGCCGTGCGGGCCGCGCGTTGCGCCAGCACACCAGCCACCTGGGTTCTGAATGCGGCGGTGCCGCGCTTGTCGTCGATGGGGCGGCAGGCGGCGCGGGCCGCCGCGGCCATCTTCTCCAGTGCCGCATCATCGAGCTTCGTTCCCACCAGGGCCCTGGCGGCGGCAGGCACGTCGAGCACCGTGGGGGCGACGGCCCCCAGCGCCACGGCGGCCTTCCTGACCACGCCCTTGGCGTCGAGCGTCAGGTTCACCGCCGCGCTCACCACGGCAATGTCCATCTCGGTGCGCGGAATGAAGCGCAGGTAGGCATCCGCCGACCGCGCCTCGCGCTTGGGCAATTCGATTGATGTAATGATCTCGCCCTTCTTTAAATTGGTGCGCCCCGGCCCGGCGGGGACATCCCTGATGGCGAGCTTGCGCTTGCCCTTGGGCCCCTGAATGACGGCCTTGGCCCCGGCAGCGACCAGAGCCGGCACCGCATCGCCGGCGGGCGAGGCATTGCACAGGTTGCCCGCCATGGTGCAGCGGCCCTGCACCTGCTTCGAGCCGATGAGGGTGGCACCTTCCACCACGCCGGGCCAGAATTTCCTCAGGAGCGCATTCTCACCCAGCGCGGCATTGCACAGGGCGGCACCGATGGTGATGCCGCTCGCGGTCTTCTTCACCTCGTGCAGGGGTTTGATGCGCTTGATGTCCACGATGAGGTCCGGCTCGACCAGACCGCTCTTCATTTTCACCAGAAGGTCGGTGCCGCCGGCCATGACAAAGGCCTGGCCCTTTTCCTTGGCGAGCAGTGATACCGCCGCGCTCACCGTTGCCGGAGCTTCATATCGCATCATCTTCACCCGATTTGAGTTGTGGCCTCAGTTTGTCCCGGCCTGATGGTTTTGGTCAATGGGCAAGGGCGGTCACAAAGCGGCGTGGTCCAGACAATAGCGACAGGTGGCCCCCGCTGCGCCGCGATATTCCGGTCAGCGCGCGGCCATGCAGCGCTGGTAACGCCTGTTCACGGTCTCGGCAAATATGCTGGTGGTCATGCGACGCTTGATCTTGGGACTGGCGAGCGCGATTTGCGGCACCACGGCGAAGGGCGCTGCTTTGCCGGTCCTGGCTTGATAGGCATCGCGCAGGGCGAGGAACAGGCGCGAGGCGGCAAAGCTCTGGTCCTTCTCGCGCAGCAGGTCATCGCGGATCTGCTGGTTGGTGAGGCCGAGGTCGAGTTTAGCGGCAAGCTTGCGCAGGGCGGCTTCGGTGCCGCTCACCCGGGGCAGGGCCTTGCCGGTCTTGTCATAGGTCAGGAGGTCGCCATCCAGCGCCAGCTTCACGCCTGACAGGGTGGCGATGATCTGCTGCACGGCGGCATTGCGGCTGGCGTAGCGCCCGGCATTGTAGTCGGCAAAGCGGTAGAGTTTCTGAGAGTAGCCGCTGTCATAACCGAGCAATTGCAGCACGCCGTAATACATGCCGCCGTGGCGGCTGTAGAGGTCGTCGCGCACCGCATAGGTGTCTTCCAGGGTCATGGGCAGCCAGCGTCGCTTGCGCGCTTCGTCGAGCGCGAATTTCACCGAGACCTGCATGGAACCCACGGTGCTGATCTCGTTGTGCTCCTCGATCAGGGTATTGAACAGACCGGCATTGACCACAAAGCCCATGTTGGCCCGGCTGGAAGCATCGGCCACCATGGCGCGCCAGGTCATGTCGAGGTCGCGTTCGGTGCGGGCCGAACGGATGCGTTCCATGTAGCTGTCCTCGGGGCTGGGAGTGCGGTCGAGAAAGTTCAAGGCCATGCGGCCCAGGATGGGCACCTTGAGGAACTTCTGGCGCATGGCCTTTTCCGAGAGCGTGCCGAGATTTGGCACGGCGGGGTCGGCCACGAAGCTCGATTCCTGATCGATGACGGCAATGGCGGCGCAGACGTTCTCCCGGCTCTGGGGAAAGCTGTGCTGGCGGAGCACGTCGAGCAGGTCCACCGCCCAGCCACGCGGATCGGCCACCTTGGGTTCGGCCAGGGTGATGAGGCGCGCCACCCCGCCGATGCCGGGGGCGGCCTGCTGCTGGGCCAGCGCCGGAGCAGCGCCAGGGGCAAGCGTCAGGGCGGCCAGCAGGGCCAGGCGAAATTTCATCAGGGTCACGTCCCACTTCTCACGCTGCCGCATGGTGTTGGCGGATTACGGCAAATGCAAGGGGTCGGGCGAGTTGACGGGATCGTCTCAATTTTCAAGGGTGAGGATGAGTGAAAACCATCATTTGACATCGCGTTGATGCCTTGCTTGAGTGATGGCATGGCAAAATTCACCATTCAGGATGTGGCCCGCCGGGCGGGCGTCAGTGTCGCCACCATCGACCGGGTGCTGAACCACCGGCCGGGGGTGCGCGCGCCCACGGTGGCCAAGGTCGAGGCGGCGATCCGCGAACTCAACTATCAGCCGGACCGCATTGCGGCGCGGCTGGCGCGGGCGCGGGAATATCGCTTTCACTTCATCCTGCCGGTGTCCACCTCGGAATTCATGACGCGCATTCATGCCGAAGTGGAGGAAGCCGCCCAGCGCATGAGCGCCGAGCGGGTCGCCATCACCGTCACCAACGTGGACGTGTTCGACGGCGAGGCGCTGGCCGCCATGCTGGACGCGATCACGGCGGAACAGGCGGATGGTGTGGCGCTGGTGGCGCTGGACCATCCGGCGGTGCGCGAGGCCATCAACGCGCTGACGGCGCGCGGCGTGGCGGTGGTGACGCTGGTGTCGGACGTGCCGGGATCGAAGCGGCTGCACTATGCCGGCATCGACAATTCGTCGGCGGGGCGCACGGCGGCCAATCTCATGGGCCGTTTCCTGCGCGGGCTGTCCGGAACGGTGGGGCTGTTCGCCGGGTCACTGGCGCTGCGCGACCACATCGAACGCCAGTTCGGCTTCGAGCAGGTGGTGGCGCATGAGTATCCCGATCTCGCGGTGCTGCCGGTGCGGGAATCGCGTGACGACTCGGCGCGGGGTGAGGAAATGGCGGCGCAATTGCTGAAGGATCATCCCGATCTCATCGGCATCTATAACGTCGGCGGCGGCACGCCGGGCATCGTCGCCGCGCTGGAGAAGGCGGGTCGGGCCAAGGACATCGTGTTCATCGCCCATGAGGTGACCGACGCCTCGCGCCGCGCGCTCATCCGCGGCACCATCGACGCCATCATCAATCAGGACCCGGGCCACGAGGTGCGCTCTGCCGTGCGTGTGCTCATGGCCAAGGCCGACAATGCTCCGGTCATCGCCGAGCAGGAGCGCATCCGCATCGACATCTTCATGCGCGATAACCTGCCGTAGCATACGGCATGACCATCCGAGATGGCCGGCCAGATGTAACATTCTGGTAATAATACAGTATTTATTTGTTGTATTGACCGCTTATTATCATTATGGTCCGGTATCTGTAAGCTTGATTTTTGAAGGATTGCGACCATGCGCCGCCTGCTTGCCGTGACTGCCGCCGTGCTTTTGTCCGGTTCTGCTGCTTTTTCCGCCGATCTTGCGCCCCTCGACAGCGGCTGGTTTGGTCAGATCCATGGTGGTGCCAAGTTCATCTATTATGATCCGAGCGGCTCAAGCCAGGAACTCTATGCGCCCTACCTCAATATCGGCGGCAAAGTGGCCTATGAGCCGCTAAGCACAACGCTCGGTGGTCAGCTTGACCTGGATTATAACTTCCTGCCGCTCAACTGGATTCATCCTGACGTCGATGCCTCGGGCGACCTTTCCGACCTCTTGGCTGTGGCCCATATCACTTACCGCATATCGGACGCCACCAAGCTTGGTGCCTATGTCGGTTATGAGCGGGCCATGCTATCGCTTGATGGCGGCACTTTTCTGGACGATGCGGGTCTGACTGATGCCGATATTAACGGCAACACCCTAGTCTATGGGCTTGAGGCCATGCATGCCTATAGCGACGCCACCTGGATTGAAGCGCGGTTGGGTATCATTGATCCAATGTCGGCCAAGATCAGCGCGACGAATACCGCGGGTGTCTCCGACAGCATAACGTACAAGGACCATGGCAACGATGTCTGGCTGATCAATGCCGGACTGGGCCTGCATCATCAACTGAGCCAGAATTTCGGGCTGCGCGGCGACCTTAATTATGCCTATCTCATGAAGAGTGATTACATTGATCAGCATGTCGGGCTGCTTAATGCATCGGCCACCGGTGAATACCGGTTTGATGCGGTGCCGCTGACAACCGGACTTACTGTCGGCACCCTCACGGTCTTTGCCAATGGCGAGTCGGAAACGGCGTTTCAGGCGCGCGGCAGCCTGACCTGGGCCTTTGGCGGCGCGCCCGCAGGAGCGCGGGGCCATCTGTTCACCAGCAATCACATTCTTGGTGACTGGGACTAACACGGCATTTTCCGGAATTAAAAAGGCGGGACCAAAACCCCGCCTTTTTACTTCGACCCGAGAGCGGAATGCGCTTTGATTGCATCAAAGCGTCCGCTCTAACTTCCTGATGGCGAGCAACTTTTCTGACTTTTGACGATTTCGTCAAAAATCAGGTTGTCCTAGAGCCTGCTGTTTTTTGACGGAATCTGGGATTCCCAAATCAGTGTAGTTCTGATTCAAGCTTCATGCTGGGCAGCGAGG
>OEIV010000922.1_pt1 | contig 14696 bp, 12 predicted proteins | sample 1539231 | NCBI WGS metagenome assembly OEIV01 (sample SAMN03794762, study PRJEB22550) | activated sludge metagenome | feature: wastewater treatment plant; material: activated sludge; isolation source: Wastewater treatment plant of a petroleum refinery complex | place: Argentina: Buenos Aires ...
TACGACATAAGGCCCCGTGACTGGAGTTCAGACGTGTGCTCTTCCGATCCCCGTAGCCCTCGTCGAAGTACTCGCCGGCGTCTTCGCCGAGCGGATGGAGCATGGGTGCGTTGTCGCGCCTGGTGAGGTTCTTGGCGGCCTTGGATTGCTCCACCTGGGCCTTGACGGCCGCGATCTCGCGGAGCGACTCGGTGCTCCGGTCGCGTTGCTCCAGTCCGAGCAGCCGCTCATAGATGTTGGCGACAGCCAGCGCTCCCAAGGGATTGGCGCTCAGGTTGGTGAGAGCCACCACGCCGATGTTCTCCTCGGGGAGAAATGAGACCAGAGCCGAGAAGCCGTCGATGTTGCCGCCGTGGTGGATGCGTCGATGCCCGCGGAAGACATCGGTGAACCAACCGAGGGCGTAGGCCTGACCATGCACGTCCTTGTTGCCGGATTCGCCGCCGCCGGGAAGCGTGATGCGGGCGGTGTGGAGGTCGTCGAGCGTGGACTTTTGGAGCAGGACCTTGCCGTCGTGCTTGCCGTCGGAGAGGTGGAAAACGACCCACCGGGCCATCTCCTCCGCGCTGGAGTTGATGGAGCCCGCGGGGCCCATGGTGCTGATATCGCGGAAAGGGATCGCGACGACCTTGTCGTCACGCTCGGCGTACGGGAGCGAGTAGTCGCTTGATTTCTGCGACTCCTTCACGGAGAAGTTCGAGTTGTTCATGCCCAGCGGGGTGAAAATCCGCTCGCGGACATTGTCTTCCCACGACTTGCCCGTGAGCTTTTCGGCCATCCAACCGGCGGTCAGGAACATGAAGTTGTTGTACTGCCAGTCGGTGCGGAAGTCCTTGCTGGGTTTGAGGTGCGCCAGCCGTCCGACAAGTTCATCGCGCGTGGCGCTCGAGTTGTACCACGAAAGGTCGTGGCGAGGCAGGCCCGAACGGTGCGTCACCAGGTCGCGCGGCGTGATGAGCTGCGTGACGGCCTTGTCATGGAGGCGGAACGTCGGGGCGAAGTTGATGACGGGCTTGTCCCAGTCGAGCTTGTGCTCGTCGACAAGCTGCGCGAGCACGAACGTCGTGAACGCCTTGGACGACGAACCGATCGCAAAGAGCGTCTGGGGAGTGACGGGCTCTTTGTTCCCAACGTCGCGCAGGCCCGAGCATAAGGTCGCGAGCACCTTGCCATCTTTCACGATCGCGATGGAGCACCCCGGAACCTTCCACGCCTCGCGGGTCGTGTCGAGCCACGACTGGAAATCGGCGAGGGAGTCCTGGGCGGCCTTGGTGATCGCGGCTTCACGCGTGATCGTGAAGGGGAACGAGCCGCCCGCCTGCGTGAAGGTGCCCTTGATCTTCGAGCCGTCGCCGGCGATCGCGCCCTTGAACGTGGGGTCGCCCGGCACGCCGGCGATCTTGAAAGAAACGTCGCTTCCCTTCATGGAAACGTCCGAGAGCGGCAGGTCCTTGGCACCCTGCTGGGGGATCGTGATCGTGCCGCTCGGCGCCGTCGCGGTGTCCTTGAGCGTGACCTCGACGTTGAGGTTCGCGCCGGGGAGTTCGATCGCACCCTTCCACAGGCCGTCGGCGTCGGCGAGGGCGCGGTGCGATTCGGCAACGGCCGGCGTGGTTGCGACCAGCGCGACCGGCCAGCCCCGTGCGATCGAAGCAAACGACGAAGCCGTCAGCAGCGTGACGGCAAGCAAAGCGCGAGCGTTCATCGGATTCTCCACGAGGGCCTCGAAAACCGGCGAATTGGGAAAAGAAAAAGGAGGGGACCGGCGTCCCCTCCGTGGATCGGACTTCCGACGATCAATTTACCGCGACGCGGCCGCTTCGGTTGCGTGCTTGTCGCCCGGGAACTGCTTGATGCCCGACTGGCCCGGGACGCGCCCGGTGCCCTTGGCGTTCTGCGAGCGCTCGGGGATCGCGAAGAGCTTGTTCGGGAGCGTGTCGCTGTGCCTGAGGGCGGCGTCGGCGGCGGCCGACATCGACTCGTCCGCGTTCTCGTAGATCGCGCGGAAGCACTCGTGGATCGACAGCTCCGCGATGTCGAAGAAGTGGATCGCGGCCGCCTTGTCGCGCATCCACTCGGTGTCCTTGTCGTTGCCCGCGTGGGCCCGCATGTCCATGTCGAGCTTGCTCAGCGTGCACGCCCAGGCGTGGAGCCACATCGCGATGTCCGCGATGCGGGCCTGCATGCACTGGCGATCCATGATCTTGACGTCGAGCTTCTTGCTGATCTGCTTGAACTGGTAGCTGTGCTCGCGGATCAGGCGGCAAAGGCGCTCGCCGATCGGACGAAGCTCGGGAGAGAGCTTGTTGATCTGCGGGAGCTTGCCACGGATGCCCAGGAAGACCTCGAGCGCCAGCGGGATGGCGCGCCCGAGGAGCTTGAAGTTGAAGACGCCCTTGATCGAGCCCATGAGGTTGGCGATCGCGGAGTTGTCGGGCTGCACGCCCATGGCGTCGCGGATACCGATCATGTACTCGGCGAGCTGCTTGCCGCCGTAGGCGAAGAGCACGTAGGCCTGCATGACCTCGTTGGCGCCCTCGACGATGAGGTTGATGCGCGAATCGCGGAAGATCCGCTCGACCTCGTTCTCGGTCATGTAGCTCTCGCCGCCCATGATCTGGATCGCGTCGTTGACGACGCGCCAGCCCATCTCGGAGACGAAGACCTTGCACGCCGCGGTCTCGACCTGGATGTCCTTGTCGTGGCGGTCGAGCATGCCCGTGGTCATGTAGAGCACGGCGTCCATGGCGTAATCGAGGGCGGACATGTTGGCAATGCGCTTGCGGACCAGCTCGAAATCGGCGAGCGGGCGCGAGAACTGGAAGCGGGTCGTCGCCCACTTGGTCGCCTGGTCGCGGGCGCGTCGCGCGCCGCCCAGCATGCCGGCGCTGAGCGTGCAGCGACCGTAGTTGAGGCACGAGAGCGCGATGTTCAGGCCCTTGCCCTCCTGCCCGAGCAGGTGGGACTTCGGGACGCGGCAGTTGGTGAAGCGGATGCGGGCCTGCCATGTGCCGCGGATGCCGCACTTGCTGCGGTTCTTCTGGAAGATGTCGATGCCTTCCATGTCGGGCGTGCAGACCAGGGCTGTGACGCGTTCGCTGGTCTTGCCGGTCTTGGGATCGGTGATCTTCTGCTTGGCCATGACGGTGAACAGGCCGGAGATGGCGCCGGAGGTGGCCCATTTCTTCTCGCCGTTGAGGATGTAGTACTCGCCGTCGGGCGTCTTTTCGCAGGTGGTCTCCTGCCCGCCCGCGTCGCAGCCGACGTTTGGCTCCGAGAGACAGAACGCGCTCAGCCAGTCCTTGGCCAGGTGGGGGAGCCACTTCTTCTTCTGTTCTTCATTGCCGAAGAGCATGACGGCCTTGCAACCGATCGACTGGTGGGCCGACACGAGCACGGCGGTGGAGCCGCAGTATGAGCCGAGGCGCTCGAGCACGCGGTTGTACGCCGTGATGCCCATGCCCAGCCCGCCGTACTCCTTCGGGATGGTCATGCCAAGCACGCCCATCGAGAAGAGCTTGTCGATCACCCAGCGAGGGATTTCCTGGTCCTGGTCGATTGCCACCGCAGGGTGCTCGGTGCGGAGATACTCATCGAGACGGGCGATGAGCTGATCGCACTCGGCCTGCTCGCGGGCGTCCTGCGAGGGATACGGAAAGTACAACTCCTCGCGCATGTTGCCCCAGAAGAGGTTCTTCACCGCGCCCATCTCGGACGGATCGGGCCCGAGCCAAGACTCGGCCTCTTCAATCAGCTTCCGGTCGGCTTCCTTCAGGCCTTTGAGGTTCTTCAGATCGGGGGTCGACATCGGAAAACTCCGTCAAGCCCGTGCAGGCACGGGCAGGTCAGGATGGGACTACTTCTTCGCGCTCCGCGCGAAAAAGGCTTCAAGGGCTGCTTTCGCCGGCGCCGTGTGACGCAGACGCACGAGTTCACGCTGCTCGACTTCCAAGGCCGCCTTCCAGCCGCGGGTCAAGCCCGCTTCGACCGCGCCCGCGACCGCCGCGGCGGCCTCGGTCTGCGGCAGTTCGTGGCGCATCGAATCGAGCGCCTTCATCACGCCCGCGGCTACTTCCGTGCGACCGATCCAGCGCCACGGCGCGCCGTCGCGGCGCTGCATAGGCGACCTCGCGCCGGCCGCTCGCAGCTTCACGATCAGGTCGGCCGCGGCACCCCGCAGCGACGCGGCATCCGGCGCGACGGCGTCGAATAGGCCCGCGCCGACCGCCTCGTCAAAGGTCATGGGCTTGCCTTCCGCGGTCATGCGGATGGCGCGGGCGGGGTCGATGCGCGCCGGGAGCAGGTTCGTGCCGCCCCAGCCCGGGCAGATCGCCAGGCCCGCTTCAGGCAAGCCGACGGGATAGGGCTTCACCGCGGGGCTCGCGACCAATCCATCGCAGTGCATGGCGAGTTCGAGCCCGCCGCCGAGCGCCGCGCCGTTGATCGCGGCGACCGTGGGGAACGGGAAATCCGCAAGCATCTGGAAGACGCGCGAGGCAAACGCGAGGTACTTGGCGAGTTCCGCGTCGCTGGCGGCCATGATCGCGTTGAGATCGGCGCCGGCGACAAAGACGCGTTCGCTCGCGGAGGCGAGCACCAGCCCGGAGGTCCCCGCGGGGACGGCGCGCAGCGTGGCCTCCAGACGCTGGATGAGTTCCAGGTCGAGCACCACGACGGGCTTTCCGGGCTGTTCGAGCGCGACCGTGACGATGCCGGCGTGCGGGCCGGAATCAACGCGAGAGATCGGGAAGATGGCGGGCGTGGTCATCTCCTGAGAGGTTAGCCCCGCGCGAGGAGGATGTCGGCCTGATTTCTCGCGGGATGGCGGGCAGGGAGCCTTGCTCCAAGTTTCGAATGGTTCCTAAGCATCTCGGCGCGTGGTCCGACAGGGGAGTGCTCGGGCACGCATTGCGCACACCCGAAGCCGGGGATACGCAACAGAACTTGCACGCCACTCTGAGTTGCGAGACAATCCGGGCTTGTCCGCGTGGAAGCCAGCGATGCCCGACAAGATCTGCATCATCTGTGGCGAGGATTGTTCGCGCGTGGCGCGTCAGAAGGACGCGAAGGGAAACTACGCCTGCCAGTCGTGCCTGGACGAGCGCGAGAGAGTGAGAGCCTCCCGCACAGGTCCATCGACGAGTGCCGAGCCGTCCACGCCCGCGCCCCGGCAACCCTCTCCGCCCTCGTCGAAGCCAGCCCCTGTTGACGAGGACATGAGCTATGACCTCCTGGGCGACATGCCGGACCCCTGCGGCTCGTGCGGCGCTCCACTCGCCGAGGGCGTGGTGGTGTGCATGAACTGCGGCTACAACGCCGAAACCGGCGTGAAGCACAACACGGAGGTCCAGGTCGCCCCGCTCTTGTCGCCCGCGAAGCGGGATTCAGTCGAGAAAGATGACGACGACGATGGCGAGCCGCGCCGGGTGATCGTGATTCACGGCGGCTGGGCCGCGGGCGCGGTCGGGGTTGTCATGCTGGTCCTTTTTGTGCTCGCCAGAAGCAGCGGGAGCGACGCGATGCTCGGCGTCTACGGCCTGGGCGTAATTGGCGTCTCGCTTCTGGCCGCCATCAGCTCCATCGTTATCCCGTTCCAGGAGGATGAAGCGGGGTGGGGAATCGGTTTGATGCTTGCCAATGGTGTCGCGATCGCGCGAGCATTCGGCCTGATCGGCGCGGGGATGGGATTCGGCGGACTCGTCGCGGTTGGTGTGACCATCTATTACGCCTTTGCTGTCAGCGAGAGCCGCTGGCTGAAAGGCATCGTGGCGCTCAATTTTCTCTGCATGTTCAGCTTGTTCGCGTTCACCGGAAAATGAAACAGATGCTCCCAGCCACCCGAATCGGGGGGTACCATTTTCATCGCGGGGATTTCCCGTGAGGGAGTGGGCGCGTACCGGCGGGAGAATCGGCCTTGAGCGACAAGATCTGCGTGGTGTGCAAGCAGGACGTCTCGAACAAACCCCGTCGAAAGGACCAGGCGGGGAAGTACATCTGCGAGGACTGCGCGAAAAAGGTGGCCGCGACGAAGGCGGCGACGCCCGCGCCGAGGCCGGCGGCCAATGCTCCCGCCAGTGAAGGCCTGAGCGACGATTTCTGGAACTCCAAGATGCAGCCAACCGGCGGCGCGGCCGCGTGCCCGGGCTGCGGCACGATGATGCCCGGTGGCGCCAAGCTCTGCACCCGATGCGGCTACGACCTCGCGACCGGAAAGCCGCACCGCACGCACTTCAGCGTCGAAAAGGACAAAAAGAGCCGGAGCAGTTGAGCGCGACCGCCTTGTGCTTTCTGGCTATCAGCTCAGCTTCGCCCGCAATCGCTCCTGTGCATCGTGCGTCGAGAGCACGCTCGCTGAGAGCTGCGCCCCACGTCGGACGATCTCGCGATCCAAGGAGCCGTCGATCGTGTTGAGCAGGCCCTTGGTGGCGCGGAGCGCCTGCGGCCCGCCGGACGAGAGCCGCTTGGCCAGCGCGGCTGTGAACGGCTCCAGCTCAGCGAGCGTCGGGACGACATGATCGGCGATGCTGTCGTCGTGGGCTTCCGCGCCGGACATCAGGCCGCCCCTGAGCAGCACGGCCCGGGCCCGCCCCGCGCCGATCTTCCGCACCAGCCACGGCGCGACCACCGCGGGGCAAACGCCAAGGTCGACCTCCGGGAATCCCATCCTGGAATCAGCGTGCGTGACGCACAGGTCCGCGACCGTCGCCAGCCCGCACCCGCCGCCGATCGCGGCGCCGTTGACTTTCGCGACCGTGACCTGTGGCAGCGTGCGGATCGCGATGGTCAGTTCCGCAAGCGACGAGAGCAATTGCAGCGATAGCTCGTGATTATCAAGCACGGCCTTCAAGTCCATCCCCGCGCAGAACGCCTTGCCCGCGCCCGTCATCACAACCACCGTGACATCCGATCGCCCGGAGAGTTCATCGACGCGGGCACGAAGGTCGGCCAACAGAGGGATCGAGAGTGCATTCCGCGCGTCCGGGCGGTTGAGCGAGAGCGTCGCGACGGGGCCGTGGATGTCGAGCGTGGCGAGTGGTGTGGTCATGGTGTTGCTGCCGCGAGGGCGTGGTTTGACTTCTCGGTAAGGCGGCCATCGATCCATGGCCGCGATGTGGTCAACGCGATTCCTTGGACTCCGACTTGGCGCCCTCGGCTTTCCAGAGCTCCGCCAGCCGCTCGTTCTGCTCATCGCTCCCCACCAGCGACAGCGATGTTTCCAGTGCGGCCTTAATTTTGTTGCCCGCGAGCGAGCCGTCGACCTCGCCGAGCCAGGATTTGGTCGCCGAGAGTCCGGTGGGCGGCTTCTCGATCATCCTGGCGGCAAGCTCGTGCGCCCGAGCGATGCACGCCTCGGGCGAGTTGACCAACTCATGCACGAGTCCGAGGTGGTATGCCGCTCGCCCATCGACGAGGTCGGTGGAGAGCATGCGGGCTCGGGCCGCGCCATCGCCGACCGCGAGGCGCAGCAAGGGGGCGGACACCGCGGGGGAGATGCCGAGCTTCACGACCGGATAGCCGAACTTCGAATCGGGAGTGGAGATCACGATATCGCAACCGCACAGGATCGCGCATCCACCGGCGATCGCGGCGCCCGGCGCGGCGGCGATGACGATCGCGGGGCTCGCCCGCATGGTGGCCGCCGCCCACGCAAGCCCCGTCAGCAGGCTCGGGAGCGCCCCGGCGTCGTCGCGACACACGGAAAGATCAAACCCGGCGCAGAACACGGGGCCCACGGGCTCCAGCACGATTACGCGAGCGTCCTTGGCTTTCTTCAGCGCGGCGACCAGCTCGTCGAGCATCCGGGGCGTGAGCGCGTTGCGTTTCTCGCTCCGGTCCAGCCGGATCGTCCGCACCGCGCCGACATCCTCCACGCGGATCATCGCTCGACTCCCTTAGCCCGAGGACATTCGCGCGGCCGAGACGATCGATCGTGCAAAGGCGGCCGCTACCGCGAGCGTATCCACGCTCGCGCCAGTCGAAAAGCCGCGATCGCGGATGGTGCGGACCAAGAGCGTGGTATCGATGTTGCCGGGGGCTGGCTTGCCGGGCGCGCTGGCGTATGGACAGCCGCCCAGGCCCGCGACTGAGGCGTCGAACGAGCGGATGCCGGCGTTCAAGGCCGCAACCACGCACTCTGATGCTCTCCCGAAGGTGTCGTGCAGGTGAAGGTTGAGTTTGAGGTCATCGCTCGTCCATTCGCAGGGGAGGGCCGCCCGCACGGCGTCCAGCATCGCGACCACGGTGTCCGGCGTGCCCGCGCCGATGGTGTCGCCCAGCGAGATCTCGTCGACGCCGAGGTCCGCCAGTCGCCGCGAGACGCTTGCGACCGACTGTGGGCTGATCGCTCCCTCGAACGGACAAGCGATGACGCACGACACATACCCGCGAACCAGCAGCGAGTTTGCCTTCGCCCGCGCGACGACCGGCCTGAATCGCTCGATCGTCTCTTCGATGCTGGCGTTGGTGTTCTTGCGCGAAAATGTCTCGCTCGCGGCGGTGAACACCGAGACCTTGTCAAGAACCTGCCGCCCCGCCTGCAGGTTCACCTCCAGCGCCTGGTCCATCCCTTTGTCGTTAGGCACCAACGCCGAGTAGATCACTCCCGCGGGCTTGCACGGGTGCGTGGCGAGCGCGTCGCACAACGCCCTCGCGTCCGCCAACTGGGGCACCCATTTCGGCGAGACAAAGGACGTCACCTCGACCTCGTCGACGCCGGACGTCGTGAGAAGCCGAACGAGTTTGAGCTTGTCATCGAGCGCGACGATGCCCGGCTCGTTCTGCAGGCCGTCGCGGGGCGCAACGTCGATGACGCGGACGTCTTTCACGCGTCGAGTGTAGGGACAGGCAGAGGATTCCGTCGCTGGTTACGCGCGGGCCAGCCGCCCCGAGGGCGCTCTGGTCGCCACCATGTAGCGCTGCAGGCGAACGCCGGGGCAGGCGCTGGGACCGATCTCCTGGTGGGTGAAGACGCGTCCGACGGGCACGCGATACCGGCGCATCATTTCGGCCAAGAACGCGTCGAGCGTGTTCAACGCGTCCGACGTCGGTGCGTGCTCGTTGAAATTGCCCATGAGCATGACGCCCAGGTTGTGTTCGTTCTGGTTCTTGACGTGGGCGCCCTGCAGGTTGTTCGGCCTGGCCTCCCACACCCGCCCCATGGGATCGATGGAGTAGTGATAGCCGATGTCGACCCAGCCGTTGCGGACATGCGATTGGCGGACGGACTCAAGCCGTCGGGCCGAATCGCTCATCGAGCGGATCCCGGTCGATGGGAGCGCATCGTGATGCACCGTGATCCGGGCCACGCCCGCCATCGCGTACGCCTCACGGCTCATGATCGGTTTGGCGCTGGTCCATTGGGAGCGCGAAATCACCCCCGGTACCGGGCCGATCGGGGCATTTGGCGTTGGAACCGTTCCGGGCTTGTAGGAGTTCTGCGCGAGCGGGGGGGCTTTGCTCGGGTCGTCCAGCGGATCGGACCAATCCCATTGCTTCGGGGGGAGTTCGGTCACGCCGCCGCTGGATTGACAGCCCGACAGCCAAGCGGCCGTGCCGAGCAAGAGTCCAGTGCGCAAAAGATCACGTCGATTGAGGTCTTGGCTCACGGAATATCCATCGGCCGTCCGAGGCCCGGTTGTGTACAAGCGGCGTCGGGCTCATCGTACCGTTCCCAACCGGCGACACCAGAGCGCCAACACCAGGATCAGATAGAGCCGCTGGCTGTGTTCCCCTCGTCCTGAAAGGTGGTCGTCAAGCAGGCGACGGGCGGCCTTGGCCGAGAACTGGATCCCGAGGTCGACCTCTCCCCAGGGGGATGCCGCCGACAGCACGTCCGACAGGCATGTCCGAAGCCCGGCGTAGTCCTGCCTCCACCACGAGGGGAGCGGCAGGGCGAACCCGGATTTCGGGCGGCCTGTAATCGAGTCGGGCAATCGCCGGGCCGCCAGGGCCCGCAGCGGCGCCTTATTTCTGCCCCACGCTAGGAGCGACCGCATGGGCGACGAGAGCCCTGCACGGATGATCGAGGGCGAGAGCAGCGGGGCGCGCAGCTCCAGCGCGACCGCCATCGTCGCGGAGTCGGTCTTCCGCAGGAGGTCCGCCGGCAGGTACTCCTGAAAATCCAGGCGCGGCGCGTCAAGCACCGCGCGGGTCGGCGGAAGCATCGCTTCAGCCTCGGGGCCAAAGGCCGCGAGCGAGGGCGAGGGGAAAATCGCGAGCAGGTCGTCATAGCCTCGATGACGCGAGGCCTCGAGCAGGCGAGTCATCATGCTCCCGGCAGACTTCGGATGGGCGGCACTCGCGCCGTGGGACCTGCCCCACGGCAGGGCCGCCAGCGCGTCCATCGCGGGCGAGAGGAACCAGTTGGCCAGATGGCGCCGATACCCGGCAAATAGCTCGTCGCCCGCGTCGCCGGCGAGCGCGACGGTGACGTGCCGCCGGGCCGCCTTGGCAAGCCAGTACGTGGGCAGGAGTGAGCTATCGCCAAACGGCAGGGCGAGCTGATCGATCAACGTCGTCAGGTCATCCATCGGTGATGACGCAGGATAATCCAGCGTGGCGTGATCAGTCCCAAGGACTCGGGCAGTCTCCGCCGCCGCCTCGGATTCGTCGTACGCCGGGTCGGCCATTCGCATCGTAAACGTCCGCAGGCGTCGGCCCTGTTTTCGCAGTTGCTCCGAAGCGTGACCCGCGACCAGGGCCGAGTCGATCCCGCCCGAAAGGAAGCATCCGGTGGGCACGTCGGCATCGAGGCGGAGCGAGACACTCTGCCCAATCGCATCATCGATCGCATCAAGATCGGGTGGCGTGTCTCGTTCGGGCAGGTCCCGCGCCCAGCGAGAAATCTCAACGCGAATCCCGCCGCCGTTGGTCTGCACGCGAGCCACGCACCCCGGTGGCAGGCTCTGGATCGGCCTCATGGGCGGCTGCTCGTCGTATCCCTTCCACACCCACCTTGCGAGCCGCGTCGGATCGATCCCCGGCCGCCAACGCCCCGCATCGCCCCGCGCCAAATCCCACAACGCGCCGGGCGTGCTCGCAAACGCCAGCATCGATTCGTGGGCGGCCACCATGAAGTACAGCGGCTTCTCGCCCGCAAGATCGCGCGCCAGCCAGAGCTCGCGCGACAAACGATCGAACATCGCGATCGCAAACATGCCGTCGAGCTCGCGCAGGCATCCCGCCCCCAGCGCCGCCCACGCGTGCAGGATCGATTCGGTGTCGCTGTGATCGGAGCGATATACGCCCTTGAACCGCTGGCGGAGTTCGCGGTGGTTGTAGATGCACCCATTGAAGACGACCGAGAGCTTTGCGCCGACGCTCGCGGGCCAGTGCATGGGTTGCCCACCTCCCGCGGCGTCCAGAATCGTCAATCGCCGATGAAGCAGCGTCAGTTCAACGTCGCCCGCGTCGATTACCTCCCGCGATCGCGCATCTGGCCCGCGATGAGCGATCGCGGCGTCGAGACGATCGATCGCTTCGGGGCGTGCCGGGGGCGCCGCGCCGGTCAGCCTCAGGATTCCCGCGATCCCGCACATGCAGGGAAGGTATCGGCCGACGCCCACGCTCGCGCGGTAGAATCGTGTCATGCCGATCTACGAATACGTCTGTGAAGAGCCCGGTAAGGAGCCCGAGGTGATCGAACTCTTGAGGAGCGCCGCGGATGCGGACAAGCCGGTCCCCGATCCCGATGGCAAGGGCCGGGTGTTCAAGCGGCGGCTCAGCGTCTTTGCCTCCGGCGGCCAAGGCGGCCCGGAGGGCCTCGCCGTCGGCCCGGGCGGGCACGTCCACTCGGGCACGTGCGGGTGCGGCAAGCGTCGCGGATCCTGCGGTATGGGTTGATGGCTCGCCCGGTGGCGATGCCGGGAGGTTTCGATTTCGCCTTCCTTCTACTCTCGCTCACTCCGCTGCCGTCTTTCGTTGCCCCTGTCTCGCGCGGTCGCTGCCGCACTGTCTCGCTCCATCAGTAGCCCGACCGTGAGGGAGGGCGATCCACCCTCAAGAACCCGCTCGCACGGAGCTTCCTCGTGAAAGTACTCATCGCCGACAAGTTCGAAAAGTCCGGGATCGACGGCCTCAAAGCTCTTGGCTGCACGGTCATCTATGAGCCCGACGCCGCGGCCGCGATCGGCGACGTGATCGCCCGCGAGTCGCCGCAAGTTCTGATCGTTCGATCGACCAAGGTCCCAGCCGCCGCGATCGAGAAGGGCGTCGGCCTCAAGGCCATCATCCGCGCCGGGGCGGGCGTGGACAACATCGACGCGGGCGCGGCCACGACCCGCGGCGTCGGCGTCGCCAATTGTCCGGGAATGAATGCCGTCGCGGTCGCCGAGCTGACCATGGGCCTCTTGCTCTCGCTCGACCGTCGCATCGTCGATCAGACGCTCGAGGCTCGCGCCGGCAAATGGAACAAGAAAGAGTTCTCTAAGACGGGCCCGGGGGGCGCTCGGGGCCTGAAGGGCACGACGCTTGGAGTGATCGGCGCGGGGGCCATCGGGCGTGCCGTCATCAAGCGCGCCGTCGCGTTTGAGATGCGCGTGATCGCCTGGAGCCGCAGCATCACGCCCGATCACGCGCGCGATCTTGGCGCGGAATGGGGGGGCACCGATACTCCCGCGCTCCTTGACATCGCGGGCCGATGCGATGCCATCAGCCTGCACCTTCCCAGCGCGCCCGATACCAACAAGTTGATCGGCGCGGCGTTCTTCGAGCGCATGAGGCCCGGTGCGTACTTCATCAACACGTCCCGCGGCTCGGTCGTTGATGAAGCCGCGCTGCGGGCCGCGGTTCAGGCCAAGGGAATCCGCGCCGGACTGGACGTGTGTGAGAACCAGCCGGGCCAGGCGCAGGCGGACTGGTCGAGCGACACGGCCAAGTCTCCGGGGGTGTATATCACGCATCACAGCGGCGCTTCTACCGATCAGGCCCAGCAGGCGGTCGCGGATGAAACGGTCCGCCTGGTGCGGGTGTTCAAGGAAACCGGGCGGCTGGACAACTGCGTGAACCCCGGTGCGGTTCGCTGAATCGGGTGGTGGCACGGTCTCAGGAGCCGCGCGGCAGGGAGCATCGCAACCCTCGCGGTGTGTAGGACTGACCTGCGGGCCCGGCACGTTCTGTCCTTTTCTCTGCAACCTGACCACTCTGCCACTACTTGCCCATCCCGCCTAGCATTTCCTGAACATCTCAGGAGGACTGCTCATGACTCTTGCCGCGAATGCCGCCGTTGCCAGCGCACTGACCGCGACCAACGCCGTGATCAATGCCGCCAGCGGTCGAATCTTTAATTTCTCCGCTGGGCCCGGTTGCCTTCCCGAAGAAATGGTCCGCCAGATCCAGGATGACGTGCTCAACATCGGGGGCTCTGGCATCGGCATTCTCGAGCACAGCCACCGTGGCAAGGTCTTTGACAAGGTTCTCGCCGATGCCTTCGAGAACTTCCGCAAGATCAGCAATCTTCCGAGCAACTACAAGATGCTGTTCCTGACGGGCGGCGCGACCACGCAAAACTTCATGGTCCCCGCCAACCTGAAGCCGCAGGACCAGACCGCCGACTACATCACCACGGGCTACTGGGCCGAGAAGAGCATCGAGCAGGCCAAGGTCTACGGCATGGTTCATGAGGCCGCCACCAGCAAGGACAAGAACCACAGCTACATCCCCGCCGACTCGGACTGCAGGTTCTCCGCCAAACCCGCGTATGTTCACTATTGCTCGAACAACACGATCTACGGCACGGAATGGCACCGCATCCCGAAGGCGCCCGACGGCGTGCCGCTGGTGTGCGATATGTCCAGCGACATTTATTCGCGTCCCATGGACTTCACGAAGTTCGGGTTGGTCTACGCGGGCGCGCAGAAGAACCTCGGCGCCGCGGGCACGACCGTCGTCGTAATCCGTGATGACATGCTCGCCCGAACGCCGCGCGAGCTCCCGCTCATGCTCAAGTACAGCACGCATGCCAAGGACGAGAGCCGCTACAACACCCCGCCCGTGTTTGCGATCTACATCTGCGGCCTGGTCTTCAAGTGGATCCTGAAGGAAGGCGGGCTGGAGGTCATGGGCAAGCGCAACAGCGAAAAGGCCAAGCTGATCTACGACGTGCTCGACGCGTCGAAGTTCTACAAGGCCCACGCCCGCGCCGACAGCCGCAGCCTCATGAACATCACCTTCAAGTGCCCGAGCGAGCAGCTCGACGACATGTTCATCAAAGAGGCGGGCAAGCTCGGGATCGATGGGCTCAAGGGCCACCGCGCCACGGGCGGCATGCGAGCCAGCACCTACAACGCCATGCCCCGCGAGGGCTGTGTCGCTCTGGCACAGTTCATGCGTGATTTCGAGAAGAAGAACGGCTGAGCTGAGTTCACTTACGCTGGGTGGCGTGGCCAACCTGTTGGCCACGCTCTCGGTACATCTGATTTCTCACGACATTCCATGGAGCGTGCCACCCGCCGCGTCTTCACGCTCGGTGCCAATGCGCTCAGCGGTCGTTCACTGTGCCGCTTGGCAACCCCGCCCTGTCGATGCGGAGAGCCGCTGCTCCGCCGCCTCGATCACCTCGCTTGTCGTGATCCGCGCCATCAGTTCCCGTCCGCTCGCCTCGTTCTTGTGGTCCATCGAGTCGCTGTCGCGCACGTGCTGGATCACATCCGCCTCGCGCCGATACGGCCCGACCGTTGCGAGCTTCGTCGGGCCGAACA
>OEIV010000923.1_pt1 | contig 14669 bp, 14 predicted proteins | sample 1539231 | NCBI WGS metagenome assembly OEIV01 (sample SAMN03794762, study PRJEB22550) | activated sludge metagenome | feature: wastewater treatment plant; material: activated sludge; isolation source: Wastewater treatment plant of a petroleum refinery complex | place: Argentina: Buenos Aires ...
TTTACACAAAGCAACAGTAACATTTAATTAAAATTATTTTAGAGTGATAGATGATTGACAATCCACAAAAAGTGCTGGAAGATTTAAAACCCACAAAAGAATTTTTTATTGGAATAGATTCTGATGGCTGTGTGTTTGACACAATGGAAATAAAACAGAAAGAAGCTTTCTGTCCAACTTTTATCAAGCATTACAAATTGCAAAAGATCTCTAAATATGCACGTGAAGTGTGGGAGTTTGTAAATCTTTATTCAAAAACTCGTGGTGTTAACAGATTTAAAGCATTGTTACGAGCAATTGAACTTCTTGAAAGAAGACCTGAAGTTAAAGCACGTGGAATGAAATTTTTAGATATGACTACTGTAGCTGAATGGGTAAAGAACGAAAGTAAACTCGGAAACCCTGCACTAGAGAAATATGCTAAAGAAAATAATGATGATATGATAAATCTTACTTTAGCCTGGTCTAAAGAGGTAAATAAAATAATTGCAGAATTGGTTTTTGATATTCCACCGTTTCCGTTTGTTAAAGAATCTTTAGATAAAATGAAAGATAAAGCTGATCTTATGGTTGTTTCTCAAACTCCCGGTGAAGCTTTAGTTAGGGAATGGGAAGAACACAACATTCAAAATTATGTAAGAGTAATTTGCGGGCAGGAATATGGAACAAAAGCAGAACATCTTAAATTTGCAGCTAAAGGAAAATATCTTGATGAAAAAATATTGATGATTGGTGATGCCCCTGGTGATCAGTCTGCGGCAAAATCAAACGGAGTATTATTTTATCCAATAAATCCAGGTCATGAAGATGAAAGCTGGAAAAGATTCTATGAAGAAGCGCTAGAAAAATTTTTCGAAGGAACTTTTGTTGGTACGTATGAAGATAATCTTATTAAGGAGTTTGAAAGCTATTTGCCTGAACTTCCAAGTTGGGAAAAATAAAAATGTTGTACTTTACTAAAGGATCAGAAAACGAATCAATAAGTAATGCACAGTTAAAAGAATTTATCTTTTCAACTTTGCAAAAACTTGGTGATAGAAAAAAAGTTTTAGCTGTTCCACCGGATTTTACGAGATTTCATTCTCAAGCAGGAGTAATAACTGAATTTGTTTACGACTATTATAAAGACAAATTAGTTGATGTTCTTCCCGCAACAGGAACGCATTATCCCATCAATCAGCAAGAACGTGAAATGATGTTTGGTTCTGTTCCAGCCAATCTTTTTAGAGAGCATAAATGGAAACAGGATTTAACAAATTTGGGCGAAGTTCCATCTGAGTATATCAAAGAAGTTTCTGAAGGCAAATTAGATTTTACATGGCCTGCACAGGTAAATAATTTAATCGCAAATGGTAATCATGATTTAATTCTTTCAATTGGACAGGTAGTTCCTCACGAAGTTATTGGAATGGCTAACTACAATAAAAATATATTTGTTGGTGCCGGTGGAAAAGGCGGAATCCATAAAAGCCATTATCTTGGTGCTGTTTATGGAATGGAAAGAATTATGGGTCGGGCTGATACTCCTGTAAGAAAAGTTTTAAACTATGCCTCAGATAATTTTGCAAAGCATTTGCCAATCATTTATATCTTAACTGTAATTGGAAAAGATGAAGTGGGAAATCTTGTAATTAAAGGTTTATTTATTGGTGATGATTATGAGTGCTTTAAACTTGCTGCAGAACTATCATTAAAAGTTAACTTTATTATGCTTGATAAACCCCTCAATAAAGTTGTTGTTTATCTTGATCCATTGGAGTTTAAAAGTACCTGGCTTGGTAATAAAAGTATTTATCGTACAAGAATGGCAATCGCAGATGATGGTGAACTAATTGTTCTTGCACCCGGTTTGAGCACGTTTGGTGAGGATAAAGAAATTGATTCGTTGATCAGAAAGTATGGATACAAAACTACTCCTGAGATTTTAGAGTTTGTAAATACTTATGATGATATAAAAAACAATCTTGCTGCTGCAGCACATTTAATTCATGGCTCATCTGAAAAAAGATTTAAGATAACTTACTGCCCGGGTAATCTTACTAAAGCAGAAATCGAGAGTGTAAATTTTGAATATGCATCTTTAGATGAAATGACAAAAAGATACATTCCGGAAAAACTTGTTGATGGATTTAACAAAATGCCTGATGGAGAAGAAATATTTTTTATTTCAAATCCAGCTTTAGGATTGTGGGCTTCTAAAAATCGTTTTAATGTTTAACTAGTGGAGAACAAATTGGAACTTGCAAATATTGCACTTATCGGTGTTGGTGTTATGGGTGGAAATCTTGTATTAAACATTGAAAGTAAAAACTATTCAGTTGTTGTATTTGATAAAGACTCATCTAAAGTAGAGAAATATTTAAATGAAAAAGCGACTGGTAAAAAAATATCTGGTGCAAAATCACTAAAAGATTTAGTGGAAAAGTTAGAGTTACCAAGAAAAATATTTATGATGGTTCCTGCTGGTAAAGCAGTTGATGAGCTCATTGATGAATTAATCCCATACTTGGATAAAGGAGACATTCTAATTGATGGAGGTAATTCACATTTTCCGGATACAACAAGAAGAACCAGATATCTTGAAGAAAAAGGATTTCTTTATATCGGTACGGGTGTTTCAGGCGGAGAAGAAGGTGCTCTTAAAGGTCCTTCAATTATGCCTGGTGGTTCTTTTAAAGCGTGGGAATTTGTAAAACCAATATTTCAATCAATCTCTGCAAAAGTTGATGGCAATATTCCCTGCTGTGAATGGGTTGGTGAGAATGGTGCAGGCCATTTTGTCAAGATGGTTCATAATGGAATTGAATATGGTGATATGCAGCTTATCTGTGAAGCATACCAGATAATGAAAGACTTGCTTGGACTTTCTTACGAAGAAATGTATGAAACATTTAAAGAATGGAATGAAGGTGAACTGCAAAGTTATCTTATAGAAATTACAAGAGACATTTTAAACACAAATGAAAATGGGGAACCACTTGTTGAAAAGATTTTAGATACAGCAGGACAAAAAGGAACAGGCAAATGGACCGTACTTGCTGCTCTTGATAGTGGTGCTCCGTTAACGTTAATAAGTGAATCAGTTTTTGCTAGAGCACTTTCGGCATTAAAAGATGAAAGAGTTGAAGCTTCTAAAATATTATCTGGTCCAAAACCAAAATTTGAAGGGGATAAAAAACAATTTATCAATGATATAGGTAAAGCATTATACGCTTCTAAAATTATTTCTTATGCTCAAGGTTATATCTTAATGAGGTATGCTGCAAATGAATATTACTGGAATTTAAACTACGGCGGCATCGCATTAATGTGGCGTGGTGGTTGTATTATTCGTTCTGTTTTTCTTGGAAAGATAAAAGAAGCATTTGATAAAAATCCTAACCTTACAAATTTGTTACTTGACCCTTTCTTCAAAGAAAAAATGGAATCTTCACAACAAGCCTGGAGAAGAGTAGTTACAACAGCAATTAATAATGGTATCTGGGTTCCTGCACTAAGCAGTGCCTTAACTTATTTTGATGGATATAGAAACGCTAGATTGCCCGCTAATCTTTTACAAGCACAAAGAGATTATTTTGGAGCCCATACTTATGAGAGAACAGATAAACCTCGAGGAGAGTTTTATCACACAAATTGGTTAGATAATTAATTAAGGATACTAAAAATGGATGTAAGATATTCACCAGATAAAAATGGATTTAAAAAACTTGATACAAATGAATTAAGAAAATCTTTTTTGATTGAAGACCTATTTCAAAAAAATAAAATACCAATGACTTATTCTGATGTTGACAGATCAATAACAGGCTCTGCCGTACCATCAGGTAAAACTCTTAAGCTCGTTGCCACAAAAAAAGAAATGGCAGCAAATTACTTTACGGAACGCAGAGAGCTTGGGATTATAAATGTTGGTGATAGCGGAACCGTATCGGTAAATGGTAAAGTTTATAAGATGGATAGCAAAGATGGTTTGTATGTTGGTCGTGGTGAAAAAACTATTGAGTTTAAAAGTAAATCAGCAAGCAAACCAGCAATGTTTTACTTTGTAAGTTATCCTGCGCATAGAGATTACCCAGATAAACATATTACGTTTGATAAAGCAACAAAAAGAAATCTTGGAACAATTCAAGACGCAAACAAACGTGTTATCAATCAATACTTTCATCCGGGAATTATGGAAACATGCCAACTAGTTATGGGCTTAACAGAACTGGAAGAAGGATGTGTCTGGAATACGATGCCGGCACATACACATCAAAGAAGATCTGAAGTTTATGTTTACTTTAATTTAAAACCAGATTCCTTTGTAGTGCATATTCTTGGTGAAGCTAATGAAACACGCCACATAATTATTAGAGATAAACAGGCTGTGCTCTCAACAAGCTGGTCTATGCACTCGGGAGTTGGAACTCAAAATTATTCATTCATCTGGGCAATGGGCGGTGAGAACCAAGTTTTTGATGATATGGATTGGATACCGATGAAAGACTTAAAATAGAAAAACACTTTATAAGATTAACCTCATAAAAATCTACTTGTCATATTAAATATTTTCAATGTAAGGAATCTATAATGAATCAAACCTTGAATCCTATCCAAGAGAAAATGAAAATCGGTCACTATCGATGGCTAATTTGTGCATTGATATTTTTTGCGACTACAATTAATTATGTTGATAGAGCAGTGCTTGGTGTACTTGCTCCAACTCTTCGAACCGAAATTGGATGGACAGATCAGGAATATGGATATATTAGTGCTGCATTTACTCTTGCTTATGCTATAGGATTTCTTTTTGCAGGTTGGTTTATCGATAAAGTTGGTACTCGTTTAGGTTATGCTTTATATTTAACTATATGGTCATTAGCCGCTGCGGCTCACGCGCTGGTTAGAACTACATTTGGATTTGGAGTTGCAAGATTTGCATTGGGAATTGGTGAATCAGGTAATTTTCCCGCAGCTATAAAAACCGTTGCAGAATGGTTCCCTAAAAAAGAGCGGGCACTCGCAACTGGAATTTTTAATGCTGGATCTAATGTTGGTGCAATTGTCGCTCCATTAGTGGTTCCCTGGATTGCGTTAAATTGGGGATGGCAGGAAGCTTTTATATTTACCGGGTTAGCAGGACTTATTTGGATAGCTTTTTGGTTACCCGTGTATCATCGTCCCGCAGAACATCCAAAATTATCTAAAGAAGAATTAGCACATATTGAAAGTGATCCAGCAGATCCTCCGGCAAAAATATCCTGGTTCAAACTTCTTACATTTAAACAAACATGGGCATTTTCAATCGGAAAATTTTTAACTGATGCGATCTGGTGGTTTTATCTTTTCTGGTTCCCATTATTTATGAATGATAGATTTGGAGTAGATTTAAAAACAATCGGGTTACCAATGATAGTCGTTTATGTACTTGCAGATTTTGGTTCTGTTGGTGGCGGATGGCTAAGTTCGGCTTTGATGAAGCGTAACTGGACTGTGAATGCTGCCCGTAAAACAGCGATGTTAGTCTGTGCCATTCTTATTCTACCTGTAGCAATTGCTCCTCATGTTACCGGACAATGGATAGCTGTCATATTAATTGGTATTGCTGCTGCAGCTCATCAAGGATTTTCTGCAAATATATTTACCACTTCTTCAGATATGTTCCCTAGAAAAGCTGTTGGATCAGTTGTTGGCATTGGTGGATTTGCCGGTGCAATAGGTGGATTTTTTATGAATCTTGGTGCGGGCTGGTTAAAACAAAATACTGGCAGTTATGAAATAATGTTTGCCATTGCAGGTGTTGTATATCTTATTGCATTATTAATTATGCATTTGCTAGTTCCAAAACTTGAACCGGCCGTAATTGATTAAATTGAAAAAGGAAAATCAAAGATGATATTAAATAAATTTAAACTTGATGGAAAAACCGCAATCGTTACAGGATCAAATCAGGGAATTGGACAAGCTTATGCACAAGCACTTGCAGAAGCTGGTGCAGATATAATCGGTGTTTCTTATCAAAGCGATTTTACTGAAACAGCAAAAATTATTGCTGCAACTGGAAGAAAATTTAAATCATATGTGGCAGATTTTTCTGATCGTGATTCACTCTATCAATTTATCAAAGATGTAAAATCTGATTTTAACAAGATTGATATTCTTGTAAACAATGCTGGAATGATTTTACGTAAACCAATCTCAGAACATCCTGATGAATACTGGGATAAAGTGATCGATGTTAATCTTTCTGCTCAGTTTATTCTTACTCGTGAATTCGGAAAAGATATGGCAGAGAGAGGTTATGGTAAAATTGTTTTCATTGCTTCATTGCTATCATTCCAGGGTGGAATTACAGTGCCTGGATATGCTGCCTCTAAAGGTGGGATAAAGCAATTAACTATGGCGTTCGCAAATGAATGGGCTTCAAAAGGAGTTACAGTAAATGCTATAGCACCCGGTTACATTGCAACAGAAAACACTAGAGCACTTCGTGAAGATGCTGTAAGAAATAAATCCATATTGGATAGAATTCCTGCTGGGAAATGGGGAACCCCAGAAGATCTAATGGGCACAATAGTATTTCTTTGTTCAGACGCATCAAATTATCTTAATGGTAGTGTAGTTACTGTCGATGGCGGCTGGATGGGAAGATAGTTTTAATTTTTGCAGCACAGTACTATTTCTGTGCTGCGAAAACTAAATGTATTTAAATCTATTATTTACTCACCGCCAAAATCAAAAACGCTACGACTGCAAATGAAACACCCACATAAACACCTACCGGTAAAACTTCTTTTAAAATTAAAAAACCTAGTAGATTAGAAAGAATTATTGAAACAGCACCAAACAATGCCATGGTCTTTCCAAGTTCTATCGTCGTGAAAATATAAAGTTGACCGAACATCGCAATAGTTCTGATAAGGAAATAGATTATAAACCACATTGATAAGAAAGCACTAATTCTAAATCCAGACTTTGGCATATTGTATCTGGCTAATAAATCACTGCCAGTAAAAAGCAATTGTGTAACTATTATAATTATTATTGAAAATTTCATAAATATGTTTTGTCTTTGTTTAAATATAACTTAATCTGAGATATTTTGAGTTCTGATGCTGACAATAATATTTTTATTTTTAATCACAAAATAATCAACAGAAAAACATATGTCTGTTAATCAAGATAATAAAAATTGGTATGCTCTCTACACACATTCACGCTGTGAGTTCAAAGTTGAAGAAGCATTAAAAGCACAAGGTGTTTCTGTATATCTACCTGTAACAAAAACTTTAAAAAAATGGAGCGATAGAAAAAAAGAAATAACATTACCCTTGTTTGCATGCTATGTTTTTATTAATGCTACCGAAAAGGAAAGGCTAACATCACTTCAGCATAAACAAATTGTTCGATGCTTAACTGATGCTGGTAAACCGGCCATTGTTCCCAACTGGCAGATGGAAAATTTGAAAAAAATGATTTCAAGTAGTCCTAGTGTAAGCGTTATTGAGGGATTATCTGTAGGTGAAGAAATAAAAATCAAATCAGGACCACTTAAAGGAGTGGAAGGAATACTATTAAATAATGAAAACAAAAAACAGCTTGCAATATCAATAAAATTACTTAATAGAACTGTTGTGGCACATCTTGCTGAAGAGTACATAACAGGAGAATAAATATTAATTAAAAGTCGTTTGTTAGAATTATATATTTAGGCTGCAAAGAAGAATTCAATAAAATAATTTGTTAAATAGATTACATTATAAAAAGTATCAACTAATTGCTTATTCCCGCCAATAGAAATTGAAAAGAGGGTGGTAGGCCAACTAGGATAGGGTGGTGCTGGTACCAAAAGGTTAACCTTTATCATACCTAGCTGCAAAGCTCAGGTCATTATTATATTAAAATAATTGTTAAATATATTAAATCATTCCATATTGTAATTACTGCAAATCTTGAAGTATCTCAATGTGCTTAGTTAGTTTAATTTATTGCCTCCATCTTAAGGATGCTTAATACTAAGTGCACCAGATGGACATTTTGCTACCTGAGTAATCAATTCTTCAGTTGAAGCATTTTCAGGTTTAATCCAAGGTCTTTCCTTTGGATTGTAAACTTTGGGAAGTGTTTTGACACAAACTCCTGAATGAGTACACTTTTTCGGTTGCCAAACAATTATAACCTCACCATTTGAATATTCTTTTAGATCCATTTGTATCTCCTTTAGACATAATTAAGAATTAAAATTAATTTTTTAATGCTTCTCAATTTTCATAGAAGTCATTGTCAGCGAACCACCAATAGCTTTGTCATTAAAAAAACTAACTTTTTCATCTTCTTCTTTCAAGGCTAAATTATATATTAATGGCAAATAATGTTCCGGAGTTGGAATTGCCAGATTAAAAGCGCTTCCCTGAGACTTGTAATCAATAAGTTGTTTGTCGTTACCGCTTAATATAAATGTCTTTATTTTTTCACCAGCCTCTATAGCCCAGTCATAACCATAATCCGCATCATTTAACTTATTCCAATCAACCATCCTTAAATTGTGAACCATATTTCCGCTTCCGACAATAAGCACACCTTTTTTACGAAGTGACTTAAGTTCTTTTGCTAACTCATAGTGATATTGCGCTGACTTTTGGTAATCCAGACTAAACTGAATTACCGGTACATCAGCATCGGGATACAAATGTTTTACAACAGACCACGCACCATGATCAAGTCCCCAGGTAGTATCTAAGCCCACTTCAGTTTTCTTAACTGTGTCTTTTATTTTCTTTGCAAGTTCAGGATTTCCGGGTGCCGGATATTGCACTTTATATAATTCTTCTGGAAATCCGCCAAAGTCATGAATAGTTTTTGGTTTTTCCATCGCGGTTACAAAAGTTCCTTTTGTCTCCCAGTGAGCAGACACAACTAAAACAGCACTCGGTTTTGGAATTTCACTCGCGACGTTTCTGAATCCCTGAACAAATTCATTTTCCTCAATTGCATTCATCGGGCTGCCGTGACCAAGAAACAGCACAGGCATTTGCTCAGTGCTGCCATACTCTTGTGTCATTTTATTTAATTCATTTAACTTCATAGCAACTCCCGTTACAGGTAGCAGAGATAAAAATTTTATAAATGATATCCTGTCCATTAACAAATCTAAACATTAGGCCGCTTTAACAGCTTCGTTTACTTTGTTAAACTCTGCAAGAATTTCAATTTTAACTTCGTTGCTTACAACAACACCACCCGCTTCGGTCAGAGCATTCCACTGCAAACCAAAATCAAAACGATTTATCTTTCCTGTTACTTCAAATCCCGCAACGGTACTATCACCAAATCCGGAAACAGTTCCATTGTAGATTACATCCAGTGCAACTTCTTTGGTAACACCGCGGAGTGATAAATTACCTTTTACCTTCATTTCAAAATCAGATGTTTTCTCAACTGAGGTTGATTCAAATGTCATTTTAGGATGATTTTCTGCATCAAAGAAGTCGATGGATTTTAAGTGTGCATCACGTTGTTCATTTTTTGTGTTGATGCTGTTTATCTCTGCTTCGAATTTGATTACTGCATCGCTGAAGTCTTCTTTATTTGTCTCGATAGTTGCATCAAATTTATCAAAGTTGCCTCTTACTGTTGAAACCAGCATGTGTTTTACTTTGAAATTTACTTCAGAGTGTGTTGGGTCAATTTTCCATGTTGTCATTGTATTGTTCCTTATTTGTTTGATATTATTTTGTTTAATTACTAATCAAACATAGCTTAAAGGAACACTACTGTGCATTCACATAGGGTAAAAAAGAAATTACCATATGGTAATTTTTTTTGAGCGGTTGAACATTGAAATCAGATGGATATTATTGATGGGATTAAGTTACTATTTTTGCGTTAACTCTTTACGGATTCTACTCAATGATTGCGGTGTAATACCAAGATATGATGCAATCTGATTCTGCGGTACTTGTTCAAAAAGTTTAGGATAAGTTTTAATGAATTTAAGATATCTTTCCTCGGCTGATGCACTAAGTGAATCGGCAATTCTACGCTGACTGGCAACGTGATTGGCCTCAATTAGCAGTCTAAAGAATCGCTCCATCTTTGGACAATTTTTAAGCAATTCTTCTCGTGCAGATTTCTCAAGAAGCAGTACATCTGAATCCTGTAAAGCGTCAATATTATAGCTTGCGGGTAAACCGGTAAGGAAACTATTCAGATCAGAAACCCACCAGTCTTCAATTGCAAATTGGAGTATATGTTCAACTCCCTTGTTATCAATTTTATATTCCCGAAGGCAGCCTGTGTTTACGAATCCAATATATTTGCACACATCACCTTCGTTTAAAAGGAACTGGTGTTTTTTCAACTTCTTAGAAATAAAGAATTTTGTACAGATATTAAATTCTTCTTCTGTAAGAAGCACTCTACTGTTAATATGATTTTTTAATAAAGAAAACATTTTTATAATTTTATTGATAATACCATACTTAAAGATAATAGAAGGTGTTTTATTATTTATTAAGTCATTTTACATTATCCTATAATACCGGAAATAATAATCAAATGATTCATTTTATTTCTTCACGCCCATCCGCATACTTTGCAAATCTTCCCATCTCGTGCGAATGAATGTTGTCATATCTGGACCATGGCCAGCCTCCAAATTGAGTTTTACGATAATCGTTAAATGCCTGCTGGATTTCTTCGGAACTGTTCATTACAAAAGGTCCGTGCTGCACTACAGGTTCATCAATTGGTTTTCCCTGAAGCAATAACAAGTAAGCATCTTTATCACCATTATCTATAATTACAGGCTGGTCTGCAAGTAAATCAACTGAATGATAATTATCTATTGAAATACCTGTAATATTTATTTTTGATCCTCTATAAAAATAAAGTGCCCGGTTTACTTCTAGCGATGCAGCAGGAATAGTCCATTGAGCATTAGCTTCCATCCTAATTAGCCAAATTCCTACCTCGTTGATAGGAATATTTGCCCAGGAATCAGGTGCCGGAGGTGGGGCACTAACATCAGCTATTTTCCCGGCAATTATAGTCACTTCTGTTAACTTTCCATTTTTATCTTTTGCAGTAACCTTTGGAATATCTTCTGACCACAACATTGCAAAATGAGGTTTGGCAAACTTTTTAGATTTAGGAAGATTTAGCCAAATCTGAAAAAGTTCTAACGGATTAGGATTATTTTTATCCAAAAGGGGGAACATTTCAGAATGCTGCAATCCTGAGCCAGCAGTCATCCATTGCACATCTCCATTTCCATATCTTCCAGCTGCTCCGTGCGAATCAGAATGATCAACAAAGCCATTAAGTACTACAGTTACAGTTTCAAAACCTCTATGCGGATGTGCAGGAAAACCAGGCACAATTTCACCATGGTACATTCTCCATCCGTCTTTGGTTGTAAAGTCTTGTCCAAGGTTTCTACCAGCTAATGAAGCAGCAGGTCCAAACTCATCATTTCCTTTGGGATAATTATCGAGATGATGTACACAAAACAAAAATGGATCTTTTGTATCCCAGGTAAATCCTAATGGTTTAATGTTGGATATTAATTTGTTATACATTCTACAACTCTCTTAATAATTACAGTTAGCAATTTATTTAATCTAATTTATAAAAGTTAAATTAGACTTTAAGTATCATTCTAATAGATTTAATTTCTTAAACAAAATGATAATTACGAAATGTACGAAGAGAAAACTTAGACTATTTGAGTTGACCATTTCTTATTGTCACCATTAATAATTTAAATCCGTTTTCTGTTTTGAAGAACTCAAAATGATCCTGATAAAAATCATTTCCATTCTTATGATTAATTACAACATCCATAAGAGGGTATTGAGTGATTTTAAGATTTCCGCAATTATCAAAATATCTTTCAAACTCTTTTCCAAGTTCAGGCGGGGTAATAACAAAACTTTCCAATGAAATAAAATAATCTGCCGAATCCGATTTTAGATCACCAAGTCTGCTTATTATTAAATCGAAATTATCTTCAATGAAATCTTTACCTGTTTTAGAAACCCAGCCGTTATCTTCTGTCCAGTACATCACTTTTGAATATGTATGATTGAGCAAATTATCTTTATTCAAGCCATCTAAAAAATTATAAATAAACCAATTCTTAAAAGTCTTTTCATTATCGTAGAATGTATAGAACTTTCCATTAACTCCAGTAAAGCTTTCCTTTAATGAATCTGTGGAAGGCTCATCTTCTATAGTTAATGAATTGTAATCCAGATTATCCTCCCCGGTAAAGTCTTTAACGAGAATATTATTTTTAACATCTATGAGATAAATTGTTCCTCCTTTAATGCTCCAATGCTCATCAGTTGAATCATTATTCCAGTATTCTTTTGTGCCTCCTTTAACTCCTATGATCAGACCATTTCGTACCTGCGAAAGGAAATTGTAATCAGCAGGGATAACAACGATACCTTCGCTGCTAAACATTCCAACCGTACTTTTTTTCTTATCACTAAATCTAATAAATCCTTCACTTTCACAATCAAAACTATTATCCGACATAAATAGACTATCGCTCCCAACCTTCGTCCCTTTCTTTGTAAGGTAGTAAGATTTATTGTTCTCTTCCATTACAGCAACTATATCTGTAAATTTTTGAGCAAGCATAAATCCAAGGTACCCTGGAGTTACTTTTATATTTCCATCCTCATCCTTAAAACCATACAAGCCGGATGATTCATCTTCATAAGCTGTCCAGATATCTTTGACTTGTGAATGCAGAATTAAAGTGTTAAGAGTTATTAGTAACGATATGAAATGAATAGTTTTCATTTTGCTTCAGATAAAATAACTAATAATATTTAGATACACCATATAAACCGATTGAAGTAATTCTGCAATAGTTTCTTAATAGAAATTAAAAAATATTAGACTTAATCTTTTTACTTAGTTATTTTGGTGTCGATAATTATTATCGACTTATTAACTAATTGAAAGGCTTCCTAATGGGGGCTCCTGATACCATAAAGAGATTAGTTGACACTTTCCAAAGAAATGTTGAGGTCTATAAGAACGATAGCATAAACGAAACACAACTTCGCCGCGAATTCCTTGATCCTTTTTTTACTGCACTTGGTTGGGATGTTGAAAATAAAGCTGGTTATGCTGATGCCTATAAAGATGTTATTCACGAGTACTCATTAAAAACTAAGGATGTTCGAGAAGCACCTGATTATTGTTTTCGCATCGGCGGAACAAGAAAGTTTTTTGTTGAAGCGAAGAAACCAAGTGTAAATGTTAAAGATGATATTCATCCTGCCTTTCAGTTAAGAAGTTACGCGTGGTCCGCTAAACTTCCTTTAAGCTTATTAACAGATTTTGAAGAGTTTGCAGTTTACGATTGTCGTATCCCCCCAAATAAAAAGGATAAAGCTTCAAATGCGAGAATCTTATTTCTTACCTATGATCAGTACATTGATAAGTGGGATGAGATTGAGAATATCTTTGCGCGCGAATCTATTCTTAAAGGTTCCTTTGATAAGTATGTAGAATCCAACAAAAAGAAAAAGGGAACTGCAGAAGTTGATTTGGTATTTCTTGATCAGATGGAAGTATGGAGAAAAGCACTTGCAAAAAATATTGCTCTGCGTAATCCGCATCTTAGCATTAGAGAATTAAACTATTCGGTTCAAAAAACTATTGATAGAATTATTTTCTTACGCATTTGTGAAGATAGAGGAATAGAGGATTACGGACAGTTAATGTCTTTGCAAAATGGAAACAGTGTTTATGAAAGACTAAAACAAATATTCCAGCGGGCAGATGAAAAGTATAACTCAGGGCTATTCCATTTTGAAAATGAACGCGATAGAGTTGAACCGCCTGATAATCTAACTCTTGATCTATCAGTTGATGACAAAACAATTAAAGATATTGTTAAAGAACTTTATTATCCTGAAAGTCCTTATGAATTTTCTGTTCTGCCAGCAGATATACTTGGGCAGGTGTATGAACAGTTTCTTGGTAAAGTAATTCGTTTAACTGCAGGACATCAAGCGGTAATAGAAGATAAGCCTGAAGTAAAAAAAGCTGGTGGGGTTTATTACACACCAACTTACATTGTAGATTATATTGTTAATAACACAGTCGGTAAATTATTATCATCCTCCACTTTGCGAAAAGGGAGGACCGAGGAGGGGTTCGCTACACCTAAAGAAGTAAGTAAAATAAAAGTCTTAGACCCAGCTTGCGGCAGTGGTTCTTTTCTTCTCGGCGCTTATCAGTATTTACTCGATTGGCATCTTAAATATTACCTTAAGGAACTTGAAACAAGTAATATACTGTTAAAGCAGAAAAATCAGCCAATCTATATTAACGATAAAGGTGTGTATCTTCTTACAACGAGTGAGAAGAAGCGAATACTTCTTAATAACATTTACGGAGTTGATATTGATTCGCAAGCGGTTGAAGTAACAAAACTTTCTTTAATGCTTAAAGTGCTTGAAGGTGAAAACACACAAACACTAAGCAACGAACTTCAATTTTTCCGTGAACGTGCATTGCCTGATCTTTCCAACAATATTAAATGTGGCAACTCGCTTATTGGTCCTGATTTTTACAACCAGACCGAAATGAACTTTTTAGATGATGAAGAAAAACTGCGCATAAATGTTTTTGATTGGAATACTGAGTTTAAAGATATAATG